>OOBP01000119.1_pt1 | contig 101801 bp, 92 predicted proteins | sample 1671681 | NCBI WGS metagenome assembly OOBP01 (sample SAMN06348181, study PRJEB24527) | human gut metagenome
CGGAACATCTTTTAATATACAGAATCCAATCCCACACAAATCCCAAAAGACGAAAGGTTTCCTTGAAACAAGCAGGGCGAAAGAGTGTTAAAGAGAAATTGCCGAAGCAGAGGAAAGGGCCAAAGAGGGCGATAGAGTGCCGGCTGAAGGTTCCGACACACATTTGGGAGCAAGATGCCGGGAGTTCGAGTCTCCCCACTCGGACCAACTTTGTCAGAAAAACCGTCCAAAATGGCGGTTTTTCTGCATTTATCGCTTAATTTTATTGGTATTTATGAACCGTGGAGGTATAACATGGGTGTAGCTTCTGTTTCCGAGTATGTGGCGTCGTTAAACGAAGAGCAACAGCGACATATCTGCGCATTCATTGAATTTTTGAATACGGAATTTCCCCAGCTGACCAATAAGATATCCTTCTCTATGCCCATGTGGCTGCTGGGGAAAAAGATGAATGAGGGATATGTGGCGGTCTCCGCAGCAAAAAGCCATTTCTCCATCCATTTTTCTGATGAGGAGTTTTTGAATCGTTTGGCCGAGAGCCTACCTACCTGCAAAAAGGGAAAGCGATGCATCAATATCAAATACGGCGATGAGAAATCCCTTCATGCCGTCGAAGAATGCATCAGCGATTTTCTGAAGATTTATTGCATTGAAGGGAACTCCTCCCTATGAATGACACAGAGAAAATCGGTTGCTGTGGCTCCTACTATAAGGCCTGCCGTGAATTTGAGAAGACCTGCAAGGGCTGCAAACCGGGGTATCTGGACGGTTCCCGGGATTTGAGTCGGGCCAAATGCAGGATGAAGAAATGCTGCCTGACCAGAGGCTATATCACCTGTGGGGACTGCGAGGAATATGAGCGCTGTGAGATCATTCAGTCCTTTCTCAACCACCCCGGCTACAAATACAGCAAGTACAAGCAGGCACTGGAGTACATCCGCGCCCATGATTATGTTGCTTTCATGAAAGCGGCTGAAAATTGGAAAAACGCCTATGGCAAATACCCCGAACAGGACAACTAAAAAGGCAGTAGCGCCCGCTGAAATCTGTGGATGTTCAGCGGGCGCTATTTTTTGTTTATAGCTTGTGAAATACTGATACGACTGATGCGAGAGCAAATCGGAATTGGGGCACAGTTACTTTGCTTTTTGTTCCCGCTGTGGTACAATCCGAACATGAAGACAAGATGATTCCCAGCCCTTTTTCACATCTGTGTCGCCTGGTAAGCGACCCTTCCCACTCTCTTTCGTGGTATATTCCGAACATAGAAGGAAAGAAAATGACCTGTATAGGGCTTGAAAAGAAAGGTGGACAGAGATGATTGGTGCAATTGTTGGAGATATTGTAGGCTCGGTCTATGAGTGGAATAACATCAAAACGAAGGACTTTCCCCTGTTCCGGGAGGACTGTTTTTTCACGGACGATACCGTCATGACCTGCGCCGTGGCGGAGGCCATCATAGAGGGCGGAACACGTGACGCTTTTATCGACGCCATGAAGAAATACGGCAGGATGTACCCCGACGCGGGTTACGGCGGCAGGTTCGGGGCGTGGCTGCGGTCGGACAGCCGGGAGCCCTATAACAGCTTTGGAAATGGCTCCGCTATGCGGGTTTCCCCCTGCGCTTGGGTCATGGACTGCGGTTTCTGCGCCAGGACCGGCATGTGGCCCACAGTGGGCAGAAACCGCGCCGCTCTGTCGGCCCAGGTGACCCACAACCATCCCGAGGGGGTCAAAGGAGCGGCGGCCGTCGCGGACGCGATTTTCATGTGCCGCTACCATTTCGGCGGCTGGCACGGGGAATATGAGCGTCCTATCAACGACCAGCCGGAGCGGTGCAAGGAGCGCATCCGGAAACATATCCAGCGGGAATATGGCTATGACCTGTCCCGGACGCTGGACGAGATCCGGCCGGGCTATCAGTTCAACGAGACCTGCCAGGAAACCGTCCCCCAGGCCATCATCGCCTTTCTGGAGAGCCGGGACTTCGAGGACGCCATCCGCAACGCCATCTCCCTGGGCGGCGACAGCGACACCCTGGCCGCCATCACCGGCAGCATCGCCGAGGCGGCATACGGAGTTCCCGATTGGATCGAGGAAAAGGCCCTCTCCTATCTGGACGCCTCCTTGCTGGATGTGGTAGACCGGTGGAAGCAGTACCTTGGATCTACAAAATAAATCTGTGCGAGGAGGTCAGCAGAATGACGCTGGAGAAACGCTTTGAGCAAGAAATGATCAATATCTATACCACAGCAAAAAAGGAATGCGGCTACAATGCCTCCCGCTTCCTTCAATTGGTCAGCACCAAGGGCGGTCTGGCTGCGGCAAAGCAGCTGATTGGCAAACCCGGTGGAACAGAGGGATTTGCTACGCTGTGGCAGCACAATCGGCTGGATCTTTCGGTGGAGGCTCATGTGCTGAAGCCTGAATATGCAGAACTCTTTTCCGACGAAGAACGGAAGCTGTGCCGAGATCGTTTGAAGGAGTTTGGCTATTCGGTGGACTAAGCGTTCATGGGATATCGTAAGAAATAACGGGGACAATTACCATGAGAATTCAACTTGCAAAACCGGAAAAGATTGACGCCCGGATGACGCCAAACTAAAATAACCCAGAACAGTAACAAGGGACGGAGGTCACATCTCCGTCCCTTGTTCGTTCTTTTTATGGACTGATCTGCAGCGATTGGTCTGCCGCTTCTTTGACCGCAGCAACCGTTTTTTCACCATCGGATAAATCTGTTTTCACCGGCAACCGCACCACAAAATCGGTGTGATTGGGGTCTTGGGTAAGTTCCATGGGCTGAGGACAGGTGTTCCACCGCTCACTCCAGCGGCACTGGGCGGTCCGGTTGACTCCGGAAAGCCACACCTCCAGCTGGAAGTCCTTATACCACCAACTTTAGTCCCTTTTCTTTCAAAGCTGGATTGGTGAAGGAAAAGTTGGCATAGTCCATGGCGTTTTCCGTAATGCTGCTCTGAAAACGGAAATCCGGCATCTGCCGTTCCAGGTCGTTTCTCAAAAAGCGGAACAGGCGAATGAACTCCTGATAGGCCTTCTGCAGATCAGTAGTCTGCAAGAGGGTACGGTATGTGTCCAAAAGGGCCGGGTTGAAGTTCATTGGAACGCCTCCTTCCGTGATGTATCTTTGCTTTCGAGTATACCACATCCGGCGGCAAAGGAAAACTTCTGTCAACGCCGCTTCTGCCGCTTACGGAAGTCCTCCTCAATGACGTCTTTCCAGTGCTCATCCAGGGAGGCACTGCACCGGAAAGCCGCTACCGCTTGGCCTACCACCTCGTAGTTGAGGCGGGTACCCTTACTGTCGCAGTGGTAGTTCACCGCCCGGTCAGGGGCGATGCCCAGATGGCCCGCCGTCTCCACCGCGTCGATGTTGGCCCCCAGGAAAAGGAACTCCCAGCCGTATTTTTCCTTCTGACGCTGGATCATCTCCTTTACCCGCCGGGCGGAATAGCGGCGACTGGCGTTCTCCATGCCGTCGGTTGTGATGACGAAGAGGGTGTGCTCCGGCACATCCTCAGGACGGGCGTACTTATGGATGTTTCCGATGTGGTGGATGGCCCCGCCGACGGCGTCCAGCAGGGCGGTGCACCCCCGGACATAGTACTCCTTTTCCGTGATGGCCGGCACCTCGCTCACCTTCACCCTGTCGTGGAGCACCTCGGTCTGGTCATCGAAGAGGACGGTGGAGACAAAGGCCTCGCCCGGCTCCTTCTTCTGCTTTTCGATCATGGCGTTGAAGCCGCCGATGGTGTCGCCCTCCAGCCCCTGCATGGAGCCTCTGCGGTCCAGGATGAATACCAGTTCCGTCAAATTTTTCTTCATAACAAATCCCCCTATGCTGTGTTGTTTGGTTTACAAGCACAGTATAGGGGGATTTGCGTATTCATCGGTCGCTTGGCGGGCGACAAAACTTCTCACCATCAGAGCCTACTCAGTAGCCTCCAGATAATGAGCAGGCCAAGTACAGCAATCACAGCCACAAAACGGTATTGATTTCCTTTTACACCATGATAGATTTCCAGAATCCAGCTGATAAATTGTAGAACTACACTCACAAAAACAAACAGCAGTCCCAACGGCGCCCCAAATTGAAAAACGGATGGGGATATGCAGCTCCGGATACTACAACGCCCAACAACACAGCCAGCCCCAAAGCAGCGGATAGAATCGAAAACTTGTTTATCGCATGTTTGTTCACATTCATCCTCCCAGCAGGCTCTGGTCAAAGGCGAACAGAGCCTCGTTAATTTCAAAGATATTGTAGTTCCGGTGGGCAATGAAATACTCCACGATGATGTCAAACTTACTGGCATGGGAGAAGGCAAAGCCCGCTTTCCCCAGCATCTCCCGAGCTTCCTCCAGCGGCAGTTCCAGGGCAATGGCGAAGGCCATAGCGGTGGGTTTGGAGGGCTTGTAGTGGATATCCGAGCGGATTTTGGAGAAGAGCTTGCGATCGATATTCGCCTTTTTATAGCACTGGGCGTCCGTCATGCCCCGCTCGTCGATCTTCCGCAGCAGCATCTGAGAAAAACTCTCGTCCAGCTTGCTGAGGGCCTCATTCAAACTGAAGGGAGCCCAGGCGATAGATGCCCAATCATCTTCCTCTTCCATGGACATGGAGGCCATGGCCATCCGGCGCCCCTGGGTCTCCCGGCTGTCGGTGTGGGCATCCACATAATGGTCATCGATGTAGGCAGCAATGTCGGCAAAGAGCTTTCCACCGATGGTGTAGGCGGCCCGGTCGAAGATGACCAGATACACCGTCATGTCGTGGGCCAGAAGGAAGTCTCCGATGGTATCCACGGCCACCTTCAGGGCTTGATCCTTGGGATAGCCGTACACCCCGGAGGAAATCAGCGGGAACGCCACCGTTTCACAGTGGTTGCTCAGGGCCAGCTCCAGAGAGGAGCGGTAGGCAGATACCAGCTGTTCCCGCTCCCCGTGGCTGCCGCCCTGCCAGACAGGGCCGACGGTATGGATGACAAACTTTGCCGGCAAGCGGTAGCCCTTCGTGATCTTGGCCCGCCCCGTTTTGCAGCCGCCCAGGGTGCGGCACTCGGCCAGCAGCTCCGGTCCGGCAGCCCGATGGATGGCGCCGTCCACACCTCCGCCACCCAGTAAGCTCTCCTTGGCAGCGTTGACGATGGCATCCACCTTCATAGTAGTAATATCGTTTCGTACAATCTTTAGGGGCATGACAGCACCTCCTTACGTTCTGATGCCCTCATGACTCTGTCTCATAGGGCCAGGTGTTGATGCCCCCGAAGTCGTAAATATTGGTGTAGCCCAACTTGGCCAACGCTGAGGCAGCCTTTTTACTGCGGTTCCCGCTGCGGCAGTAAACCAGAACGGTAGAATTCTTCTCCGGAATCACTTCGGCAGCAGTATTCTCATCAATCGTGCCTACCGGCAGCAGGACCGCGCCGGGGATGTGGCCACTGTCGTACTCGTCTTGCTCCCGCACATCCAGGATGATAACCTCCTGGGTATCCATCATCTCTTTGGCCTTTTCCTGGGTGATTTTCTGGTAGGAACCGTCTGAGGCATTCCCGCCACATCCGGTCAGCAGCAGCAACATGGAGCTAAGCAATGGTAAAATTCGTTTCATTTGAGTTCCTCCAAAAGTCCGGCAGCAAAGGCTTTGTGCCCCTGCTCTGTGAAGTGTACGCCGTCATAGGCCAAGGATATGTTCCACTTTCCGGCGTCGGCAAAGCGGATGCCCAGCTGCTCCGCCATGCTCCGGCAGAGCCGAGCAAAGGTGCGGGAATCATCAGTGAGCTGCGCACTTGGTACCCATGCCCCCAAAGTCACCGGCGGCGGTGCGATCAGCAGGATCTTACTCCGATTCAGGGATATATCAGAGAGAAATCTCTCCAACCTCTCCGCCGCTAACTCTGGGCTTCTCCCTTGGAGCAGATCGTTGGTCCCCAGCATGACGATCAGCAGATCTGTGTCAGCAGGAAAGTTTGGGGCCTCAGATGGAATCTCCCGGCCATTCTGGCCCATGTTATAGACCGTCCAGCCGGTTTCCGCAGCCACGATATCCACCCACCGGCTGTCCGCATCATAACGCCCGCCGAAATAACTTCGGGGGTCATATCCGTAGGTGTTGGAATCGCCGAAACAGATGGTCTTCATTCCACGTATCCTTTCCGGAGCTGATGTAGATTTACGCTCACGACTCAATTCCCCAAACTTTTTTCAATCGTTCCACTGTATACACCCATTTTTGATCCCTAGGACGGCAAACGGAATTCTGATTTCCAAAGAAACCAATCTCCTTGACCGCTTGAGTCTCCAAAACAGTTTTAATCCAATCAACCTGCACAACATATTCCGAATTGGCAGGGTCATCACTGGAGTACAGATAGTGGCCCTGTGTTTTCAGGGATGAAAACCCAACTTCTCGTCCCTCTATCGAAAACAGGACATCTTTTGCCTGTTGGGCTTCTTTTTTTACGATTCCAACTCCTACATAGCCAGTATGCGGAATATTAACCCAGATCCGATCCCCGGGGCTAAGCAGCTTCAATGTGTTGGAGTACCAGGTACCACCTCCTGCGGAAATAAACCCATACTTTCTGGCATCAACCCAAGAACGTTCCCCGCTGCCAAAGGATACATAGTATTCCTGATTCCACTGTCGAATCGATTTCGGGTCCGGCCGCTGTTCTTCTACATTTTCCTCAAACCAGGCACGACTAATCAGGCGCTTGGACCCACAAGAAACTACTTTAAAAAACATAATATTAATATCAACCTCATACTTGTCCCGCAGATAACGAATAATCCGCTCGGTGCTGTCATCCATTTTGGCCGCGACAATCACCATTTTCACATTATGGTTGATACTGTCTTCTTCTAATGCCGTACCGTATTTTTTCTTGTATGCTTCATTTAGTGTTTCCTGGCCACCAGAAAACTGCAAATATTGCTCCGCCAATTCCTCCAAGGTCAAATCAGCCATACAAGAAGCATAATCGATTGCCTGGGCCGTGACCTCTCTTGGTGTCAAATCCTTTTTTAATTCTACGACAACCAAGTCTCCATCGTGATCCATACAGAGCAGATCAATATATTTCCCCGCAACCGTTCGTACTTGCCGCCCAACCAACAGCCAATCCGCATCTAGGATTTCTATATGCTCTGCCAGCAGATCTTCCAGTTCTTTTTCATTTGTCAGTTCTGCCGGCTGCAGTTGAACTTTATCATCCAAAGACCAGATTACTTGGGAAATTGCCAAGATCATCACCATCCAATCAAATAAATGCTCATTTCAGACAACTAAAATAGCTTCCTATCTTCTTTTTCGGATGTATATTGTATTTAGTATAACTGGGATTCCAAAATCCGACAAGGACTTATTGACGAATCCCAATAAGCAGGACTATTGGTACGATATCAACCGTGCACCCTTATGCGGCCAGTCATCTCACACGTGTTAAGAATTGATAGCCCTAACCCCAAAAACACCTTGCCTCTCGGCACCTGTAGAGCTGTAATCCCCCCAACTCCAAACAAAAAAGAGCCCTTCTGACCAGACGGCTGTTATGCCATATATGGTCAAGAAGGGCTTCTTTAACCGTATTTAAGACTACAGGCGGAATCGAAGGACACGCGAACAACAGAAATATGAGCGGTAAACCGTAATTTCTTCGGTGTCAAAAATAGAATCGGTTGCCAAGCATGTACATTTCCTATATAATACATTTGATCGATCCGGTTGTTATTGTAAAAAATAACGGATATAGTCGCCGAGGTGAACGCAAATGGTGCTGCAAGCAGATATGTTGGAGAGCATCCCGCAGACAAGATACTTATCCGCAGAGAGTTATATTTCCTACCGGGCTATTATGCGCACCTTTTACCTGGAATACCAAAATATGCACTATCAGTTGGATAAAGATTCCATTCTATCTTTACTCCATAAAGATAGCCTTTTTGTCTCATATACTGTTGAGCAGTTGGTTTCAGATCTGGATCAACTGGTCAAGTGGAAGAATCTGACCCCCATACAGGACCCTCATAAAGCGTATACGATTGCAGATTTTAAAAACCGCCAATTTCAGTACATGATGACGGAAGCTGCCCTGGAAGTGGAGCGCATGACCATTACGCTGGAAAATCTCTACACACGGGCCACAGGCCTTTCTTCCAGCGCGTTCCGCCGGATTCAAAAGGCCCTGCACACCGCTGAGCATCTGGACGAAATGTCTTTGAAGGATATCGGTGAATGGTGGCAGGAACTCCAGGAGGATTTCCGCCGTCTTCGCCAAAATCATCAGGACTACCTACGGGAATTCTATGGTCCAAACGCAGAAAAACAGATGAAATCTGCCGAGTTCATTGCATATAAGCAACATCTGATCCGCTATCTGGAAGATTTTATTCAAGATCTCCAACGCAGCGCGGCACAGATCGGCGCTCAGCTAGAGGCTTTTACAGCGGATCAAGTCAACCGTATCCTCACTCTCGTACACCAGAGTGAGCTAGCGATTCCCCATCCACGCTCGGAGCAAACACCTCTCTGGCAGGAAGAGCTCTGGCAAAAGGAACAGGGCGTATGGAAGTCTTTCATGACCTGGTTCACAGGAAAGAACTCCACAGCCCAACAGGTCATGGATGTGACCAATGAGGTGATCCGCAGAGTCGTTCAAAATGCCGCAATTCTGGTTCAGATGCAGGATATGGGAGTCAGCAACAAAGCGGAACTACACCATCTGATAACACTGTTTTCCAATGTTTCTTCTATCGAAGATGCCCATAAGCTTTCCGCACTGGTATTCGGCGCCCAACAAGCCAAACATTTTACCGTGAATGATGAGCGCGAAACAGATCGCATCGACTCAAGCACCTACGAAGAACGCCCCATGGAGTATGCGTTGCAGCCGCGTGTGCGGACCTACAAACCCCGTATGGACCGCAGTGGGTTTACGGATAAAAGTGCGGAAAAAGCGGCGCAGCGGCAAAAAATTCTGGAAGAGGAACGGCAGCTTCGCCAAAAAATTACGCGGTACATTCAAGGGGGAAAACTTGACTTCTCCGCTCTATCTGAGCCAGTCCCCCCAGAAGTGAGAACCGTGTTCTTATCGTGGGTCGCAATGGCAAATCTGGCCCCAGATGGATACGGTCACACCGAGTACGGGCAGCGGTTTGTGCTGAAACGGCGCGGGAATCGTACATGCAACCTGATTTGTACAGATGGCACCCTGACGATGCCTGACTGCATGCTGCTTTTTGAGGAAAACAAAAATGGATGAGTTTCGCTATTTATTAGACCGCTTCTGGGTAACACGGGCAGAAAATAAAGAGCTGTATTTTTCTGTAAAGCGGGCATTGCCCCTTTACCGCCGTCTTGTGAATGAGCAGTTGGGATGGAATCTGGTTGTCAACGAATCGGTGATAAAGCTGGAAAAAGTCCCGCCCAAGGCAATGTCCTGGATGGGAATACAGGAATTTCAGGAGAGTCTGGACTATTGCCTGCTATGCGGCACACTGCTTTTCTTGTCTGATTTGGATGACGGGGAACAGTTTCTGCTCTCCTCTCTGACCGAATCGCTGGGAGCAATCCTCGCAGAGGTACAGCCAATGGACTGGACCCGGTTTTCCCATCGAAAATCTCTTGTAAGGGTACTTCGATATGCGCAACGGATCGGGCTGCTTATCGTTTATGACGGCGTCAGTGAAGCCTTTGGAAATGACCAGACCCAGGAGGTTCTCTATGAAAATACCGGGTTGTCCCGTCACTTTCCTGTTCATTTTGGGCGCGATATCATGCACTGTAACTCTATCGAGGATTTTGAATCGTTTGCTTGGGAGGGAGAGGATGCAGCGCGAGGACGCCAACGGATTCAACGTGTATACCGACAGCTGACATTGTCTCCGGCACTCTACTGGTCTGAACATGACCACAGCGACTATGACTATGTGAAAAATCAGCGTTCGTGGCTCAACCGCTACCTAAGCGAGACCATGGGCGGCGAGCTTCACGTCCACAAAAACGGCGCATTTTTTGTTCTCGATGAGGAACACCGCTTTGGAAGTGTCCATCCGCGCGACTCTGCGATCTCAGATGTGGCCCTTCTGCTGTGTGCGCAGCTTCGAAACCGAATCAAAGCCGGCATTTATCCCCGCAACGAAGACGATACCGTTTTTCTGACGCACCGGGAGTTTCAGCATGAGATGATTCAATGCCAAGCACAATACGGAACGGGTTGGGGCCGCCGTCTGAGGGAACTCTCGCTGGATAAGTTGGCTCAGGAATTGATTTCCTATCTGTCAGATTGGATGTTTTTAGAAAAACAATTGGAGGGCTTTTTGCTCTATCCCGCCGTGGGAAAATGGATTGGACGCTATCCTGCCCAATATCAGGATCGTGTGAGAGAGGAGACTACAGATGAACCGCTGGAGGATGCATAAACTCGGATTTGTGAATTTCTGGCTGTATGATCACGAGGAATTTCTAATCAAAGATGGACACATCTTGCTGCGGGGCAACAATGCCTCTGGAAAATCTATCACCACACAGAGTTTTATCCCCTTTCTTCTGGACGGCAATAGAAGCCCCGAGCGTCTGGATCCTTTTGGCTCCAGAGACCGTAAAATGGACTTCTACCTTCTTGGAGACGGAGAGCGTGAGGAAGCCACCGGCTATCTCTACCTGGAATTTAAAAAAGCCGATATAGAAGAATTCCTCACCATTGGTATTGGCATGCGGGCACAAAAAGGGAAAGGAATCGACTTCTGGGGATTCTGTCTGTGCGACGGACGCCGCATTGCTCCCAATGGAATATCGCTCTATGAGACAATCGGGGGACAGCTGCTTTCCCTGACCAAACAAAAGCTTCGCAATCTCATCGGCGATGAAAACAACTGGGCTGAATCCCCTGGCATGTACAAACAGCTGGTCAATGATCGGGTCTTTCAATTCCGAGACATCCGCCAATACGATCAACTTATTCAGCTTCTCATCAAGGTACGTACTCCAAAACTATCCAAAGAAGCTTTCCGCCCCTCCGAAGTAAAGAAAATCTTGAACGACTCCCTTCAAGTACTGACGGATGAAGATCTCTCCGCTATGGTCAGCACTATGGAGCGCATGGACGCGCTGGAGGACACGCTGCGAGATCTTCAATCGGCCATGCGGGATGCCGCAATTATCCGCAATGAGTACACTCGCTATAACCAGTACATGCTGGGTATGAAGGGAAAGGCTTATCTGAACGCTCATACTAAAACGCTCCAGCTTCAAAATCAGCTTCAGGACGCAAAAACCGATCTGAAAAAACTGGAGCAGGAGCTACAGAAACAGGCACAAATACGAGAAGATGCGGACATCCGGCTCCAGCAGGCCAAGGCCCAGTACGCTGCCTTGGGAGAAGACGATCTTGAGGCGCAGCGGAAACGGATGGAGGATGACGAGGCCACTTACCATCAGCTTGCGGAACAATTAACCAGCGGAGTGCAGCAGCTGGAAACTTTGCAAAACAGGATTACCCGCTGTGAGGTGGATCTGCGTCAGCAGGAGCTGGAGCTGTCTGACGCCCGAGACTTTGTAAAACATGGTATCCGAGATCTGTCTGAACAAAATGAGTGCCTGCTGCTGGGCGAGGAACACGATCGGTACCTTCAAGCTCTGAACTCAAGGGATGTTGAAGCTGACCACCAGAGTCTTTCCCTGGCTCTCCAACTGAGAAAAAAGCAGATTAATCATGTACTGACTTGCTTTACAGAGCTGTCCCGGGCCAAAGACGGATATGACGCCGCCTGCCAGGCATTGGATGTGGCAAGTACGGCAGAAAACCAGGCTAAAACCGTCCTGCGTGATGCGCAGCAGCAGGAACAGCAGGAGCGAGATGCCCTCCTGGAGGCATTCTCCCGGCAACAGGCCGGCAGCCAAGAGCTCCATTTTTCCCTGGAGGACATGCTTACTATAAAACGACTGATTTCCAAGTACTGCTCTCCTGCCGACTGGACAGAGATTAAAAATTTGTTTGATTCCCGCTTTCTTGATCAGCTTGGCCAGCTTCAAGATACAAAAAACCGGGCCACTCTTGAACTGAACAGCCGTCGGAAGGCGCGGGACGAGATCCATCGAGATCTGACACAGCTTGAGAGCCAGCCGGAACCCATCCCGCACCGCAGAGATCAGATTCAAGCGACCCGCCTTCAGCTGATAATGCGAGGCATCCCCCATGCGGCTTTTTATGAAGTCGTGGACTTTTCCTCAGACCTGAAACAAGAGCAACGGGATCTGTTGGAAGCACAGCTGGCAGATGCCGGGATCTTAGACGCCTTAGTGATTCCTCAGGAACACCAGGGTGAGCTCCAGGAGCTACTTCTCTCCTATCCAGATCGGTTTCTGGTCCCGAGAACTCCCGTTAGCGACCCTATTACCAGCTTGGTCCCGGATGGCGACCAACGCTTCTGGGAAACCGTCCTTGCCTGTCTGCAGGGTATCTCTCAATCCGATTTGGAGGCCGAAACTGCCCTACTGCCGGATGGGAGATTCCGCTGCGGTACGATACAAGGACACAGCTGCGCGGATGAGCCCGCCGGTTTCGTCGGTGCCGCGGCGCGCCGTGCTAACCGTGAGCGCCAGCTGCGCGAATTAGCGTATCGCTTGGAGCAGGCAGAGACGCTGGTACGAGAAAAGGAAGCCGAAGTTGATGCACTTAGTCGCCGGATCGAGCAGCTGTATCATGAACAAGAACAGCTGCCTGTGGCGCTGGATCTGGATCATGCCCTGGAGATGCTGGCTCAGGCACAGAAGGCATTACGAGATGCAGAGGAGGAAAAAGAACATTGTCTGCAGCAGGAGCGTTCCGCCAAGCAGGCTGTTGCCAGGATCGAACAGCAAATCCGTGAATTGAGCCGGGGACTTCCCTACATGCGGACCAAGGAGGCATATGAAGAGGCCCTTGATGCTGCCGACAGCTATCAGACGCTGATGGGTACGCTGGTAATGCACCACAGCAAGGTTCTTTTTTCTGCCAGAGCGGTCTCTTCAACCGAGGAGCGTGTCGACGAACTGCGGGACCAGGAAAGCATGCAGGGCAAAGCCAATTCGCAGACAAAGCGGCAGATGGATGTGGTTCAGGCGCGGCTTCAGGCAATACAAGAATTTTTGAACCGACCGGAAAACCGAGCCATGGCACAGCGGCGCACAGAACTCAATCGAGAGCTGGACGAGCAGCAGAAACGTATGAATGAGGCGGAAAAGCAATGTGCCGTCCTTGAAGCTGAACAGAAAAATCTACGCACCCAGTTCCATCAACGCAACGACCTGCTGTGCCGCGCAGTGATGGAAGAGGACGATCTGGAGAAGTATTTTCGGGAGGATCTGCAGCTGGGGCTTTCCTCTGTATCTGACGGCTCCATAGAACAGAAAGCCGAAGAAGCCTACGGAAAGGTCCGGCCAGAGGACCGGGATCGCACCTCCGAACGCATTGGAGAAGCACTGCGCAACAACTACCAGCAGCACAACAATACGCTTCTCAAATATCAGCCGAAGATCGAACTGGTATTTGAGGATGCTGCCAGGCCTGGAACGCTTCGTCATCGGCTGTGTATCAGTCTGCAGTGGGCTGGAAAAGAACTTTCTCTCTACGATTTCATTCAGGAATTGCAGACAAAAATAGATATGACAGCTACACTGTTGGAGGAAAAAGACCGGGATCTGTTTGAAAACATTCTGGCTGAGACCATTAGCCACAAGCTGCGGGCCCGCATTGAGGAAAGCCAGCAATGGGTCAAAAATATGACCGATTTGATGGGAGCGCTAAAAACCTCCATGGGGTTGACTTTCCGTCTGGATTGGAAGGCGAAAAAAGCAGAAAATGAAGCTGAACTGGATACCGCCCAACTGGTTTTGCTGCTGAATAAAGACCGAGCACTTTTGACCCGGGAAGACAGTCTGCGTGTATCCACCCATTTCCGTACAAAGGTAAAGCGTGCCCGGCAAGAAGCCGCGCTGCAGGAACAATCTGTCAGTTATGCAGACCTGATCCGTGATGTACTGGATTACCGGAACTGGTATGAATTCCATCTGCTGTATGAACGAGATGGCGAGCCAAGAAAAGAGCTGACGGATCGCACCTTCAACAAATTCAGCGGCGGCGAAAAAGCTATGGCTATGTATGTCCCGCTCTTTGCCGCTGTCTCCGCTCAATACCAAAAAGGCGGTCCCCATTGCCCTACGCTTTTGGCTCTGGACGAGGCCTTCGCAGGTGTGGACGAGCGGAACATCAGCGCCATGTTTGAATTGGTAGGCGTTTTGGATTTTGACTATATCATGAATTCTCAATCCCTTTGGGGATGCTATTCCAATGTAAAAAGCCTGGATATTGCCGAGCTGCACCGTCCTGCCAACGCCTCAGTGGTCACTATTCTGCGTTATTACTGGAACGGCACGCAGCGGGCATTAGAGGAGGACCAATGAATTCACTGACGGAAGACTGCGTGGCTTTTTTCAAAGAACGCCCCGCTTACCACCGGATTTTGGAGTCGTTTCTCCGAAAATACCGAAGCTTTGGCCGCCCCGCCGGCACGATTTGCTTATCCGATGCCACATTGGAGGAATGTAACGCCGCCCGTGACCTATTCGGCCGCACTTTTTCCAAGCCACTACGCATCAAAACAACAGATTTTGAGGCCGCGCTCCAAGATACCCGCTTCCATGGCGTCGTTTTAAAAGAAGTATTGGAGTGCTACTTCGGCACCACAATCCAGACCAAGCATCAGCACTCAGAGCAGCTTGATGCCCGCATACGGCGGATGACCGAGCAAGCCAAATATTCTGTACAGAGCGAGCTATGCCGCCACTGGCTGGATGACTTGTCCAATAAACAGGGCGACGGCTATCATTTGATTCGGACATCTCTAGGTAAAGATGAAGAAGCCGTCTATCGGGCCATTCTCCAGGCGTGCAAAGGCTTTGATTGGTTGGAACAACACGGGGAAGAACGGCCCCGTCTGGCTGTGCTCAGCGCCCATGCCACATCCGATCCCCATGCCCTGGATGCCACCTCTTTGGGCGGCAAGCTGTTTTTGCATCTGCTGTCGATACAAAGGGGCGTCAAGCCGCCCGCTACGGCAGAAGAGAGAGCCGAACTTTATTATGACTGCGGCATTTTGTGTGACAGCATATCAAGTTTTGTCACACAGGTAGGCTTGCAACTCTATGTCGGAACAGAGGAACATCCGGCTTATCGCGCCTTCCGCCTGCGAAATGAAGCCGCTACTCTGACACTCACCAACCTGGCTGGCATCTCATCAGCCACCAGCCCCTCTGGAAGCGTTTATCTGGTGGAAAACCAAATGGTGTTTTCTCAGCTGTGCGATCAGGCGCCTCGGTTTCACTCTCCCCTGATCTGCACATCCGGGCAGCCCACAGTGGCCGTGATTCGCCTGCTGGATATGCTCGTTTCCTCCGGTACCAATCTATTTTATTCCGGAGACTTTGACGGGAAGGGTCTGTCCATTGCCCTGCAGCTTCTGACACGATACCCGAATCACCTGCACCTATGGCATATGACCACAGAAGATTATGCCCGGTGCCGGTCTGATGTAAGTCTGAGTGAAGGCAGCCTTACTCATCTTTCCGCCTGCGAAAATGCCCCCCTCGCTCCTACAGCGCAGGCCATTCGGGATGCGGGATATGACGGGTATCAAGAGCTGATGCTGTCTGAACTGCTGGCAGACTTGATTGAGTCTTGATGAAATTCCACTACCTTTCTCCATCTCTCGGATCTATTCTACCTTAACACCAAGCATAGAACGGTCGGAGCCCCGTAAGTGATTTAACTCCACCCTTGCAGCTACGCCGATCCACCCGTGAAAATTGAACTGAAATAGACGCCCGGAAAGACTTACCATTTCAAGTCTTTCCGGGCGTCACTTTTCTATCTCTTTTCAGAAAACGTGCACTGGCTCCGTTTCCTTCCTTAGCTCACCCTTATTTCTCAAATGTGAGCGTGAGTGTCGGCGCATCAATGGCCGTGTATCCATCTTTGATTTCAAAGCTCACCTCAATCTCCTGTATATCCGCAGGCGAGGTAATCTGGTTTTCTTCCAGTGAGGACTCCCACAGTTTCACGATGAGGGCAGCAGACGCCCCGTCTCCCAACTCCTGGCTGTAGTACGAGTAATCGGTCATGACTCCGTTTACCGAGAGGGAATCATACACATCAGCAATTGTAAGCGTCTTACCGCTGTGGTTTTCTGCCAACAGCAGAACATACAGATCGGCACCGTAATCAGACGTATCCTCCATCACCGCCTTCGTGATGATCCGCAAGCCATTGTTGTTGTACACTTCCGTTCCTGACGGATCCAACGAGGTGCTTTCATTTTCTGTGCCCCCCATGGGGCTGAAGAGGATGTTATAAATACTCATTTCTGCTCTCCTTATAGATGGGACAATATTTCATCAGTTCGGTGGCATACTGGAACAGCTCTGATACTGCCAGTAAACTGCTGCTTGCAGAGTCCAGATAATAGAAATTTTTGGTTCCTTCCCGCCGGACATCTATGATCCCCGCATCTTTTAAAACTTTTAGATGATGGGACACCGCCGCCCGGGAGAGATTTGTACACCTTTGAATCTCCCCGACTCGCAAGCCCTCCGCCCCGCAGTTCTCGATGAACACGCGGAGGATGAGCTGGCGCGTTTCATCTCCAATGGCACATAGCGCAGGACGGCAGGCATTGAATCTCTGCGCCAACTGATCCCGCTGCTGTTTCATGGGTTCATCCATTTTGTCACCTTCGTTCTCCATGGTCCATCTTGATAGACCATTATAGCACAAACCTTTGTGCGGGGATGATTGGTCAAGAAAATCAAGCTCATTGTCTCCACAAAAAACGCCTGCTGAAATCTTCAGATTTCAGCAGGCGCGTTTCCTACGATGTGGTCTATGACAAATCATCAGCCCCGCAAAACTCCACTTCCAGCTGCACCTTGGGCTGGCCAAGGTACTGCCGGGAGGCCTGGAGCCGCTGCTCCATGTCGGCAATTTCCTTTCGGAGCTGCCCGCGGCTCTTGCTCCGGTTCAGCTGCAAAAAGAGATGGTACCGCTCTTGCAGGGTCTTTTCCTTCGGCGGGAATGTGATGACCTCGTCTCCGATTCGGTTGCCCTCCAGCTCGTTGCGGCAGATTTCATCGTCCATCACCGCCATATAAAGGGCATACCGGGTAAACTCCTTGAGGGGCATCCGGATCTTCCAGCGCCAGCAGGCGGCCGAACCCGCCGCGGCTGCCAGACAGCCCAGGACCGCAATTTTGCAGTATGTTTTCATCTGTCCTTATCCTCCGATATTTTGAATCTCGCGTCCGGATTTTTCCTCTAAAAACCGGCGGAGCTCCGGCAGGCCGCCCCCTGTCAGCGTCACTTTTTCCAGGGCCATGGCATGATTCATGCCCACCACCAAAACCAGGTACTTCTCCGTCTCCGCCAATGCGAGGATTTTATCATACTGCCACTTGGTCTCCGCCGCAGGGGTTTCTACCAGGTAATGGTCCGGGTAAAATATGGTATCGGCAAAGTCGGTACCCGGCAGCGCCTTGCGCTTGGCAAAAAAGCCATTGAGGGCATCCTCTTTCCAATGAAGCAGCAGCAATGCCGCCATGACAGCGCAGTCTGCCACCGTCTGCCAAAGACTTCCCCAGGACAGCCAAATGGATACCAGCAGCAGCCCGATGATGATCCATGCAACAAACCGGATTCTGCGGCTTCTTTTCGCCCGGACCGTTTTCCGCAGCGCCCGGGCCATGGCAGTCAGCGCCTTTTGATCGTATGTGGTATGGCAAGTAAATTCCATAATTCCTCCCAGGCCGTCACGGCAGCGAATCATAATAGGTTTACTATACCAGCTAAAAGCGCATTTCAAATGAAGGTTTTCTTAATTCTTCTTCAAGATATGGTCCTGCTCCCGCGCCGTGCTTCCTATCCGAACATTGACAGGTCCGGGCACGGACGGTATCATAGGTCCTGATTCCTTCCCTTGAACCGCCAGGACAGTGAGGCGGCGTAATATCGAGTGGCCCAAAACGAACACTTTTGAGGAGCATCAAAATATGGATCTTTTATCAATTGCAATCATCATTTTTATCATCATGGAGTCGGCCAATGTGGCCATTCTCTACTTCTGGCCCGGCAGCCGGTTAGGCAACGGCGTGGCTGTGTTCAATGCCTATTTCAACCCCGGAAATGAGGAGCAGCGGCTGTTTACCTCTTATCTGGTGAACTGGGTGGCCGGTGTAAAGCTGATTTCCATTTTCCTGCTGGCAGTGATTTTGGTCCTGGGCACGGAGCAGGTGAAGCTGTGGGGGGTGGTGGCCATGATTTTGTCCATTGCCACCTACTTCTGGCGGCTGCACCCCACCATCAAAAAGCTGGACGCCATGGGCTGTATCACCCCCAAGGGCTACTCCAAGGCTCTGGGCTGGATGATCACCGGATTTCTCATCATGTTCTCCCTGGCTTTGGTGGGTCATATCCTGATGGGGGTGATGTGAGCATGAAAGCAACCCGGATGTCCCGGCGCAAAAAGTGGCTTCTTGCCGGTGGAATCGTCCTTTTGATTCTGGCCATTCTGGCGGGGGCCTTTTTCTGGTATGTGTCCGATTACTACAAAGCAGAGGACGTGGCCCTTGAGGTACTGGCTCAGGACAGCGGCATCACGGTGCAGGACAATTTGACCATCCTCTCCCCCTCCCAGCCCACCGACACCGCCATCATTTTCTATCCCGGCGCCAAGGTGGAGGCGGAGGCCTACCTGCCTCTCCTGGACCAAATTCGGCAGACCGGAGTCACCTGCATTCTGGTCCATATGCCCTTCCACATGGCGATTTTTGATGCCAATGCGGCGGAAGAGGTCATGGCCCAGTTCCCGGAGTACCAGCACTGGTACATGGCCGGGCACTCCATGGGCGGCGCCATGGCCTCCAAATTTTCCGCCGACCATCCCGACCAGGTGGACGGACTCATTCTCATGGGCGCCTACATCTACGGCGATTATCCTGCGGAAAAAACTTTGACCATTTACGGCTCCCTCAACCAGAGTGTGGAGGACCACATCGACTACACGGAGAACATTGTGGAAATCGAAGGTGGCAACCACGCCCAGTTCGGCAACTACGGTCCTCAGAAGGGAGACCTGCCCGCCACCATCTCCGCCCAGGAACAGCAGGCCCAGACCGTGGCCGCCATCGAGGCATTTCTGGGATAAATGCCTTCCGCGAATAACCTCAAATAGAAAACAAGCATTTTACATTTTGGGACGTTGGAGATACAATAGAGCCAAACGATGCGTAAGGAGGTTTTTCGTATGAACGCATTGGTCGCTTATTTTTCCGCTACCGGCACCACCGCCAAGGCGGCGAAGGCTCTGGCAAAGGCCGTGGGTGGGGACCTCTATGAGATCAAGCCCGCCGTTCCCTACACCAGCGCTGACCTGGACTGGACGAACAAGAGTTCCCGCTCCAGCCTGGAGATGAAGGACGCCAACTCCCGTCCCGCTTTGGCCGACACCAACGCCCCGGTGGCCGGACACGATGTGATCTTCCTGGGCTTCCCTGTGTGGTGGTATGTGGCTCCCACCATCCTCAACACCTTCCTGGAGGCCTATGATTTCAGAGGAAAGACCATCGTTCTCTTCGCTACCTCCGGCAGCAGCGGTCTGGGCAAGTCGGCCGCCGGACTGCGTCCCAGCGCCCCCGGCGCCAAGATCGTGGACGGCCGGATGCTCAACGGCAGCCTCAACGAGGCGGAGCTGAAGTCCTGGGCAGAAGGGCTGAATCTGTAATATATCCAAAATTTTAAAAAAGAGGAGTGTCCATTGGGACACTCCTCTTTTTACATCTCTCTTTGCAGATACACCATATCCACCAACTGTACCCCGTCCTCGTAGATGGGGTGGTCATAGTGGTCGGTGAAAAAGTTCTTGACCAGATGGTGCCTGCGAAATCCGCAGGCCTCATAAAACGGGATGGTGGACGGGCTGTCTCCGGTGCCCACCTGCAGTACCCTATACTGCTCCTTGTAGGTTTGGACGAGAAAGTCTACCATAGCTTTTCCATAGCCCCTATCTTGCCAGTTCGGCTCCACAGCGATGCTTTTCAGTTCCAGAACGTTGTCGCCCTCGTCTGTCACCACACATTGGGCTTTCACTCCGCCATCCTCCAGCACATACATGGTCCCACGCTCCAGATAGCGGTCGATCATGTCCTCTTGCTCGTCCGCCAGCAGAAGCAGATCCAGATACTGCTTTTTATCTGTTTCGATTTTTCTAATCTCCATATCTGTACTCACCGCTTTTCATACACCAGATCCACGATCCCGTTCCACTGCTCTGTCGACACCAGCTTCAGGGGAATTTCCTTGGAAAGCTGGGGAAACAACCGTATTCCCTTGCCCAGCACCGTGGGGATGATGGACAGCCACAGCCGGTCAATGCGGTCCTCTCTCAGCAGCTGCCCGGCCACCGACGCGCCGCCGCAGATCCAGACATTGCCCTCATACTCCTCTTTCAGTTGGTCCACCAGAGTGGTCAGTTCCCCATTCCAGAAGAAAATATCCTTCTGATCCCTCTCCTGCCGGTGGGTCACCACATAACAGGGACGGCCCTCATAGGGCCAGCTGTCCGGGGAGAGCTCTGTGACCAGCTGGTGGTAGGTAGTCCAGCCCATGACGATGGCGTCCACCGTATCCAAAAAAGCCGGGTAACTGCCTGGAGCATCCGGCTGGCTGCCGTCGCCGGACAACCAGTCCACGCCGCCCTGCTGATCTGCAAGATATCCGTCTAAACTGACGGCGAGATATAATACGCTCTGTCCCATAATATTTCCTCCGTTTTTTCTTATTGTATCCAAGAGCGAGGAAAAGAACAAGCCGCTGTCTCCACCGGCAGCAAATGTTAGGGCCCAGCAGGCTTTTTGCAATCATCTTCACAAATATTTTCAAAATTTTCACATATTATTTGTTCACTTCTTCTATTCAAATGGTGCCGGCCATGCTATACTGATAGAAGCTATGTGGAAATTTTCTGCGAAACTGACAAACGCCGCATTTCCCCGCTGCGTCGTTCCGGGGCGGACGGTTTTCAATGGCACACTATATTAGGGAGGTACTGTACATGGGCTTTTCTCTCTCCGTCTCCCAGGCGGATGCCGTGCTGCGTGCGCTGAAGAAAGACTTCCGTGTCTACGCACCGAAACGGTTTCCCAAGCAGGGGCGCTACTCCGACACCGATATCATTCGGTATGCCGAAGTGGATACCTTTGCCGACATCGTATAGGACACCAAGTCCGATTATCCCGCCAAAGAAGTCATCACTCCCATCCAACAAGCCATTTTTTATTTCACCGAAGACGAGTATCGTGCCAGCAAAGCCAAAACCAAGCCGATTTTGCTGCTGGCCCGCCCCTGCGACATCAACGCCCAAAGGATTCAGGCCCGGATCTACGCCGGAAACGGCGGCTATGACGACCTGTACTACACCCGGGTCCGGGAGCTGGTGAAGTTCGCCCTCATGGACTGCAACGGCGGCGACGACACCTGCTTCTGCGTCTCCATGGGCACCAACCGCACCGACGATTACGCCCTGGCCCTGAAATTCTCCGCTGACGGGCTCCTGGTCCAGGTGGCCGACCAGTCCCTTGCCCCCTACTTCCAGGACATGCCCAGGCCGATTACACTCCTGCCTTTGTGGAGGAAAATGAGCTGAAGGTCACCGTTCCCGACCTCAGCGACAAGGCGGTCCGCAAAGCCCTGAAAACCCATCCCATGTGGCAGGAGTACAACAGCCGCTGCATCTCCTGCGGCGCCTGCACCGTGGCCTGCTCCACCTGTACCTGCTTCACCACCCGGGACATCATCTACGGCGACAACCCGGAGGTGGGCGAGCGCCGCCGGGTAACCGCCTCCTGCCAGATCTCCGGCTTTGATCAGATGGCGGGCCAGCGGGAGTTCCGCTCCACCGCCGCCGACCGTATGCGCTACAAGGTGCTCCACAAGTTCCACGACTATAAGGCCCGGTTCGGGGAAGAGCACATGTGCGTGGGCTGCGGCCGCTGTACCCACCGCTGCCCCGAGCTGATCTCCATCTCCGCCACCGTCAACAAAGTATCTGCCGCTGTGGAAGAAATCAAGGCTTCCATGGCCAGCCAGTAAAGGAGGTCTGCGCTATGATGAACCCTGTCCAGCCTCAGGCCTGTACGATCCTGAACGTGAAAAAAGAGAGTCGTCATGATTGGACCTTCCGGGTCGCCACCGATGCCAAACCCGCCCACGGCCAATTTATGCAGCTTTCCATCCCCATGATCGGTGAGGCTCCCATCTCCGTCTCCGCCCAGGGCGACGGATGGCTGGAGTTTACCATCCGTTCCGTGGGCAAGGTCACCAACGTCATCTTCCAGAAGCAGGCCGGAGACACCCTGTTCCTCCGCGGCCCCTACGGCAAGGGCTGGCCCGTGGAGCAGTTCCGGGACAAGCACCTGGTGGTCATCACCGGCGGCACCGGCCTGGCTCCCGTCCGCTCCATGCTCAACATGCTGGCCCAGACTCCCGGCTATGCCCGGTCGGTCCACCTGATTTGCGGCTTCAAAAACGCCGACGGCATCGTGTTCTACAGCGAGCTGGAGGAGTGGAAGAAGCACTTTTCTACCATTTATACCCTGGACAACGGCACCCTGGAGGGCTGGCGCACCGGCATGGTCACGGCCTTTGTGCCGGAGATCCCCTTTGATTCCTTTGGCGGCGACTACGCCGTTGTGGTGGTAGGCCCGCCCCCCATGATGAAGTTCACCGGTCTGGCCCTCATGGACCACGGCGTGGAGGCGGAAAAGGTCTGGATGAGCTTCGAGCGCAAAATGTCCTGCGCGGTGGGCAAGTGCGGCCACTGCCGCATTGACGAGGTATATGTCTGTCTCGACGGTCCGGTGTTCCCCTATCCGGTAGCCCGGGACCTGGTGGACTGAGAAAGGAGGGGCCAGAGGATGAATCAGGACATCAACATCAAAAAGGTGCGGCTGAACTGCTACCGGCAGTCCAAGGTGCCCGGCCAATTCATGCTGCAAATGCGCGTGCCCGGCGGCACGGTGGACGCCAAATACCTCAGCTATGTGGAGCACATCGCCAAGACCTGGGGCGACGGCACCTTCCACATGGGCACCCGGCAGAACTTTGATATTCCCGGCATCCCCTACGAAAACATCCCGGCGGTCAACGCCTATCTGGAGTCATACATCAAGGAAGTGGACGCCGAGCTGTGCAACGTGGACATGGACACCATCGCCCACGAGCCCCATCCCTGGGACCCCACGGAGGGCTACCCCACCATCGGCGCCCGAAACATCACCGCCTGCATCGGCAATTACCACTGCATCTGCGGCAACTGCAACACCTTTGAGCTGGCCCGGAAGATCGAGCCCATCATCTTCCCCAGCCACTACCACATTAAAATCAACATTGCAGGCTGTCCCAACGACTGCAACAAGGCGCATATGTGCGACTTCGGCATCATCGGCGTGGCACGCATGACGTACCACCCTGAGCGCTGCATCGCCTGCGGCGCCTGCGTGCGGGCCTGTCAGAACGGAGCCACCCGGGTCCTGTCGGCCAATCCGGCCATCGGCAAGGTGGAGAAGGACGCCTGCTGCTGCGTAGGCTGCGGCGAATGCGTCCGCGTCTGTCCCACCAGCGCCTGGACCCGACAGGAAACCAAGTTTTACCGTGTCATCCTGGGCGGCCGCACGGGCCGTCAGACACCCCGCACCGGAAAAATGTTCCTCAACTGGGCCACGGAGGATGTAATTCTGGGCGTGCTGAAGAACTGGCAGAAATTCTCCGCCTGGGTCATGGACTACAAGCCCGAGTACCTCCACGGCGGCCATCTCATCGACCGGGCCGGCTACAAGAAGTTCAAGGAGATCATCCTGGACGGCGTGGAGCTGAACCCCGAGTGTCTGGTGGCTGAGGATCTCTACTGGCATGAGACAGAGTACCGCTCCAACTTCAACGTCAAACCCCTGTCCATGCACCACACCGCCGGTCCCAAGGAATAACTTCTGCCGGCAGTTCTGATTGAGACAAAGCCCGAAGATCTCTGCAAACGCCAGGGTCTTCGGGCTTTGCGCCCGTGCGTGGCTTAGTTTCTGAAATCAGCACAAAAGCAAAACCGTGTCGTTCTCTTTTCGCCTCGCAACCCTTATGATCATATCAGCAGCTGCAAAGAATACATAAAAGGAGAAGAGAACCATGAACACGGATAAAATTTTTGCGGAAGCCATTGCCAACGAATACGCCCCCAAGGACACCTCCAAGGTGGTCGCCCTGAGAAAGCTGGACTGGAAGGCCAAGCGCCCGGCAACCATCTTCGCCTATGGCTTTGGAATGGGCATGGCCCTGGTCCTGGGGCTTGGGATGTGCCTTTCCATGCAGGTCATCGGCGGGGGCGGCCTGCTGATGACGGGGGCCGGGATTTTGCTGGGCATCCTGGGCATCGTGGGAGTGGGCCTCAACTACCCCATCTACAAAAAGCTGCTCCGGTCCGGCAAGGAAAAGTATGCCTTTGAGATTATGCAGCTGGCCCGGGAGATCAGCGAGTCGGGAGAATAATCCCTAAGGAGGGCGGCAGATGAACAAGTCAGAAAGCAAATACTTCAACACCGCCCTGCGCATGGACGAGGCGCTGCTGGCTCTGCTGGAGGAGAAGGACCTGGAGTACATCACCGTGAAGGAGATCTGCCGCCAGGCCGGGGTAAACCGCTCCACCTTTTACCTGCACTACGAGACCATTTCCGACCTGGTGAACGAAACTCTGGAGATGATCAACCAGCGCTTTCTCTCCTATTTTCCTCAGCAGGAGTCGGACGTTCTGGGGAATATGGGCAACGGGGAGCGGGAATCCCTGGTGCTGGTCACTCAGGAATACCTTCTCCCCTACCTCCGCTTCATCCGGGACAACAAACCCATCTACCGGGCGGCCTTCCGAAACCCCGGCAGCATGGGCGCCCATACCCGGTACGGGGAACTCAAGCAGCAGATCCTGGGCCCCATTCTGGCGCGGTTTGACATTCCTGCCGCCCACCGCCCCTACTACATGGCCTACTACGTGGAGGGCATCATGGCCATCGTCAAGGAGTGGCTGCGGCAGGACTGCGCGGACGATGTGGAAATGATCGCCCAAATCATCGAGTCCTGCGCGCGGCCCAAGAAGAACAACTAGGAGAAATCTTATGGCCACCTGTGGTGTAATCAAGAAAAGAATAAAACCTCCCACGCCGTGTTTTCAACACAGCATGGGAGGCTTGTTTTTTCCGACAAAGCAAGGGCGGCGGTCCCTTTGAACCGCCGCCTTGCTGCAAGGTATTATGTTCTGAAACGCTGCGCTTACTTCTCCGCCGCCCGGAACAGGAAGGTGACGATTTGGGCGCGGGTGCAGACCATGTCAGGGCCGAAGGTCGTGGCGCTGGTGCCAGCGGTGATGTTGTTTTCTACCGCCCACAGCACCGCGTCGTAGTAGTAGCTTCCTTCCGCCACGTCGCCAAAGGGATTATCCTTGGCATGGGTGGAATTCATGCCCTTTGCCCGGTACAGGAAGGTTGCGATCTGGGCACGGGTGCAGACCATGTCGGGGCTGAAGGTGTCCGCGCCAGTGCCAGAGGTGATGCCGTTGGAAACAGCCCAGCGGACCGCCTGGGCATAGTAGGCATCCGCGGACACATCGGCAAAGCGCACGTTCTCATAGTTCCCCACAGGGCTGCCGGCGGCACGCCACAGGAAGGTGACAACTTGGCCGCGGGTGCAAACCATATCGGGGCTGAAGGTGTCCGTTCCAGTGCCGGTGGTGATTCCCTCAGCAACTGCCCATTTTACCGCCTGGGCGTAGTAGGCGTCCACAGGGACATCGGCAAAGCCGCTCTGCTCACGCTTACTAAAGGCGGCTTTGACGGTCACCTTGGAGGCAGGCATGGTAAAGGTGTACGTGCCGTTTTTCTCCGTGACCTTGATTTCCTTGCCATTCTGGTCTGTAACGGTCAGGGTGTCCAGTTTGTAGCCCTGGTCCGGCTTCACGGTCAGGGTCACAGTGTCGCCCTGGGCGGCTTTCTGTGGCGTTGCGGTCACAGTTCCGTTTTCGGTGCTGTCTACGGAAATGGGATAGTTGGTGGTCACAGAACCACCTCCGCCGGAGCCGATTTTGAGATACACCGCCCGCAGCTCCACCGTTTCACCGGGCATGACGAAAGAGGTCTCCGCACTGTTCCGGTCCGCCAGAGCCACACTGCCGGAGATAATCTCCCAGTGGTCAAAGCGATAGCCGCTCTTGCTGTCAGCGGCAATGGTGACAGCTGCCCCAACCTCATACAGGCCGGAGCCGCTGCCGTCTTTGACGATCACAGCGGGCTTCTGGCTGACAAAGACAGCATAGTCGGAGAAATGGTTGGTAGTAAAGGTGATGGCGCCATTTTCATACTTGGCACGGATGTAGGTGATGTAGCCGTCAGCCGAGATGTAGCAGGCCACAGCGGTCTGTCCCTCCATACCGGCCGGAACCGTGTAGGGAATGGTAATTTCCACATTGCCGTTTAGCTCGCTCAGCGTCGTGGTGGAACCGTCGGCGCGGGTGACCACCAGAGACAGGTCCACAATGGCGGGAGCCTCGGGCAGGCTGGCCAGAGCGGCCTTCTGAGCCTCGTTCATATCCTCCGGTTTCACCTCGCTCATGTGCAGCGTGACCTTGTCATCCGGACCGGTCACCGCATCCGCAATGGTGTCGAGGACCTGATCGCTCATAGAGATAGACGCATCCTCGGAGCGGATGGTCAGGGAGCCGTCGCCCTTGGCCAGGCCGTCCATCAGGTCGCCGGGCAGAGTAACGTCCTTCACGCCGGTGAGATTGCCCAGATCCATGGCGGCATCTCCGTTGGCGTTGTTCAGGATCTCATCCAGCGCGCCGTCAGGGAGGGTGACCTCGGCATTGCTGCCGTCCACGTCAACATCCACGCTGACATTGCTGTCACCGATATCCACAAAAGCGCCCTTCTTGATAATGAGCGTACCCTCAGCCGTTCTGGCTTCGCTGGGAATCAGGTTGTCGCTGGAGGCCAAGGCGGCTCTGACACTGTACTCGCCAGCCTCGGTGGGAAGCGCAGCAGTCCACACACCGTTTACCAGATATTCCACGGTGAACTTGGCGGTGCTGTCCTTGGGGATAACGGAGACGGAGACCGGGCCGAGACCGGCGGTACTCTGTTCCAGATTGCCCAAGGTAATGGTGTAGTCGGCAGCCTTATTGACAATCAGCTTGCCCGCAACAAAAGTAATATCGTAGTTTCGGGCGGTCAGTCCAGAAATCTCGATCGCATATGTGCCGGCCTTCCCGAACTGCTGATAGCCGCAGGTATAAGCGGCAGTTCCGGTGAGAACGCTGTCATTCTCACCCTTTACGAAACCGGAGGCAGTATAGCCGCCGTTGGCGGGGACCTGACCATGGGTGATTGTGTGGTCATTGGCCGTAATGGTCAGCGGAGCCTTTTTGACCACCAGGGTGTAGCTGATTTCGGTCTTGGCGTACTTGTCAGCAACTGCAGCGGCAGTCGCCGTGATCGTAGCTGTACCCGCACCCTTCATGGTCACAAGGCCATTGGACGCCACAACTGCAACGTCGGGGTTGCTGCTGGTATAGGTCACTGCACCGCCATCGGGGCTTTTGTTCGTGGCCTCGGCCCGGAAATCCAGGGCTCCATAGGTGTAGGTGACCGTCTCGCCAATCTGGATGGGCCATTCCAGTTCCTGCTTGGGCCACTTGGAAATGGTCTCCGTCTGGGTCTCACCGCAGCGCTTACAGGTACGGGTGCGGGAGCCGTCCTCAGTTTCGGTGGCAGGCTTGGTCACTTCCCACTCGCCCCAGTCGTGGCCCAGGGCATCTACATAGGTATCCACATAGCTGTCCTGGCAGCGGGAACAGGTATGGGTGGTATAGCCCTGCTCCGTGCAGGTGGGCTGGGTAACCGTATCCTGGTAGTCGTGGCCCAGGGCGGGGATCTCCTGGTTTTCCTGAGCGCCGCAGCTGCTGCAGGTCAGTGTCTGGGAACCGGCCTCGGTGCAGGTGGCCTCCTTGGTTATGGTGGGCTCACCCCAGACGTGCTGGCCGGCCTTGCGGATCACTTCGTGACAGACAGAACAGACGTCGTCCTTGGTACAGTCGCTCTCTGTGGAGGTGTGGCCGGTGGCAGGGGTCTCGGTCACATCGGTGGTGGCGTCACAGCGGGTACAGTGATGGGACTTGGAACCGGCTTCCGTACAGGTAGGCTCCACATCCGTGGTCCACTCCTCCGAGAAGTCATGGCCCAGTACGCCCAGAGTCATGGACTCAGTATAGCCGCATCTGGTGCACTTGCTCTCAGCGGTGCCGGTCTCGGTACAGGTGGCTTCCTTGGTCACGGTCCACGCGCCCATGTCGTGACCCAGGGCGGGGATTTCCACGATCAGGGTATCCGTGCAGCCCTCCACCGTACAGGTGTAGGTCATGGAACCCTTTTCCGTGCAGGTGGCGGCCTTGGTCACGACGCCCTGATCGTACTTGTGGGCATGCGTATCGTCCAGGCTGTCCACCAGGTTGATCTCCACGGGGATATTCGTGGTGCTGCCGGCGCCGGTGAACAGGAACACCTGCTTGAGCATGTACTCAATGCCGTCGGGCAGCTCCAGGCCGTCCGCAAAGGTAATGGTAAAGGTACCAGCCAGGACCTCGGTGGGCTGGAAGGCCTGAGCACTGAGGGTAAAGCCGTTTTTCAGCGCACCGGTACCGGCGTCCGGCTGGAAGGGACCCTGCAGGTCGTAGGAGGCCAGAACCTCTTCGATGGTATAGGCCTGGCGGAAGGTGCCGCCGAACACCTCAAAATTCACGTTGTAGAGGGTCTTGCCGGACACATTCCGCAGCTCATAGCGCATCTGGTAGGGCTCACCGGTGACGGCGGTCTTTTCCGCCGTGATGGTCAGCTTCATGGCATCGCCGGCCAGGACCTGGATAGGGTCTTTGGTGGTGAAGCCCACTTCCATGGGCTCCTTCATATCCTCAAAGGTACGGGAGCCCGTGACGGTGCCGCTCAGGGTGTAGTCGCCCTTGGCGTCGCCCCGCACATACCAATGGTGGATGGCAGCGCCGGAGGGGGCGATGTCGCCCAGCTCCACCGTGGCAGACTGCTGGCCCTCCACCATGTCGGCCAGGGACAGGCCGGTGGGCAGATTCAGCTGCGCAGCACAGTCGGCCACCGTCTCCATGGCGGAGGTGTTGGTCACCAGCAGCTGGATGTCGAACATCTCCTTCAGCCAGGTGACCCGGGAGGGGACGATGAGGAAAATATCCTTGGCCGCCGGGTACAGGACGCCGCCCTCAAAGGAGACCGGGTCGCCCTTGACCACCTGGCCGTTGTCGTTGTAGTAGTATTTCACCTCCACAAAGTCCAGAATCACCGTACTCTCAAACACATGGCTGTTGCCGGGGGCATTGGGATCGATGCCTGCCGCCAGCATCTCGTCGTAGTTCATTTCCTTGACGGAGGTTTCCACCTGGAGAATGTCCTCGGTGCTCATGGGGATGGTGAAGGTCTTTTTTGCATCGGAGATAGTCAGATTGGGGATGCGGCGGGGCTGGTAGCCGCTTGCCAGCACCACCGCGCTGTAGGTGCCGTTGGGCACATCCAGCTTGGCAATGCCCCGCTGATCCGTGGTGGCAGAAGTCTTCAGCGCGCCATCCTGATAGAGGGACACCGTGGCGCCGGAGATCATGCCCGTGGTGTTGCTGTCCTGTACCGCAAAGGTGACGCGGCCCTCGACGAGATCCACAGTTCTGGTCTGACTGGTGGCATGGGCCCCCTCACTGTCGGTAATCCCCAGTCGGACATTGTACTGCACGGGGAGATGATTTGCATCCACGGGCGCAGTCCATGTGACCGTAGCTTGGGCGCCGCTGTAATCCACCGTCAGGTCTCCATCTTTCCAGGGACCAGGGACTTCGCCCCCAGTCTGATACTTGAGGGTCACCTGCTGCAGGGTGGGCGTGTATTCCTCCACGTTGGAGACAGCGGTCACGGTCAAGGGGATGGAAAGGGTCGCGCCGTCTCCCAGGACCGTGTAGCTGCTTTTAAGATTGTCGGCTATGCTCAGCGCCGCAGTGGTGGTGCTGGCGCTGGGAGAGCTGTCCGAGGTGTTGCCCGCCTTGTCCCGGGTCTGAACGGTAAAGGTACATTTCGTGTTTTGATGCAGGCCGGTGACCGTGTAGGTGGTACCGTCTCCGGTCAGTTCCTCCACCAGCTCGCCATCCTTGAAGACATTGTAACCGGCCACACCCATGTTGTCGGTACCGGCCGTCCAGCTCAAGGTTACGGTGGTGGTGGTTCGGCCGGTGACGGTCAGGGACTCCGGCGCGGTGGGCGGCTCCTGGTCGGCGGTGGAGACGGTCTTCTGAGACTTGTTGCCCGCCAGGTCCACCGCCTCGATGGTGAAGCGGTTGCCGTCGTCCGCCGACGCCGCCACATTGTAGGAGGTAGAGCCTGCCTGTGCCTTTCCCAGAGGAACGTCATTCTTGTAGATCTGGAAATAGTCCACATCCTCGTCGCTGCACGTCCAGCGGAGGACGGCAGCGTTGTCCTCCAGGAAGGTGAAGGTCACATCGCTGACGGTGGGCGGGGTGGTATCCACGGTCAGATACACCGTCCTGCTGCCCACGGCTCCGCTGTCGTCGGCCACCGTCAGGGTGTGGGTTCTCTCGGAAAGGCCGGTCAGCTCCGCGCGGAAGTAGCCGTACTCATTGGTCTCAGCCGTGATTGGCGTTTTATCCGTCTCGGAGACGGTGACGCTGCCGTTGGGCGAGGCATAGCCAAAGAGGGTGTAGTCGGTGCGGTTGATCAGCACGCTGTCACCGCCAAACTGGGGCAGAATCACATTGTCCGGATTGCCGAACACCAGAATCCGCTCCACCGGCTCGCCCATGACCACGCCCCGGTACGCTTCGTTATCGTGGGATTCGTTGCTCATGTCGGTGGCAAACACCCGGATGGACTGGGTGTTCCCATAGTAAAAGCTGCCGCCATAATTGTAATCATAAAAGGTGGAATCGGGTTTGAAGGTCAGGCTGAATTCGTACCGCCCGTCCTCCGTGGGACCCACATAGCTCATCTGCTGGCTGGCATGCCTGCCGGCAGCGTTGTAGAAGGACACCCACACTCTGGCGCCCGGCAGCGAGGTGGTGGCGGTGATGATGTACTGGCTGTCCAAAGGATGAACGCCCTGGATGTTCTCGGGCACCCGGACGTCGTAATCCTTGGCGGTGCACAGCCACAGGTCAAAGGTGTAGGTCAGATTCTCGCTGTCGCCGCTCTTTCCGTTCTTGGACAGCTCCACATACAGCGTGCGGGGGCCGTCCTCGCCTTCAAAGGCATACCAGTAGGAGCGGTTTGCAAAATAGGGCTGGAAGTTCTCTTCCGCCAGGGCCTCCTGGGTCTCGGCCCAGCGCAGATAGCCGTAGGCGCCCATGTTGGCGCCCTCGATTTTCACATCTGCGGCGTGCATGACGGGGTCGCCGCTGTCGTTCCAGTTGCCGTCGTCATCGTTGATGGTAATGATCGGCTTGGTCTCCGCCTGCACATTGACCGTAACATTGCCCAGGACCTTGCCGTCCATATAGACCCGCAGCTCATAGCTTCCTGCGGGACGGCCGGCAAAGACGCCCTTGTCAAAATACAGGTACTGGGTGCTGCCGTCTGCCTCGCCCTGGAGCGTCATGGGGAAGCCCTCCGAAGTCAGGCAGGTGTAGCCGCTGTACAGCTTACCGGTGTATGTGGCGTCCGCAGGCAGATTGGTGCCCTGCACATACCCATTGGTCGACCCTTCCGTTGCGTACAGGTACGGGTCCGTATTTCCGGTTCCCACAGAAATGTCCCGCCGGATCTCCTCGCCATTGAGATACACCGTATAGGTTCCGGCGGTGAGCGGCTTGTCCAGGGTGAGGGTCAGATCGTACTGATAGCTGTTGCTATTCCGCTGGAAGGTGTAGTCGGTGACGGCAAAGGTGTCCGTACCGCTGGAGAGGGTGATGGACTTGAGCGCATTCAGATCGGATAGTTCGATGTTCTTGAAGGATCTGCTGCTTATATAGAGCTGACCCGCCACAGTATTCTTACCCGGCTTCATGCCGTACCAGTCAAAATACGCATGGCTGCTGTTGCTCAGGTCCAGCGGGACCTTGTCCGCCGTATAGGTGAAAGCCTTGCTGTTGATCGGGGATTCGGCGCCGCTGCCGTCCCGGAACACGAGGATATAGGCCGTGCCGGGGGTCAGCGCCACAAAATCCCGGGTGGTGAAAGTGTGGGCATAAACCAGCATGTCCTGATTTTCGCCGGTCTGGCCGGTGATGACCGGGCTGGTCAGCACGTCGGTATCGCCGCTTTTGAAGACGAACCGGCCGGTCCCACTGGAGTTGAGGGCCTCCGTTTTAATGGGGAACTCGCCCAGGTTGGTCCACATGGTGCAAGCACCATAGTCTGCCATGGGAGCGCTGGTCATGAGCCACAGGTCATCCGTCGTGTAGACCGTATCGAACTGGACGCCGTTGAGATAGAGATAGTAGGTTCTCTTCGCGGCCAGGCTGCCGGTGATCTGCAGGGTGCCGGTGATGACGCCCTGATCTCCCGCTGACTCGGTCTGCGTCAGCGCCTCACAACGGCCCAATACGGTTCCACTGCCGTCCCGCAGCTCCAGCACATCCCCGCTCCCCTTGTAGAAGGAGCAGCCGTTGTAGTATTTCAGCTGGAACGCCAGGTTCTTAGCGGTGGCTTTCATGACGTCGGGATAAAAATAGACCGTCTCCTGGCGGAGGTTGGCGTAGGGATTCTGGAAGCTTTGCATTGTGGCGAGGTAGTCCTCCTCCCCGTCTGCATTGACCTTTACCCACAAAAGGCTCTCGTAGCCGGTCATGGGCACCACCATGCCGCCGGTTGTCAGCTGCAGCTCCACCGTCTGGGTATCGCTTTCCGCCGTGAAGGTCTGGTCGGCATACAGATTGCTCCCCTGGGAGTCATTGCTGACCGTGACGCGATAGACGGTGCCCGCCGTCAGATACCCAAAGTCTACCTCCACTCTGGCAGTCTGGGGGTCCAGAACCCGGAAGCCCTCAATGGCGGCCCTGGGGGCGGAAGCGCTGCCGGATACGGCTCCTACGCCGTCCACCATCACTTTATCTCCGGTGTAACTGATGGCCAGCCGGTACTCCGTACCTCTCTGGATGCTCTGCCCCTCGGCCACCTTCATCTGGGCATACAGAGACCAGCGGCTGTCCTCGTAATTGGCCCGGATATCCCGGTAGGAGCCGGTGGACTGGGCCACCACGGTGTCTCCGTCCATGAGGGAGAAGGTCAGGCCCTCCAGCTCCTCCTCCCGCTCAAATCCATAGACCGACAGGGACAGATCCAGCGCCCGGACGCCGCTGTAGAAGTTGCTGATGACGGCGCTGGAAATCAGCAGCGCCCCGTCGCCCACGATCTCCATGGTGCCGGTGCAGGGGTAGAATTCGTTTCCCGCCGCCAGCCGGAGGGTGTAGCTGCCCACTGGCAGATCGGCAGCGTTATCAAACCGCGCCCCGGAAATGTAATAACGATCCGTTTCATAATCATAATCGGGGTAATAGCTGTTAATCGTATTGCTGGAGGCCCTGACATTGCCTTCCTTATCCAGCAGCTGAAGAATGCCGTTGGATGCCGGTCGCTCCGTCATATAGGATTCGCCGTCAGGGGTTTTGATGAGGGCTTTTCCGTTGAAGGAAAACGTCGTACTGCCCGCATAGGCATACGCGGAGCCTTCCTTGTTTTCCACCAACCCAAAGTTGGCGGTCCCGGCGACACCTTGGGGGGCCGGGGCTTCCTCCCCCTCCTCAATAACCGGCAGAAACAGTGTCTGCCCGGCTTCTGGCAGCGCCGCCGCCAGCGCCTGGGTCGGCAGCAGGCTCAGCAGCAGGCACACACTGAGCAGCATGGCCCACAGCCGCGTTCGCATTCGTCTCATAACATTTCTCCTCTCTTCCGGCATACAGCCGATGGTGCTTTTCCATTTAGCATCAAATGAAAATGCTGTCAATGATGTAAGTTTTAACCAACCCAAAATTTTCTCACCAACGCAGCTTGGTTAAAAGTTACTTCGTTGACAGGCCGCCTCCTGCGTGGTACGTTTTTTCAAAAAGGGAGGGAGTCCTGTGGAATTTACTGGAGCATATTGTCCCAAAGCTTTTGCCCGGTTTTTGATCCCGCTGATGGCGGCGGAGCTGTTCCAGCAGATCTACGGTCTCATCAACACTGCCGTGGTCAGCTGGGCCCTGGACGATACGGCTCTGGCAGTCATGGGGGCCTGCAGCGGCCTATTAGCCGTCCGGGGCAGAGTACTGGCCGGGATGTTTTATGGGTTCGGCATCTGCCTGGGTACGGCAGTGGGCTGCGGAGATCCCAGGCGGCTCCCTGCGGTTTTCTCTGCCGCTCTGCGGTATACCCTGGCCCTGTCCGCCCTGGGCCTGCTGGCCGCGCTGTGGGTGGAGGGACTGATGACGGTGGGCAATATCCCGCCCCAGCTGTGGGGGGCGGCGGCCCCCTATCTGATTCTCTCCTTTGCCGGGGCGGGCGTCACAGCCACCAAGCTGCTGCTGATGGTACTGCTCCAGGCGGTGGGAGACACCGGCTATTTCAGCGCCCTGGCCGTCTTGGGGGCCGTGACCAACACGGCGCTGGTGGTGCTGCTCATCGGCCTGTGGAAGGGCGGCGTGGTCTGTGCGGCCTTGGCCACCCTGCTGACCAACGCTCTGCTGGCTTTGTTCCTGCTGCGATATCTCCGAAAAAAATGGCCCAATCTGCTCCGGACTGTCGCCGCCCGTGAGATCCCGGGGCCAATTTGGCGGGGACTGCTGCAAAACGGCGGAGCTAAAACCATCTACTTTTTTCTCAGCGCTCTGGGCGCTCTGGTGCTCCAGCGGGCGGTAAATACCCTGTCTCCCCAGCTGATTGCCGCCCAGACCATCGCCCTGTCCCTGCAGGCAGTCCTTATTGCGCCCCAGGGGGAGCTGGGCACCGCCGCCGCTGTGATCACCGGCCAGAATGTTGGGGCAGGCAACTGGGGAAATATCCTTGCTTACCACCGGCGGTTGGTTCGTCTTTTTGTGTCTCTGGGCCTGATCACTGCGGCGGCGGTCTGGCTTGCAGGCGGCCCGCTGGTGGGGCTGGTGGCCGGGCCGGAACAGCCCCCTTCGATCACCCAAGCCGCCCTTTGGTGGCTTCGCCTCACAGTGCTGATGTTTCCGGTGAGCTTTGCCATTCTCTACCGCAACACCTTGCAGGCCCTGGGACAGTACGGCGGCGTGGTCGCCCTGGGCGGCCTGGAGGTACTGTGCAGCGCCGCTGCCGCCTGGGTCTTGGTGCCCGTCTTTGGCTATCTGGGCAGTGGGCTGGGTGTGGCGCTGAGCTGGGGCGCCTCCGCTCTTTTGGGACACACACTGTTTCGCCGGGCCATGAGAGGAGGGGATGGAAATGAAGGCTGATCCCATCTGGCCGGAGGGCTTACGCACGGATCGACTGCTTTCTCCCCAAGAGGGGTTAGCTTTGGGCCTGGACCGGGAACTCATCTGGAGCTGGAACCAAATCGTACTGCAAAGCCGGTATCCCGACACACCCCCTGGTTTTCTCGATTTAGAGGCACAGCAGCGGGCGTTGGCCCTCTGGAAGGAGCAGCATGCCGCCTACCGAAAGGCCCACACCCACGCGCTCCATCCCAATCCCATTGCTCCCCCGGAGCAGTTTGTGGGGCGCGAGGAGGAACTGGAGGAACTCCACCGGCAGCTGGCTGGCGGGAGCGGTCCCGGCAGGGTGCTGCTCCACGGCATGGGCGGCCTGGGCAAGACCACCCTGGCCCGGGCCTACGCCACCCGGTTTGCCGAAGCCTACGACACGGTGCTGTGGCTGAATGTTCACCAAGACCTGACTCATACCTTCTGTGATGATGGGGAACTGACCATTGAAAACCTGTCCTGGCATTCCGGACAGTACGCCGATCAGGCCCAGTACTTCCGGGAAAAATGGCAGGTATTCACTGAGCTTTTGGAACAGCAGCGGGTGTTGCTGATTTTGGATGACATCAAGCAGCCCAAGGATCGCGTGTTCTCTCTGCTGTGGCAGCTGCCCTGCACTCTGCTGATGACCGGGCGGGTATGTGGGGCCGACTGGCCTGTGACGGCCTATCCCCTGTCCCCCCTGGACCGCAGGTATTGGCAGGCGTTTTACCACTGCTGCGGCCAGCCCCCTTCGACGCCTGAACAACGCCAACAGCTGGACACGTTCTGTGCCGCAGTGCAGGGCAATCCCCTTTTGATGCGTCTGGCGGTGTGCAATCCAGACCAGATTCCCACGCTCTCTGCCGGAAACGGCGATCTGACCCGCTATTTTATCCGCAAAACCCCGCTGAGCCAGACCGATATCCGGGCTCTGCGCTGCCTGGCGCTGCTGCCCGCAGGCGGCTTGGAAACCGGACGATTACTTCGGGCATCGGGGCTGAAGGCCTCCACCCTGGAGCGTCTGTGTGCCATGTCCTTGGTATGGGCCCGGCAGCAAAATGGGGAAGCTATGTGCGGACTCCACCCCGTGATTGCGGAGAGTGTCTGGAGCTGCTATCCCCCTACTCCGGAAAACTGCCGCCGGTTTCTGCGTGGAATGCAGGAAGAATATGCCCATATCTGGGACGAGCCCTACGGAGAGGTGGTGAAAGCTATTCCCGTCTGCTTCGCTTTGCTGGACGCCTGGCCCACGCCCCGGGCCTGGCTGGCCGACAGCTACGACGTTTTTGCCACCGTTTTGTGGATGGGGGGATATTTTGGGGAATCCCTGCAATACATGCTCCGACTCTACCACAGCTGCGAGGAGTCCTATGGGACGGTACATCAGATCACGGGCAGCATCGCCATGCGGGTGGGGGCGGTATACCACAATGGCATGCAGTTTTCCAGCGCCAAACTGTGGTATCAAAAGGCGTTGGAGATCCTGCGGACCTGCAAACCCTGCAACGCCCTCTATTTCTACCGTCTGGCCCAGGCGGCCCACAAAATGTGCCGCAATGACCGCCACGAAGGAAGGTACGTCTCGGCGGCGAACTACTGCCGGGAAGCTCTGGAGGCCTTCGGTCGGTATGAAACACTGGTTGGTACCCTCCCCCTCCCACACCGAAAAACCGGGTATTTTCTGCATCTGGAGCAGGCCAAGCTGCTGGCCTGCCAAAAGGATTCCCGTCAGGCTCTGGAGGTGTGCAGGAAGCTGCGAAAGGACTTCGGCGCGGAGCCATTCCGGGAGCAGCAGCACTTCGGCGTAGAGGTGGACCTTCTCCGGGCGGAGATCCTGCTCCAACAGGGTGCGTCCCAGGCGGCCATGGAACTTGCCCGTCACTGTATGGCGGTCACCCAGGCCTTGCGGGGTGAGACCGCCAAAGAAACCTTGAGCTGCCAGGAAATTTTGGCAGACGCCTGGGCTGCCGCCGGAGAGATAGAGACAGCCAGAGCGCTGTACCGTCAAATTCTGGGGAAGCTGGCCCAATATTATCCCCGTCAGACACAATGGTATGAGGTGCTTCGGAAAAAGGAAGCATCCCTTTGAGCCGGGAGGAGCAGAATGGAACAGGAGCAAAAAGATACCTTAGACTGGCTGGAAGAAACGCTGGCCCTCTGCACGGAACTCGGGCGGGAGTCCCGGGAGACGGTCTGGATTCGGGAGCGATTTGAGGACGTGGCCCGCTCCCAAAATCTAAGCGGGCGGGGCGCGCTGGACCGGCTGGTCTTTGCCCGGCTGTACGGGCGGCCGCCGGAAAAAAGTACCGAGCAGCTATCCATTCGATACTGGCGCACCGGGCGGCACAAACCCCAGAGCCGGGAGCAATGCCTGGCCCTGGGGCGGGCTCTGGCGCTGGATGAGGCAGACACCGCCTTCCTCCTGCAGGGCTACTACGACAGCGCTGATCGGATTTTCTCTCCCACCGACCATCAGGACCCGGTCTACCGCCGGCGCAGAAGCTATTTGGAAGCTCTGGAGACCCAATACCTGGCCGCGGTCCACCCGCTGGAACTGGAGCGACTGAATATCCCCTGGGAAAAACCGGGGGAATATCTGCGCCACTGCTATGTCCAGGACGCCCGGCAGTATGTGGATACCAAAAACAAACTGGACGGGACCAGCCACCTCAACAGCGCAAACTACGTCAATGAGTTTCAGCGTCTGCGCTTTCTCCTGGGGGAGATCCCCAGAAAGACGATGCTGCGCCACCTGTTTTTGCTGTCCGCCCCCTTTGTCTCCCGCTCCCTCCTGGACCAGGGATTGGAGACCCTTGGATATTGCCCGCTTGATGAGCAGCACGAGAGCCGCTTTGGCGAGCGGACCGATTTTCTGGTCCTGCGCCTGCTGGAGCGGTATCAGCAGGCGTGCCGGGGACAGACGCCCTCCTGCTGTCGCGCATGGCTCCGCCGCACCTGCCGCCTGATGGACGCTTTTCTCCTGCACCAGGGGCACCCGGAGCTGCGTTTTCTCCACTTCAAGACCCTGGATGGGGAAAAGAAAAAGGCGCGGTAATAGGGGCTGAAGGCTCTATCCCGGAACGCGAAAGTTTGCTTTCGCATCGGAAATACATAAGGCAGATCTACAGCGCAGCTGACTGATTTTCTATGCACCAGTCAGCTGCTTTTTTCCTATTTCTTGCGCAAAGCAAGAAAAAAGCAAGGATTTTATCCCGCGCCGCAGGGCGATTCTATGGTATGATAGAGAAACCCTGCGGAGGTGAGACCATGAAACAAACTCCCATCGCCCATCGGCGTGTACTGGATTACGCGTACCGGGACCTTGACACCCTGTTCCGGGACTTCCATATCACCGGCCAAGGCTACAGCGACGAACAGGCAGAGGAAAGCCGCACTCGATACGGCACCAACCGCCTGTCTGGCCGGGTCTCGGACACGGTACTCTACCGCCTGAGACGGGCCTTTCTCAACCCCTTTACCATCATTCTATTTGTGCTGGCCTGCATCTCCTTTTTGACCGATGTGGTGCTGGCCTCCAACTTCAGCCGCAACATCACCACAGTGGTCATTATCCTGTGGATGCTGCTCATCAGCGGGGCGGTGCGGTTCACCCAGGAACTGCGGGCCAAGCGCGTAGCGGACCGCCTGACGGGGATGATCGCTTCCACCGTGCTGGTGCGCCGGAACGGCGCGTGGGTCCGGTGCTCCTCCACCGAACTGGTGGTGGGGGATTTAGTCCGGCTGTCCGCTGGCGACCGCGTCCCGGCGGATATTCGGCTCACCGCCGCCAAGGATCTGTTTGTCTCCCAGTCGGTCATCACCGGGGAGAGCGAGATTCTGGAAAAAACCGCGGGCACCCTTTCCCCCGACGGGGACCGCTCCTACGCCGGATACCGAAACCTTGTCTTTATGGGCTCCGCCCTTACCGGCGGCAGCGGCGAGGGCGTGGTGCTGGCTGTAGGCGAGGACACCGTCTACGGCGGCTTTGCCATGGCGGAGTCCTCCCGGAAGCATGGCTTTGACCAGGGGGCCAACTCCATTGCCTGGGTGCTCATCCGCTTTATGGCGGTTCTTATCCCGGTGGTACTGATCGCCTGCAGCCTCACCAAGGGCGACTGGGTCTCCGCGTTTCTCTTTGCCCTGTCCGTTGCCGTGGGCCTGACCCCGGAAATGCTGCCCATGGTCATCAACGCCTGCCTGGCCAAGGGCAGCGCGGCCATGGGGAAAAAGCAGACGGTGGTGAAAAACATCAACGCCATGCAGGGCTTCGGCAGCATGGATATTCTGTGCGTGGACAAGACGGGCACCCTCACTGGGGACCAGATCACCCTGGAATACTACATGGACATTCTGGGCAACGAGAGCCAAAAGGTGCTGGATCTGGCCTATTTGAACAGTCTTTATCACACCGGAGTGAAAAATCACCTGGACAACGCCCTGCTGCAATGCCGCCGGATGCCGGGCCATGAGTGCTACTTTCAGGAACTCGAAGAGCAGCACCAAAAGCTGGACGAACTGCCCTTTGACTACGAGCGCCGGTTTGCCAGCGTGCTGGTCCGTCGCGGGGAGGAACGGCTTCTGCTGGTCAAGGGCAGCATTGAGGAAGTCTGCCGCCGGTGCGCCAGCGTGGAGTACAGGGGACAGCGCCATGAATTCTCCGGCGATGGACAGGCGAGCGTCCGGGCCATTGTGGACGAGATGCTGGAGGACGGCATGAAGGTGCTGGCGGTAGCCTACAAGCCCCTGAATCAGGAAACCTTGTCCCAGGAGGACGAGTACGACCTCATCCTCCTGGGTTACCTGGCCTTTTTTGACGCCCCCAAGGAGAGCGCCGCCGGGGCCCTGGAAAAACTGCGGCAGCTCCATGTGGGGGTGCGGGTGCTGACGGGGGATCACCGGGACATTGCCGTCTCCGTGTGCCGCAGGCTGGGTATCGACACCGCTCAGACTCTGACAGGCAGTGAGCTGGAACAGCTGGACGAGGAGGAACTGCCCATCAAAGTAGAGCGCACCACCCTATTTGCCGAGCTCTCCCCCAGACAGAAGGTGCAGGTGGTGCAGCTGCTCCGCTCCAACGGGCACACCGTGGGCTTTCTGGGGGACGGCATGAACGACCTGCCCGCCATTGTGGAGGCGGACGTGGGCATCTCCGTGGACACCGCGGCGGAGGCCGTCAAGGAAGGGGCCGACGTGATCCTGCTGAAAAAGGACCTGAATGTGCTGGAGGAAGGCATTCAGGAGGGGCGGCGGGCCTTTGCCAACGTGTCCAAGTACATCAAGATCACGGCCTCCTCCAACTTCGGCAACATTCTCTCCATTGTGGTGGCCAGCGTCTTTCTGCCCTTTTTCCCCATGACCTCCCTGCAGCTCTTGCTGCTGAACCTGCTCTATGATATCCTGTGCCTGGTTCTTCCCTGGGACCACGTGGACCAGGAGACCTGTTCCCGGCCCCTGGAGTGGTCGGGCCGGACCCTGGGCCGCTTTATGCGCTTTTTCGGTCCCATCAGTTCCTTTTTTGACATTCTCACCTTCGCTTATCTCTTCTTCGTGCTGTGTCCCGCAGTGTGCGGAGGGAGCTTTGTCGCTCTGGCCGGGAGCGAAGCAGGCCTTCGCTTTATTGCCCTGTTTCAAACCGGGTGGTTTTTGGAGTCCATGTGGACCCAGGTACTGATTCTCCATCTGCTGCGCACCCCAAAAGTGCCCCTGGTGCAGAGCCGCCCCTCCCGGCCGGTGATGTGGGTCACCCTGCTGGGCACCCTGCTCTTTACCATTTTGACCTTCACCCCCGCCGGCGGCCCCCTGGGGCTCACCCCGCTGCCCCCGGTCTATTTCGGCTTTCTGGCCCTTGTGGTGGCGCTGTATTTGCTCTGGGTCACCCTGGCCAAAAGCCGCTACATCCGCCGTCACGGGGAACTGCTGTAAGAAAGGAGGAATCTGGAATGAAAAAACATATCGGGTTTATCACGCTGGATTTCTCCCTCACCAACTGGCTCACCCAGGCCCTGCGCACCGCGCCCCCCACCTACGCGGCCCAGGAACTGCTGGAGGGACTGGGTGACCTGATGAGCGGCAGCGCGGAATCTCTCATGCTGGAGCTGGGCGAGGAGGGGCACGAGCCTATCTCGGAGGACACCCTCCGCTGCGGAGGGCTTACCATCGACCTGCGGCTGCGCCGGGTCAGCCGGGAGGGCGTGGAAATTTCCCTGACGCCAAAGGAATTTGATATTCTATACTTCCTGGCCCGGAACCGGGGCGAGGTCTTTACTAAGGAGCAGATCTACCAGGCCGTGTGGGAGCGGGACTATCTGCTGGATGACAGCAACATCATGGCTTTCATCCGCAAACTGCGCAAGAAAATCGAGCCCAACCCCGACGCCCCCCAGTACATCCTCACCATCTGGGGCATCGGCTACAAATTCAACGACAAGCTGGAGCAATAAATCCTTACCAAATCGCAAGAAAATCGCAAGGTTTTGGCCATGTGATTTTTCTTGCGGTTTTTTTATACTTTCCTAGGACGCAGGAAGGGAGGGAACGACATGGATTCTGACAGCGGTCCTCAAAAATGGATACACGGTACAGTGCATGGAGTTCCGCTCCCCCTGGGCTGTACCCCCTTGAATCCCCGCAAGGAGGTAAAACGCAATGAACAAGAACAAAACCCGCCGTTCGGTCCGCCAGGCAGCCCAGCAGGCTGTCCTCCGGGACCGTCACACCCGCCGCATTCAGGATGCGGCTCTCACCCCGGTCAACGTCCTGCTCCAGGAGCTCCACGCCCCCCTGAGCGGTCTTGACCCGGAAGCCGTGGCCGCCAGCCGGGCCCAGTACGGCAGCAACAAAGTGACCCATGAGAAAAAGAAATCTCTGCCCAGACGGCTGGCGGGCGCATTTGTCAATCCCTTTACCGCCATTCTTCTCTGCCTGGCGTTGGTGTCCACCATGACGGACATGGTCTTCCCCAGCCTGTCCCTCTTCGGCAGTACGCCGGAGGATTTTGACTGCCTGACGGTCATCATCATCCTGACCATGGTCTTCATCTCAGGCACCCTGCGCTTTGTTCAGGAGTCCCGCAGCGGCAGCGCGGCGGAAAAGCTGCTGGCCATGATCACCACCACCTGCACCGTCACCCGCAAGGGCCAGGAAAAGGTGGAGATCCCCATGGACGAGCTGGTGGTGGGCGACATGGTCCACCTGTCCGCCGGGGACATGATCCCCGCCGACGTGCGCATTCTGGAGGCCAAGGACCTGTTTATCAGCCAGGCCAGCCTCACCGGCGAGAGCGAGCCTGTGGAAAAGCAGCCCCAGGTCAATCAGGAAAAGGAGAGCATCACCGATTACACCAACATCGCCTTTATGGGCAGCAGCGTGGTCTCGGGCAGCGCTTTGGCTGTGGCCATCTGCGTGGGAGACGACACCCTCTTCGGCTCCATGGCCTCCGCCGTGGCGGGAGAGGCCACCGAGACCAGCTTCACCAAGGGGGTCAACGCCGTCTCCTGGGTGCTCATCCGCTTTATGCTGGTGATGGTCCCCCTGGTTTTCTTCATCAACGGCATCACCAAGGGGGACTGGCTGGACGCCTTCCTCTTCGGCATCTCCATCGCCGTGGGTCTGACCCCGGAAATGCTGCCCATGATCGTCACCACCTGCCTGGCCAAGGGCGCGGTGTCCATGAGCAAAAAGCAGACTATCGTCAAAAACCTCAACTCCATCCAGAACTTTGGCGCCATCGACATTCTCTGCACCGACAAGACTGGCACCCTCACCCAGGATCAGGTGGTGCTGGAATACCACCTCAATGTGAGAGGGGAGGACGACACCCGGGTGCTGCGCCACGCCTACCTCAACAGCTACTTCCAGACCGGGTACAAAAATCTCATGGACCTGGCCATCATCCGCAAGACGGAGGAGGCCGAGGCGGAGGACCCCCGGCTGGTGGACCTGTCGGAGCACTATGTGAAGGTGGACGAAATTCCCTTTGACTTTGCCCGGCGGCGGCTGAGCACCGTGGTACAGGACCAGGCCGGAAAGACCCAGATGGTGACCAAGGGGGCTGTGGAGGAGATGCTCTCCATCTGTTCCTTTGCCGAGATCGACGGGGCGGTCCAGCCCCTGACCGAGCCGGTGCGCCGCCAGATCCTCGAAACGGTGGACGGTCTCAACGACAAGGGCTTCCGCGTGCTGGTCATCGCCCAGAAGAGCAACCCCTCCCCCGTGGGCGCCTTCGGGGTGAAGGACGAGCGGGACATGGTGCTCCTTGGCTACCTGGCCTTCCTGGACCCGCCCAAGGAGTCCACCGCCGACGCCATCCGGGCCCTGAAGCGCCACGGCGTGACCACCAAAATTCTCACCGGCGACAACGACAAGGTGACCCGCACCATCTGCAAGCAGGTGGGGCTGAAGGTACGCAACATGCTCCTGGGCTCCGACCTGGACATCATGAGCGACGAGGAGCTGGCCAAGGCGGCCCAGTCTACCGATGTGTTCGCCAAGCTTACTCCCGACCAGAAGGCCCGGGTGGTCTCGGTGCTGCGGGAGAGCGGCCACACCGTGGGCTTTATGGGAGACGGCATCAACGACGCCGCCGCCATGAAGGCCGCCGACATCGGCATCTCGGTAGACACCGCGGTGGATGTGGCCAAGGAGTCGGCAGACATCATCCTGCTGGAGAAGGACTTGATGGTGCTGGAGCAGGGCATCATCGAAGGCCGCAAGACCTACGCCAACATGATCAAGTACATCAAGATGACCGCCTCCTCCAACTTCGGCAACATGTTCTCGGTGCTGGCGGCCTCCGCCCTGCTGCCCTTCCTGCCTATGATGAGCGTGCACCTCATCTTCCTCAACCTGATTTACGACCTGTCCTGCACCGCCATTCCCTGGGACAATGTGGACGAGGAGTTTATCTCCAAGCCCCGGAAGTGGGACGCCTCCAGCGTGGGCAACTTCATGCTCTGGCTGGGCCCCACCAGCTCCATTTTCGACTTCACCACCTATCTTTTCATGTACTTTGTCTTCTGCCCCATGTTCGTCTCCGGCGGCGTACTCTTCCACGACCTGGCCGCCCACTTCAGCGGCGCGGAGCTGCTCCTGATGCAGGCCAAGTACATCGGTCTCTTCCAGGCGGGCTGGTTTGTGGAGTCCATGTGGAGCCAGACCCTGGTCATCCACATGATCCGCACCTCCAAGCTGCCCTTCCTTCAGAGCCGGGCCTCCGCTCCCCTGACCCTGCTCACCCTCACCGGCATTGCCGTGCTCACCGTGATCCCCTTCACCCCTCTGGGCGCGGTACTGGGCTTTGTGGCCCTGCCCGCGGCCTACTTTGCCTACCTCATCCCCTGCATCCTGCTCTACATGGTGCTGGCAACCAGCCTGAAAAAGGCCTACGTACGCCACTACGGCGAATTACTTTGACGACAGGAGGAATGTTGTATGTGGTCCAAACTGTGGATGGATTTGTTTGGTGTGACCTCCTTTTGGGGCATCGACATGGGCTTCTGGGTGGCTTTGTCCGCCGTGCTGCTCCTTGTCATCGGCATGAATGTGGTGTTCTGGAGCATGCCCCCAAAGAGAAGGAGGAGGACACCACCCCGTAAGAATTCCCGTACCCCGTACCGCACACAAGAAAGAGCAGGCCCCGTTTGGGGCCTGCTCTTTCTTGCATCGTCCGAAAAAACCAAAATGGGCTTTCGTGGCATTTTCCCCGCCGCTATGCTATAATTTGGGTACTCAGTGGGACGGGAGGCGTGCACCATGGCCATAGAGAACGGCGAGTGGATCATGCGGGGAATGAATTGGGACGACCCCTACCGCATCCGCAGCTGGCAGGAGCTAATCCACTGGATCGACGAAATCGGGTTCCTGCCCCTTTTCAAAAACGAGATCGACGGTTTCTCTGCCGAGGAGCACACCTCCGACCTCTATTGGTGGTCCGGCGACCCAGAGCAGGACCCCTGGGAGTGGCGGCAGCTGATCGCCCGCAGCGGCCAGGTGGCCTACGGCAAGTTTTTCGGCCGGAAAGCCGGGTTTATCTCCAAAGCCTGGTTCCCCCACTTTGCCAACTGGCGGCGGGACGGCTATGACTTTGACAGCCGCTGGGACGAGGGTCTGGTCAGCCTGCGCCAGAAGCACATCATGGACCAGTTTGCCCAACAGGATGAGCTGTACTCCTTCGAGCTCAAACGCCTGGCCGGATTCGGCAAAGAGGGCGAAAAGAACTTTGAGGGCACGGTGACCGACCTGCAGATGGGCGGGTATCTGCTGATCCGGGATTTTCGGCAGCGGCTCAACAAGCGGGGCCAGCCCTACGGGTGGCCCATCTCCGTCTATGCCACGCCGGAGGCCCTTTGGGGCTATGACCACGTCACCTCCGCCTATTCCCTGGAGCCTGCCCGCTCCAAAGAGCTGGTCTATGAGCAGGTGCGCAAGCATTTCCCGGCGGCTGCGCAGGCAACACTCCAGGCTGTACTGGGCTGGGACCGATGAAAGGAGTCTCTTATGCGCATTCTTATGCTGGGCAACAGCTTCACTTCCACCAACCACCTCCCCCAGGTCCTGGCCCAGCTCACCGGCGCGGAGGTAGTCCATCACACCCGGGGCGGGGCGCGTCTGTCGGAGCAGCTCAACCCCAAAACCAAACTAGGCGCCCGAACCCAGGCGGCACTTACCGAGGAACACTGGGACTATGTGGTCCTACAGGAGATGAGCCACGGGCCTGTCAGCGCGCCAAACAGCTTCTTTCCCAGCGTGGCACAGCTGTGCAGTCAGATTCACGAAAACGGGGCTGTTCCCATTCTCTACGCCACCTGGGCTTATGAGAAGGGCGGGGCCAAGCTGGCCGCCAAGGGCTGGGACTATGACGAGATGGCCCACAAACTCTCTGACGCCTACCGCAAAGCGGCGCTGGAACACCACGCGCTCATTGCCGACGTGGGACAGCGCTTTTACCAGCTGTCCCCCACGGAACACCTCTACGCCGCCGACGGCGTTCACCCCAATGAACTGGGAACCCGCATCGCCGCACAGGCCATTGCGGCTGTCATTTCACAACACAAGGAGCCCCAACCATGATTCGAGAAATCTGCAAAGACGAGGCCTTTCTGGCCCAAAAGGCGGAACCCGCCACCCCCGAGGACCTTCCCGTCGCCGCCGACCTGCTGGAGACCCTGGAGCACCACAAGCGTGGCTGCGTGGGCATGGCGGCCAACATGATCGGCGTGAACAAGCGCATCATCGCCTTTGACAACGAGGGCAGCTACATGGTCATGTTCAACCCGGAAATCGTGAAGCAGTCCGGCCCCTACGACGCGGAGGAGGGCTGTCTCTCCCTCACCGGCACCCGCCCGGCCAAGCGGTGGAAGTCCATCAAGGTGCGCTGGCAGAACGAGAAGTTCCAGGAGCGGCTGAAAACCTTCACCGGCTGGACCGCCCAGATCATCCAGCACGAGATCGACCACTGCGAGGGGATCATCATATGAAAAAATGCAAGATCACTGTCATGCGCATCACCCAGTATCCAGACCTGATGGCCCAGTACGAAAACCCCATCTCTCACGCCTGCGACATGATTGAGGGCCAGGTTTTCCTGGCCAACGGCTGGGAAAAGCCGGCGAGATTCTGCCAAAGTGCCTGGGACACCCTCTCCCCCTTCGTGCTGGCGCTGAGCCACGGAGCCGAGAACTTCTATGACGGCTGGATGAAAAATCCCAAGTCCGCTATGCTCTCCTGCAACGACGGCTTCCGTCCGGTGAGCTTTCTGGTAGAAACCCTGGACGAAGATGCAGACTGAGGAGGAAGGACCATGTTCAAAGACAAAGTTACCGTCATCACCGGCGGCGCCAAGGGCATTGGCAAGGCCATCGCCGAAGAATTTCGCAAGGAAGGGGCCCATGTGTGCATCATCGACCTGCTCCCCAACGACTACTATGTAGGGGACCTGGGGGATCAGGCGGTTTTGGAGGATTTTGCCCGCAAGGTGATCGCCGACTACGGCCATGTGGACTACCTCGTTAACAACGCCCTGCCCCTGATGAAGGGCATCGACCAGTGCTCCTATGAGGAGTTCAACTACGCCCTGCGTGTGGGCGTCACCGCCCCTTTCTATCTCTCCAAGCTGTTTGCCCCCCACTTTGCCACCGGCGGCGCCATTGTGAACATCTCCTCCTCCCGGGACCGCATGAGCCAGCCTCAGACCGAGAGCTACACCGCGGCCAAGGGCGGGATCGCCGCCCTGACCCACGCTTTGGCAGTAAGTCTCAGCGGCAAGGTGCGGGTCAACTCCGTCTCCCCCGGCTGGATCGACACGGACTACACCGTGTATCAGGGCCCCGACGCCGTCCAGCACCCCGCCGGGCGGGTGGGCAATCCCATGGACATCGCCCACATGGTGCTCTACCTCTGCTCGGACAAGGCTGGCTTTATCACCGGGGAGAATATCTGCATTGACGGCGGCATGACCCGCCAGATGATCTACCACAACGACTTTGGCTGGACCCTGGGAGGAGAACCATGAAGCTTGCCATTCTCTCCGACACCCACGGTCTTCTGCGGTCGGAGGTTCTGGCACATCTGAGCACCGCCGACGCCATTCTCCACGGCGGCGACATCAGCAAGCAGAGCATTGTGGACCAGCTGAGCCAGTACGCCCCCCTCTACGTCGTCCGGGGCAACAACGACAAGGAGTGGGCGGAAGCTATCCCTCACGACCTCACTGTCACCCTGGAGGGCGTGACCTTTTACCTGGTCCACAACCGGAAAGAGGTGCCCAAGGACCTTTCTGGGGTGGACGTGGTGGTGTTCGGCCACTCCCACAAATATTTGCAGGAAGAAAAGGATGGCGTCCTCTGGCTCAACCCCGGCTCCTGCGGTCCCCGGCGGTTCCACCAGGAGATCACCATGATGATGGCGGAGCTGAACGAGGGTGCGCTTCGGGTGGAGAAGATCTCCATTCCCCACGAGGTCAAGTAATGGAACTGGGTCTGACCTTTCCCCTTCAGCGGTTTTTGAAGATCAAACCGCCCGCCTACGGCACAGAGCCGGACCGTCGGTTCTGCTGGGACCTGCATGTCATCTCCCTGCGGGGGCGCAAAAGCCTGCTGGCCGTTCACTGTCACAGCCGGTACACCTTTGTGTGCTATGATGTGCCGCCCCTGATGTGGCAGGACATTCCTGGGCTCTTCCGCCGGGGGCTGGAGGACAGCCTGGCTGCCGCCGGGTTTTCTCAGGCACAGGTGGGGGAATATTTACGCGAGGCCGGGATCGTCTCTATCACCCGCACCCACGGCCGCCGGGAGGTGGCCTTTCTCAACCGGGCCTGGGAGGATGTGCTGGCCCTGGACCTCTGTCTGGACCCCGCCAGCCAAGTCCAGCCCCTTCTGGACCACGCCGTCAACACCCGGCCCAGCCGGTGCGTGGGCTTCGAGGGCCTTGGGACCGGGCTGGAGCGAATTCAGGAAACCCTATCCGGCGCAGGAGGATGACACATGGAAGAATGTTTGATTTGTAAGGCTCCCTTGGAATATCTCACTCAGGATACCATCATGGAGTGCGCCATCTGCCACAAGCAGGAGCCCAGCAAGACCCGCTGCATCAAGGGCCACTATGTCTGCAGCGACTGCCACACCCAGGGCATGGACAGCATCTTTGCTCTGTGCCTGGACGAGACCTCCACCGACCCGGTTGCCATCGTCCGGCGGATGATGGACCTGCCCTTTTGCCATATGCACGGCCCGGAACACCATGTGATGGTGGGGGCCGCCCTGCTCACCGCCTATAAAAACGCCGGCGGCGATCTGGATTTGGAACCGGCACTGCGCGAAATGTACAGCCGGGGCAAAGCCGTCCCCGGCGGGACCTGCGGCTTTTGGGGCGCCTGCGGGGCGGGAATCAGCGCGGGGCAGTTTTTGGCCATTGCCACCCAGTCCACCCCGCTGGCCCGGGAGCCCTGGAGCCTGAGCAATCAGATGACCGCCCGGGCTCTGGACAGCATTGGCAAGGCGGGCGGTCCCCGGTGCTGCAAGCGGGACTCTTTCCTGGCCATTCTGGCCGCTGTGGACTTTGTCCGGGAGCACCTGGGGGTGGAGATGGCACGCACCGTTCCTGTCTGCTCCTACAGCAGCCAAAACAACCAGTGCATTGGCCGGCGCTGCCCCTTTTCCGCCCTAAAACCCTCTGCCCGCGAAACATGATAAAATCTCCGCCCGGAATTTCTGACGGTTCAGAAGCTCCGGGCGGAGGTTTTAGGATTCTGAGATTTGGTCCAGCTCCCGCTGGATGAGGGTGACCGCTAACGAAAAGGCCTGGATACGCCGCTTGGCCAGGGTGATCTGGGAGCGGTAACGGGTGGGGTTCTCCTTCCCCTCCAGGGTTTTGACGGTCTCACGAAGCTTGTGTAAGGTGGAGTCGATCTGGCGCTTGGCCTCCAGTAGTTCTTCTTGGGAATAGGTCATATTTCTGCCTCCTCAGGACGGAATGTGACTTGTCTTTCCCAGTATAGCACGCCTGCAGGAAAATGTCAGGAAAGCGGGCGGACATGCCGGGTTTCCTTGGTGGATTTTTAATCCCGGAACCGGTATACTGGGGGACAGAAATTGCAGTTCAGGAGGCGTTTGCCATGAGTTTAGGCAGCAGTTTATTTCACGCCCGGAAGAAGAGCGGGCTGACCCAGGAGGACGTGGCGGAAAAGCTGGGCGTCAGCCGCCAAACCATCTCCAAGTGGGAGACCAACGAGACCCTGCCCGACATCCGCCAGTCCAAGGGACTGGCCATGCTCTACCACATGACCCTGGACGAGCTCATCGAGTACGACTTTGACGAGCAGCAGGCCCAGCAGATGATCGACAGCGTCAGCGACGAGGCCCAGGCCCGCATCGACTGGAACAAGGTGTGGAGCAAGAAGTACCCCGTGCTGGCCACCTACCACCAAAAGGTGCGCATCCACGACTACGCCCCCACCATTCAGGAGATGCTCACCCAGCTGCAGGTGGACTACGGCTACAACCACACCGACGCCCTGCTAGTGCTGAAAGACATTCTGGCCCGGGTTTGGAAGGGTCAGCTGTAAGAGAAGAAAAGAATCCCCCACTCCGGGCCGTTTTGGCTCAGAATGGGGGATTTTTCGCTTCTACATTAGCTGCAGGACGATCAGGTCCGCAAAATCCGCTCCATGGCTTTTCCTTTTGCCAGCTCGTCCACCAGCTTGTCCAGATACCGGATCTCCCGCATCAGCGGGTCCTCGATCTCTTCCACCCGGACGCCGCACACTTTACCCGTAATCAACTCCCGCTTGGGGTTCAGGGCGGGGGCTTGGCGGAAAAAGTCGCCGTAGCTCAGGTCGGACTGCTCCAGGCGGGCAAGGTCCTCGGGCGTATATCCGGTGAGCCAGGCGGTCACCTGGTCCACCTCTTCCCTGCTGCGGCCTTTTCGCTCCGCCTTGTTCACCAGCAGGGGGTACACCTTGGCAAAGGCCATTTGGGTCACATCGGTACGGGGCATCCCATCAACCTCCCATCTTGTCCGCTTCCTGGGGAAAGAGTTTTCTTGCAATGGCACAGACCTCCCAGTCAAAGACCACCAGATAGACGGTCATCTCGTGGGTGCGCAGAAAATCTGTGATGGTGTCCACCGCAACCTGCAGGGCCTGGTCCTTGGGGTAGCCGTACACTCCGGCGGAAATCAGGGGGAATGCCACCGTGTCACACCCGTGGGCCGCGGCCTGCTCCAGGGAGGTGCGGTAGGCGGAGATCAGCAGCTCCCGCTCCCCGCGGTTCCCGCCCCTCCAGATGGGGCCCACGGTATGGATCACCCACTGGGCGGGCAGCCGGTAGCCCCGGGTCACCTTGGCCTGTCCCGTTTTGCAGCCGCCCAGGGTGCGGCACTCCTTCAGTAGGTCGGGCCCGGCGGCGCGGTGGATGGCGCCGTCTACACCGCCGCCCCCCAACAGGCTCTCGTTGGCGGCGTTGACAATGGCGTCCACCTTCATGGTGGTAATGTCCTTTTGCACGATGTGCAGGGGCATAAAAACACCTCCTCGCTTGATAGGTCCATCATACCACGCCCCATTGGCTCTGACAATGTGAGCCCGCGGCTTTTTCCCCGCAGCAGAAAAAATCCTTGACAATGGAGTCAAAGTCCCTATAATGAACATTGTTCATATTGAGGTGATTGGATGAATACCGTTGTCACATCAAAAGAAGAGATTTTAAAGACCAGCCGGGCGCTCATCCAGCGGGAGGGCTGGTCAGCTATCAACATCCGCTCGGTGGCGGCGGCCTGCGGGGTGTCGGTGGGGTCCATTTATAACTATTTTGACTCCAAGGCCGACTTGGTGGGGGCCACCGTGGAAAGCGTGTGGTGCGAGATCTTCCACCGCCCGGAAGACGGGACCGTGTTTCAGGACACGCAGGCCTGCATCACCTGGCTGTACGGTCGGATGGAATACGGCTGCCGCCAGTACCCCGGCTTCTTCTCCCTCCACTCCCTGGGCTTTCTGGGGGAGGACAAATCGGATGGCAGGCGGAAGATGCAGCAGACCTGGCAGCACATCTTGGATGGCCTGTGCTCCGTGCTGAAGCGGGATGCCAAGGTCCGCCCCGGCGCCTTTACCCCTGAATTTACCCCGGAATCCTTTGCGGACCTGCTCTTCTCCCTGATGCTGTCTGCCCTGCTGCGGCAGGACTACGATCCCTCCACGGTGCTGGAGGTCGTCCGCAGGACCCTCTATTAAAATTCCCACCAAACCGTGGGAATTTTATATCCCCCAAATTGAACATGGTTCACTTGAAAGGAGGCCTTTATGAAAGTCAAACGAAACACCCTGCTGCTCCTGGCCTGTCTGGTGTGGAGCGCGGCGGGATTCAATATTCTCCGCATCGGCCTGACGGCCTATCCGTCCTATCTCTCGGCGGTGAATTTTCTGCTGTCCGCCCTGGTTTTTGCTGTATTTCAGCGGTTTATCTTCGGAAAACTGGTGAAAAAGCACACCAGCCGCATTATCTCCTACTTGGAGGAGCGGCACTTTTTCCTGAAATTTTTTGACAAGAAAGCCTTTGCCATTATGGCGGTGATGATGACCGGCGGCATTGGCCTGCGGGTCAGCGGACTGGCTCCGGAGCGGTTTATTGCCGTGTTTTATACCGGTCTGGGCGCTGCCCTGCTGCTGGCTGGACTGCTGTTTGGCCGAAACTTCGGGAGAGCGGTCTTGGCCGCCTCTCAATCTATGGAAGAAAAAGGAGTGTAAATCATGCAGGCAATTATGGAAACGCTGTTTGATGCTGTCTATCTGGTCTCGGTCATTACCATTGGAATTCTGATGATCCGGGGCAGCAAGGGAAACCGCCAGTTCCGGCTATTCGGTTTTATGGCGGTGGTGCTGGGCGCGGGCGATGCCTTCCACCTCATCCCCCGGGCGGTAGCTCTGTGCACCACGGGTCTGGACTCTTACACCGTCCCCCTGGGGCTGGGCAAGTGGATCACCTCTGTCACCATGACCATTTTCTATGTGCTGCTGTACTATGTGTGGCGGCAGCGCTACCGGATCAAGGGGCAAACCGGTTTGACCGCCGCGGTATATATTCTGGCCGGGCTGCGCATCTTCCTGTGCATGATGCCCCAGAACCAGTGGCTCAGCGCCGACGCCCCCCTCTCCTGGGGCATTTACCGCAACATCCCCTTCGCGCTGCTGGGCCTGCTGGTGATCGTGCTGTTCTACCGCAGCGCCAAGGAGCAGGGTGACCGGGCCTTCCGCTGGATGTGGCTGACCATTGTGCTGAGCTTCGGCTTTTACATCCCTGTGGTCCTGTGGGCGGACGCCATCCCCATGATTGGGATGCTGATGATCCCCAAGACCTGCGCCTATGTTTGGACGGTGCTGATCGGCTATTTCGCCATGAAGAAAGAGTGCCGGTAACAGGCCATAAATTTTTTGGGAAAAACCACCCGCTTTGCGGGTGGTTTTCCTCTTTCTTATGGAATTGGCTTGTGCAAAAGACTTGACAAATGCAAGCTCCTCCCATATGCTTAACACCGTTAACTATATAAGAGGAGGATAATCCATCTGTGGAATGGACCGATATGATGCACTATCAGCAGCAGCTTCAAAAGGTCATGCGCTCTTTGCTGCCCCTGCGGAAATCGCTGCTCACTGCCAGCGAGTGCGAGCTTTTGGCCCACCTGTATTTGCAGCCGGAGCAGAATACTCCCGTCCTACTCAGTCAGGGCAGCGGCATGAAAAAAGAGGCCGTAAGCCGCTGTTTAAAATCTCTCTATGAAAAAAACTGCATCCGAAAGGAGCGGCAGCTGGCGGACGAGCGGAGCTATCGGCTGTTTATCACCGAAACCGGCCTGTCGGAGCTGAAAAAGGGTTACGAGAGCATTTTGCAGCCCTTTTATGACCTGTGGCGCAGCGCCGGGGACGATTTTGAAGTTTTTATGACCTACGCCGACCGGTTGGCGGCACACATTGAGAAAGGACAGGATCAGACCCGTGACCATGAAGTTTTATGACGTCCTGCAGCTGGACCCCGCCATTCTGAAACGGCGGATCGCGGCCTGTGATACCCGGCGGGAGAAGGGATACTACTGGCTGGCCATGGCGGTGCGCTCCGTGCTGATCGTGGCCTTTGCCATCCTGTTTATCAGCCTGCTTTCCGCTCTGTTCAGCGCTGACAACACACCCCTGGCGGTGGCGCTGTTCTGCATGATGCTGGGCATCCCCTTTGTGAACTTTGAGTACTGCATCGGCGACTCCCTCGTCACCCTGGCGGCGGTGCTGGCCATTTTGGTGTTTGTCCCTTGCGCCGCGGCGGTTCTGCCCCCCATCCTGCTGATTCCTCTGCACTTTGTGGCCTTCTTCGGCCTGCTCTGCATGACCACCCAGCGGCCGGAAATGGGCAACGGCGGCCTATACAGCTTTGCCTACGTCTATCTGACGGGAAACCCGGTGGCGGGGGAGGCCCTGGTGCGCCGGTGCCTGCTGGCCCTGGTGGGCTATCTGATCTGCGCTGCCATTTTGTTTTTCAAGCACCGCCACCAGCACCGGGATACCCGGTTTCACCATGTGGTACGCCGGTTTGACCTCTCCTCCCCTCTGCACCTGTGGCAGATCCGCATGTCCCTGGGGGTAAGTCTGGTGCTCACTGCCGGGCAGGCCTTTGGGGTGGAGCGGTTTATGTGGATGGGCTTTGCCTGCGCCTCCCTGCTGTCCGAGTACCCCTACTCCGGCAGCACCTTCTCCCGCTTCTGCCAGCGGATCGTGGGCGTGATTGCGGGGTCGGGCGCCTTTTACCTCCTCTATCTCATTACCCCGGACGCCCTCCATCCCCTCATGGGCCCGCTGGGCGGACTTTGCCTGGGCTTCTGCGTGGATTACCGGTATAAAACGGCCATGAACTGCTTTGGCGCGCTGATGCTGGGAACGGGGATCTATGGGCTCCAGGGCGCCGTGGTCCTGCGTATCGTGGACACCGTTCTGGGCGTCACCTTCGGTATGATTTTTGCCGCGGCCTTCCATTGGCTGGCGGCGGTCCACCTGCTCCCCGATCCGGAGGAGACGTAATCCGCCCGGAGTGGCTCCAAAACGAAGTATAAAAAATCCAGAGAGGCCCCCGGCTTTCAAGCCGGGGGCCTCTCTTTTCTTCTGATTCTCAATGCCAAGTCATGGGAACAGCTGCTCCCGCAGCCGCTCCAAAAACAGCTCCGCCGCCTTGGAAAAGATCTGGGACTTCTTCCACACCAGATACATCCCCAGTTCCAATTTGGGCTCCAGGGTTCGGAAGCACAGCTGGCTGCCCCGGGTATTCACCAGCTTATCCAGGGTGAATGCATAGCCCATCCCCTCGTCCACCATGAGGGATGCGTTGTAAATGAGGTTATAGGTGGCCACGGTGTGCAGCTGCTCCGGTTCCCGTCCCAGCCAGCGGTACAGGCCGCTCTTGTTGTCCACCTGCCGGGACAAAATCAGGGGCTTGTCCCACAGGTCCTGGGGCAAAATCCGCTCCTGTTGGGCCAGGGGACTGTCCCGCCGCATCAGGATACCCCAGGTGTCCTTCATGGGCAGCTCCAGATAGTGATACTTGATTTTATCAATATCCCCCAGTAGCACGCCGAAATCCAGCAGCCCCTTGTCCAGGCGCTCACACACATCCACCGCGTCGCCGCTGACGATGTGAAAGTGGATGCCCGGACTGTGCTCCTGCAGTTGCTTGGCGGTGCGGGCGATCTGCCGCATTCCGTCCGTCTCGCCGGTACCGATGTAAATATCTCCGCTGACGGTGTCGTCAGACTGTGCGATTTCCTTTTCCGTGCGTCCCACCAGGTCCAAAATCTCCTCGGCCCGCTTGCGCAGCAGCATCCCCTCTTCCGTGAGGACGATCTTCCGGCTGCCCCGGACCATCAGCTGCTTGCCCAGCTCCTCCTCCAGCTCCTTGAGCTGCCGGGACAGGGTGGGCTGGGTCAGGTGCAGCGACTGGGCCGCCGCCGAGATATTCTGCTCCCGGGCCACCGCCAGAAAGTATTGCAGTACCCGCAATTCCACCGGTTCCACCTCCTGTTTTTCTCATCATAACACGGCCCAACTATAGATTTCAAGCATAATAAGCTATTCCATATAGGCATTTGTTATCGCATCTTTGGGGTGATACAATACAGATAAACAGATCTGAAATCAGGAGGATATCATGGATCTCGACCAGTTTTTGGAACATCTGAACAGCGGAACGCCAGTGCAGGGCGGCGGCGAAGCCCACCAGTTCATGCACGGCGTCAGCCAGGAGGCGCTGCGCATCACCGCCCAGATCAACACCGGCTACCACGAGCCGGAGGAATTGCGCGCCCTCTTTTCCCAGCTCATCGGCGCCCCGGTGGATGAGAGCTTCGGCCTGTTTCCCCCCCTTCTATGCCGACCGCGGGAAAAACATCCACATTGGAAAACAGGTTTTCATCAACATGGGCTGCAAATTTCAGGACCAGGGGGGGCATCTACATCGGCGACGGCGCCCTCATCGGCCACAATGTGGTGCTGGCCACCCTGAACCACGCCAAGTCCCCCAATGACCGGGGCACCATGATCCCCGCTCCCATCCACATCGGGAAGCACGTTTGGATCGGCTCCAATTCCACCATTCTGCCCGGTGTGACCATCGGCGACGGCGCCATTGTGGCGGCGGGAGCCGTGGTATCCAAGGACGTGCCGGAAAACGCCATCGTGGGCGGTGTGCCCGCAACCATTCTGCGCTACTTAAATGAGGAGGAACTGCAATGAGCAAAACTGTTTTGGTGATCTCCACCAGCCCCCGGAAGAACGGAAATTCCGACGCCCTGGCCGACGCCTTCATCCGCGGCGCCCAGCAGGCGGGAAACCAGGTGGAGAAGATCAACCTGTACGATAAGACCATTGGATTCTGCAAGGGCTGTCTCACCTGTCAGAGCACCCAGCGCTGCATCATCGACGACGACGCCAGCGCCATTGCCCAGCGCATGCTGACCGCCGACGTCATCGTCTTTGCCACCCCCATCTACTACTACGGCATGTGCGGCCAGATGAAGACCCTGCTGGACCGGGCCAATCCCCTCTACTCCGCCGACTACCGCTTCCGGGACATCTACCTGCTGGCCGCGGCGGCTGAGGAGGACGAGCACACGGTGGACGGGGCGGTCACCGGGCTCCAGGGCTGGATCGACTGCTTTGAAAAGGCCCGTCTGGCCGGTACCGTTTTTGCCGGGGGCGTGACCGCCGTGGGCGAAATTCAGAACCACCCCGCCCTGGCGAAAGCCCTGGAACTGGGCCAGCACGTGTAAGGAGGAAAATAGCATGAACGCGAAATATCAGGGATATTCCTTCCCCCTTCGGGATACTGTCCGGCGGGAGAAGGTCACCTTCCACAACCGCTATGGCATCCGGCTGGCCGGAGACCTGTACCTCCCGGAAAACGCCTCCGGAAAGCTGGCCGCCGTGGCGGTAGCCGGCCCCTTCGGCGCGGTGAAGGAGCAGTGCGCCGGACTCTACGCCGAGGAGCTGGCCGCCCGTGGCTTCGCCGCCCTGGCCTTTGACCCCTCCTTCATTGGAGAGAGCGGCGGCGAGGTGCGCAACGTGGCCTCCCCCGACATCAACACCGAGGATTTCTCTGCCGCCGTGGACTTCCTCTCCACCCGGGATTTCATTGACCCGGAGCAGATCGGTATTCTGGGCATCTGCGGCTGGGGCGGCATGGCCCTCAACGCCGCCGCCATGGACACCCGCATCAAGGCCACCGTCACCTCCACCATGTACGACATGACCCGGGTGAATGCCAAGGGGTATTTTGACTCCGCCGACAGCGCCGACGCCCGGTATGAGACCAAGAAAACCCTCAACGCCCAGCGGACGGAGGACTACAAGGCCGGGACCTATGCCCGGGCGGGCGGCGTGGTGGACCCCCTCCCCGCGGACGCCCCCTTCTTTGTGAAGGACTACTACGACTACTACAAGACCCAGCGGGGCTACACGGAGCGGTCCCTCAACTCCAACGACGGCTGGAACACCACCTCCTCCCTGTCCTTCCTCAACATGCCCATTCTGCGCTACTCCAACGAGATCCGCAGCGCGGTGCTGATGATCCACGGGGAGAAGGCCCACTCCTGCTACTTCAGCCGGGACGCCTACGCCGACATGGTGAATGACAGCCCCTACGCCGGAAACAAGGAGCTGCTCATCATCCCCGGAGCGGTGCACACCGACCTCTACGACCGCAAGGACATCATCCCCTTCGACAAAATCCAGCAGTTCTTCCAGGAGCATCTGAAGTAAATCTTCCGGGAAAGGAGAGATCCCATGACCAGAATTCTTTCCATCTTACTTGCCCTGTTCGGGCTCTCTGGCTGCGCTTTGGGTGGGGTATCGTCCACCCCCGCCGACGTTTCCCAGCCTTCCGTCTCTCAGCCGGAGAGCAGCCAATCTGCCGGGGACGCATCCAGTGAGGAGGACGCTATGCTGAAGATCACCGTGGGAGACCAGGAATTTCTGGCCTCCTTTGAGGACAACAGTTCCGCCCGGGAATTTCAGGCGCTGCTGGCCCAGGGGCCGCTGACCATCCAAATGGAGGACTACGGCGGCTTTGAACAGGTGGGTGCCCTGGGCTCCACCCTCACCCGCAACGACCAGCGCATCACCACCCAGCCCGGGGACGTGATCCTCTATCAGGGCAATCAAATCACCATTTATTACGGCACCAACACCTGGAGCTTTACCCGCCTGGCCCGCATCACCGACCTCACCGGTCTTACGGAGGCTTTGGGAACCGACACAGTCCAGGTAACCTTTTCTCTTGCATAGGAGGTCATATCCATGGCAGTCAAACAGACCGCGGGCAGAGATGCCCTGGGGGAGTTCGCCCCCAAATTTGCACAGCTCAATGACGACGTACTCTTCGGCGAGGTGTGGAGCCGGGAGGATAAACTGTCCCTGCGGGACCGCTCCCTGGTGACGGTGGTGGCCCTCATGGCCCAGGGGCTGGTGGACAGCTCCTTTCAGTACCACCTGTCCACCGCCAAGCAAAACGGCATCACCTGCCAGGAGATCGCGGAGATTCTGACCCACGCCGCCTTCTACGCCGGATGGCCCAAGGCCTGGGCCGCCTTCCGCATGGCCAAGGAGGTCTGGGCGGAGGACACCGCCGCAGATGGCAAGGCCCAGCACCAGCAGGAGATGGTGTTCCCCATCGGGGCCCCCAACGACGGCTTTGCCCAGTATTTTGTGGGCCAGAGCTACCTCCACCCCCTCTCCACCAGCCAGGTTGGCGTGTACAACGTGACCTTTGAGCCGGGCTGCCGCAACAACTGGCACATCCACAACGCCGACCAGGGCGGCGGACAGATTCTGGTCTGCGTGGCCGGCCGGGGCTATTACCAGGAGTGGGGCCAGGAGGCCCGGGAGCTGCACCCCGGCGACGTGGTCAACATCCCCACGGGGGTCAAGCACTGGCACGGGGCCGCCCTGGACAGCTGGTTCTCCCATCTGGCCCTGGAGGTCCCCGGCGTGAACTGCTCCAACCAGTGGCTGGAGGCCGTCACCGACGAGCAGTACGGTAACTTGAAGTAAAAAGACAATTCCGCCCGCGGCATAGCGCCGCGGGCGGAATTTTTATAGGGTTTCATAATGGGCAACTTGCTCCTGCAGGAATGTCCGCAGCTCTGGCACTGTTCCGGTGAGCAAGTTTTTCTTCTGCAGCACCATCATAGTGTCCTCACAGATGGGCAGCAGCAGGTCCTCAGTCTCCAGCACCATGGTAAACTTATCGTAGGAAAAGGGCACCGACTCCTCCTTCCACTGGATGGCCATTCCCTCAGGAGAAAAGAGCACCCGCACCTCTTGTTGGTCCGTGGAAGGCGCTGGCTCCAGCAGTTTCCGGGCCTGCTTCTCAAAGCGACTCTCTTGTTTCTTTCTGCGCACCAGGGCGGCAATGCCGATGACCACATTGACGATGCCCAAATACAGCAGCTTTCCCAGCTCTTCCGGTGCGCCCAGCGCACCAAAGCACAGCACCAGACCCGCAATCAGGCTCAAGACTCCCAAAAGCGCACGCTTGTTTCTCCACAGTACCGGGATACTGACCCCAAAGACTACCGCCCCCACCAGGGCAGGGACCAAAAGCTCCTTTAGGGCCGTCATACTGGGAATCAGCAGGAACATGGCAAGGACCCAGTTCAGCAGGCTCAGCCAGGTCTCCCGCCGCCTGCGCTTTTTTCGGACCTCCTCCGGGACCTTTTTGACGCTGTTGAGCCGGTCTGTCAGCGCCCAGAGCTTGGGCATCTTCTGCCGGGAAAACAGCTCCTCCCGCTTCTCCAGGGCCAGGCTCAGCTGGGGCAAAAAGCGCTCCGGGTCCGGAGGGGTGATTTGAAACAGGAATTCAGGCTCCAAATGGGCTCCTCCTTTGTTTCCGGCGCCGTTTCCGGCGCACAGATAGTTTGCATCAGGATAGCACACGCTTCTTGGAATTTTGCAAAATCTTTCTTAATTCTTCTTAAATATTGGAAAATTCTCTTTTGAACCATCTATTTCGGTTGTTTTTCCACGCACGTTCCCAAATCCGCATAACCCGGCTTCGGCCGGCATACCCTACTTGCGGGTGATGACGTGTGAAACATGGTTCCTGGAAAATTTATGCTCTGTTCATCCTTCTCGCCGAAGGAGTGGGCGCACTCTCCGGTTGGCTGACCCGGGATGGCGTCAAGCTGTATACCCAAACCATCATTCAGCCGCCCCTGTCCCCGCCCGCCTTGGTGTTCCCCATTGTGTGGGGCATCTTGTTCGTGCTCATGGGGGTGGGTGCGGCGCGGATCTATCTCTCTCCGGCCTCCCCGGGCCGCTCCCGGAGCCTGCTGCTCTTTGGGGTCCAGCTGGCCTTCAACTTCTGCTGGAGCATCCTCTTTTTTAATCTTCAGCGCTTCGACCTGGCTTTTGGCTGGCTGCTGATTTTGTGGGCCCTCATCCTGTGGATGATTGTTTCTTACCGCAGGGTAGACCGCCTGGCCGCCTGGCTCCAGGTCCCGTACCTGCTCTGGGTCACCTTTGCCGCCTATCTCAATGCCGGGGTATGGCTGCTGAATTGACAAAAGATACGAAGGACGGGGGATGGGTTTTCCCAGCCCCCGTCCTATTTTGCTGTCTCGATCATTGGAATGTTTCTTATTTCGTGGCAAAGCGGTTGAGGAAAAACTGGGTGAAATCGGCCAGTTCCCGCTCCTGCTCCACATAGACGTACAGGCTCTCATCCTCCAGCCAGTCATAGGCGTTGATGCCGATGTAGCTCTTTTTGTCCGGATAGATGATAAAGGCCTCGGTGGGATAGCGGTTGCGGTAGGCCTTCAGGATCTGGTCCCGGCGGTAATAGGTGGGCTCGCCGCAGCCGGAGAGATCGGGCACTGTGGGCACCACCACGATGGTCTGGCTGTCCTCATTCCAGCCCACGATCAGGTTGCCGATCTTGGTTTTGCTCCCGTGTACAAAGCCATAGTTGAACCGGGACACGTCCTCTGTGTAGCCAAAAATCAGGCGGTAGCTATCCCCGTTTTCCACCACCTGATTAAACAAAGCCCGCATCTTTTCCCGGTTGGCCGCGCTTTTCTCCATGTCGATCTCCGGTCCCCGAAACAGTTTGCCGAAAAATCCCATACCAGTTTCCTCCTAGGCATTTTTATTTGTCAGCCGGCTGACCCCGGCAGTGACCTCGCGTAATAAATACAGTCGAATTATTTTGTCTTTATTTCTTGGGAAAGAAATCCGTCTGAATCCGTTTTGCTCCGTATTCAGACGGATTATTTGTTTATGGCTTCTCTTCCCGCAGCGACTCCAGCCAATCCGCAATGGCCTTCACCTGGAAGCGCACCGTTTCATCGGCCTTTTCGGGCACAAACAGGGGCAGATCCTCCGGAATGGCCCGGCGCAGAATCATGGCGGTGAGGGCCAGGTTGGTAAAGAGCTCCACCCTGTCCTGGTCGGCCCGGATGCCAAAGCTCTCCAGAATGGCCCCGAACAGCTTGGCCTGCTTTCCCCGAAAAACCTGGTAGCTCTCAGGAGTCAGGCGGTGAAACAGCTGCTGCTGCCCCTCGATGGTCAAAACCGCGATGCCGTTTTGCTCTCCATAGATACAGCTCATCAAAAACCGCTCCACCCCCGCCCGCCAGCTCAGCCCAGGGTCCTGCATCAGGCTGCGGACATAGGCCAGCACCTTGGGCTGCTGGAGGTACAGGGCCTCCACGATCAGGTCCTCTTTGGTGGGAAAAAAGGTGTAGAAAAAGGTGCGGGAAATGCCCACCTGGCGATAGATCTGCTCCACGGTGGTGTGCTGGATTCCCTGCCGGGCCATGAGCTCCAGGGCGGCGGCAATCAGCGCCTCCCGCAGACGGACCCGCTCCTCCTCTGAATAGGCGACCTTGGGCATACTGTCCTCCCAAATAAAAACAAACTTTTAAATTGATACTTATTTTATCATATCCCGCTTTCCAGCGCAAGGCCACCTGCCGGCTTGGCGTCACACCACAATTTCCACCCGGCTGCCTCCGTCCCGGTCCTTGGTGACCAAAATCTGCTTGTCGATCTTCTCTTTCAGCTCGGCTACGTGGGAAATAATGCCCACCAGGCGGTTCCCCTCCGTCAGGCTGGTGAGAGCCCGGATGGCCTGCTGCAAAGACTCCTCATCCAGAGAGCCGAAGCCCTCGTCCACAAACATGGTGTCCAGGCGAATTCCCCCGGCGGCGGACTGAATCTCATCGGACAGGCCCAGGGCAAGGGACAGGGAGGCCTTGAAGGACTCGCCGCCGGAGAGGGATTTCACACTGCGCTGGGAGCCGTTGTAGTGGTCGATCACGTCCAGCTCCAGGCCGCTTTGGCTGCGGTTGTTCTCCGCCACCTGGCGGCGCTTGAGCTCATACTGTCCTCCGGACATGACCAAAAAGCGCAGGTTGGCCCGCTGGAGGATGCGGTCAAAGAAGGTCATCTGGATATAGGTCTCCAAAGCCACCTTTTCCTTGCCGGGCAGGTTTCCGTTGACAGTGTTGGACAGGGTGCGCATCCAGGTGTAGCGCTTCTCCAGCTTCTCCAGGTCGGCCGCCTTTGCCTGCATATTGCGCAGGGCGGTCTCGTTGGCGGCCAGGCGAACATGGACCTGCTTCTGGGCCCGGGCGGTCTCCTCCTGGAGGCGGGTCAGCTCCTGGGCCCGCAGCCGCTGGGCCTCCACATCCACCTGGGGACTGCTCGCCAGCAGGCGCTCCAGCTCCCCGATGGCGGCATCGGCGGCGGCCTGCTCCTTCTGCCGGGCGGCGGTGGCCTCCTGTGCTGTCTTCAAGGCCTGGGCAAGGTCCTGGATTTCCTTCTGCAAGGCAGCCACCTTCTGCTGCGCGGCCTGGAGGTTTGCGCCGTGGAGCTGGGCTTTCAGATGTTCCAGCTGCTTTGCCGCCTCTTCCCGGCGGCTTTGGGTTCCAGCCAGCTCCTCGCCCAGGGCGGCGGCGGCCTGGTCCAGCTCCCGCAGGGCCTGTTCTCTCTGGAGGATCTGGGTTTCCAGCTCCTGCTTGCGGCGGATTTCCTGTTCCAGAGCGGCCTGCTGCTGGCTCAGCTGGGTCAGGGCGTTTCCTGTCTCCTTCTGCTCCCGGGCAATGGCCTCCGGGGCCTGCTCCAGGGTGCAGTCCCCCAATTGGACCTCCAGCTCCGCCCTCAGGGTCCCTTCCAGCTGTTCCCGCTGGCCGTTCAATCCTCCGGCGGTCACCTCGGCCTGGGTCATGGCCTGGCGCAGCTCCTCCTGGCTCTGGGTCAGGGCGGCCAGCTGCTTCTCCTGCTGCCCCACTTCCTGTTCCAGCGCCTCCCGGCGGGCAAGCTGGGCCTCTACCTCCACCAGGCTCTGGTGCAGCTCGGCCAACTCCTGGGCCACGTTTTCCCGGCAGGCGGCAAGCTCCTCTGCCGCGGTCTCCAGGGCGGGGTTCTCCACAAAAGACGCCATCTGCTGGAGCAGCTGGCGCTCCCGCTCCTCCAGGGCGATGCGCTCCTGGCCCGCAGATAAACTTTTTTCCTGGGCCTGCTGCCGGGCCTGCTCCATGCGCTGCTTTTCCGCTTCCAGCTCCCGTTCGGTGGGGGCGTCCCCCGACAGCTGGGCGGGGGCGGGATGGTGGATAGAACCGCACACGGGGCAGGGTTTTCCCTCCTCCAAGGACTGGGCCAGCACCCCCGCCTGCCCATCCAGGAAGGCGCGGTTTTTCAGGCGGTAGACCTCTTCCGCCTGCTCCGCCAAAGTTCGGGCCTGCTCATAGGCCTGCTGGGCCTTTTGGACCTGCTCCCGGGCCCGGCCGCAGTCCTCCAGCATCCCAACCAGGTTTTTCAGGGCCTGCTCCTTCTCCCGGGCCCGCTCCTGACTGTTCAGCAGCTGGGTTTTCTCCTGGGGCAGCCCCTGGGCGGCCTGGAGAATCTCCCGGTTGGTCTGAAGCTTTTCTGTGTGTGCCAGCAGCTCTTTGGACAGCTCGTCCTGCTTTTGACTGAGTTTTTCCCGCTGGCTCTGGGCCCGGGCAATGTCCACAAGGCAGGTCTGCCACGCCTTCATCTGGGTCTCCAGGGTGTTCATGGAAGTTCTGCGCCGCTCCCAGCCGTCCTTCTCCCGCAGCAGCCGCTCCTGGCGGGTCTGAGGGTCGGCCAGCTGGGCCAATTCGCCTTTCCAGCCCTCCAGCTCCAGGGTCTTTTCCTGGCGGGTGCGGCTTCTCGCTTGCCGGTCCTGCTCCAAACGGACAATCCGCTCTCCCAAGTCAAGGCACAGCTTTTCCTTCTCTGCCGCCTCCCGGTAGCGGGGCATCTCCGCCTCCAGGGCGGCCAGTTCCCGGCTCAGCTCCTCCTGGTGAGGGATGGTTTCCTCCGCGGCCTTGAGGGCCTGCTGGGCCAGCTCCACCCGGGGCAGCAGCGCCGCCCGGCTCTGGCGGGCCTGCTCCAGCTTTTCCTGGGTCTTTTGGCGCTCCTCCGCCTTGCCCAGCAGGGCAGCCGTGTCCTTGCGCTGCTGGTCCAACTGGTTCAACATCTCCTGCTGGCGGCTTTCCTCCTCCCGGTCCCGGGCCAGAAAGCCCTCAATCAGCTCCACCGTGTCCTGGAAGGGCAGCTCACCGGCCTGGGCCTTTTCCAGCTGGTTCCGGAGCAGGTCGTCCTCCCGGCAGGTCACTCCGGCGATGTACTGCCGGACACTGGCCCGGGCCCCGTCGCACTCCCGCTGGAGTTTTCCCGTCTCGTTTTTCATGCGCTCCTGGAACACCATGTAGTACCGGGTCTTAAAAATCTCCCGAAAAATCTCCTGGCGGCTCTTGGTGTCCGCCAGCAGCAGTTTTAGAAAATCCCCCTGGGCGATCATGGCGATCTGGGAAAACTGGCTGCGGTCCAGCCCGATGATGGCTACGATCTCCCGGGTCACCTCCCGGGCCTTGGTGACCTGCCGTCCATCAGGCAGCAGAAGCTCCGCTTCCGCCTTTTGCAGGGTGGTACCGCCGCCCCGCTTGGCGGGACGCTCATACTCGGGGCTGCGCTGTACGGTGTAGGTCTTGCCCCCGTAAGAAAAGACCAGCTCCACCCAGGTGGGGGTCTCGGGCTGGGCGTACTTGGAGCGGAACATGGAGGGGTCCCGGTTGTCGCCGCTGGGCTCTCCATAGAGGGCGTAGGTAATGGCGTCGAAAATGGTGGTCTTGCCCGCTCCGGTGTCTCCGGTAATGAGGTACAGCCCCTCCCGGCCCAGCTTCTCCAGGTCCATGACCACCTTTCCGGCGTAAGGCCCGAAGGCGGATACGGTCAATTTCAGCGGTCTCATCCCTCATCCTCCTCCCAAATCTGCTCCATCAGCCCCCGGGCAAAGGCCTGCTGCTCCTGCCCCATGGGCTGCCCGTTCTGCTGCTGGTAAAACTCCTCCAGCAGCTCCAGGGGGGATTTCTGCTGCACATCCTGGGCCCCCTCCAGGGATACCTCCGTGCGGGTACGGCGGTTGTCGTAATCCAGCTTCATGAGGTAGGGGTAAATGACCCGCAGCTTCCGCACCGCGTCGGGGATGTCCTCCTCGTCGGTGAGGGTGATGTGGACATAGTCCTCAGGGTAGCTCGTCCCCTGGTAAAAGCCCCGGAAGGTGAGTTCTTCATAGGTGCCCCGCAGCTCCACCAGATCCCGCTGGGGGACCAGGGGGACGGTACGCACGGTAAGGTTTCCTTTCTCCTCCAGCTCCACCACGGTCACCGACTTTTTGTGGCTTGCCTCCGAGAAGGAGTATTTCAGCGGGGTTCCGCAGTAGCGCACCCCCTTCCGACCCACCTGCTGGGGGCCGTGGATATGGCCCAGGGCAACATAATCAAAGGGGTCAAACACCGACACGTCCACGTTGTCCGACCCGCCTACGGAAATCTCCTCCGAGTCGCACCGGGCGGCCCCAGTGACAAACTGGTGGGTCACCAGCACGTTGCGCACCGTGGGGTCCACTCCCATGGCCTCAATGGCCGTGGCCAGAGCGTCGGTATAGGTGGAAATTTCCCGTTCCGGGAAGAACCGGCGCACATGGGTGGGCTTCAAAAAGGGCAGCAGGTAGAGGTTCACCGGGCCGTGGGCGTCGGTCAGAGTGATGGGCTCCACCCTTCCATGGTAGACCGGGGCCAGGTGTACGCCGCTGCGGGCCATGAGCCGCCCGCCAAAGGCAATGCGCTCGGGGGAGTCGTGGTTGCCGCTGATGAGAAAGACGGGCACCGCCCGCCCGGCCAGGGCGGCCAGGAAGTCGTCCAGCAGGGCCACCGCCTCGGTGGGCGGCACCGATTTGTCGTAGACATCCCCGGCGATGATTACCCCCTGGGGCTGCTCCCGGTCGATAATGTTCAGAATTTCCCCTAAAATATACCGCTGGTCCTCCAGCATGGAAAACTCGTTGACCCGCTTACCCAGATGCAGGTCAGAGAGATGAATCAGCTTCATAGCAGGGCTCCTTTCTGCCAGTTTCATTACCTGCATTATACCCGTGGTTGGGTGGGGATGCAACGCCCCGGGTCTCCGGTTTTCCCGGGAAATCTCCACATTTTCTTTGACAATCGGGCCAGAATGCACTATCCTCAAACCAGCCCGCGCCCATGCGGCCGGACCTGATCCCATACAACAGGAGGCTATCCCATGGCCCATTTTATTTCCATCACCGACCTGAATCAGCCCCAGCTTCAGGTCTATTCCCAACTCACCCACGCCCAGCTGCGCAGCCGGCGGCACCCGGAACAGGGGATTTTCATTGCCGAGAGCGCCAAGGTCATCTCCTGCGCCCTGGCGGCGGGCTGCCGCCCCATCTCCCTGCTGATGGAGGACCGGCAGCGGGAGACCGTGCCCCAGGACCTGCTGGACCGGTGCGGAGACATCCCTGTCTACACCGCCGGGCGGGAGGTGCTCTCGGGGCTCACCGGCTACGCCCTGACCCGGGGCATCCTGTGCGCCATGTACCGCCCCACCCTGCCCAGCGTGGAGGAGCTGTGCCGGGGCGCCCGGCGCATTGCGGTGCTGGAGCACGTCACCGACGCCACCAACGTGGGGGCCATCTTCCGCTCCGCCGCCGCCCTGGGTATGGACGGGGTGCTGGTCACCCCCTCCTGCTGCGACCCCCTGTACCGCCGGGCGGTGCGGGTGAGCATGGGCACCGTCTTTCAGATCCCCTGGGCCTGGCTGGGAGAGGACTCCTCCCAGTGGCCCCAGCCAGGGCTGTCCCGCCTGCAGGCGCTGGGCTTTCAGACTGTAGCCATGGCCCTCAGCGACCAGTCCGTCTCCATTGACGATCCCGTCCTGGCCCGGGCCGACCGGCTTGCCGTGATTCTGGGGGCGGAGGGGGACGGCCTGTCCCCCCACACCATCGCCAGCTGCGACTACACCGCCCGCATCCCCATGTACCACGGGGTGGACTCCCTCAATGTGGCCGCCGCCGGGGCGGTGATCTTCTGGCAGCTGGGAGCCCGCTTCCGCCAGGAGAACCCCTGACGCGCCCTGATCCTTTCTATGGATGACAACCGGGCCGCCTTATGGTATGATACCATTCGGCCCCGACCGGTTTCGACTTTTTCCGGTCCTGCGGTCCTTGCATGCAAACCCGTTTTACCAAGAAAGGATTTATTACATGAAAAAACTCAGCAAGAAAACACCGATTCTCGCGGTACTGCTGGTGCTGGCCGCCTTTTTCTCCGTATTTGTGGTGTCGAAATTTGCCGTCTCGCCCCAGGTCCACGCCAACACCATCGCCGCCCTGGAGGAAAAGCAGTCCACCGTGCTGGAGCTGACGGCTGCCTCCACCGCCGCCTCTGCCGCCATCACCCTGCTCCCCGGTGACGCCGCCACCCCCATTGCCGAGAAGCTGGCCGACCTCAGCTCAGGCTTTCTGGTGGTACTGTGCGCCATCTATCTGGAAAAGTATCTGCTGACCATCACGGGCTACGCCGCCTTTGATGTTCTCATTCCCCTGTCCTGCCTGCTGTACCTGGTGTACCTGTTCTGGGACCGGGATTGGCTGCGCTCTCTGGCCCGGAAGCTGCTCATATTCTCCCTTGCCATTGTGCTGGTCATCCCCGTCAGCGTGAAGGTCTCCGACCTCATTGAGGACACCTACCAGGCCTCCATCTCTTCCACCCTGGAGACCGCCAAGGAGACCACTGCCGAAGTGGAGGAGAACGCCGCGGACGCCGACCAGAACAGCGACGAGGGCTTCTTGTCCGGACTCATCTCCAAGATCACCGACGGCATCACCGGCGTGGCCTCGGGCATCACCGACAAGGTGGGCACCATGGTGAATAACTTCATCGAGGCTCTGGCCGTGATGCTGGTGACCTCCTGCGTCATCCCCATTCTGGTCATTTTGTTCTTCGTGTGGCTCATCAAGCTGCTCTTTGCCGTGGAGCTGCCCGTCTCCTACTCGGGGGCCCGCCGCAGTGTGCGGGGCGCTTTCTCCAAAAAGGAATCTCAGTGCGAATAACCGTCATTTTTTCCTGGAAATCCGGTGCCAGGGGGAACAGTTTCCCCGGCACCGGATTTTTTGTTTCCTCCTCTTCCGTCTGAAAATTGGAAAAATTGCGAAAAGAAAGGTTTGAGGGAACCCTGCTCATCTGTTATAATAAATAGAACATAAATTGGAACTAAGCGGCATGTCAGGAAACAAAACGGCATTTTGCTCCTTCTCCAAGTTTCCCGCCCAAGAAAGGACAGATACCCCCATGGCAGCAAAGACACTGTACACCGTGATCGTCGCCGATGACGAGGATGAACTTCGGGAAGCCGTATGCACCATGATCCCCTGGGAGGACTTCGGATTTTGTCTGGTCGGCAACGCCAGCAACGGACTGGACGCCCTGCAGCTGGTGGAAAAACACGAGCCCGACCTGCTGCTCACCGACATCCGGATGCCCTTCATCTCCGGCATTGAACTTGCCCGGCAGGTCCGGGAGGTCCGGCCCGCCACCAACATCGCCTTTTTAAGCGGATACGACGACTTTGAGTACGCCAAGCAGGCCATCCAGTACAACATCATCAGCTACATGCTCAAACCCCTCACCATGGAGGGCCTGGCCAACGAGCTGCGCAACATCCGCCAAAAGATCGACGCCCAGTTTGCCATGTTCCGCCAGACGATGCCCCAGGCCGAGGCCCAGGATCTGCGGGCGGGGATGCTCATGCCCCTGGTGCTGGATGACTACGCCGAGCCCGACGCCGCCGCCCAGGCCGAGGCCTACGCCCGGGATTGCGGCCTTCTGCGGGACGCCGACGACCACCCCTGGTACGTGGTGATGGTGACTACCCTTCTCCAGGAGGAGGGCGGCAACTGCACTGTGCCCTCCTTTGTGGCTTCGGTGGACGCCCTGGCGGGGAAATATCTGCGCAGCGTCAGCTTTTTTGCCTCGGGCAAGGTCATCTCCGTTCTGCTTGGCAACCCCTCGGACTTTGAGGAGTACCTCCACATCCTGGCCGACGAGATCCCCCAGATGGCCTCCCGCGTGCTGGGAAAGCGCTGCCGCATCGGCGTGAGCCGGGCGGTGCACGGTCTGAACGCCCTCCACGATGCCTACCGACAGGCCATGGAGGCCCTGCGCCAGGGGGACCGCAGCGAGAGCGGCGCCCAGTTCATCAGCGACCTGGCCCCGGCGGCCAAGGGCGGGAACCTGCTGTGCCAGCGGGCCCTGGACACTCTGGACCAGCACTACATGGACGCCGACCTGTCCCTAGTCTCCCTTAGCGGCATGCTGGATGTGAGTCCCAACCACCTCAGCGCCTGCATCAAAAAGTACGCGGGCGAGACCTTTATCAACATCCTTATCCGCAAGCGCATGGAGGCCGCCCGGGACCTGCTGGCCAACACCTCCCTGAAAATCCAGGAGATCTCCCAGCGCTGCGGATATATGGATCAGCACTACTTCAGCTACTGCTTCAAAAAGTACTGCGGTGAATCCCCCAACGCCCTGCGCCGCAGACTGGGATCGGAAAGGTCGGGTGAGTCCTCTTGAACCGACGCGCTCCTCGCACCGGCCTGCGCATCACCACCATTCTGGTCACCATGGTGGTGGGCGTGGTGGCCGTCATTTTGTGCTGCTGTATCTTCCTGTTTCTGGACCGCTACCGCAGCGCCATGGTCCAAAACGCCCGTACCAGCAGCGCCCAGGCCGTGTCCCAGGTCTCCAACACCGTGGGCAACTATTTGTCCGACATGACCCAGGCCATGCACCTGGTGGAACAATCCATGTGGGAAAGCGCGGACAGCCGGGATGAACTGCTGTCCGCATTTTTAAAGTTCCGCCCCGACGTGGTGGCCGTCACCAGCTACTCCGCCGAGGGGGAGCTGCTGGAATGCTGGTCCCCGGGGCACCAGCCCAAGGAGGAGATTTTTCAGAACCTCTCCTTTGATCTGGCTGCCGCCCAGGCCTCCGACGCCCCCTACATGACCGCCCCCCACGTAGAGTCCATCTTTGAGAGCTACTACCCCTGGGTGGTCACTATGACCGCCCCCCTTACCCAGGAGGGCGAGGCGGCCTGGTTCTCCCTGGACCTGAGCTTTTCCAGCATTTCCAGCTACATCAACAACGTCAGCATCGGCCAGCGGGGCTACTGCTTCCTCATGGACCGGGAGGGCAATATCGTCTACCACCCCCAGCAGCAGCTGCTGTACGCCGGACTGAAGTCCGAGGACACCGAGTCCTTGGCCTCTCTGGCGGACGGCACCTACGTGGCGGACACCGTCATCTACTGCGTCAACAGCATCCAGGACAGCGATTGGCGTGTGGTGGGCGTAAGCTACGTGGACGAGATGGTCAACCGGAATGTTACGGAAATGATCCACCTGTCCTGCCTGCTGGCGGTGGTGGTGCTGGCCGCCGCTGTGCTTACCAGCTGGCTGCTCTTCCGGCTGCTGGGCCATCCCCTGCGGGGACTGGCCGACGCCATGGAGCGCTTTGAGGCCGACGCCGACCACTTTACCTACCGCCCCGTGGGCGGCACCCGGGAGGTGCAGGAGCTGTCCAACTCCTTTGAGCACATGGTCCTGCGCATCCAGCAGCTGATGACCACGGTGCGGGAGGAGGAAGTGAACCTGCGCAAGACGGAGCTGAAGGCCCTCCAGGCCCAGATCAACCCCCACTTCCTCTATAATACCCTGGACTCCATCGCCTGGATGTGCGAGCAGGGGCGCAACACCGACGCAGTGAAAATGGTCCACGCCCTTGCCCGGCTCTTCCGCATCAGCATCAGCAAGGGCCACGAGCTCATTCCCATCTCCAAGGAGATCGAGCACGCGGAGAGCTACCTGCAAATCCAAAAGTACCGCTACAAAAATCAATTCACCTACGAATTCCAGGTGGACCCGGAGTGTCTGGACTACTACTGCAACAAGATCACCCTCCAGCCCATCATCGAAAACGCCATCAACCACGGTCTGGACCTGCTGGTGGAAGAGGGACGCATCACGGTGCAGGTCTGTCAGGACGGCGAGGATATCTTGTTCTTCGTCCAGGACAACGGCGTGGGCATGAGCGAGGAGCAGCTGCGCACCATTCTGCAGCACGACCCCAAGGACCGCACGGGCATCGGCATCAAAAACGTCAACGACCGTCTGAAAATCTATTTTGGCAAACAGTATGGGCTGCATATCTCCAGCGAGCTGGACGTCGGCACCTGTGTGGAGATCCGCATGCCCAAGATCAAGGAGGGAGACTATGAGGCAAAGTAAATGGGGCGTCTGCTGGGTGGCTCTGGCCCTGTGCCTGCTGTGCGCCTGCACCTCCAGCCCTGTCACCTCCACCCAGCACTCCGTGACCCTAGTGGCCAAGTCCACCCAGACCGAGTTCTGGCTGTCCGTTTTTGCCGGGGCCGAGGCCGCGGCCACAGAGTATAACCTCTCTCTGAACATCCTGGGCCCCGAGACAGAGGAGGACTACGAATCCCAGAACCAGATGGTGGCCGACGCTGTGGAAGCCGGAGCCGAGGCCCTGGTCTTTTCCGCCATCGACTACGAGAACAACGCCCAGGCCATTGACGAGGCCGCCCGGGCGGGGGTCAAGATCGTGGCCATCGACAGCAACGTGGACTCCGACGCGGTGAGCACCTACATCGGCACCGACAACTACGCCGCCGGGCAGATGGCTGCCCAGGCCGCCCTGGACCGGGTCAGCGGGCAGCTGAACGTAGGCATTATCAACTACGACATCAGCAGCGCCAACGGCCAGGAGCGGGAACGGGGCGCCGTGGACACCTTCACCCAGAGCGGCCGGGCGGAAGTCACCGCCGTCATCAACACCCTGGCCCAGGCCAGCTACGCCCAGGAGGACACCGAAGCCCTGCTCCGGGAGCACCCCGAGATCAACGTGCTGCTGGCCTTCAACGAGCCCACCAGTGTGGGCGCGGCCCAGGCCGTGGAGGAGCTGGGGCTGTCTGAGTCGGTCTTTCTGGTAGGCTTTGACTCCAACGTACTCACCATTGACGGGCTGCAGGAGGGCTCGGTGGACGCCCTCATCGTGCAAAACCCCTACGCCATGGGTTATCTGGGCGTGGAGAGCGCCTATAAGCTGCTCTCCGGCCAGGGTAACAGCGTAGAGGGCACCATGGACACTTCGACCCAAACGGTGGATCGGGACAATCTGTTTTCCATGGATAGTCAAAAAGCACTATTTGTCTTTGAACAGCGGAAGAGTTGAATATTGTGCACAAATTTTACCCCTCCTTTTTTGGCATGCTGATGGATTCGCATAATTTTTTGCCCTTCTTTCAGTAAATTTTCACCTTGAGTTTCCAGTTCTTTTCATCTAAAATGGATATCGTTAGGTGGGGCGCAACGGCGCGCCCTGTACAAAATTCACAAGAAAAGGAGAATCATTATGAAGAAAGCTCTTGCACTCTCCCTTGCTGCCGCCATGATGCTGGGCCTGGCCGCCTGCGGCGGCGGCGGCGGCTCCTCCACCTCCGGCAACACCAGCGGTTCCCAGACCCCCTCCGAGGTCGCCAACAAGGATAAGCCCCTGGTGTGGTTCAACCGTCAGCCCTCCAACAGCTCCACCGGCGAGCTGGACATGCAGGCCCTCAGCTTCAACGACGACACCTACTACGTGGGCTTCGACGCCAACCAGGGCGCTGAGCTCCAGGGCACCATGATCAAGGATTACATCACCGCTCACATCGATGAGATCGACCGCAACGGCGACGGCGTCATCGGTTACGTTCTGGCCATCGGCGACATCGGCCACAACGACTCCATCGCCCGTACCCGCGGTGTCCGCTCCGCTCTGGGCACTGCCGTTGAGAAGGACGGCGCCATCATCAGCGATCCCGTCGGCACCAACGTGGACGGCACCGCTACCGCCGTTAAGGACGGCTCCATCGAGGTCAACGGCCAGACCTACATCGTGCGTGAGCTGGCCTCTCAGGAGATGAAGAACTCCGCCGGCGCCACTTGGGACGCTGCCACCGCTGGTAACGCCATCGGCACCTGGGCTTCCTCCTTCGGCAATCAGATCGACATCGTGGCTTCCAACAACGACGGCATGGGCATGTCCATGTTCAACGCTTGGTCTCAGGCCAACAAGGTTCCCACCTTCGGCTATGACGCCAACTCCGACGCCGTTGCCGCTATCGCGGAAGGTTACGGCGGCACCATCAGCCAGCACGCTGACGTTCAGGCTTACCTGACCCTGCGTGTGCTGCGCAACGCTCTGGACGGCGTGGACATCGACACCGGTATCGGCACCGCCGACGACGCTGGCAACGTGCTGAGCGAGGACGTGTACAAGTACGTTGAGGAGGAGCGCTCCTACTACGCTCTGAACGTGGCTGTCACCGCTGAGAACTATCAGGACTTCCTGGACTCCACCGTGACCTACGCTCCTGTCTCCAACCAGCTGGACACCGAGGCTCACCCCACCAAGAACGTGTGGCTGAACATCTACAACTCCGCTGATAACTTCCTGGGCTCCACCTATCAGCCCCTGCTGGAGAAGTACGACGACATCCTGAACCTGAATGTTGAGTACATCGCCGGCGACGGCCAGACCGAGTCCAACATCACCAACCGTCTGTCCAACCCCAGCGCTTATGACGCTTTCGCCATCAACATGGTGAAGACCGACAACGCCGCTTCCTACACCGCTCTGCTCAACCAGTAATTCAGCGGTCCGGTATCCGGCAATTGAAATTCGCTAATCAGTAACAAACCGTTTGCTGTTAGGGAGAAGGAATTCTCCGTTCGGGAGAACCCATTTCTCCGTTCGGCAGAAGGCCTTCTCCCTAACTGCGGTCTTGGAAGAAAAATCCGGCAGAATCAGTTTTTTCGCTGAAACTGCAAACTATGTGAAACAGGAGTAACGAGAATGGCAGATGCGAAAGACGATATTGTCCTGTCAATCCGAGGTATGAGCAAGTCTTTCGGTCGAAACCGGGTCCTTGACCACATCAACCTGGACGTCAAGCGTGGAACCGTCATGGGTCTGATGGGCGAGAACGGCGCCGGTAAATCGACAATGATGAAATGCCTGTTCGGCACCTATCAGAAGGACGAGGGAAAAATTTTCTTAAACGGCAAGGAAATCAGCTTTTCCGGCCCCAAGGATGCTCTGGAAAACGGGATCGCCATGGTCCACCAGGAGCTCAACCAGTGCCTGGAGCGGAACGTCATTGACAACCTGTTCCTGGGCCGCTACCCCACCAACTCCGGTGTGGTAGACGAAAGCAGAATGAAGAAGAAAGCTTCCGAGCTGTTCCGTAAGCTGGGCATGACCGTCAACCTGACGCAGCCCATGCGGAACATGTCCGTTTCTCAGCGGCAGATGTGTGAGATCGCCAAGGCTATCTCCTATAACTCCCAGGTCATCGTTCTGGACGAGCCCACCTCCTCCCTGACCGTGCAGGAGGTCGACAAGCTCTTCGAGATGATGCGGATGCTGAAGGAGCAGGGGATCGCACTCATCTATATCTCCCACAAGATGGATGAGATCTTTGAGATCTGTGACGAGATCTCCGTGCTCCGGGACGGCAACCTGGTCATGACCAAGCCCTCCAAGGAGACCAACATGAACGAGCTGATCTCCGCCATGGTGGGCCGCTCTCTGGAAAGCCGCTTCCCCCCCGTGGACAACACTCCGGGCGACACCATTTTGTCCGTGCAGCACTTGTCCACCAAGTATGCTCCCCACTTGCAGGACATCACCTTTGATGTAAGAGAAGGCGAGATCTTCGGCCTGTACGGCCTGGTGGGCGCCGGCCGTACCGAGCTGCTGGAGACCATCTTCGGCGTTCGTACCCGTGCAGCAGGCCGTGTGTACTTCAAAAACCGGCTGATGAACTTCAGCTCGGCCAAGGAGGCCATTGAACATGGCTTTGCCATGATCACCGAGGAACGAAAAGCCAACGGCTTGTTCCTGAAGTGTGACCTCACCTTCAACACCACCATTGCAAACCTGAATCAGTACAAGGCGGGCCTGGCCCTGTCCCATCCCAAGATGCTCAAAGCCACCAACAAGGAGATCAAGGTCATGCACACCAAGTGTATGGGCCCCGAAGATATGATCTCCAGCCTCTCCGGCGGTAACCAGCAGAAGGTCATCTTCGGCAAGTGGCTGGAGCGTGAACCCCAGATCTTCATGATGGACGAGCCCACCCGCGGCATCGACGTGGGCGCCAAGTACGAGATCTATGAGCTGATCATTCAGATGGCCAAGCAGGGCAAGACCATTATCGTGGTCTCTTCGGAGATGCCCGAGATTCTTGGCATCACCAACCGCATCGGAGTCATGTCCAACGGACACCTCTCCGGCATCGTAAACACCAAGGAGACCGATCAGGAAGAGCTTTTGCGGCTCAGTGCAAAATACCTATAACGGGAGATATTGCATATGGCAACAGTGAAAACAAATATTCTTACGGCGGAGCAGGAACTTCAGCTGCGCCAGCCCATCGACGATTATGTCGGTGGTATCCAAGCGAAAATTGACGATCTGCGCAAGGACGGCACCGATCAGGTCATCGACCTGCAGAACAGCCTGGACAACCTGAAGCGGGACCGCATCTACACCCAGCAGGAGAAGGAGACCCGGGCCGCTCAGCTCAAGACCGAGCTGGAGAAGGCCAAGGCCGTGGAGAACCAGAACAAGGCTGAGGTCTCCAAGCTCATTGCCGACGCGGAGAGCTACCTGAAGGCCCACTACGATTCCGACTACTATCAGGCGGTCATCGCCAGCTGCCGGGACGAGAAGGTGGCCGCTCAGGCCAAGTATCAGCAGGCCGTGGCCGACCTGAACAAGGAGCACCAGGCCACTCTGGCCAAGCTCACCGACCAGCACGAGATCAAGGACGAGAAGTACGTTCACAAGAACCGTCTCTTCGACGCCAAGATGCAGCTGGCTCAGGACCTGCAGCAGATCAAGGACCGTCAGCATGCGGCCTTTGAGTACAAGTATCACCTCATCGACATGCTGCGCATGTCCAAGTTCACCTTCGGCGAGACCATGGCTCAGAAGTGGGAGAACTACAAGTACACCTTCAACCGCCGTGACTTCTTCCTGAAGAACGGTCTGTATCTGGCCATCATCGTCATCTTCATCGCCCTTTGTATCATCACCCCCATCGTCAAGAACACCCAGCTGCTGACTCTGAACAACGTTCTGAACATCCTGCAGCAGGCTTCTCCCAGAATGTTCCTGGCTCTGGGCGTGGCTGGCCTGATCCTGCTGGCCGGCACCGACCTGTCCATCGGCCGTATGGTTGGTATGGGCATGACGGCCGCCACCATCATCATGCACCAGGGCATCAACACCGGCTCTGTGTTTGGTCATATCTTTGACTTCACCGGCATGCCTGTTATCGCCCGCGTGCTGCTGGCCCTGGTGGTCTGCATCGTGCTGTGCACCGTGTTTACCACCATCGCAGGCTTCTTCACCGCCAAGTTCAAGATGCACCCCTTCATCTCCACCATGGCCAACATGCTGGTCATCTTCGGCTTGGTCACCTACTCCACCAAGGGCGTCTCCTTCGGCGCCATTGATCCCAGCATCCCCAACATGATCATCCCCCGCATCGGCAAGTTCCCCACCATCATCCTGTGGGCTGTGGCTGCGGTGGTCATCGTGTGGTTCATCTGGAACAAGACCACCTTCGGTAAGAACCTGTATGCTGTGGGCGGCAACCCTGAGGCCGCTTCCGTGTCCGGTATCTCCGTGTTCCTGGTCACCGTGGGCGCCTTCGTGATGGCCGGTGTGCTGTACGGCTTCGGCTCCTGGCTGGAGTGTATCCGCATGGTCGGTTCCGGTTCCGCCGCTTACGGACAGGGCTGGGAGATGGACGCCATCGCGGCCTGCGTGGTGGGCGGTATCTCCTTCACCGGTGGTATTGGTAAGATTTCCGGCGTGGTCGTGGGCGTGTTCATCTTCACCGCTCTGACTTACTCCCTGACCATCCTGGGCATCGACACCAACCTGCAGTTCGTCTTCTCCGGCATCATCATTCTGGTGGCCGTGACTCTGGACTGCCTGAAGTACGTCCAGAAGAAGTAATCCTTCTATCTGCAAAAAAGGTCTCCGAGGAATTCCTCGGAGACCTTTTTCTTTGGTTTCTTTCTACTGCAAAATCTGCTATACTGCTTGCAAGAGCCGCGCTCACCGCGGAAACCGCTGAAAAGAGGACACTGCCATGATCGTATACTTTTCCGGAACCGGCAACAGCCGCTTCTGTGCTCAATTCTTAGCCCACGCCCTGAATGACACCTGTTTTGACGTCTTTTCCCTCATCCGCCAGGGGATCGCCCTGGAGCTGACCTCGGAGAAGCCCTGGGTCTTTGTAGCTCCCACCTACGGCTGGCAGCTGCCCCGGATCTTCAGCGACCTTATCAAAACCGGCTGGTTCTCCGGCAGCCGGGAGGCCTACTTTGTCATGACCTGCGGCAGCGACATTGGCTCCGCCTGGCAGGAAAACCAGACCATCTGCCAGGAAAAGGGCTTTATTTACCGCGGAACGGTTCCGGTGGTCATGCCGGAAAACTACATCGCCATGTTCCGCGCCCCGGGCGAGGAGGAGGCCCAGGCCATCCGCTCCGCCGCCCTCCCCGTTCTGGAGCAGTGCGCCCAGCGCATCGCCGCCGGGCAGGCCCTTCCTTCTCTCCCCGCCGGCCTGCCCAACCACTTGAAATCCGGCCCGGTCAATCGCTTCTTCTGCCGCTTCCTGATCAAGGCCAAGCCCTTCTACTCCACCGATGCCTGCATCTCCTGCGGCAAATGTGTCCAGGCCTGCCCGCTGAACAACATCCAGCTGCGAGATGGCCGCCCTGTTTGGGGCGACCACTGTACCCACTGCATGGCCTGCATCTGCGGCTGCCCCACTCAAGCCATTGAATACGGCAGACGCAGCCGGGGAAAAGCGCGGTATCAATGCCCTGATTTTCACCCCTGAATTGAAAACGCCCGGTCGCAAAAGCGGCCGGGCGTTTTTTGTCAGCAGAGCGTCTTTTCGTTTTCCGCAAACAGCTTGTCATTGATCTCGTTGAGGGAGATGTGGTGCAGGATGCCATAGCTGATAATGGCGTCCCGTCTGTTGCGGGGATAGATCTGGGCATAGGCCGCCTGCTTCAGCAGCTGCTGGGTCTCCGCCATGGAGGCCTCCATGCCGATGCACAGGCACAGCAGCCGGTCCCGGGAGGGCTTGCGCCGCCCGGCAAAGACCTGGTGCAGGTATACCTCGCTCATCCCAGCCTGACGGGCCAGGGCCGCCTTGCTGATGGACTTTTTCTCGTACACATCGGCCAGGATCTCGCCCACGCTGCGCTCGTCAAACTCCTTCTCATTCTCCTTCAAATATGTATCCAGATCCGGCTGACTCATCAGTTCGCTGCACAGATCGCCGGTGCTCTTTTCCTTCATTCCGGTACCCCTCTTTACTTTTTGCTGTAAAATGTATATACTAAATTTACAACACTTGTCGCTTAGATACAATATGCCCAGAGCATAGTGCACAAGATTTTGGAGGGATCTCTATTTATACTTGGCTGACCGACCTGTTATCGGAAGAATATGAAGTCGTCCGGCAGCTGAAGGAAAGCCCCCGTGGAAGCGTTCGTCTCATTCGGCACAAGGCATCTTCCCAGCGCTTTATCCTGCGGCAGTTTACCGGCAATTCCGAAGTTTATCAAACGCTTTTAGACTACTCCTGCCCCAATCTCCCCACCGTGTATGAGGTGGCCGTTCAGGGCGAGGAGAATCTGGTCCTGGAGGAATACATACAAGGGGACACCCTGAGTTTTTTGATGCAGGACGCCCTCTTTACCCCGGCGGAGACCAAAAAGATCATCACCCAGGTGTGCCGGGCCCTGTGGGTGCTCCACTCCATCGGCGCGGTCCACCGGGACATCAAGCCCGAGCATATCATCCTGCGCGGGTCCCAGGCGGTGCTTCTGGACTTTGACGCCGCCCGGTTTCACAAGCCTGAGCACGAGAACGACACCCAGATCCTGGGTACCATCGGCTTTGCCGCCCCCGAGCAGTACGGCCTGTCCCAGTCGGACATCCGCAGCGACATCTACGCCATGGGCATCCTGATCAACCTGATGCTCACCGGAGAACACCCCTCCAAGCAGCTGGCCAAGGGGAAAATGGGCCATATCGTAGAGCGCTGCACCCAGGTCAACCCCCAGCGGCGGTATGACAATGTGATGCGGCTGATGGAGGCTCTGTAACATGGCCGGGCCCTGGAAAACCTGCCCTCACTGCGGCTTTCCCCTGCCCCAGGAGGCCTCCTTCTGTCCCCACTGCACCCGGAATCTTCTTCCCCGCCGTTCTCTGGACCCTTCCTTCCGCCTGTGGCGTAAAACGCTCCGGCGCGTGCTCCTGCTGCTGATCCTCGTCTGCTTTGCAGGCGGGCTCTCCTATGTTCTTCTCCCCCACCGCTACAGCGGGTCCGGCCAAGTGACCTACCGGATGGGGAGTGACGTCTATGTGCTGACCACCAGCTTTTCCAGACTCCATGAGCCCCAGGCGGAGCTGACCGTTCCTGTTGAGGCAAATTCTTTCTACACCAGAAACGCCTACTTTACCGTTCAACTCAAAAGCACTGGGGATGAGGCCAGCCAACCATTTATGCGGCAGGTGGACTGGATCGCCACCGAGCTGGTCCAGCCTTCAGACACCGCCTCGCCCATGATCTGCACCCAGCCCTACTGGCAAGGCATCACCACCCAGATCTGTTCGGTGGAATTTACCGGCCACAGCAGCCCGGTGGCTCTGATCTGGACCCTGAAGATGAAGAACGGGGACACCATTACCCTGAAGCAGAGGATCAATCTGGAATATCTGGACACCGTGGACTATGGTCCTGAGGATTACCCCATGAACACCACGGAAGAGCTCCAGGCCCTCATTGACCAGCTGGCCGACACCCCCCTGTCCACAGTGATCAATCTCCACCTCCCCGCCGTAACCTATGATGGGGAAGTCAACTTCCATAGCCGTCCCTTCAATCTCTACGGCAGCGTAGACGAACAAAACCGCCGCACCACCTTTACCGCCCCTGTCCGGCTCACCGCCCCCGATGGCCATACTGCCCACTTCCGTAATCTGGACTTTCAGGGCGGCGGCACGGGGATCGGATTGTCCACCTCGGCTCATTTGGATGTAGAGGACTGTGCCTTCCGCGATTGGGACACCGGTCTGCTGGCCATGGGGACCGCCTGGTGCCGCACCACAGGCTGCTGGTTTGAACACACGAAGACGGGATTTCTCTTTGACAGCAACGGCAGCTACGCCGGTGACCCCTTATTTGACGGCAATACCTATCAGTTCAACGACACCGCGGTGCTTCTTTCAAACGTTCCTACGGACAGCACCTTGAACTTTGGCAACTCGGTGTTCAGCGGAAACAAAACCAACATCGACAACGCCTGCTCCCAGCCCCTGGATATTTCCGGGGCTACCTTCAAATAGACACAGAGAGGAATGACCCGGATTGCAACGCAACTGCCCCCATTGCGGCGCCCCCCTGCCCGAGGACGCCGTCTTCTGCCCCCACTGTGCCCAGGATGTCCATCCCCGCAAAACTCCAAAGCCGCCCATTCCTCTGCGGAACAAGCTCCTTCTTGGGCTGCTGGCCCTGGTGATCGTAGCCGCCGCCGGGGCTGGAATCTACTGGTTCAACCGCCCCTATGTCCCTCAGACCTACGACGGCGTGGGCGAGGTATTCTACTCCGTTGACAACCGCGAATACCAGCTGGCCGTGGCCTGGCCCGACAATCGAACCGAGCCCGCCCCCGACATCTATATGTCCGGCCGGGCAGAGGATGTGACTCGCTGGCCCTCCCGGTTGTATGTGAACGACGCCGCTTCCGGCGCCGACGCCTGGACAGAATTTGAATCCCTGGTGGAACAGGTCACCGTGGAGGTGGACCAGGACGAGGCCGGCTCCTCCGACCTGGAACCCGGCACCCCGGAGCACACGGACTACTCCCCCGACGCCGCCATGGTGTGTACCCTGGACTTCACCGGGGACTGCGGCGAGCCCCAGATCATTTGGAACATCCAGATGAAGAACGGCGACATCATCCGGGTGCGCCAGACCATCCACGTGGAGCTTGTGGTCAGCTACACCTATGACTGGCACGACTACCCCATGAACACCATCGAAGAGCTCACCGCCCTGCTGGGCCAGATCCAAGCCGAGACCCAGTACAGCGATGAGGTCATCATCAACCTGCCCCCCGTGACCTATGAGGAGCCCCTGGAACTGACGGGCCGCTCTTACGAGTTCCACGGCTGCACCGACGGCTCCGGGCGCACCGTCTTTACCGACACAGTGCTGGTCAACACCAAGGACGCCTACTGGCTCAACTTCTTCTACGATATCGACTTTGTGGGAGATGGCACCGGCGTGGCCCTCTCCTTCCCCATCAGCGGTCGGGCGGACCACTGCACCTTTACCAACTGGGGCACCGCCGTCATGGGTTACGGCTCCGCCTGGGTCAACGTCATCGACTGCTACTTTGAGAACAACACCACCGCCTTCCACTTCAACAGCACCGGCCAGAGCGCCAACCACAGCCGGTACGACAACAACACCTTCATCCACAACGGCACCGCCGTCCTGCTGGAAAACGTCCCCACGGACATGACCATCTACTTTGAAGGCTCCAAATTCATCGACAACGATGTGGACATCGACAACCGCTGCGGCCACAGTGTGGACACCAACGGCGTCACCTTCCAGTAACAAAAAAGAACGCCCCCATGGGGGCGTTCTTTTTTTGCGGTGTTACAGGATGATGGCGTTGATGGCTTCGATGAGGTCCACCACCGCGGTTCTGGAAACCAGGGAGACCGGCTGTCCGTCCACCACGGCCAGGCACTGCTCACCGTCGTAGCGGTAGAACTGGATCTGGACAGAGGGGTAGTTCTCGTTGTCCAGATAGACCGTCAGGCTGATCTCCTCCTTCTGGCTGGGGCTCTCCTGGGTGAAGCTGGAGGCGGTCAGATTCTCCAGAGCCTGCTGCAGATCCTGGGTGTCCAGCTCTTCCTCCTGGTAATAGAAGGTGCGCTTATCCCCCTTTCCGGTGGAGGTGATGCTGTATTCCGCCCCCTCCAGGGAGATGTCCAGACCGGTGATGTCGGCAAAGTCCGCCGTCAGCACCTGGGTGTGGCGCAGATCGTCATAGGTGTAGGCCATGAGGGCCCGGTAGCTGTCAGAGGAGATGCGGTAGACGATCTGGGACTCTCCCACCCGGGCATAGGCGGTGATCTCCTCCTCTTCGTCTGCTTCCTCTTCCGTCTCCTCCGCCGCCTTGGCCCGCTCCGCCGGGTCGCGGCTGATGGACAGCTTCACGGTCTGGCTCTCCCCATCCTGGTCGGGCCCGGTCACCGTTACAGTGAGCTCGGGGTCATCCAGACCCCAGGTAGACAGGTCCTCCTCCCCGGCGGTGTAGGTCACATAGTCGGTGAGTTCCAGGCCGCTCAGGCTGCTCAGGTAGCTCTCCACCAGGGAGGTGTCCAGGGGCAGCAGGCTGTCGCCGTCTTGCTTGAAGTAAACGTCCTCGTCACAATAGGTGGCGCTGCTGTCCTCCTGATAGGTCACCTGGTAGCTCTCTTCTCCGGCAAACTGGATGCTGTCGGCCTGGTCAAACTGGGGGATCTCGTCGTTCTGAATGAGGTCGCTGAGGGCCACGTCGAAGGTATCCAGAGGATCGGTGGCCGCCAGGTAGACGTTTCCGTCCCCGATGGACACATAGCGCTGGGAGTCCATGGCGCTGTAATCGCCCAGCTTGATCTCGTAAGTAGTGTCCTCGGTGGTCAGCTGAATGGTGCACTGGGGATTATCCAGGCCGTACTGGCCAAAATCTGTGACCTCCTGGATGATGAAGGCGGCTCCAAAGTCCTGGAACACCTCCAGCAGCTCCTGGATCTTGTCGGCGTCCACGGGGAACTGCTCGTCGGCGTCATAGACCCAGCTTTCATCCCGGTGGAAGGCGAACTCCTGCGACTGGTACTCCCAGGACAGGGACTGGACCGCGTCGGGGTCTACGGACAAAATGGTCTCACCGCTGGTCTGGATCTCCTCCTGCTTCTCCTGGTAATGGATGACGGCAAAGGCGGCCACGCAGACCACCGCCAGCACCCCCAGCAGAATATAAATGCGCTTAGCCCGCTTCATACTGGTCCCTCCTTCTCTTTGCAATGACGCACACGCCCACGCCCAGATAGGCCAGGGGGAACACGCCGATCATCAGCACCTTCAGCAGGGATGCTGTGGAGCCGCTGATGCTGAGGTAGTTATAGTTGAGAGACTTGCTGCGGATGGCCATGGCTTCCCGCTCCCCGACGAGAGAGGACATGGCGTTCATGGCCAGGTCGGTGTTGGCGCCCGAGGACAGGGCGTTATACATATCGTCCACGAAGCTGGAGGAGGAGAACCAGATCATCTGGCCTCCGTTGCCGCAGTCCACGGACACCGCCACGGCAAAGGGACCGTCAATGTCCCCCTCTTCCTTCTCATAGGTGGACAGATCGTAGCCCGCCACCTTGCTGAAAGCCTGATCGGAGGTGGTCATCAGGGCGGTGACCTCACTGTCGGCCCCGTCCAGCAGCAGACCCTGGGAGATGGGCATGTTGGGGTAGTAGTTTTCCTCCAGGAGGGCGTCGGTAATGTCGCTGCTGTTCATCTCGGGCAGCAGCACGTAGGGATAGAGGGTGTAGTGCTCCCGGTCGCCCTCTATCGCAGATGGCCTGGACTTCGGAGAGGATGTGGGAGCTGAAGATGACGGTGTGCTCCTGGCCCAGCTGCTTGATGAGGTCCCGGATCTCGATGATCTGGATGGGGTCCAGGCCCACAGTGGGCTCGTCCAGGATAATGATCTTGGGGTTGCCCAACAGGGCCTGGGCGATGCCCACCCGCTGCTTATAGCCCTTGGAGAGGGCGGAGATGCGCTTGCGCCGCACCCCTTGGATCTTCACCTGGTCGATGACGGCATCCACCTGGCGGCTGAGCTCCTCCCCCTTTAGGCCTTTGGCCTCGCCCACAAAGCGCAGGTACTCCTCCGGGGTCTCGTTCATGTACAGGGGCGGCTGCTCGGGCAGATAGCCGATGAGGCGCTTGGCCTTGCCCGGCTCCTCCAGAATGTCATATCCGCCCACCTCTACTTTGCCTGAGGTGGGGGACAGACAGTCGGTGATAATGTTCATGGTTGTGGTCTTTCCAGCGCCGTTTGGCCCCAGAAATCCGTAGACATGACCCTCCTCAATGGCAAAGGAGAGGTCGCTGACAGCCCGAAAATCTCCGTAGTATTTCGTCAAATGCTGTACGTTTATCATTGCGGAACCTCCTTGTCCGGTTTCAAGGCTCAGGCGGTCTCCCGCCCAAAGTCCTGTTCAGTATAAGCAACGGCCCTAAAGCGGCCCTAAAGAAATCCCCCTTTCCCGCAAAAAAAGAAGGGAAGGGTCCCGTGGGACCCGCTCCCTTCTCGTCTTATGATTTTTACTTCAATTCCGCCCGGAAGCCGATCATCTGCCCCTTCTGGTAGGCGTGGATGCTGCCCCGGTGGTTTTTCACAATGGACCGGGCAATGGAAAGCCCCACTCCGAAGCTGCCCGAGGCGGTGCGGGCCCGGTCAGCCCGGTAAAACCGGTCAAACAGCCGGTCCAGCTCCAGCCCGTTCACCCCGGCGCAGGTGTTCTCCACCGTGAGCACCGGGTGGCGCTTCCGGGTGAGTTCCACCCGGATCATGCCTTCGCTGTCGCAGTATTTTACCGCGTTGTCCAGCAGGATGGCGCACAGCCGCCGAATCAGCATCTCGTCCCCCACATAGGTCACCCCGGGCTGGACCCAGACATAGAGGGATAGCCCCCGCTCCGCGGCCAGGGGCTGAAACTCCGACACGGTATCCTCCACCGCGGCGCTGAGGTCAAAGGCGGCCGCCTCCAATCGGTTCTCGCTCTCGTCCATGCGGCACAGGGTGACCAGCTGGTTGATGAGCAGGCCCATGCGCTCCCCCTCGCTGCGGATGTCATCCAGCCACTCGTTCTGGCCCACCTCCGACTCCACAATGTCCAGGTTGGAGAGGATGAGGGTGAGGGGCGTTTTCAGCTCGTGGTTGGCGTCGGTGATGAATTGCTGCTGCTTCTCATAGCTCTCGGCCACCGGGCGCACCACCCGCTTGGAGATGAGCACGATGAGGGTCACAATGAGCACCGCGCTGCCCAGCAGCACCAGAAAGGCGGTGAACAGCAGGCGGCTGGTCATGAGCTGGTTCTCCCGGCCGTTGACGAACACGATGGTAACCCCCGAGGGGGTGCTTTGCAGCTTGTAGCGGTAGTCGGAGAGCCAGCCCCGCTCTCGCCCCCGCTCCAGCGCCTGCTTTGCGTACTCCTCTACCTCCTCCCGGGTGAGGGAGGAGACGGCGTCGGTGTTGACCCGGGCAACGTCCCGCCCCTTATCCAGCCAGACGGTAAAAAACCGGGTGCTGAAGCGGGTCTCCTCGGTGATGACGTTGTCATAGGGAAACCCCCGTGATGGGGCCCCTTGCCGGTCAAAGTCAAACTCCGGGAAGACGCCGTCGTTGGCGGCGATGGCATCGGTGAGGGTGTCCATGGTGCGCTCCATCTGGGCGCTGCTGGAGAGGACCAACAGGAGAAAAATCCCGGAAAATACTACCAGGACCGAGGCCACGCTGATGAGGATGAATTTTCTCTGCAAACTGACGATCATGTCCGGACCTCCAGGGTATAGCCCGCGTTGCGGAGAAACCGGATCTCCACCGGAGCCCCCAGGGCGTTGATCTTCTTGCGCAGATTGGAGATGTGCACCCACACCACGCTGGTGTCCACCGTGGTGTCCCAGCCCCAAAGGTGGGTAATGAGGCGCTCAGTGGACAGGATGCTGCCCGGGGTCTGCATGAGCATCTCCAGGATCTGAAATTCCTTTCCGCTGAGGGCCTGGAACTGCCCCTCATAGCACAGCTGATAGGTGGAGCGGTTCAGGGCCACCGGGCCCAAGGTCAGCAGGTCGGGGAGATAGGTGTCCTTTCTGCGCAGCATGGCCCGCACCCGGGCCAGCAGCTCGGCCGAGGAGAAGGGCTTTGGCAAATAGTCGTCCGCCCCCGCGTCCAGCCCCTCTACCCGCTGGGACACCTCGGTGCGGGCGGTGAGGAACAGGGCCGGGGTGGTGACCCCCTCCTTCCGCAGGGTCTGCAGCACCTGGATGCCATCCAGGCCGGGCATCATGATATCCAGCACCAGGCCATCGTACTCCGTAGACTGGCCGTAGAGCAGGGCGTCCTTTCCGTTGGACACCCCGTCCACACTGAATTTGTTGCGCTCAAAAATATGGATCAGAGACTTCAGCAGCTTGGGATCATCCTCCGCGATCAGCAGTCTCATGGCTTCACCTCCTCATAATATGCTTTCTTTAGCATACCACACCAGCCTTAAGACAGGCTAAAGCGTTCCTGCCCAGCCCCCGGGTGCGGCAGATTGGAGATTGTAATTTCCCAGGTTGTAAAGTATAATTTAGAACTAAACGGGTGGTCTGTCAACTGTCTTCCGCATTGGGTGTCCTTTAGGCACACTTTAGGCTCGTATGATATCCTTGGCAGCAACGACAAAAACCACGTTTCCCCGTCCCTCCCGCCGTCCATCCCTTCGCCGGCTCCAGGGCCGGGTCGTTCTTGCATCTGAGGAGGCGGCGGCTTGACGCAGTTTTGGTATGAAATTCTGATTTGTTTTCTGGCGGGCGCCGGGGCGGGGCTGGGCACCGGATTTGCCGGTATGAGCGCCGCCACGGTCATCAGCCCCATGCTCATCACCTTTCTGGGCCTCCCCGCCTATGACGCCATCGGCATCGCCCTGGCCAGCGACGTACTGGCCAGCGCGGTCAGCGCCCGCACCTACTCCAAAAGCGGCGCTCTGGACATCAAAAACGGGCTGGTGATGATGTGCGGTGTTCTGAGCATGACCCTGGTGGGCAGCTGGCTGTCCACCTTTGTGCCAAACAACGCCCTGGGCGGATTTTCTGTGTGCATGACGCTGCTGCTGGGCCTGCGGTTTCTCTTCTTCCCCGTCACCTCCCCCAGCCACAGCCTGCAGTCCGCCTCCCGCAAGGTGCGTTTCCTGAAGGGTGCGGCGGGCGGCGCGGTGATTGGGCTCATCTGCGGCTTTTTCGGCATCGGCGGCGGCATGATGATGCTGCTGGTGCTGACCACCGTGCTGGGCTATGAGCTGAAAACCGCCGTGGGCACCAGCGTGTTCGTCATGACCTTCTCCGCCCTCTTCGGGGCCGCCAGCCACTTTGCCCTGGGGTCTCCGCCCCAGCTGGATCTGCTGGCCTTTTGCGTGATATTCACCCTGATTTGGGCCCAGATCGCCGCAAAGATCGCCACCCGGGCCAGCGCGGTGCTTCTTAACCGCCTGACCGGCATCATACTCACCAGCCTTGGCATCGTCCTTGTGCTGATCTCCTGTCACTAAAGAGAGAACGGAGGGTCCCCCATGGCGCTGAAAAAACACAAAAAGCTGCTCATCGCGCTGGCAATTCTGGTCCTGATCCTGGCTGTCTCCATCCCCGTCATCGTTCTGGCCGTCTCCAAGGCCTTTACCGCACAGGAGCACGAGGTGCGCACCGACTGGTCCTTTGAAGCGGGCGATCTCATCACCGAGAGCCAGGAATGGCAGGTGGACATCACCAAGGCCACTCTGGGCGACGGTCTCAACGCCGTCCAGCTGGTGCCCCAGGACATCTCCCAAGAAGGTTTTACCTTCTACGACCTGGACGTGCAGCAGCGGCTGGAGGGCGCGCTGCAAAGTCTCAAAGACCTGGCCGACGTGTCCTGGACCGCCACCACCCCCCTGGCGGTACTGAATCCCTTCGGCACGGGCAGCAACGGCCTGTACCTCTACTTCAAGACGGAACAGGCCACCATGGTCAGCTACACGGTCCACGTGCCGGACAGCGATATCCCCGATTTCTCCGCCGACGCCGCCGACATCTCCGGAGAGGAGTTCACCAAGACCCACGAATTTCAGCTCATCGGTCTTGTCCCGGGGGAGATCAACGAGGTCACCCTGACCATCTCCGGCCGCTGGGGCAACACCCGTCAGGTGGTGCGCTTCACGGTGGACATGCCTGAGAGCAGCTCGGGCTACTCCACCCGGCTGGAGGTCACCCAGGGCGAGTCCCAGCAGGCCCAGTCCCAGGGACTGTTTGCCATGATGCGGGTCAACGGGTATCTGGGGTACGGCTTCTTCTACGACAACGACGGCATCCTGCGCTACGAAATGGTGCTGGAGGGGTACGGCCTGGACCGCATCCTCTTTGACGGCGACGAGATCATCACCTGTGTCTCCTCCTCCAAGCTGGCCCGAGTGGACGGCCTGGGCCGGGTCACCCAGGTATATTCCCTGGACGGCTACGACCTGCACCACGACATCGGCTTCGGCAGCGAGGGCGAGCTGTTGGCCCTGGCGGAGGAGGTGGGCAGCCAGACGGTGGAAGACCGGCTGCTGTCCATTGCTCTGGAAACCGGTGCGGTCACCGAGATCATCGACTTCTCCCAGCTGATGCAGCCCTACTTTGACCTGACGCGGGTAGTCTCCCCCAGCGACGACTTCTTCTGGCAGGCCGGGGAGTGGGACTGGCTCCACCTCAACAGCCTGGTCTATCTCCCCGAAGAGGACAGTCTGATCCTCTCCTCCCGGGAGACCTCCACCATCATCAAGGTCCAGTCTCTCCACTCCAGCCCCTCCATTGACTGGCTGGCGGGAGACCAGCGCTTCTGGGAGGACACCGCCTACGAGGACCTGTGTTTGACCCAGGCGGGCGATTTTGTCCCCCAATACGGGCAGCATTGTGTGGAATATCTGGCGGACGGAGAGGAAGACGGCGTTTATTACCTGGCCCTGTTCAACAACAACTACTGGTCTTTGAACAGCCGGGACTTCTCCCTGGAGGTGGCCGACAGCGTGAGCACCGACCTGTACGGTACCGAAGGAGATGCCAGCCAGGTCTACATCTACCGCATTGACGAAAACGCCCGCACCTATGCCCTGCAGGACAGCTTTGACGTCCCCTACTCCAGTATCGTCTCCAACGCGTCTCAGTGCGGCGACGAGGGAAACTGGGTAGTGAACAGCGGTGTGGCCATGGTGTTCGGCGAGTACGACGCCGACGGTGTTCTGATTCGGGAATACAAATACGAGTGTACCATGCAGAACTACCGCACTTTTAAGTACGATATGTCCATCTGGTTTCAATAAGCATCTTAAGACACAGCGGCATGGAGTTTGACTCCATGCCGCTGTGTTCACCAACGTGGAAAAGGTGCCTGTCCCAGACATTTACCCCAGGAAATTTGCTTTTTTCTCTGTTTCCGATTAAAATAATACTATAATCCCACACCAGACCTGACATACCACTGAAACAGGAGGTATCACCATGGATTCAGAAGAACTGCGGGAAAAACTGCTGACCGACGTCTACGCCGGGGCCTGCTCCGGCCTGGGGGCTATGCTCCTGGACGAAGACCGCATCCGAAAAGCCGATGAGGATGAGCTGCAGGAAATTGCGGACCAATACGGCATCCGATGAGGGCTTCGTTCGCACATACCCATTGAAAACAGCTGCCGGGGACGGTTGTCCCCGGCAGCTGTTTTTTGTGCGATCTTTTATTGCGGGATCATGCCGCCCTTTTATCCGATGACGAAGGAACCCTTTTCCGGATACCGGCTGGGAGTCCCCAGATAGACCCGGCTGTCTGTTTCGTCATCTTTGATGATATAGGCCACTTCGGGACAGTCGTCATCCTCCAGGAACCAGTTGTAGTACACCAGAACATAGTAGTCCCCCAACTGGTAAAGGCCAAGTACCTTTGATTTGCCGTCATCCTGGGTGTACTGTTCCGCATTGGGAATGTTGATTTTGGTTCCTTCTTCCTCCACCCGCTCCAGGAACCAATCCCGGAACTCAAAGGAGAGACTAAAGTCATTCCGGCTGCTGATGTAGTAATCAATGATGCTTTCGTCGGGAGGCAGATTGGCCAGGAGCTGGACCGCGCCCTGGATATCGTCCGCCTTGTGGAAGTCGGTGAGCTTGGAGGCAATCACCTTGCAGGTGTCATCATACACCATGAAGTATTCCGATTGGGTCTCCACAAAATCCACATAGTTGAATTTGCCCTCATCGATTCTCTGGGCCAGCTCCCGATAGGGCGCGTCTTCCATATAGTTTCGCACCCCGGCAGCCACGGCCAGCAGCACCACGATCACGACGGCAACAATGGCCAGCTTGCGCAACAGCTTGACATTGCGCACCCGCTGCTCCGCCAGCTGCAGAGCCTTTTCCTCCGCGGCTTTCTGTGCCTCTTCTGCCTTGCGTCGCGTCTCTTCCGCCTTGCGCCGCTCTTCTTCCCTGCGCCGTTCGTCCGCCTTACGTTTTGCTTCCGCTTTACGCTTCTCTTCTGCCTTGCGTTTTTCCTCCGCCTTGCGTTTCTCTTGAGCCGCGGCCTGCTGGACCCAGGCAGTATTTTTCTTCTCTGCGGGAGCCTTTTTCTGGGGTTTCGGGGCAGATATCTCCAGTGTGTCCAGAAGAGGCGCCAAATGGTCATAATAGAACGCGTCTCCCTCCAGCTCGGGAGGAAAGACGACGCCCATATAGAGTTCACAATCCCTGCCATTGGCCATGGTGACAAACAAACGGGCCACCTTTAAACTCTCTCCGTTCAGGGTGGTCAGCTTCTCAACCGCGACCGCACCCTTCTGGCCGCTGAGCTTCAAGGTCTTGACCGCTCCGCCAGCAATGCTGTTGGACATGGAGAGACTGACGTGATAGGTGTCCTCTCCCACCTGGTCCATGTGAACCGCCATCTCGTCCTCTCCATCCCTCTTCTCCGCCGCTGTCATTTTGCTGACAATGCTTTGGAGGAGCTCTGTCAGTGCCGTCCCGTCCCAATTATCGCTGTCTTCCGTATCTTCAAATGCGCCCTCTATGGAGTTTAATTTTTCAAAGTTGGTAATGTTCCAAACATCCTCGTTTCCATCCGGCAGTTTAATGGGGATGCTGAAGAAATAGCTGCTGTCTTTCTCCTTCTGGCAGGTTCCCCCCTTGGGGAGCAGGATGCTCAGATTACCCATAAGGGAGACCCGCTTGCCCTGAGGGCGCTCCGCTGCTTTTTTCCCAGGCTTTTTCTCTGCGGAAGCGGGCTTCTTTGGGGAGGCGGCGGTTTTCTTGGGCTTGTCGGCGGACTGGGGCGCAGCGCTCTTCGTCGGCTTGCCCTCCAGCGCGGCAAACAGGTCCTCTTCCCGGATGATTTTCAGGGTCTTGCCCTTGGCGCGCTGTTCTTTGACCTGTTCCAGCTTGCGTTCCCCGAAGCCGCCAAAGCTGCCGATCACCAGGTAGTTGGTCTTGCCGCTGATGGCTCCGGTGACCCGGCCGCCCTTTGCCTGGATCTTCCCCTTGATGGCCTCCCGGTCATTGCCGCAATGTTCAAATTCTCCCGTCAGGACAAAGGCGCTTCCGGCAACGGCAACAGAGGTGACCCGGTCAAAGGGGACCTTCTTCAGCCCCTCCTTCTGCTTTTCCAGGCGGATCTTCTCCTGGTCCACGATGGTATAGCCCTTATTCTGGGCCTCCACCGCCTGCTCCAGAAGTTCCCGGTAGATCTCTTCCTCTGTGATCCCGCGGATACGTTCGGCCAACTGCTTGGGGAACTCATCCGGCCGGAAGTCCGGGTCGCCGTCTGCATACTCCTCATACTGCTCGTCGATCCGATAGCTGGGGCCGTCCGGGTCGGAGAAGTCCTTTTCCCCGTCTTTTTCAAACGAGAAGGTATTGTCCCGGTCAACCATGGCAAAGACATTGTAGAAGTTGAAGATTCCCCACTCCAGACCATAGTCCCCGGTCTGACTCATCACCCGGCTCAGGACATCGTCCGTATTGGTCAGGTCATCGTAAGAACTGGTCTCCAGCACCTTGCAGACCTTTGGCAGTCGGGAGGCGATATCGGCAGAAAATGCCCGCATTCTGGTAGTGAATTCTCCGGGCAGCAGCTGCTCCAGCTCGGAAATGGAGCGCTCCGCCGCCGGCTGTTCCTCGATCTCGGCCCCCTCCAGCTCCTGAATTCCGCCGTCGGGCTTCACCTGAATCCGATAGGCGCTCTTGGTCTGGGCCGCGCCCTCCACCGGCTTGAGCGCGCCCTGGATGGGGGAGTCGAAATTTGCCGCCGTGGCAAAGGTCACGGTGAAGGCTCCGTCCTTTCCGTTGTACAGACGCAGCTGCCGCAGGAAGCGGGCCGCATAGTGGTAGGCATCTGGAATTCCAGCCACCAGGTTCCGGTCGATGGCCACGGTGTAGTCATCCTTCTGGTTCTCCTGAATGAACAGCATGTGGTAAGCCAGCAGGTTCATCATGGTCATGCCGGTAAGGGGCTCGTCATGGTCGTTGAACAGCAGGGGGATCAGCTTTTTGTGCAGCTTCTCCTTGGAAATCCGCAGCTCGGGAACGGCATCCAGCTCCAGCAGGAGGCTGACGATCTCCGGCGCCAGCACATCCCGCTTCTCCTGCAGAAGGGGATGCTCCGCCAGCTTCAGGGCATTGAGATGGATGCCGTTTTTCAGGCCGTTTTCTTTGAAGTCGTCCTCGTTGAAAAAGAGTACATCGCCGGAAAAGAGCTGGGCCACAGTCACCGCGTTGAGCCGTCCGTCCTCCGCGGCGTAATCCCCAAACTGCGTCTTGCCAAAGCGGGCCTGCTCCTTTTCCGCGCCGCCCTCATATTGAACGGCGCCCAGCAGCTGTTTCAGAATGTCCGTGTGCCGCTGCACAGGGTCCTGTAAGCCTGCCTTCCACCCGATGTACATTCCGATATAGACAAAGGTTCGGCTGAACAGGTAGTAGCGGAAAACGCAGTCGATCTCATCTTCCTGCGCCAGTTCATAGCAGATATAGTACTCCGGCTCCCGGGCCAGGGTGACCACCTTGCCGATGCCGCCTTGGGACACTCCCTGCTGCTGCACCCTGGTATTTTTCAGCAAGTTCTGGATCTCTTTCTCCCCGTCGGCGGTGTTCAGGGCGTTCTGGATGGCCGGGATCTTCTGGCCGGTCTGCACCGTGAATTTGATGGCCGAGACTTCGTCCCAATCCGGGTTATCGAAGGTGACCGACGCGGGGACGCTGCTGAGATACCGGCTCTCCGGACTGATGTCCGGGGACCAGCACATCCCGCCGGGCACCAGAATGGAGAACTCACCGGTGCGCACCCGCTCCCCCTGGGAAAAATCCAGGCTCTCCACCACCGGCCCGGCGTCCCGCTGGATGGGTTGCTTCTTGGCCGCGGCAGGCCCCTTTTTCCCCTCAAATTCCGCCGTCTCCAGCAGGGGGACCAGGGTCTTTTCGTAAAAGTCGGGATCATCGGGCACGCCCAGGGTAGCGTAGAACACAGGGGCCGACGGACAATCCTCCACCGCCAGAAACAGATAGTTGAAGTACATGGTGATGCCAAAGAGCTGGAACCCCTTCTTTGCCACCGCGCCGGCCAGTTTTCCTGACAGCCCCAGGATCTGATAGCTCCCGCCCGCGGCGTTGATGGAGATTCCCGAGCGCATCACAAAGCCGCCTTCCGTCTCCTCTACCTTCGTGCTGGAACCCCACTCATAGGGTTCGTCGGTGGAGTTGTCCTCCTGCACCATGCTTTTGGCCAGATCGCAGATCTTCTCCCGCATGGCCCCCTGAACTGCCTCGGGCGTCAGCTCCGTATCCTCTGACGTGAAGTCGATAACTGCCGTCTTTTTCAGACCGTTGATGCTCCACAGCCGCTCTTCCTCATCCTCCACGGTAAATGCGCCGCTGCGGTAGCCGGCAGGAATGGACTGGAACTGGACGATGTTAAAGTTGCCGTCCTCGTCCTTCCCGTAGGCCACACCGAAGGGAATGTGGAGGCTCAGACCATCTGCAAGCTTGACCCGTTTTCCTCCCTTGGGAACGCCATACATTCGCATATCATTTTCCTCCTTCTGTCCAAGGGCTGAATTCTTTCTGCCTTGAACCAGGTTTTACGCCGTTTTCGCTGTCATTTTCCCATATCTTCCGGTTATCGGAACACCAGCCCCATCTGTCCAAAGATGGCGTCCAGGTCCTCCCAGCTGGTGGGCATGGTCTCCAGAACATGGCGGTCGATGGCCTCCAGCATGGTCTGCTCCTTCTGCCGGAGCCGTTCATAGACCGCCCCGTCCATGGACCAGGCCCCCTCCTCCCCCTGGTACTCCACCTGGAGGTAGGTATATTGCGTATACTGCCCCTGGGGCAGGCCCAGGCGGTGGATGCGGTCCTTGGACTGGAGGAGATGGACCAGATTGTAGCTATATTCATAATAGATGGCATCATGGCACACGCTGTGCAGGGATACCGATTCCGCCAGGGTGTGGGGGTTGGTGAGTAGAACCTGAATGTGTCCCGAGCGAAAGTCCCGCAAAATCTGCTGCCGCTCCTCTAGGGGGACCGCGCCGTAGATGCAGCGGGTGTGGATTCCCTCCCTCTCCAGGGCAGCGGACAGGCGCTCAATGGAGTCCACAAAAATGCACCAGATGATCACCGGTTTGCCCGCCCGGACCAGGGAACTGGCGCGCTCCACACAGCGCAGAAACTTGCTGGACGGCGGACAGTTCTCGATCAGCTCCCGCACCTCGCCGCTGTAATCGGCAAAGTCGATCTCCTGGGCAGGCCTGCTGTCATCCAGCAGATATTGAAAATCCCGCAGGTCCAGCCGGCTGAGCAGCATCCGGGGGTTGCTCTCCAGCTGGAGAATGCGCAGAAACAGCGGCAGCTTGTTTCTGCGGTATTTCATCTGCAAGAGGCGCAGCAGGCGGTTTTCTGTTTCACTGGCCGGGCAGGTCAGCACCTCATCCGGCTCAGCGGGGGGCACCCCCAGTTGGTGCTTGGTGGTGCGGCAGAAAAAGGGCCGCAGGCTGCTGTTGATGGCGGAAACCTCCGCAGGGGTTGGGCTGCGCAGAACCCCCTCCGAAAAGCCAAACGTCTCCTCATACTCATCGGGAAAGAGGATATGCAGCAGGTTGTACACATCCAGATAGGAGTTTGGGATTGGGGTACCGGTCATGGCCACCAGGGCGGCGGCGTGCCTGGCCAGCTCCAGCGCCGCGGCGGCATACTCGCCCCCCACTTTTTTCACCTTGTGGATCTCGTCGAAAACCAGAAGGGTATCCCGCTGCACCAGCTCTGTAAGGTCCTCCAGCACGCTGCCCGCCAGCTCGTAATTCACCAGAATGAGGTTGGCGTCCCCGGCATCGTACCGCAGGGCGGTGCGCCGGGCGGCGGCGTTGGAGTAGCGGGAATCCTGCAGGTCCAGCACCCGGAGGGGGTCGCGGCCGCCAAAGGAGAGGGCAAACTCATCCATCCAGGAGCCAAAGGCGTTTTTAGGGCAGACCACCAGGATGCGCCGGGCCAGGCCGCTGCGGCGGAGATGGGCGTACATTCCCAGCACCGAGGCGGTTTTACCCGATCCGGGCACCGAGAAGTTGGCCGAACGGCGCATGGAACACATGAAGAAGGAGTCCCACATCTGCCGCTCCCGCAGGGGGCGGACCATGGCTCCATCCACCACGGCCTTGTACGCCTGAAACGTATCCTCCAGCTTGGGGTCCCGGTTTTGGATCTCAATCCCCAGCTTTCTGCGCTGGTCCAGAAAGTTTTCCCGGCTGTCAATGTACTGCCCCAGCGCATGGGAGACTTGAAGGGGGATGCCCCGCTTTTCGCACTCCCGGGTACACAGCTGAATGATGCGCTTGAAGTCCAGATAGGTCAGAGAGGATTTTCCCACCAGCGTATCCCCGTCCCGGTCCGCGACATAACGGCGCAGAGAGAGTTTATAGAAGCTCCCGGCACACAGCCGGTCCGCCTCTCCGTCGGGTACCGTCAGCCGGATCTGACCGGTATAGTCCAGCAGCCAACTGCTCACGGCAGATTCTCCCGGACCTGGGACAGGGTCTGTTCCAGCAGGTCCAGCTGGTGGCGCAGGCGCCGAAGCTCACTGTCGTTGAGCTTTTGCAGGATATTGGTGTCGATGCTCTCCAGGAAGTTGGTGGCCTTCTCCACCAGCTGAATGGGCCGGTTCCGGGTCTCCGTTTTCTTGGCCCGGGTGAGATACTTGTCCATGGAGCGCTCCAATGCCTCGCCCATCTCCTCGTTGGTGCGGATCTCGTCCCGGATGACCTGGGTGCTCATCTTCTCCACCGGGGGCAGTGCGTCGATGACCTGAGCGGCAATCTCCCGCTGCTCCTCCAAAAAGTCGGCCTGGTAGTCGCTGCCCAGAATGTTCTTGAATCCACGGATAAAGCGGGCCATATCTCCGTAGGGGCGGATCAGGATATTGGTAAAGACGCTGTTTTTCAGGTCCTCCTTCTCATCCTCTGTGCGGCACTTGCGCAGCAGCTTTTGAAGCTCGTCCAGGGTGGAGTAGATGGTCAGATCCCGGGCAATATGGAATTGCTCCGGCGCGTTGATGAATTCCAAAAACTCTGCCATAAGCTGGGCCAGTTCCACCCGCTTTTTGACCTCGCTCTCCGTCTCGTTGGTGCTCTTGGCATACTCCTCCACGGAGAGCAGGTTGGTGCTGAGGATGTCGGTATAAATACCCACCAGACGGTCGATGGGGTCGTAGTCTACCTTGCTCTCCTCGCCGTGCTGGATGCTCAGCTCCAGGATCTTGATCTGCTTGGCGCTGTGCTCGATGCTGCGGTCCAGGATGACCGCTTCGAAATAGCCAAAGCGCTCATCGGCGGCGGAGAGCTGCCGCAGACAGGTGAAGCGGCGGTTGCCGTCGATGATCCGGCCGTCGGCGAGCACCACGCCGGGTTCCCGCTGGTCGGTCATCTTGATGTTGGCCTTGGTCTTTCGCAGAGCGTCGGGATTGCTGTCCACAATGAACTGCTCAATGGTGTTGTTGTAGTTCTCCCGGTCTGCGGGGTCCGGAGCGTGCCCCTCGTGCTGGGCGCGGTACTGGCTGATCCAGGTGGCGATGCGGTCGTTCTGATCGTTATAGTAGAGCCAGTCCAGCTTGATTTTATAGACCGGATAGGCCTGGGTGAGACCGTCGATGGTCAGCTTACGGGTCAGATTCGTGTTGAATACAGCGTGCTGCTCCACGCCTTCCTGCAGCAGATTCAATGGTTAAACCTCCTCGAAATAGGTATCGTAGTCGATGTAGACCGCTTCCATGATGTTGTCGTAATAGAGATCGGATGTGCGGATGGTCTCCAGTATTTTATCGTGCTTGATGAACAGGCCGTACTTCTGCTCCAGCAGCTCGTACAGGTCAAAGATGTCCATTTTTCCCACCGGCTCCAGCAGCCAGCGCAGGAAATCAAGGAGGGTGACCGTCCTGTGTCCGCGATAGAACAGCCGGCTCTTCCCCATTCTGCGGGTGGAAAAGTGGTCCCGGTCCTCCGCCAAAATGGAGGAGAAAAACCAGTCGTCAAAGCCGGTCTCCTCCAGGGCATGGGAGAACCCTTTTCTCTGGAGGGAGGCGACGGTAAAGAATTCTCCCGTGCGGACCCGGGCGGCCACGCAGGCGCAATAGTCCTCCAGATCGGCCACCGTGACCCCATTGGCTGTCAGCCGCCGGAGGTTGATAAACTGGTTGGGCAGATACTCCACGATCTCCCGCTTTGCTTTCAGCTCCGCCAGATCACGCCAGAATGCGTTTCCGGCCAGTTCGCCTTCCCGTTTGATGATGGGCCGTATATCCACCAGGTCCGGCGTTGTCAGCAGGTGGTTGAAGTAATCCGAGACACCGGCAAAGCGGCTGGACACCACATAGCCGGTATAGATGCGAAAGCCCAGCTGCTTTAGGTTGAAGGAATTGATTAGGGCCCCATTCCCCTGGGGATACTCCCGCAGGTACAGCCGCTTGATTTCCGCCAGGGTGTAGAGGTCCCCGGTGAGAAGCTGCTTCATGCGCTCATATTGGTCCTCCGGCAGGACCGGATGGTCAATGCGGTAGACCCCGTTGTGGAAAAACTGGTCGATACAGGAAAACAGATTTCCCATGGCGGTGTCCCAGCGGGTACCGTACTGCTCCTCGTATTTCTTGGCCAGCTCCACATTGGAGATGGGCGCATACTGCATCAGAAGGCCGAGCACCTGCTGATCCCGGTCCGGCTCTCCAATGACAATGGTGGGCATCTTCTTAAACTGGATCTTCAGTTCAGACGTTTCAGGCCAGATCTTTTTCAGCAGGTTATGAAGCTCATACTCATCCCGGATATCATATTCCTCCATGAGGTCGGGGTTGTCCCGAAACAGTTTTAGGGAGGAAAACTCCATGTCCTCATACTGGTCCAGAGCCAGGGTCTCCAGCAGGTGACCGGTGTCAATTTGAGAGATAGGATAGTAGCGAAACCGGTGGCCGTGGTTCCAGAGAACGTTTTCGCTGGTGCTCAGTCTATTTTCGTACGTACGCGCTTCCACGGCCAGGGATGGATCATCCGCCGCGCCGATACTCTCCAGAAGGAGCTGATACCACTGGAGGAATTCCTCCATGGTGGTCAATTCCGTGCAGTATGTCTGCACCACGTAGCGGACCAGCTCTGTACGCTGTTTTTTGACCCGAACGCCGTCTATGGTCACATACTGCCGGTAGATGGCCCGCTCCGACTTGCGCCTGAAGCTCTCGGGGATGCTCTCATCGGCCAAAATGTCCCGGATGGGCTTGCGTACCCCCTTGGTACTGCGGATCATGTCCAGGTAATGGAAGGTCTCCTGGGGCTCATCAAAGGCCAGGCGGAACTCCTCCCAGGAGAACTCATAGCGCTCAAACAGGTCAAGATAGCGGTCCTCCCAGAGCCTGGGGCGGCGGGACAGCACCTTTTTGGTGATTTGCCGCACCCGCTCACGGGTCACACCATAGCGCTGTCCTATCTCCTCCAGCGTCTCCCCCCGCAGCCGGGCCAGCAGGATTTCCCGGGTGCGCTCATCGGCGATATTTTGGGCGTACTCAACGGCGGTTGGGAGCCTGCGCTGGATCAGGTCGCCTTGAATCCGAATGCGCCCCTGCTCCTCCAGTTCCCACAGCAGACCGTCCAGCACCTCCCCGGGGGTGTCCGGGGGCAGGGCCGACAGAAGGGCCGGTGCGCTGACGCCCAACTCGTGCTCCTCCACCAAGCGAAGGAGCGCCTGGCAGCTCTCCCTGCGGATGTCTTCCCTCTGCCAGAGGAGGGCGGTCAGCTCCTGCTCATCCGCCTGAGGGTGGTCGCTGCGGCAGCGGTCGGCCTCTTTCCAGATCATGCCCCGCCCCACGCCGGTAAATTGGGCCAGGTCACAGATCCATTGTTGCAGCGGCCCGCCCTCGGAGGATGTTCCAGCATCTCCAGCTGCCTGCTCCTCCTCAGCGTTCCACTCCATATCAAAGGCATATTCCAACTCCTGAAGCAGCTCTCCGCGCTTTTCCAGAACGTTCTCGATGGTCTTTGCGCCCATGCTGCGCAGGTTTTTCAGTTCCTGGGGCGTTGCCTGCACCAGCTGCAATCCGGTATAGATCTCTCCGTTTTTCAAGGCGTTTACCGCCCGGACATTGAGCCCCATCCGCTCCACATAGAGCTGATTCAATTTTGCGGCAACCCTGGCAATACCGCTATCCGTGGGCCAGTTCTCCGAATTTTTGATGCAGGCAGAAAATCGTTCCGCCCGCCGATCCTCCTGTGCTGCAGTCGGTTCCGGTTCGGGCTTCAGTTCGGGGGCGGGAGGCCGGGCAGGCCGCACGCCCAGGGCAAAGCGGCCAGAGCCCGTTCGGAGCTCTTTCAGCACATCCAGGACTTCACTCACAGACTTTGCTCCCAGATTGGAAAGATTCTTCCACTCCTCCGCCGGAAAGTCCAGCACCTGGCCCACGGTATTGATCTCATTGCGGCGCAGGCAATTATAAACACGGTTGGAGAAGGACAGAACCTCGATTCCATCCTCTCGTGTCACGTCAATCATTTACAATCGTTCTCCTTCAACGGTCGAGTGCTGCCTCAGAGGCGGGATACGCACCGCAGGTCTGCAGGCAAGTGCTGTCATTTTATCTATCACACAGTCATCTGCTTTCTCGTCCGTCATTTCAGTGCAAAGTACACAAACATTATATACTCCTGCCTTTTCAGGGTAAATATGCTGGCTGCATATGGTTTTGTGGGCTTTTGAGACACAAATCCAAAGGCTTTCCCCTTCATGTTCTGTCCTTCTGCCCCCTGATACGTATGTCTGAAATACTCTCATTTTTACCATTTCTGCAGTTTTGTACCCTCAAAAAAGAACAAACCAGCGGCACGGAACCAAACTCCATGCCGCTGGTTTGTTTTTATATATATTTTTCTATTGACATTCTTCCCGTCATGAATTAGAATGCTTTATAAAATTCTAATTGTTTTTTGGAGATATATCATGAATTATGATGCTATTATTGTAGAACTTCTCGGAAGAATTCAAAAATTAGAAAAAGATGTGAAATCATTACAGCAGGAGATTAACAGCGGCTTCCATTCGGACTCACCAGAAAGCCACCCTAAGACTACCACAAAAGATATCCGAACTTATATCGAAGATCAGAAATCAATGGCAAAAGAGAATGGCCAAACCGAACTGGTCCTCAAAGCAAATGATATTCACAAAAGTCTGCAATTGCGGAGTCGATTCCCAATGGTATGCAATGCGATGAGACAATGCATGAGAGATGGTGATGTTGTACTGC
>OOBP01000120.1_pt1 | contig 101718 bp, 84 predicted proteins | sample 1671681 | NCBI WGS metagenome assembly OOBP01 (sample SAMN06348181, study PRJEB24527) | human gut metagenome
ATACACTATTATAGCAGTAAAATTAAATCCCCGCATCGGATTTAGTCCTAAATGCGGGGATTTTTGGGATATTTTAGGTTTTTTTGGATGGATACTTGATCGCCATCAAGCCCCTTATAAACTAGAGCATCGAGAGCTTGAGAGGTAAAGCTTTTGCTTGGGGCTTTTTTTGACTTGGCTTATTAGTGTTTTCCCTAAAACTGTCAGCGCACAGACAGTTGCACTTCTTGCGCTTAGAGACAATGAGATCCGTTAACGTGGATGGCGCCCAAAGCGTGGGTGCCAAGATACCTACACTGGAGAGCTCACATGAAAAAAACAATGATAAATACAGCGCTTGCCCTCGCGCTTAGCGCGCTTTCTTTGAGTGCAGCTGCTGCTGATAAAACCTACAATGCTGACATTGTCGTGATTGGCGCTGGTGCTGCAGGAACGGCTGCTTCTTGGGCCGCTGCTGAGAAAGGCCTCAAAGTCGTAACGCTTGAAAAGCAGGCAGTCTTTGGCGGAACGGGCAAGTATTCCGAAGGGATTTTCGCTGTGGAAAGTCGCCTGCAGCGTGACTGGAACTATGGCTTGAGCCGTGATGAAGCGTTTCAGAAGATCATGAACTATGGTCACTGGCGTGGCAATGCCAAGATGGTGCGCGCCTTTGTGAATAAGAGTGCCGATACGATTGACTGGATGATGAACAACGGTGTGGAGTTTGAAAAGCTGTTCTCCAACTACCCAAATGGTCTCTATACCTGGCACATCTACAAGGGGCGTGGCATGGGCTGGATCACCAACTTCCAGCAAAAATTTAAAGATAAGGGGCAAACGCTGCTACTCAATACGTGGGGCGAGGAGCTGATTCGTGATGCCAAAGGCCGGGTCACTGGTGTGCGCGCCACCAACAAAGACGGAGACAAGATTACGGTCAATGCTCGTGCCACCATCATTGCTACAGGGGGCTTCTTTGATAACAAAGAAATGAGAGAGAAATTCCTGCGTTTCCCCGATGCTGATGGTCTTGCTCAAAGCGGTAAGACAGGCGATGGCATTCGCATGGCTTGGGCCGTCGGGGCAGGGCACGAAGGTACGGAAGTTCAGGCGTCCTATCGTCCGGGTCCGCGTGCCGTTCCTACGACGAACCATGTGAGCGCGACGGCCAAGCAACCTCATCTCTGGCTCACGCCTAAGGGCGAGCGCTTCTGTGATGAGAAGATCATGCTCGAGTGGCCGTTTGCTGGTAATGCGCTTGAACGTATTGGCGGCACGATGTACGTGGTCTACGATGCGAAGACGCTTGCACACATGGAAAAGGACCGTGGTATCGATTTGGGAGTCGGTGTGATGGTGCCTGTCGGTACGAAACTCACCAACTTTGAAAAAGAGTGGGATGCAGCCGTGAAAGCGGGCTGGGCGTTCAAGGCACAGAGCTTGGATGAATTGGCGAAGATGACGGGCATGGAGCCTGCACGACTCAAGAAGACGGTGGATGCCTATAACCGCTTCTGTGACGTTCGTCATGATGAGGAGTTTGCCAAGGATCCGCAGTTCTTGCGTGAAGTCCGCACGGCACCATTCTATGCGATCAAGTCAGTAGCGAGCTCGCTCGGCACCTTGGGCGGCATCAAGGCCAATGAACGCTTTGAGGTCGTCACGCAGGACGAAACGCCGGTTCCTGGCCTGTACGCAGCGGGAAATGATGTGGGCGGCATGTATGGCGACTCCTATGACCTTTTGATGGCGGGCTCGACGGTGGGCTTCGCGGTCAACTCTGCACGCATTGCAGTTGATAGCGCTGCAGAGTACATCCACACGCTCAAGTAAACCAAGGCGGTGCGACTTAGCCGTAGGCGAAGTCGCTGGGCACTTTTGAGGACGGCTTGTCACAGAGAAACTCTGAGTAGCTGTCCTTTTTATTTAGGTGCGTAGCGCGAGCCAATTGGGTTTAGGTAGATCGGGGCGGTCGAGCCAATCGTAAATGTCTTCAAAGAGAGCGTCGTGAACTTCACGATCTAGGCCAATTTTTCGCATAAGTCCGGCACGGCGCCAGTCGTTGGTGATGCGACTGACGGTGGGACGTTTGAGATTGACGACCTGACCGATCACTTCATCGCTGAGTCGAAACGGTAGCCGCGTAAAGCCTTGGCTATTTTGGGTGTCACTCTCAGCCTCCGCTTTGGCCTCGAGTGCAAGGGCTTTGAAGAGGATTTTGAGACGTTGCTCGGGCGGAAGCGTAAAGTTTGCCACCATACCTTCAAGCGTTGACTCTTCTTTTTGAATAGCGTGCACGAGCTTTAACTGCATGAGTTCTGGCTGCTCTTCAAGCATCTCTCGGTAGCTCGACGGTGAGCAGACCATGACCATTGCTGGCGTCACCGCACGCGATTGAACATTGCAGGCGGTGTGAGCGGTCGCAGTGATATCGCCAACGGTGCGCGCTGGCGGCAGAAGCGACATGATGCTTGGTTGCCCAGTGAGTTCCCCAGCAATGTAGTAGGCGCATAAGCCGTCGAGAACTAAAAATAGGCGATTTTCCTCTCCACCGTATTTGAGTACTTCTCCTTTGGCAAGGTGTCGTATGGTGCCATGGGTGACAATCCATCGGCAAATGAGTGCGGGCTCTCTGGGTGGAATGTATGGAAGTGACGTAAAGACTTGTCTCATGGCTCAAGTGGTTCGTCGGAGTCGTAGATTAGTTGGTCGCAAGCGCCAGCAGAGTAGCGTAAGAAGCTTCAGGAACGATCTTGCCAGTTGAAAGTAAGCTTTGCAAGTGCGCCATGGAAAACCAGCCGAATTCTTCGACTTCCCTGTCGAGCGCATAGGGCACAGTGCGTTTGCTCGTTGAGCGTCGTACATGGGTTACGAAGGTTGTTTCGCGGAGAATGCCACTCAGCAAAGGCCGCTGTGTGCTAAAGCTCAAAGACTGACAAATGTCTTCTTTAGGCACAAGCGAAGCCTCTTCTTGAGCCTCTCTCAGTAGGGCCTCTTCTGGCGTTTCACCGCTACGAATCATCCCTGCAGCAGGATTATCCCAGAGCCCAGGATTAATTCGTTTTGTCGCTGCTCTGCGGGCAAGAAGGATGTGCCCGTTTTCCTCCCAAACAAGACGTACAACCTGCGTGGGGATGCCGAGCGTACGGCAGAGCGCACGGTCGATAGTGAGATCTCTACTGGCAAGAGGTAGGGGAATCGCTTCGTGTAGCGGCTCAATGTCAAAGTATTGTAGTAGCCGTTCTTGGCAGAGGCTCCAGTCGGAGCGCTTGACTGTGAGCCCTTTTTTTGAAAAAGGCCCGTCAACGGAACAGGGGGTAAAAAGCGCGCTGAGCCCATCAGCGTGAGCGACCTTGGTGAGCACAGAGGAACGGACAACCCCTACCGCAATGCCGTCAACACAGAGTGCGCTAAGGCGCTTCGGGAGAGGTTGCACTAAATAGGGCTGAAACCCCTTGATGAGGGGTTCAGCCCAAGCTTTAGTTTGAGGGGTACTCATTGAAGCCGTTTAGTTGTTTTCCGGGCGCATATGCGGGAAGAGCAACACATCGCGAATGCTCGGCGCATCCGTCAACAACATGATGAAACGGTCGATACCAACGCCGCAGCCCGCGGTGGGGGGCAGACCGTATTCGAGCGCACGGATGTAGTCAGCGTCGTAGTACATCGCTTCATCGTCACCCTGACTCTTGGCATCGGCCTGTGCTTTAAAGCGGGCTGCCTGATCATCGGGGTCATTGAGCTCAGAGAAGCCGTTGCCAAGTTCACGACCGCCAATGAAGAGCTCAAAACGCTCTGTGATGTCGTGATTTTCGTCTGAGGCACGGGCGAGCGGCGAAATTTCCGTCGGGTAATCGATGATGAATGTCGGCTGAATAAGCTTGGCTTCGGCCGTTTCATCAAAGAGTGCCATCTGTAGACCACCAAGTCCAACCCATTCCGGTTGCGGTTCGCCGAGGCGAGCGAGTTCAGCGCGTAAGAACGCTTCATCGTTGAGCTGCTCATCGCTGTAGTGCGGTGCGTACTTTTGAATAGCCTGCTTTGGCGTGAGGCGATCAAACGGTTTTCCGAGATCGATTTCCTGACCTTGATACTTGAGCAGAGTCGTACCGACGGTCTTCTGTGCAACGGTGCGCAGCAGTTCTTCCGTGAAGTTCATCTGATCGATATACGTCCAGTACGTCGCATAGAACTCCATCATGGTGAATTCGGGATTGTGGCGAACCGAGACGCCTTCGTTACGGAAATTACGGTTGATTTCGAACACGCGTTCGAAGCCGCCAACCGTCAGGCGCTTGAGGTAGAGCTCAGGCGCGATGCGCAGGTACATATCCACGTCAAGCGCGTTGTGATGCGTGATGAACGGACGAGCGTTGGCACCACCAGGGATCGGGTGCAACATCGGCGTTTCCACTTCCATGAAGCGGGCGTTGAGCATGAAGTTGCGGATTTCCTGGATCGCACGCGAGCGTGTGATGAAGCGGTTACGGCTTTCCTCATTCATGATGAGGTCGACGTAGCGCTGGCGATACGCGGTTTCAGTGTCGCGCAGCCCCTTGACCTTGTCCGGCAGCGGGCGAATGTTCTTCGTCATAAGACGCAGTTCGGCGGCACGGATCGAGAGTTCGCCGCTCTTAGTACGGAAAAGCGTGCCGCGAACGGCGACGATGTCACCCAAGTCGAACGTCTTAAAGCGCGTGTAAGCTTCTTCGCCGATGTCGGTTTGGGAGATGAAGTACTGCATTTCACCCGTGAAGTCGCGCACGGAGGCAAAGCTAGCCTTGCCCATGACGCGCTTGAGCATCATGCGACCCGAGCAGGCAACATGGATCGGAGTGGCTTCAAGTTCTTCAGCAGTGGCGTCCTTGTACTTCTGCTGCAGGTCTCCAAAGAGATCCGTGCGTTTGAAGTCGTTCGGATACGCGACGCCGTTGGCGCGCATTTCAGCAAGTTTTGCGCGGCGTTCGGCAATAATATGGTTTTCGTCTTCTGTAGTAACTTGAGTATTGATTTCGTCTGACATAAGAACAATCCTGTGTGGGCCTCACTGCTGCTGAGAGAAATAGGCTTGCAACAGAGAGGCATGCGATCAATTGTACATTAGGCGGCTGGCGCGCCGATATTGAGTTTTAGGCTAGCTTCGACAAATTGATCGAGGTCGCCGTCGAGGACCGCACCGGTGTTACCAGTTTCTACATTGGTACGCAAGTCCTTAACGCGCGACTGGTCGAGCACGTAGCTACGAATCTGGTGTCCCCAGCCGATATCGGATTTAGCCTCTTCGAGCTTGGTCTGCGCTTCCATGCGTTTACGCATTTCAAACTCATAGAGTTTTGCTTTCAGCTGCTGCATGGCTTTTTCTCGGTTGCGGTGCTGCGAGCGATCGTCCTGACAGATGGTAATGATGCCCGTGGGGACGTGGTGAATACGCACGGCAGACTCTGTCTTTTGAATGTGCTGACCACCAGCGCCTGAGGCACGGAAGACGTCAATTTTGAGGTCAGCTGGATTAATCTCAATTTCAATGGAGTCGTCCACTTCGGGGTAGACATAGACCGAGGTGAAGGACGTGTGACGTCGTGCATTGGAGTCAAAGGGACTCTTGCGCACGAGACGGTGAATGCCGGTTTCGGTGCGAAGTGTTCCATAGGCATAGTCGCCTTCGATGTAGAGCGTGGCACTCTTGATACCAGCGACGTCGCCCGCGCTTTCTTCTTCGAGTGTGACTTTGAAACCCTTGCGTTCAGCGTAGCGCATATACATGCGCTCGAGCATGCTGGCCCAGTCCTGCGCTTCCGTTCCGCCTGCGCCTGCTTGAATTTCCAAATAGCAGTTGGCAGGATCCATCGGCTGGTTAAACATACGCTTAAACTCAAGGTCTGCGACCTCGCGTTCAATCGCTTCGACATCTGCGCCAACCGCTTCAACCGTATCCCAGTCTTCTTCAGCCATGGAGAGCTCGAAGAGCTCTGTAGCATCGTTGATGCCCGAGCTCAGACGGCGAAAACTTCCAACAATACCGTCGAGGAGTTTTTTCTCTTTGCTGATTTCTTGAGCATGTTTGGGATCGTTCCAGAGATCGGGATTTTCGATCTCACGGAGCACTTCTTCGAGCCGTCGAGCCTTGCGGTCGACGTCAAAGATACCCCCGAAGTTCGACCAGACGCTGCGTCAGGTCATCGATGAGGTGCTGGATTTGGTTGATGCGTTCGACTTCCATGTTCTTTCCTGAAAATTAGGGCTAATGCTGGTTTGCCTCGGTGAGTCTAGAAGGGACCAGCCAATTGGTTAAAACAATCCATTATAAGCGTCGCCCATGATGAGCCGCTTGCTCTGCGAATAGAAAAATTGCGTCAGCGACGGCACTTTGCTGGCTTGCGACGACGCTCAGTCGCCCACTGCTTCGATGACGAGTTGAATGCGCCGCCGTCCCATGTATTCATTGATATCGGGACGATACGCAAGGAGAACCTCTTCGGGGAGCGGCGTATTGTGACGGAAGAAGATTGCATCAAAATGGCGTCCATCCAGTTCGAGCGTGAGCTTGAGGTGCGCCTCTTTGAGAATTCGTTGATCGAGTACGCGGAAGCGATCGGAAAAAAGGGGCGCATCAAAGCCCTGTCCCCAGATTTGGTTGTTGATTTCTTCAACCAGTGCTTCGCTCACATCGTCGGCACACAGGCCACCATCGGTGTAGATGACACGCTCAAAGCTACTACGGTCGCAGTGCTCGACGATGACGCGACTGAGTGCTTGGCGAAATGCTTCCAAAGCCTCTCGCCGAAGCGTTAGACCCGCCGCTGCTGCGTGTCCACCAAAGCGAATAATGCGGCCAGGTAGCTCACGACTTACCAGGTCAAGCGTATCTCGTAGATGGATGCCAGGGATGGAACGGCCACTGCCTTTCAAAAGGCCATCTTCACCGGGGGCGAAGGCAAAGACGGGGCGGTGAATACGATCCTTAATACGAGAGGCAACCAGCCCAACCACCCCTTCATTGAAGTGCTCATCAAATAGGCAAAGGGCATTATCGCGCTCTGGGTTAAACGCTGCGAGCGCGTCCTCGGCGCTTTGCTGCATCTCGCTTTCAAGCTCACGTCGCTCAGCGTTAATGAGGTTAAGGGTTTTGGCAAATGCGAGGGCGTTGGCTTCATGTGTGCTGAGCAAACACTCAATGCCGCTTTGCATCGAGGCGAGCCGACCGGCAGCGTTAATGCGAGGCCCAATCACAAAACCAAAGTCTTTTACCCCTGCGTTTCGGGTGCTTTTCCCTGCCACGGCAAAAAGCGCTTCAATTCCAGGTTGTGCGGCGCCTGCACGAACTTTCTTGAGCCCTTGAGCGACGAGAATTCGATTGTTTTTATCGAGTCGGACGACGTCGGCAACGGTACCGAGAGCGACCAAATCGACAAGTTTGTCAAGGCGCGGTTGCGTTTCACGGGTAAAAATACCGCGGGCGCGTAAGAGCGCTCGTAGAGCGAGTAGCACGTAGAAAATGACCCCAACGCCCGCGAGATTCTTTGAGGGAAATGTGGAGCCTCGGCGATTCGGGTTGACAATACAGAGTGCGGCAGGCTCTGTGGCCCCAGGTAAGTGATGATCCGTGATGATGACATCGATACCGAGCTCGCGTGCTCGATCGACCGCTGCAATCGAGGTAATGCCGTTATCGACGGTGACAATGAGATCGGTTTTAGGGGTGCGGGCAGCGATGATGTTGACAATGTCGGAACTCAGACCGTAGCCCTGCGTGACGCGATCGGGCACGATGTAGTTGACCTTGAGGCCCATTTCCGTGAGGCCGCGCATGGCGACCGCGCAGGCTGTGGCGCCATCGCAGTCGTAGTCAGCGACAATCGTGACTTGTTCGCCTCGGCTACGTGCCAGAGCAAGGCGCTCTGCAGCTTTGTCCGTATCTTCAAGGAGCGACGGAGAGAGCATGCCTGTCCACTCTGAGGAGAGATCATCGCGGTCGGTGATGCCGCGTGCAGCAAGTGCCCGTGCTACGGGTAAAGATATTCCTTGCTCGGCTAGGGTTTCGCAACAGTTTCGATCATAAGGCCTTTCAACAATACGAGTCATATTCGAGTTTTGCTCAGTCAGCGGTGAAAAATGGGCGAGTGTTCTTTCTAGAGTGGTGCGCACTATGAGGCATGCTTGTGCTACGTGGGTGGCGCGTCGTAGTGATCTATCCAAGCGGTGAGATCGGCTGCAGGTGCTTTGCGTTTTAATAGGCGCGACAAAAGCCCACCGCTCTCTGCTTGTCCCATGAGCGTGGCGCTCCCTGTCTCGCCGAAAAGCACGAGAGCAAGATCGGTGTCAGGTCGCGCTAGGGCAGCCGCGCGGTAGCGCTCAATCGCCTCAATCGTCTGAGGTAACAACGCGGCCCAACGTTGCCAGTCCTCTCGCAGCCACGGCTCGTAGAGCGTGGAGATCGTAGCAATGACGTCGCCTGGGGCGGTTTGCGCCGACCAGCCCACATCTTCCGCACTGAGAAACGTATTGAGGATACCACTGGCATTGGCCCAGCCAAGGATAATCGGTTCATTGCTTGCAACGGCACGAATTTGTGTCGGAGGATTGAAGCGGCAGTGTCGTCCACCACCCCAGAGCCAGAACGTGCCAATCCCTTTAACTGCGGCGCCATGCTGCGCAGCGGCACTCAGTAGTGCTTCAAGCAGTGCTTTTGTTTTTGGGGCCGCCTCGCCTACCATGGCGCAATCGATGCTCTTTCCAACCAGTACATCGGCTGGGGTGCTCACTAGATCCCAGTTGGTGGGGCGCGTCACAAACCAATGGTTATCCCACATCTGCAGGCGAAAGCCTGCGCGGGCAAGCACAGGGCTCAGAGCCATGGTGAGTGTTAGAAAGTCTTCGTCACCGAGCGACACAACGCCCTGCACGCGACCAGCTGCGTCGAGTCTGAGAGCTGATAATGCCCACAGTTCTGGGGTCTGTTCTCTTGCGCCCATCGCCAACCATGCCCAAGGCGCCTCGCGAGGATAGCTACGCTCACGCGTGAGCACTTTCCAGAGCCAAATACGGTGCGGCGCGCGACGATAGGGACCGAGATCCAAGCACTGCGTGACGGCGGATACTCCAGCAGGGGTCACGCGGCTGAGGGTGTCACGGATGTCTTCGCGTGCGAGTAGCGCTTCGCACTCGGGGTTGCCCTTTGGTAGGCGGGCACCAGGGATAAGAAGAAAAGCTTTCGACATGCTTCGCATTGTACTGTGAGCTGCTGCGGGTAGAATGTGCGAATCGGTTTTTTCCTTTGTTTCAAGGGTGATTCGTGAAGATTCCTTTTGAGTGGACGATTGGTCTGACGTATACGCGAGCTGGGCGCCGCGGGCGCCGCAAAGATCGCTTCATGTCCTTTATTTCTTCGATGTCGGTGACGTCGATAGCGCTTGGGGTAGCGGCTCTCATCATCGTGCTCTCGGTGATGAATGGTTTTCAGAAAGAGGTGCGTGATCGTATGCTCTCCGTCGTGCCGCACGTGGAGATTCGTGCGGCAGGAGTCGCAGCGGGCAATACCGACTGGGCATCGCTCATGACGCTCGTCAAAAAAAATCCTGAGGTTGAGGCCGTTGCGCCTTTTGTGCAGGGTCAGGGCCTATTGTCGACTGCGCGTGCTGTGCGTGGAGCTGCGGTCAAAGGTATTGATCCCAGTGCGGAGCCCGGCGTCAGCGAAATGAGCGAGCACTTGGTCGGCGGGGCACATCTCAGCCTACTGACGCCTGGGGAGTTTCGGATCATTCTCGGTAAGGATTTGGCTTATCTGCTAGGGGTGCATGTTGGTGAAAAAGTTGCATTGATGATTCCTGAGGGCAACATAACGCCTGCCGGAATTGTGCCGCGTGTCCGTCAGTTTACGGTGGTAGGTTTGCTGCAATCGGGGCACTATGAGTACGACAGCACCATGGCGCTCATACATATCGAGGACGCAGAAGCGCTTTTTCGCTCTGTTGGACCGCAGGGCTGGCGTCTCAAGCTTAAGCACATGGATGCTGCGCCAGCGGTGGCTGAGGCGCTGAACGCGGAACTGCCATTGGGGGTGTTTGCGAGCGACTGGTCGCAGCAGAACCGCACGTGGTTTGCTGCGGTGCAAGTTGAAAAGCGCATGATGGGCATCATTCTCTTTTTGATCGTCTTGGTCGGCGCCTTTGGGCTTGTTTCATCACTCGTGATGACGGTCAAGGAAAAACAAGCAGACATCGCAATTTTGCGTACGCTCGGTGCGACAGAGCGCTCGATTATGTCGATTTTTGTGATTCAGGGCACGATCGTTGGCCTTGTGGGCGTGGGCATTGGCGTAGCCGTGGGTTTGCTCATTGCGGTCAATGTGGGCAGTATCGTGAGCGCGATTGAACATCTCTTTGGGGTTGCCTTTTTACCCAAAGAAATCTACTTCATTTCCTCGATGCCAAGTGATCCACGGATGAGTGATATTGTGCCTATTGCACTTTTCTCTTTCTTGTTGAGTCTTGTCGCGACGCTCTATCCAAGTTGGCGTGCGGCGCGAACCGATCCAGCGGAGGCTCTGCGCTATGAATAATTCAATTGTGGTTTTGGCTGAGCATGTCTCCAAGGGCTATCGCGATGGGCTTGATGAGGTTCAGGTGCTCGATGATGTAAATCTCTCGGTTGCCGCGGGCGAGATTGTGGCGATTCTTGGCGCATCGGGCTCTGGAAAATCGACATTGCTACACGTGCTTGGAGGGCTAGATCAGCTCGATGCTGGGCGGGTGATGATTGCCTGCGAAGAGATGAGCGCACTCACAAGCAATGCGCGGGCAGCATTGCGTAATCGCTCACTCGGGTTTGTCTACCAGTTCCATCACCTGCTGCCAGAGTTTTCTGCGCTAGACAACGTGGCAATGCCTCTTTGGATTCGGCGTACCGAGCGCGAGCAAGCCGCCGTGCGGGCGCGTCAGATGCTCGAAGCCGTGGGGTTGGGTGCACGGCTTGACCATCTGCCAGGCCAGCTCTCTGGCGGTGAGCGTCAGCGCGTTGCGATTGCGCGCGCCATGGTGACCTCGCCAGCGTGTATTTTGGCCGATGAGCCCACAGGTAACTTGGATCGACGCACGTCGGATGCTGTGTTCCGTCTCTTTGTGGCGTTAGCACGCCGTGAGCGTACGGCCACGCTGATTGTGACGCACGATGAGTCGCTTGCTGCCCAGTGCGATCGAGCGGTGCGTCTAGAGCAGGGACGACTTATCCCAGTATGAAGTGTGTGGCAGAGCCGTTTGCTAAGGCTAAAACATTGTTGACGGGAGAATCCCTGATGAGCGCGTGGATTGATACGCATACCCATTTGCAGGCAACGGTCTTTGACCATGACCTTGAGTCGCTTGTTGCGCAAGCGCGAGTCGTGGGTGTTATCGATATGATCATCTGCGCTGGTAGCGCAGCCGACTGGGCACGCTGTGCCCAGATTGCACAGTCGCTGGATCTTTCCTACACTCTCGGGATACACCCACTCTTTACACCCGAGGCGCAAGAAGCGGATCTTGCGCTCCTAGAGGAGAGGGTCGAACAAGCCCTCTCAGACAAGCACTTCGTCGGTATTGGTGAGATCGGTATCGACAGTTTTGTCGGCACGCTCGATGACGAAAAGCAGGAGCATTTTTTTGCCGAGCAGCTCAAGATTGCTCGCCGCTATGCGTTGCCGCTTTCGGTACACATTCGTCGTAGTGGCTCTCGGTTACTGAAGTACCTCAACCGTTACGGCGCCGTAGGTGGGGTGATTCACGCTTTTAACGGTTCGCAGGATGAGTTTGATCGGTTTGCCCAGCTTGGCTTTCGGTTTGGTTTTGGCGGCGCCAGTACTTATGTCGGTAGTCAGCGCATTCGTCGGCATCTTGCTGGAGCGCTAGAGACACAGTGGGTGCTCGAGACCGATGCGCCCGATATTCCTTCGAGCCGTCGACGCGATGAGGGCAATTTGCGCACAGAACCCGCGGATATCGTCGAGACAGGTGAACTCGCTGCAACGCTACGTGGCATTACTGTCGAGGAGGCGTCAAGACAGTCACTACGCAATGCGTTTTTAGCTTTCCCTCGTCTTGCACTTCGGCATCCTGAGCTCTCTAGCACGCTCGGGTAAAAATATTGTGTGTACCACTAATTTCCATCAGTGTCCATAGGGGAAATCAGCAATCTTTGCGAAATATCTGTGTGCTAGACTGGATTAGCTTTTTTCTACCTGATGTTAAGGTAGAGCTTTCCTGTTCGAGGACACATATGCTTGACAAAGACAGTATTGTCGTGGCGGTGATCGGCTGTGACCAGCCAGGTGTGATTGCTGCGGCGACAACCACGCTGACGCGTCTGGGTTGTAACGTTGAAGAGATGACGCAGTCAATTTTGCGCCATCAGTTCGCTAGCATTTTTCTCGTCAATAAACCTGAAGGCCTTGCCAACAAACATCTCGAAGAGGAGATGATGACGGCTTTTCGCGCCAAAAAGTTTCGTCTCTCCCTTGTGATTCGTGATTTTGAGACGCCCGGTAGTACGGCAGAGCGCGCTGGTGAACCGTTTGTGATCAGCATTTGGGGGAAGGACCGCAACGATATCATCGCGGTCTTCTCCAATATCTGTGCCGAGCAGGGCATCAACATTGAGGCGCTCCGCGCTTTCCGTATTGAAGAAGGACAGAGTCTGCAGGTTCTTGAGGTATCGATTCCAGAGGGGGTTGACTTGCGTAGCCTCAAGAGTGTGATGGCTGAGCGCGCCCATGCGATGGGGCTCAATGTCAACGTGCAGCACTCGCAAATTTTTGAAGCTATTCATCGGGTGCGTGTGGAATAACGAAGGAACGACAAAATATCATGCTGACTGATCGTGAAGTACTTTCCACTATCAACATGCTCCGTAGCGAGCACTTAGACGTGCGCACCGTCACGATGGGGATCAACCTCTTTGACTGTGCAAGCCACGATTTCGATACGTTTGCCTACAAGGTACGAAGCAAAATTCTTCGTCACGCTGAACGTTTGGTGGAGACGTGTAATGCGGTGGGTGCGCGCTATGGTGTGCCCGTAGTAAATAAGCGCATTTCCATTAGCCCGATTGGAACCGTGTGTGCGGGTTTTACGCGCGCGCAGATGGTTGACGTCTGCCGAGTGCTTGATGACTGCGCGAAGACGGTCGGTGTGGACTTTATTGGTGGCTTTGGAGCCCTAGTTGAAAAGGGTATAACGCCTGGTGAGCGGAATTTGATTGATTCGCTGCCTGAAGCGCTCGCGAGTACGGATCGCATTTGCTCCTCGATTAATGTCGGTAGCACCAAGGCAGGCATCAACATGGATGCCGTCAAATTGATGGGGGAGACGATTCTCAAGGTAGCGGATGCTACCGCAGATCGTGATGCCATTGGCTGTGCCAAACTTGTTGTTTTCTGCAACATCCCGCAGGATGTCCCCTTTATGGCGGGGGCTTATTTAGGTATTGGCGAGCCCGATGTGGTGATCAATGTGGGGGTCTCAGGGCCAGGCGTTGTGAAGAAGGCACTAGATCGTGCGTTTGCTGCCAAGGGCGAGTACCTCACGATTACTGATGCGGCGGAAGTGATCAAACAGACGGCTTACAAAGTGACGCGGGTCGGTGAGATCATTGGTGGTGATGTGGCCAATGCGTTGGGCTTACCCTTTGGGGTGGCGGATCTCTCGCTCGCGCCGACGCCGGCTGTGGGTGACAGTGTGGGAGAAATTTTCCAAACGATGGGGCTCTCATCGATTGGTGCACCTGGAACGACGGCTGTGTTGGCAATGCTCAACGATGCAGTCAAAAAGGGCGGCGTTTTTGCGTCTTCTCATGTTGGTGGGCTCTCGGGTGCCTTCATCCCTGTTTCCGAAGACAGCGCCATTGAAGAGGCGGCGCGCACTGGTGCGCTCACACTTGAGAAACTCGAAGCGATGACGAGTGTCTGCTCTGTGGGGCTCGATATGATTGCTGTCCCTGGGCAGACGCCTGCCTCAACCATTGCTGGCATGATTGCCGATGAGGCGGCCATTGGCATGATCAATAACAAGACGACGGCTGTGCGCGTGATTCCCGTGCCAGGCAAACAGGTTGGCGAGAAGGCCATTTTCGGCGGACTACTGGGTGAGGCGACGATTATCCGAGTCCCTGGCGGGGATGCTTCGGGATTTGTTTCGCTTGGCGGCCGTATTCCCGCTCCTATCCATTCGCTCAAAAACTAACGGAGTATTCCCTAGGTAACCTATTTGACACAGGACACCACCGCGCAGATCGTCTGCGCGGCGGCGCTTCTCCAAAAAAAGAAAGACCTTGACCAACCAAGAGAGGAGCGTCCCATGACCCGACCCCACCCCTTGCCCTTTTTGACCACAGAGAGCGCTATGAGCGTGCAACACGCCCAGCGTAAACGTAGCGTTGCGCAGTTACTTGCGCGCACTTTGCCACTTAAGTCCCCATAGCGGTCACTCCCTTTCTTAGAGCTTCGTTCTTTGCTCGGGACAGCGCTTAAACGCTACACCCACCGATTCGCAAAGAACGAGGGCTACAGAGTGCAGGCTACTCTTCCCCCTCCTACCTTTCCATAGGCCCTCTCTCTTCGGGTGCGGAGGGGGAAGTACCCGCATTGTTTCCCCTACAGAGATCAGGAGTTAGAAAGAATGAGCGCCACCCTCTGCGGCAAAGATGATCCGCGTTTTCTGCTTGCTCGGTGTCGGCATCCACCCTCGTGGGCGCGGTGTCTGTTGTCATGCGTGTGTCGTTGTGCATGCGTTTTTCCCAACCCTTGACTATCCCTTGTTCAGACCTAAGGAGACCCCTATGAACCACCGAGCCTCGCAAGTGTTATTGCCGCTCTCGCTATTTGTATGTCTTTCGAGCTCAAGCGATGCACTCGCTTGGGAGATCCAGGAAGATGTGACTTACGATATTTATGACCTTGATAGGACTGTTGATTCTCTCAGTATTACGCACCATGGCATTGTGAATGACGAATGCCCCTTTGGTACGTCGGTGTGGCTACATCTACAAGGCAATGAGCCCGCGAAGACCGTGCACTTCACATCGCCCGATCTTTACGTGGGTGATGGTGGGCTCGATTCGTATCAATATGTGGCGCAAGTGGTCCTTAGCAGTGAGCAAAGTTCGCCGCTTGCGGGGCTCACATATCGTGCAAGAGGGCTCTCTCATACGGTCTATCAGCGTGCAGGAAGCTCAAACGATGGTGAGGCGCTTTTAGACGAAGTGTGGAGGAAGATCGTCGCTCCCGCGACCTACTATATTGAGATTGAGCCAGGGGAGGGGACGCCGATTGTGACAGGGTACAGCGGGACGCTGTCGCTCTTTTCGGTCAATGATCCGCTCACCATTACGGGCGATATGCACCTTGCTTTTGGTGAGATAGTGCCAGAGCTGGAAAATACCGCTTCGCTCATCATGGGGCAGAGTAGTTTGCTCGTGGTTCGGGCAGACTCGAGCCCGATGCTCCATGTGGCGAGCGGTGCAAGGGTTGTTTTCACGCAGGGCTCTGGTATTGTGGTGTTGCCAGCGGCCGACTCGGAAACGATGATGAGCTTAGCGGCCATGGCACGGACGAATACGCTTGAGAGCAGTGAGCCCTCTGAGGAGGTTCTACTGCTCACTTGGGATGAAGGCGCCCTCATCGAAGGTATCGAAAACGCGACGGTGGTCTATCCTCAAGATGATTATTTTTATTTTGGACACCTTGAGCGCCGAGGCAACCAGCTTTATGGCACGCCACGGCTTTGGGTGGCTCAGGGACCCTACAAAGATGTGGCATTCGCCCTTTACCGAGCTGGCCATGATGCGCTTGCCAGTGGGGCACTGCATAGTCTGGCAAATTTGATTCCTACACCCGATATGGCGGTCTCAGGCATTAGCAATGCCGCCCTCAAAGGGCGCTCCTTAGGAACCTCGTCGGCGATGCGAGAGTGGTTGGACTTTAACGGAACTGAACTACTTGGCGTGCTTGGTGAAATATTGCCGATCGCTGAGCCACTCACACCGCAGGAGGAGACAGGGACTCAGCCTGAGAGCGCAAGGCAGATGCTCGCGCTTGAGGACGATGAATCAGGCTCCAAAGAAAAAAGCGATGGTTGGCATCTACCTAGTATTCCGAAACTCAATTTCCCCGTGACGGTTCGCCTGATCGGGGAGCGCACCCGTGATATGGGCTACCACACAAATGCTGTCACGATTCAAGAGGAGCGCGCAGATATTCGGCGCGAGACAACGGGGATCGAAATTGGGCTTGACCGTCGCTTACGTGATGGCGCCTGGCGCTGGGGGCTGCGGCTTGCATATCGCAGTGCGCGTGTTAGTTCGCACGATAATGAACCGGCGCTTTCTTGGCGTGGGCAGAGTGATGGGATTGCAGCGCGCGGTTATGTGGCTTTAGGTAACGAAGAGGATCATGCTTGGTGGGTGGTGAGCGCAGGCTATGCGCGTGCGGATGATACGCTCCGTATGCCTTGGGCTAGTAGCCTTGTGAGCATCGATGATCTGAGCCGAACCGCTTGGCAGATTGGACTCACAAGATTGATGGCAAGTGGCGATAAAACCTCAGGGTTGCGCTTTTGGGGAAGTTTCGGAGGCGCGCTACTCGGCGAGCGTGGGGCGAGTTGGCATGTGCGACTCGATGGAGAGGATATTTTTCGCGTCAAGGAAAAAGATACTGTACTTGCACGACTGGAAGCCGGTGCTGGCACGCAACTCCGTGCCGACATTAAGCCGCTCTCGCTCAATGTAAGGGCAGCAGCGGGGCTCAAAGCCGCGCTCTACGCCGGCCCCCGTAGCTCGCGCTTTAGCGTAGAGACTGGGGACGCTGTGGCGCATGACAGTGTGAGAGACTTACCGCGAGCGAGCATTCGGGCGGTGACAGAGTTGATGCTTAGTAGTAAATACGGAGTCGCTGCGCTCACTGCGGGAGCCCTCACGGATGATCGTCACCGTCATGGTCTTGAGGCTGGTTTGACGGTACTGATGCGATTTTAGTTAGTGAAGTTTGGATCGGTAGTGCGCTTTGCCCCAAGCTCAAACGCTAGGGGGCAAAGCGCGCTTCTCTTGCCTCTGAGCGGCGCGCACAATACTCAAGGTGAAAAAGCGTAACGAGCAGTATTTTGCTTTGATGAGAAACCTGTATGCTAGAGCTATGTGCGCAGTGCCGTCGAGGTGCATCAATTGGTGCGAGCACTTTGAGCGCAGGCGTTACGCGGTCCGAGGGGCAAGTGTTGCTCGGCGCTAACGCTCGTTCGGCATGCCGTCTCGCTTGTACAGGATCTGCTCGCGGCGGTAATGCGAACGGCGCCGTTGGGTACAATAGGCGGGTGCGAAGCAAGAATGTGCCAGAGTGAGTTTCACTGACAGGCTGGCGCATCACTGAGAGAGAATAGGGAGGAGACAAGCCCATGCAAGATGCCTTGGATGTCAGTTTGGCGCGACGCTTGGTTGAGCCGCTCTACAAGGATACGGTACTTGAGACGGGAGAAGGGGCGCTCGAGCATGCAGAGGCGATGGTCGCCATTCTCCAAGAAGTGCGTGAAGATCCAGAACTGCAGGCTGCGGCTTATCTCTTTATGGTTCCGAGTATTGTGCAGAACTCGGGCGAATGGATTGAGAAGAGCTTTGGCGCTTCGGTGAACCGCCTTGTCCAAGAGCTCAATCGTATTAATCGACTCACGGAAATCACGCGTCACGATTCCACGGCTTCGCAAGCCGAGGTCATGCGCAAGATGCTCATTGCAATGTGCAATGACCTGCGTGTGGTATTTCTAAAGTTAGCGAGTCGACTTGAGACGTTGCGCTATTTGGTCAGAAGTGGCAGTGAACTCGGCGCGCAGTTTGGGGAAAACACACTCGACGTCTATGCCCCCCTCGCCAATCGCTTAGGGATTTGGCAGATGAAGTGGGAGCTCGAAGATCTGTCCCTGCGACTGACTCGCCCACAGGAGTACCACGATATTGCTCGTCAGCTTGATGAGAGCCGCGAAGATCGCCTCAAATTCATGGAGGGGGCGGTAGACTACATTCGTAGCCTGATGAAAGAGAACAATATTGAGGCAGAAATTAGCGGCCGCCCCAAGCACATTTACTCGATTTGGAAGAAGATGCAGCGCAAGCACCTGCGCTTTGACCAGCTTTTTGATGTGCGCGCCGTGCGCATTATTGTCGAGACGGTGGAGCAGTGCTATCAGGTGCTCTCGATTGTGCACGAAAATTTCCCTGTGCTCTCTAAAGAGTACGATGACTATATTGCTCGCCCTAAGCCCAATGGTTATCAGTCCCTGCACACGGTTGTGACGGATCGGCAAGGACGGCCGATTGAAATTCAGATTCGTACGCGAGCCATGCACGAGTTTGCGGAGCTCGGCGTAGCCGCTCACTGGCGCTACAAGGAGGCAGGTAACTCTAATGGTGCCACGAGCGCAGAAGAGCATCGTGTGGCGTGGTTGAGACAGTTGCTTGCCTGGAGCACGGACATGCGTGAGCAGGCTCAAGGGGACCACCCTCAGATGCTTGAGGATGAGCACGTGTATGTGCTGACGCCACAAGGGCGAGTGTTGGAATTGCCCCGTGGCGCAACCCCCGTGGATTTCGCCTACCTCATTCACACGGAGCTTGGACATCGTACACGCGGCGCGAAGGTTGATGGTGCAATGGTCCCGCTCAATACCCCGCTCAAGACGGGACAGACGGTGGAAATCATTGCGGGTAAGACGGGACAGCCCTCTCGTGACTGGCTCACCCCCGAGCTCGGTTACGCGGTCAGCCAACGTACGCGTAATAAAGTGCGCCAGTGGTTCAACGCGCAGCAAGCGGCACAAATGACCGCGGATGGTCGTGAGAAAATCGATCGTGAACTGGCTCGCCTTGGGAAAACAGCTGTCAAACTCGATGATCTTGCTAAGAGATTGGGCTTTGATGGGGTTGATGAATTCTGCTTGGCCTATGCCAAGGAAGAAGTCTCGCCGCAAGCCCTTGCAACTGCCGTTCAGCCTCCCAAGCCTTCGGAGCCCGAGCCCGAGACAGTCGAAGTGAAAGCCTCGCGCCACTCGAATGCCAAGAGCCCTGTGCTAGTGGTGGGGGTAGATAGTCTTCTGACGCAACTTGCCCGTTGCTGCCACCCTGTGCCGCCCGATGACATTATTGGGTACGTTACGCGAGGTCACGGTGTGACGATTCACCGCACTGACTGCCCCAATGTACGAAACATGTCTGAGCAGGATCACGAACGACTGATTGAAGTGAGCTGGGGCAATCAGCGCCCCGAGAGCGTCTATCCCGTCGATGTCCTGATCGTCGCGCAGGAGCGCCCTGGGCTGCTCAAAGACGTCTCCGAAGTGTTTATGCGACAAAAGCAACACGTCATCGGTATGGGTTCACAGCGACAAAAGACCGATATGCGTATGCGCTTTACGATCGAGATTCAGTCGGTTGAAGGGTTACAGACGTCTTTGGCTGCACTGCGAGAACTGCCAGGGGTATTGTCCGCGCGTCGTATTTGATGAGGGGCTGTACCGTATTTAAGGTATTTTTGCAACGAGGCTTGCAATTTTGTGAAAATCGGGCATAATACCTAATCTCTTTTTAGGCACATAGCTCAGTTGGTTAGAGCATCACCTTGACATGGTGGGGGTCGTTGGTTCGAGTCCAATTGTGCCTACCAGAATTTTCTCAATGGCGCGCCCAGTCGGCCTTCCGGCCGGGCGTGCCGAGAAAAGCAACTTGAACGGCGCAAGGATCGCCCTGCCGGAAAACTTGCACAGAGGCAAGCTTTCGTGCATAATTTAATCCTTACTAGGCACATAGCTCAGCTGGTTAGAGCATCACCTTGACATGGTGGGGGTCGTTGGTTCGAGTCCAATTGTGCCTACCAAGAATTTGGGGATTTGTTGATGATGTGTGCTTTTTCTAAAGCTGTCCGAACAACAACACCCTCTCTTTAATGCTAGAGGGCGTGGGCGGATTATTGTCACAACATCCCAGACAAAAAAGCGCGGCTCATGTCCGCGCTTTTTTGTTATCAAAACTTTTAGTTGAGGTCTCGAAGAATGGTTGCTGTTACGTTACCTGATGGAAGTCGGCGTGAATTCAATGAACCTGTGACGATCGCACAGATCGCCGCGGATATCGGTGCGGGTCTTGCTAAGGCTGCACTTGCTGGGCGTGTGGACGACCGTCTAGTTGACCTGTCGTTTGTGCTTGATCACGATGCGCGAGTGAGCATCGTGACGGGGCGTGACCCTGAGGGGTTGGAGCTTTTGCGTCATTCGACGGCACACCTTATGGCTCAGGCTGTCAAGCAGCTCTTTCCTGAGGCGCAGGTCACGATTGGGCCGGCGATTGAAAATGGCTTCTACTATGATTTCTCGTACTCTCGTCCCTTCACGCCTGATGATTTGAAGGCCATTGAAGCGCGTATGGATGAGATTGTGCGTCAGGATTTGCCCGTGGAACGTAGCGAAATGCCGCGCGATGAGGCGGTGGCGTTCTTCAAGAACATGGGCGAGCACTACAAGGCGGAAATCATCAGCTCTATTCCTGAGGGTGAGGTGATTTCGCTCTATCGCCAAGGTGACTTTATCGACCTTTGCCGTGGGCCTCACGTGCCGAGCACGGGGCGTCTGAAAGTTCACAAGCTCATGAAGGTGGCTGGTGCGTATTGGCGTGGCGATAGCAAAAACGAGATGCTGCAGCGTATCTACGGTACGGCTTGGGCCAATAAAGAGGATCAGGCCGCTTACCTAAAGATGCTAGAAGAGGCGGAGGCTCGGGATCATCGTCGCTTGGGCAAAGAGCTTGACCTGTTCCATCTGCAGGATGAAGCGCCTGGCATGATTTTCTGGCATGCCAAGGGTTGGGCCATTTGGCAGGTTGTTGAGCAGTATATGCGCCGCGTCTATCAGGATAACGGCTACCAAGAGGTGAAGGCTCCTCAGTTGCTCGATCGCTCACTCTGGGAGCGCTCTGGTCACTGGGCGAAGTATCGTGAAAATATGTTCACGACCGAGTCGGAGAACCGCTACTACGCTCTCAAGCCGATGAACTGCCCAGGGCACATCCAGATCTTTAATTCCGATCTGCGTAGCTACCGTGATTTGCCTTTCCGCGTGGGCGAGTTTGGTCAGTGCCATCGTAATGAAAGCTCGGGCTCGTTGCACGGCATGATGCGTGTGCGCGCGTTCACTCAGGACGATGGGCATATCTTCTGTACGGAAGACCAGATTCTGCAGGAGTGTGAAGCCTTTACCCGCTTGGTGGCTAAGGTTTACAAGGACTTTGGCTTTACGGAAATCTCCTACAAGATTGCTACGCGTCCTGAGATGCGTATTGGTGCTGATGAGACGTGGGACAAAGCCGAGCATGCTCTCATGAAGAGCTTGGATGATTTGGGCATCAAGTACGACATTCTTGCAGGTGAAGGGGCTTTCTATGGACCAAAGGTGGAGTATCACCTGAAGGACTGCTTGGGACGCTCTTGGCAGTGCGGTACGATTCAGGTTGACTTCCAGATGCCGAGCCGTTTGGGTGCCGAGTATGTCGCGGAAGACAACACTCGCAAGGTTCCGGTCATGCTGCACCGCGCTATCTTGGGTTCGCTTGAACGCTGGATTGGCATGATGATTGAAAACTACGCGGGGGCTTTCCCGACGTGGCTTGCGCCGGTGCAGGTTGCGGTGGCAAGCATTACCGATGCGCAGAGTGAGTACGCTGCAGAGGTCGCGAAAAAGTTGCACGATGCACGAATCCGTGTGCAATCTGATTTGCGTAGCGAGAAGATTAACTATAAAATTCGCGAATTGAGCATGCAGAAAATTCCTTACATCCTCGTTGTCGGGGAGAAGGAAAAGCAGGCAGGCACAGTGGCAGTCCGCGTACGTGGCGGTAAGGACTTGGGCGTGATGAAGCTCGAGGACTTTATGGAAATGGTGTTGACGGAAGACCGTACCCATGCGCCGTTTGCGCACTGAGCACTTAGTTAAATAACTTTATGGGAGTAGAGCCATAGCACAAGATCGCAAGCATCGGATCAACAATGAGATCCGAGTCCCTGAGGTCCGATTGACGGGCGTCGATGGCGTCCAGATCGGTATTGTTCGTACCAGTGAAGCCCTGCGTATGGCTGAGGAAGCCGACGTGGACTTGGTCGAGGTTGCGCCGAATGCACAGCCGCCAGTTTGTCGCTTGATGGATTACGGTAAATTCCGCTATCAGGAGCAGAAGAAGGCGCAGGAGGCTAAGGCACGTCAGAAGGTCATTCAGGTTAAGGAAGTGAAGTTCCGCCCTGTGACTGATGAGAACGACTTCCAGACCAAGTTGCGTAGTCTCGTGCGCTTCCTCACCGACGGCGACAAAGCCAAGGTGACGTTGCGCTTCCGCGGCCGCGAAATGGCGCACCAGCATTTTGGCATGGAGCTCATGGATCGCATTCGCACGGAACTCGAGGATGTTGCGCAGGTCGAACATCATCCGAAGCTCGAAGGCAAGCAGATGATTATGGTGCTTGCTCCCAAAAAGAAGAAGTAATTTCGTGCAAGGCTTCTTTTTTTGAGTTAAAATCCGCACTTTCCCTGAAGAAGTACTCACGCCGCAACCGACGTGGGTACTTTTTTGGACAACAAGTGGACCGTGGCTCGTCAAGATCTACCCCTCATGGTAGGCGCCTGAGGTCCATATAAAAATGAGGTAACGGCAAATGCCGAAGATGAAAACCAAGCGCGCTGCGGCAAAGCGTTTCAAGCCGCGCGCCAGTGGCTCCATTAAGCGTGCCCACGCGACGAAGCGTCATATTCTCACCAAGCGCACTACGAAGAACAAGCGTCACCTCCGTGGCATGGTTGACATCCATGATTCGGATATCGCAAATGTTCGCCGCATGCTGCCGTACGCGTAATTGAGAGGAGAATAGGAATGCCCCGAGTTAAGCGTGGTGTGACGGCTCGTGCCCGTCATAAAAAAGTTTTTGCCCTTTCCAAGGGTTTTAGCCTCCGCCGCAACAACGTCTACCGTGTTGCTAAGCAGGCTGTTATGCGTGCTGGTCAGTACGCCTACCGTGACCGTCGCAACAAGAAGCGCGTGTTCCGTCGCCTTTGGATTGCTCGTATCAACGCTGGTACGCGCGCCAATGGTTTGACGTACTCCGTCTTCATGAACGGTCTTAAGAAGGCTGGTATCGCGCTCGACCGTAAGGTGCTCGCCGATATGGCCATCTTCGACAAGGAAGGCTTTGCTTCCCTAGTCGCCCAGGTTAAGGGTCAGGCTGCTTAATCAGTTGAAGCGTATTTTGGGTGTCCGGTTTTTGAGGGATGCCCCTTGGCGCGCTGAAATTGGATGAATAAAGAGAGATCTACTGCGGTGGGTCTCTCTTTTTTTGTGGGTATCGATGTAGTAAGTTTCTGATTCATATGAAAAAAATCCCATGACGATGGGGATTTGGCGGTAAAATAAAAAATTCGCTGCTTTTTTCTTGAGAAATTATTTGCCGAATCCTGATATGGGTGTGATGCCAACATGATACGGCTTGCTCTGAAAGAAGTGGGGGTTTGCCTCACGCCTCTTTGAGCTTTCTACTGTGCTCTTTCAGAGCTTTGCTCAGTGTGGTGTGGTACAGAGAGAAGACGAATTCTTCCGTGCGCGCCTCGTAAGGGGGCGACGGTACGGGAGGTCTGCTCAGCGCTGTGTTTGGTGCCTCGACTTGGCCCACAGGCTGTGCAACCAATAAAACTAAACGTTGTCGGAATCCAAATTATGCAAGACCTTACCGAACTTGTTGAAGCCGCTCGAGCGGACTTTGCCAAGGCCGAGCAGACCGCAGCCCTTGAGGATGCAAAGGCCCGTTATCTCGGCAAGACCGGCGCGCTCACCGCAATGATGAAGGAGCTGGGTCGCTTGGCTCCTGAAGAGCGCCGTAGCCGTGGCCAACTGATTAATGAAGCCAAGCAGCGCGTCGAAGAGGCGCTCAATGCCCGTCGCCAACAGTTGGCGGACGCAGCGCTACAAGCCAAGCTCGTGAGCGAGGCGATTGATGTGACGCTCCCAGGACGCGCGCGTCGCGCTGGTGGTATTCACCCCGTGATGCGTACTTGGATTCGTATCGAAGAGATTTTCCGCTCGATCGGTTTTGAAGTTGCTGATGGCCCGGAAATTGAAAGCGATTGGTTCAGCTTTACCGCGCTCAATAATCCCCCCAATCATCCGGCTCGCTCCATGCAAGATACCTTTTATGTGGATCGTCAGGACGAACAGGGGCGTGCCCTGCCTTTGCGCCCGCACACCTCGCCGATGCAGGTGCGTTATGCCCGTACTCATGAAGCGCCGATCAAGGTCATTGCCCCAGGGCGTACTTACCGCGTTGACAGCGATGCGACGCACTCGCCCATGTTCCACCAAGTCGAAGGGCTCTGGATTGGGGACGATGTGAGCTTTACCGACCTCAAAGGGGTTTACAGCAACTTCCTGCGCCGTTTCTTCGAAACCGATGACCTCATCGTTCGTTTCCGCCCGAGTTACTTCCCGTTTACGGAGCCCTCGGTTGAAGTGGACATGATGTTCACGAGTGGTCCACGCAAGGGGCGTTGGCTTGAAATCTCGGGTGCTGGCGAAGTTCATCCGAATGTGGTACGCAATTTTGGCTTGGATCCGGAAAAGCACATTGGCTTTGCCTTTGGTTCGGGGCTTGAACGTCTGACGATGCTGCGTTACGGCATCGATGACTTGCGCCTCTTCTTTGACGGCGATCTGCGCTTCTTGCGCCAGTTCAACTAATGTGCATCTGACAGCAAAAGGGAATCATCATGTTATTTACTGAAGAGTGGCTTCGAGAGTATGTGAACCCTGCACTCAGCACAGAAGATCTCGCAGAAACGCTCACCATGTCTGGGTTGGAGGTCGAGGAAGTGACACCGCTCGCTCCGGCCTTTTCCGGTGTGGTTGTTGCCGAGGTGTTGAGCTGCCGTGATCATGAAAATTCAGATCATCTGCACGTCTGTGAGGTGGATGCTGGCACGGGTGAACGCTTGCAGATTGTGTGTGGCGCGCCGAATGTTCGTGCGGGCATCAAAGTGCCGTGCGCGCTCATTGGAGCGGAGCTACCTGGTGGCTTTACGATTAAGAAGTCGAAACTTCGTGGCGAACTCTCCTGCGGGATGCTTTGCTCTGCGCGTGAACTCGGCGTAAGTGAGGATCATGAAGGCCTTTGGATTCTGCCTGCGGACGCGCCGGTTGGCATGAATATTCGCGACTATGCCAAGCTTGACGGCTCGCGCATTGAGATTAAGTTGACCCCGAATCGCGGCGATGCACTTAGTCTGATTGGCGTGGCGCGCGATCTGCATGCAGCGACGGGGGCGCCGTTGCACTTACCTGAAATGAAGCCGGTGGTGTCTACCTGTGAATGCCGCCTGCCTGTCAAGGTTGAAGCTGCTGATCTTTGTGGTCGCTTTACGGGCCGTGTGATTCGCGGTCTAAATCCCAACGCGGAAACGCCAGCGTGGATGGTTCGTCGCTTAGAGGCCTCAGGCTTGCGCCATATCTCAGCGCTGGTGGATATTTCGAACTATGTGATGCTCGAGCTCGGTCGCCCATCACACTTTTTCGATCTTGCCAAGCTTAAGCACGGTGCATTGACTGTGCGTTGGGCTCGTGAAGGCGAGTCCGTCCAACTGCTTAATGGGCAGAGCGTTGCGCTTGATCCCTATTTTGGTGTGATTGCTGATGGGGATACGCCTGAATGCATCGCGGGCATCATGGGGGGAGAATTGAGTAGCATCTCGTCGACGACGACGGATCTCTTCATTGAAATGGCGTTCTGGCATCCTGTAGCGATTCAGGGCCGTTGCCGCCGTCTCAATTTCTCCACGGATGCCGCCTACCGTTTTGAGCGTGGTGTGGACTTTGCGAGCAACGTCGAACACATGGAGTACATCACGCGTTTAGTGCTCGACATTTGTGGCACGGCCGAGACGAAAGTTGGACCGGTCGACGACCAAGTGATTCAGCTACCGGAACGTCGTCAGGTTCAAATGCGAGTGGCTCGCTGCCGCAAGGTCGTCGGTATTGATATTCCTGTGCCCGTGATGCAGGACACGTTTAAGCGTCTTGGCTTTGAATACACGTTTGACGGGGAGGTCTTTACGGTCTCGGCACCAAGCTACCGTTTCGATATTGAGATCGAGGAAGATCTCATCGAAGAAGTGGCTCGTCTCTATGGCTACGAAAAGCTTCCCGATCGTCCACCGCTTGCACGCATTGCGATGAAGAGCCGCCGAGAAGATACTCGTTCGAACCATGATTTGCGCCGCACACTGGCCGGGTTAGGCTATCAAGAGCTCATCAACTTCTCGTTTGTGCCTGAGCAGTGGGAAGTGGACTTTGCTGGTAACAGCCATCCCATCCGATTGCTGAATCCGATTGCCTCGCAACTCTCAGTGATGCGCACGCAGCTCATCGGTGGATTGGTGGACATTCTTAAATACAACCTCAACCGTAAAGCAGAACGCGTTCGTCTCTTTGAGCTTGGGCGCGTCTTCCTACCGGATCCCACGGTCAATGATGGCCCGTGGTCGGTTAAGGGTATTAACCAGCCGCAGCGCATTGCGGGTCTTGCTTACGGTAGTGCTGATGATGAGCAGTGGGGCGTTAAGAGCCGCGCAGTAGATTTCTTCGACGTCAAGGGTGATGTGGAGCGCTTGATCGCGCCGCTTAACGCTCGATTCAAACGTGAGGAGTTTGTTGCGTTGCATCCTGGGCGTTCCGCCTCGATTTATGTTGGCGAGCGTCGTGTTGGTTTTATTGGCGAATTGCATCCTCGTCTCGTGCAGCAGTACGCACTGCCGCAGGCGCCGGTTGTCTTTGAGCTCGATGTCGAACCGTTGACGGCACTCTTTTTGCCTCGCTACATGCCAGTGAGTAAATTCCAGCCGATGCGTCGTGATATCGCAGTGGTGGTACCCGCTGAACTCGAGGTCAAGGTGCTGATGGATGCGATTGCCGCTGCCCGTCTCGGTGACGTGCGTTGCGCCCCCGTTTCGGCGGTGAACCTCTTTGACGTGTATCGCCCCACTGACGATGCGCACAAGGCGGAGAAGAGTCTTGCCTTTGCGCTTGAGCTCACGAGCCGTGACCCAGACGAAGCGCTCAGCGATGTGCAAGCCGATGAGGCGGTGCAAGGGATTATCGATGCGCTTTCTCAAAAGGGTGCACGTTTGCGTAGCTGAGTTCTAACGGATCTCACCCTGTATAGGGGGCAATGTGCTGGCAAGGCTTGCGCAGCGCCCCTTGAGACCCTTTCATGTTTTATCTGGAGTGGCACGTGCTTGCACTTCAGAGCCCGTTCAACCATTGAACTACAGAACTTATTTATGAATACAGAAGAAACCTACGATTCCACCGAAGATGAAGATACCGTGTCTGGCACCTTCACCAAGACGGAAATGGTGGAGCATGTTGCGGCCGAGTTCAACCTTGAAAAAAACATTGCCCGCCATCTCGTGGATTCGATTTTTGAGGAAATCATGTTTGCACTCGCTAACGGCAACACAGTCAAGGTGCCGGGCTTGGGTAACTTCATGGTTCGCAGCAAAAAGGCTCGTCCTGGTCGTAATATGAAGACGGGACAGGTTGTGACGATCGGCGAACGCCGCGTCGTCTCCTTCCGTAGCTCTGGTCTACTCAACCAACGCACAAGTAGCAACCTTGTGGATGAGGCTGAACCATCCAAGGCTTAAAGTGCAGTAGGGTATCCCCTAAAGAGGGTATTTTTGTGTAATACCTTTCCTTTCTGGGCGCTCTGCTATATACTTTCAAGTCTCTCGGGGCGTAGCGCAGCCTGGTAGCGCACTTGCATGGGGTGCAAGGGGTCGCGAGTTCGAATCCCGCCGCCCCGACCAGAATCCAGGAAAGAGGTAGTTTCAGTATCGAAGCTGCCTCTTTTTTTGTGCGTTAAGGTGTTGTTCGTCTCTTTGACAGAGCGTTGGGCAAGATATGCGTTACTTGTGAGATCGCCTTTGACGCAATCTGGCATGCACTCGGCCATGCACTAGACATAAGGTAAGTTGCTGAGTCTGCCCGACTGAGACCAAATTTTCTTAGAAAAAACTCCCCCTCTGTTTTGTTGATGGTACATAATTTGTTACACGCCATCAACACACCCCCGCTTTGCTGCTCGTACGACTCAACGATGTTCGCCATGCGCGGCAAGCAGATCCAAGGAGGCTATGTGGAGCTACTTCTCAATCCAATCATCATTTCCGTGGTGCTCTTATGCATCCTCTGTCTAGCGAAGGTCAATGTACTGCTCGCACTCTTGATCTCTGCCATTGCCGCAGGGCTAACGGGGGGTCTAGGACTCACTAAGTCCATGGAAATTCTCACCAACGGTTTTAGTGCCAATTCCACGACGGCGCTTTCCTACATTCTTCTCGGCACGTTTGCAGTGGCCATTGCCCAAACGGGGCTCATGCAGATGTTGGTTCACTGGATTGGCCGCCATGTGGGCACGAAGCCAAAGATCTTCTGCTTCATCATTGCCTTTATTGCCTGCCTATCGCAGAACGTTATTCCGGTTCACATTGCGTTTATTCCGCTTCTTATTCCCCCCTTGCTCTCGCTCATGAACAAGATGAAGCTAGATCGTCGTGCGGTTGCATGCGCACTCGGCTTTGGGCTGACAGCGCCGTATGTATCGCTACCCGTGGGCTTTGGGCTCATCTTCCAAGGGATCGTTGCCAATAGCATGACCGATAACGGGATGGCAACAACGGTCTCCGATGTTGCTCAGGTGGCGTGGATCGCAGGCTTGGCGATGTTGTTTGGCTTGACTGTCTCTGTGGTGCTCTATGGACGGGCTCGCACCTATCAGGACATTGCGTTACCTGGTGCAGCCACGCACAGCGATGAGGATCTCTCCTTTAATCGCAAACACATTGCCACGCTAGTGGCCATTCTTGCAGCAGTGGCTGTGCAGCTCACCCTAGAGAGTCTGCCGCTCGCGGCACTATTTGGTCTCGTGGTGATGTTTGTGGGCGGCGCTTTCCGTTTTGACAAATTGGACGATCACATCTCGAGCGGTATCTCCATGATGGGATTGATTGCCTTTGTGATGCTGATCGCTGGTGGTTATGCGGCAATTCTCAAAGGTACGAACGCTGTGCCCACGCTTGTGGAAAGTGTTGTGCCGCTCATTGGTTCGAACAAGTGGGTGGCGGCCACCATCATCACGAGTATCGGGTTGCTGGTAACCATGGGTATCGGCACGAGTTTTGGTACCGTGCCAATTTTGGCGGTCATCTATGTGCCGCTTTGCTCTGCTGTTGGCTTTTCAGTGCCTGCGACGATCTTGCTGATGACGATTGCTGGTGCGCTCGGCGATGCGGGTTCACCCGCTTCGGACAGTACATTGGGACCGACGAGCGGTCTGAATGCCGATGGACAACACAACCATATTTGGGATACGTGTGTGCCGACCTTTTTGGCCTATAACGTACCACTCTTAATTGCTGGCATTGTGGTTTCGCAATTCATCTAACGCATAAGCCGTTTGAAAGGGCGCGACACTCAGCGCATGAGTGTGAGCGCCCTTTTTTCTGAGCGCAAAACGGGAATTCTGACCGTGGTGATGAGCAAGACTCTCGCGCATAGCGCGCCGCTTGATCGGTAGCGGGCAGGGGGCGAGCAGAGCGACGCGTCGTGGCTATATTGAGGTGCTTGGCGTTGCTCCATAAGGAGCAAAAAAAACGGCGTACCACCCTGTTAGGGTACGCCGCCGAAAAATTCCAGAAACTCACCTGCATCATCGTCCAAGCCTGAATCAGCAGTGCCTGTGTTCGTTGCAGACCTCTCAGCAACTATGTGAACACTGACCGTTTCTTGATGAGTAAATAGTATCGGCAAAAATTGAGATCGTGTTTAAGGTTTAAATAAGAAACGGTTAATTCTGTGCAAATTGTTGACGTGCATCAATGAAATAATGGATGCACTTGACCTAGGCCAGCAGGTTTAGTGCTCATGATGGTGTTTTCGTGGGCTTTCGCAAGCAGGAGAGGAATTCTGACCGTGATATGATCGAGGCTCTTAAATGGAGACAACCAAACGGAACGAGTGAGCATGCATATTTTGGTTTCAAACGACGATGGGTATCGTGCGCCTGGGATCGCCGCCTTGGCCAAGGCAATGCGACGCTTTGGTCGGGTGACTGTCGTGGCACCAGAGTCCAATCATTCGGGCGCGTCCAACTCGCTCACCCTTAACCGGCCTCTGACCGTTGAGCATACCGACGGTGACAGCCTTTACGTGGTGAGTGGTACACCGAGCGACTGTGTGCATGTGGCGCTCACGGGGCTACTTGAAGATAAGCCTGATATTGTCGTCTCTGGCATCAATTGTGGTGCCAACATGGGAGACGATACGATGTATTCTGGGACGGTTGCAGCAGCCATTGAAGGCTACCTCTTTGGCATTCCATCCTTTGCCTTTTCGCAGATTGACAAGGGGTGGAGCGAGTTAGAGAGCGCGGCGCAGATGGCTCAACTGATCATTGAGCGGTATTTAGAGTCCCGAGAAAACACCCGTGCAGTGCTATTAAACGTTAATATTCCCAATATGCCGCTTGAAGCCCTACAAGGGATTTTGAGCACGCGTCTGGGAAAGAGACAATCCGCGGGGTCTGTCATCCGTGAAATGAGTCCGAGAGGTTTCCCTGTTTATTGGATGGGTCCTGCGGGAATTCCTGCGGACGATTCAGAGGGAACGGATTTTTGGGCGACCAACCATGGTTTCGTGTCGGTGTCTCCATTGCAGATCGATTTGACTGCACACGCTCAGATACAAATGGTGGGAGACTGGTTGCAGGCTCCTCTGCGGCAAAAGGAAATGGATTAGCTATGAAAAAGAACTTACTCTGGCTCACTCTGGTCGGCACCATGGTTGTGCTTGCTGGGTGTTCTACTTCACCGCGCAAGCCGGCGGTTGTTGTTGATAAATCGACCTACGCACAGCCGAGTGAGGCCCAGCAGACGCTGATTGATGCTGAGCAAAAGCGCCTTGCTGCGCTGGCATCGGGACAGTCCTACACCGTGCGCCAAGGCGATACGCTCTACAGCATCGCCATGCGACATGGCCTCTCTGTTAACGAACTCAAGACGATTAACAACATTTCCGATCCCACTCAGATTAAACCAGGGCAAGTGCTGGCGCTGAGTCGTAATGTGCGTACGCCCTATGAAGCGGATACCCCCTCGGACGTGCGTGTGACGCCGATTGCTGTGCCGCACCCGAGCACGCACGCTTCCGCGCTACCAACACAGTCCAGTACTGTGCATAGCGCAGCGCCTTCCACGACGACGGACAGCGCCAGTAGTGCTCGTAGCAGTAGTGTGAGCACTCAGCCGGAAACGCAAAACGTCAGCGCTAAGGCACAGTCGAGCGCTCAAACGACACTTGGCCCGGTGTCAGGCTCTCGGATGATTTGGCCGATCAAGGGTAAAGTGCTAGCCGACTATAAGAAAACTGGCAAGGGACTCGACATTGCGGGTACCAAGGGTGATGTGGTGGTTGCGGCCATGGACGGGGACGTTCTCTTTGTGGGTGTTGTGAAGGGTTACGGTAATCTTGTCATCGTGAAACACTCCCCGACGCTTGTGACCGCCTACGGCAACAATGATCGCGTGACGGTGACGAATGGTACTCATGTCAAGGCTGGGCAGAAGATTGCTGAGCTCGGTCTTGCAGACGGAACGCCTGCTTTGCGCTTTGAAGTGCGCGAAAAGGGTAAGCCCGTCGATCCGATGCAGTACCTTCCGTAACGCTTAAGCTAGACCCTGTCAAGGCGCTTTCTGAGCGCTGAGCGCATGGGCGAGTACGTGAAGAGGTTCCTTAAAGACGGGAGCCTCTTCCTTTTTTGGATGGGCGGCAGTCAAGAGTAGCCGCTCTTTGGGAAATTCTCTAATAGAGTGAAATCAACAATGGCAAGACGACAGACGAAGACCCCTGATACCTTTACCGTGGAAGTGTTACGACTCGATCAAGAAGGCCGCGGCGTGGCCTACAACGACGGGAAGGTGGCATTTATTGAAGGGGCACTGCCCGGAGAGCTCGTCACCTATGAGCGCATTCGCAATAAGCCGAGTTTTGAAATGGGGCGTGTGCTCACGGTGCATCGCGAGAGTGTGCTTCGCGTTAAACCACGTTGTCCAAATTTCGGTCATGGCCCAGGGAGCTGTGGTGGCTGTGCGATGCAACACTTAGAGCCGCGAGCTCAGGTCGCTTTCAAAGAACGCGTACTGCTCGATACACTCTGGCATATTGGACGTGTGAAGCCGGAGAGTGTATTAACGCCAATTTTTGGCCCGACTTGGCACTATCGACATCGTGCACGTCTTACCGTGCGTAACGTTGCTAAAAAGGGTGGGGTGCTCGTAGGTTTCCATGAAAAGAGTAGCTCCTACGTGGCCGATATGCGTGAGTGCCATATTCTCACCAAGAATGTCTGTGACATGCTTGAAGCGTTCCGTACACTGGTCGCTTCTCTCTCCATTTCCGAGCGTATGCCACAAATTGAAGTGGCGGTTGGGGGTGATGGGCACACGGCGCTCGTGTTCCGCGTGCTTGTCGAGCCGAGCGCAGCCGATATGGAAAAGCTGCTTGCCTTTGGTCAGGCGCACAACGTTGCGATCTGGCTTCAACCGAAGGGGCCAGACTCTGTGTACCCCGTTCACGCAGAAGATGCTAAGAAGCTCGGGTTGTCGCTCCCAGAATTTGGGGTTCGCATTGCGTTTAAACCTACCGATTTTACTCAGGTTAACCCTGCGATTAATGAGGTGATGGTTGGCCGAGCGGTTCGTCTGCTTGATGTACACCCTGAGCACAAGGTCGCGGACTTTTTCTGTGGGCTGGGGAACTTTACCTTGCCGTTGGCGAGTGTTGCGGCCCATGTCACGGGCATCGAAGGCTCTGAAGGGCTGGTTGCGCGCGCTCGCCAAGGTGCGCAAGATAACGGGCTCGCTGAGAAAACAGACTTTGTCGCTCGCAACCTCTTTACATGGAGCGAGAGTGACTGGGAGCAACTCTGGCAGAAACTCGGTGGCATTGATCGCGTATTGATTGATCCGCCGCGTGAAGGGGCGTTGGCGCTGGCACGCGTCTTGGCGGCGAGTGAGCACCGGCCCGCTCGCGTGGTTTACGTTTCTTGCAACCCTGCGACGCTTGCGCGTGACTGCGCGATTTTGCACCATGAGGGCGGCTGGCATATCCGTGCCGCGGGCATCATGAATATGTTCCCGCATACTGGGCATGTGGAGTCGATCGCTGTGCTCGAACCGGGGCCTAAACCCGATCGACTCTCCGAAGAGGCTGAGAGTATTGAACGTCGTATTGCAGCGCAGGGAGACGATCGCCTCACGGAGATGACAGAGCCACAGTAATGAGCAGCAACTCACGCATGCTACGCTGAAGCCTTAAGCGAAAGATGGCTGCAACGCTGTCAAGTCATGCTGGTGTGCGTAAAGTTGTATGACCCGTTGAAGACTGTACCAGACAAAAGCCTGCTATGGCATATCGATGCTTGGCAGGCTTTTGTGCTTTTTGGCAGAAATATTGACTTTATGGCAACAAGAACGAAAAGCAATAGTTAATGTATATATTTCGCAAACAAGCAATTTTCAGGCGTTAGCATAAGGGTAGGGAAAATACTTAACGAAAAGAAAGATATGCTTATCTAACCCTTGATGTTAATCAATATGGCTATGAGATAAATGCTTTATCACTAGGTCGTACGGGGTAGTTGTTTAGACAACGTGGGCGACCAACCTACTTCACCCCAAGTATTTATGACCTTAAAAGGAGTACAGTCTCATGACAGAAATTTCCCGTCGCCGTCTGCTCGGTGGTTCGATTGCGGGTGGCGCCGCCCTATTGGCTGGCGTTGCTAAAGCTGCCGAAGCAGAAGTTCCCCAAAAATGGGATGCCACATATGATGTGATTGTCATCGGTTCTGGTTTTGCTGGGCTTGCTGCAGCCATTGAAGCCAAGAAGGCTGGCGCCAATGTCATCGTGCTGGAAAAGATGCCTACCCCGGGTGGTAACTCGATCATTAACGGCGGTATTTTGACGGCTACTGGCTGCCCGCAGCAGAAGATGCATGGCATTACGGACTCGCCCGATCTCCTTGAGAAGGATATTTTGACCGCTGGTCTGTACATGAATACCTCTGAGAAGGTTCACCTGCTCGCTCAGAGTGCGCTTTCTAACTACGAGTGGACCATTAAAGAGCTTGGTGTGCAGTACATCCCGGATGCGATTGGTCAGGAAGGCGGTCACTCTGTGCCGCGTTATGTCACGACGACCAACGGTTCTGGTTCGGGCATTGTCAATCAAGAGCTCAAGCGCGTTAAGGAACTCGGTATTCCGCTGCAACTCAAGTGCATGGTCGAACATATCATCCGCAACAAGGATGGCCGCGTAGAAGGCTTGCAGGTTCGCGAAGGCTACAAGTTCCCCAACAAGGAAAGTGGCAAGGTGAAGTTCTTGCGCGCCACGAAGGGTATTGTGCTTTGCTATGGCGGTTTCTCCGCTGACGTGAAGTTCCGTATGTATCAGGATCCCAAGCTCAATGAGAAGCTTGATACGACGAATCAGCCAGGGGCTACGTCTGAACTTTGGCGCGAAACCTCCAATATTGGCGCCCTGCAAGTGCAGAACGACTGGATTCAGTGTGGCCCGTGGGGTAATCCCCGCGAAAAGGGTATGGGTATTGGCTGGATGTTCAACCAGACCTCGGCCGCTGAATATGGTCTTTGGGTTAACTCCGATGGTAAGCGCTTTGTCAATGAGCTAGCCAACCGTAAGGTGCGTGCAGACGCCATTATGGTTGAACAAGTTAAGGGCAAGACCTGCTGGGCTATCGCCAACGAACCCAATGTTGGACCGCTCAAGAAGCAGCGCCCGGGCATGCTTGAAAAGATGCTCGAACGCAAGATCGTTGAGAAGTTTGACACCGTTGCCGATATGGCGAAGGCCTGCAAGATTGATCCCGCCGCTTTGCAGAAGCAGATCGACGAATTCAACGAATACGTCAAGGCGAAGAAGGATCCTGTGCTCGGTCGCTATATCAACAATGACCAAGTGCCGCTCACCGAAGGTCCTTGGTACATTGGCGAGCTTTCGCCCAAGGTTCACCACTGCATGGGTGGTCTCGTCACCGACATGGATTGCCATGTGATCGATGTCATGAACGACAAGCCGATTCCTGGCCTCTATGCGGCTGGCGAAGCAACGGGTGGTGTACACGGTGCTGTGCGTCTTGGTTCCGTCGCTATTTTGGACTGCCTCGTCTTCGGTCGTATCGCGGGAGAGCGCGCTGCGGCAGGCAAGTAGTCTTATAGCCTGACGGATAGGAGCCGCTTCGTATGAAGCGGCTCGCCTAAAGTGAGAGGTGAGACGACCTCGGGGGTGTTCTGAAATTTTTTCAGGGCGCCCCCTTTTTGTGCCCTCTGTTTGCGCAAGAAGGTCGTCCGGATTAGGACTCGTTCGCGGCACGATCTTGATTGGCGCCGAGCTTTTCGAGGTGAATGTTAATCATCTTCTGAAACACATTTACAGCGAGCCCAAGTTCACTCGCCATGGCTGTGACAAGCTGGCTATCCACAGCCTCTGGCGTCGTTTCGTGTATGTGCGCAAGGAGCTCGCGTGCGAAGTCTTCCTTCTCAACGCCATCCTTTTCGCTCAGCCGCACAAACGCCTTGCGGATGCGAGCAAAGCCGTTCATTTCTTCGGCATTGAAATAAGGTAGGAACGCTGCAGAGAGGACGCTATTGTTGTAGCTCTGCATCTGAAAGAGCGTCTTGGCAGAAAGCCGTTCATTTTGAGTCAGTTCTGGTACAAGACGCACGGCGGTCCAAAGCGCCACAGCCTCTAGGCAACAAGACCAGAGGATTTGAAAGCGGCGCTTTTTCTTCATGCCGAGAAAAGGGATGGGATTGAGCCGGGCGCGGGCGCGGTGAGCGGCCTCGCGATAGTAGCCGCCGATGGTGAGCTCTGTTGCGCAGCCCCCGAGGGACTGCCCTAATTCTTCTGCAAAGGTCTTTGTGATGCGCTCTTTGGACATGTGTGGCAATTAGGCTCTCCGAGCGCGAGTGGGATCTCAGCCATAGGGGCAGACTTACGCTCAAGGAGAGTCATCTCCTTAGAAGGTTTTTGGAAATGCTAGCGCGAGTGCTTCTAGCGGCACGAGAGAGGGTTGCAGCAAGTAGCGGCTCGAGCTAGTGACTATTGTGGCATAGGGTGAGCCATCTTGTCGTATGTCGTCACAAAGTCAGGAGAAAAAACCTTGTGCTCGCGGGAGCGAATAGAGGCATCATGCTAAAATCTTTAGTTTGAATCGAGGTGCTCTGTGCTCATTTTATGTGCAGGTGCCTCCCCCTTCGACAGGGCGCTAGTCGTGCCTTAGCGCTTGACTGCGTCATCTTTCATCTAGTTTTTCGAGAGTCAAAAAATGGCTATTGAACGTACCCTCTCCATCATCAAGCCGGATGCCGTTGCCAAAAACGTTATCGGCAAGATCTATTCGCGTTTCGAAACCAACGGTCTCAAGATCGTTGCTGCTCAGATGCGCTTGCTCTCTAAGGCCGAAGCCGAAGGCTTCTACGCCGTGCATAAGGAACGCCCCTTCTTTGCTGACCTCGTCAAGTTCATGACCTCTGGCCCCGTGATGATCCAGGTGCTCGAGGGTGAAGACGCCATCAAGAAGAACCGCGAACTCATGGGCGCTACGGATCCGAAGAAGGCTGCCGCTGGCACCATTCGCGCTGACTTTGCTGAAAGCATTGACGCCAACGCTGTGCACGGCTCGGATGCGCCTGAAACCGCTGCGGTTGAAATCGCTTACTTCTTCCCCGCTTTGGCTATTCACAGCCGCTAATCGGGTGAGATGAGGTATCTGCACGTGACTGAACGCATGGAACCCACAACTGCTGCTGAGACGGCAACAGCCAAAGTTAACCTGCTCGATTTCGATCCTGCCGGATTGCTCGAGTGGTGTCGTGAAATCGGTGAAAAGCCATTTCGCGCGACGCAACTGATGCGCTGGCTGCACCGTCATGTTGAAGGCGACTTCGAAAAGATGACCAATTTGGCCAAGTCTTTCCGTTCGAAGCTCGAGACGCTGGCAGAAGTGCGCCCGCCGCAACCGATTGCTGAAAAGCAGTCAGCCGATGGTACGCGTAAGTGGCTCTTTGATGTCGGTAACGGCAATGCGGTTGAAACGGTCTATATTCCCGAGGACGATCGGGGCACGCTTTGCATTTCGACGCAAGCCGGATGTGCTATGGGGTGTCTGTTCTGTTCGACGGGCAAACAGGGTTTCAACCGCAACCTCTCTACGGCGGAGATCGTCGGACAACTTTGGTATGCCGAGCATGAGTTGCGTGCACTCCACGGCGTGACCGACCCGAACGACCGCATCATTTCTAACGTGGTTCTCATGGGCATGGGCGAGCCCTTGCAGAATCTCGATAACGTGATTCGTGCCCTAAAGATTTTTCTGGATGACAATGGCTACGGTCTTTCTCGACGTCGCGTTACGGTGTCGACTTCCGGCCTTGTTCGCCAGATGGACAAACTCGCAGCTGAGGCGCCAGTTGCACTCGCGGTGAGTTTGCATGCCGCCGATGACGAGCTCCGTGACAAACTGATGCCCGTCAATCGTAAGCATCCACTTGAGGAATTGATGGCAGCCTGCCGCCGTTATTTGAAGGTGGCTCCGCGTGATTTCATCACGTTTGAGTACGTCATGCTCGGTGGCATTAACGATCGGCTCGAAGATGCCGACAAGCTGATCGATCTGGTACGACGTGAGCGCGTACCCTGTAAATTCAATCTCATTCCGTTTAATGCCTTTGCGCAGAGTGATCTGCACACACCAGATCGCGAGCAGGTGCTCGCCTTCTGCCGTCGCTTAAACGATGCGGGGATTGTTTCAACCGTGCGCAAGACGCGCGGCGACGACATTGATGCGGCTTGCGGTCAGCTCGCTGGCGAAGTGCGGGATCGCACGCGCCGTGCTGAACGTCTAGCCGAACAGAAGGCACAGGCCAAGATTTATTTTCACAAGACGCTCCCTGGGCAGCGTAAGACGTCTGGGGAATGACGACGGGGGATGGATGTCGTGATGGATAAAGCGCAGAATGAGCGGGCAGAAGCCCGCATAAACGATGCGGCTGGGTTCGGTGCGCGCCTCAAGGCGGCTCGCGAGGAACAGGGAATATCCCTAGGAGACATGGAGGCGCGCTCGCGTCTGTCCGTCGCTCAGCTCAAGGCGCTTGAGGCTGAAAATCTGGCCCTTCTGCCAGAGCCAGTCTATGTTCGTGCTTTTATCCGCAACGTTGCAAATGTGTTGCGAATTGACGCGGCTCCCTTGATTGCGGATTACAGCGCCCGCTACGGAACGGCGAGCGCACCTAGCGGTATTCTTCCTCTGACGGACGTTTCTCATGAACCTGTGATCTCCCGCACGGGCAATCATCGTCTGATGCGTTTGCTGGGTACCGTTGTGCTACTCGTTGCGTTGGTGACGGGTGCTTGGTATGCCTTTACCGACGAGGGTGGCATTCGCTCTCAGATTATCGAACGCATTACGGGTCGGGCCGCAGGGGATACGAACAGTACGGCTACAACGGAAGCGGCGAAAGTGGCCGAGGCCACGGGCATGAAGCAGAGTAGCTCACAGAGCACGACGCCCATGGTGGCGCCCGCCCCCGTGGCGCCCGTGATTGCGCCCGTCAGTGGTAGTACTGCTGGTGGCACGCCTAACGCGAATACTGTGCCAAGCACACCGAATACGACGCCAGAAGGGGCGGTAGCGGCTGGCGCTTCTCAAGCTCAAACGAGCGAGCCCACGAAGTCTGGGCCCGTTGAACAACCGAGTACTGCTGCCACCCAAACGTCTACCCCTGTGGCGGCAACGGACAACGACAAACATAGCAAGCCTGTGGCGAAATCTGCCGATGAGCATCAGGTCGTTTTACGGGTTTCCGCTAATAGTTGGATCGAAGTGATCGGTCGTGGCGGTGAGCGGATCTTTTCCCGCGAAATGACCGCAGGCTCTTCCACGACACTAGTTGTGACGACTGGGGCGCGCTTTACGATTGGCAACAGTCCCGCCACCGTCATGACGGTTGATGGTAATAAATTCGATGTTGCTTCCCATGCAAAAGGGGCAGTCGCTCGCTTTGAGCTGAAGTGAAACTAGCGCACGATCGCAGCTCATCGTTCTCAGGCAAGCAAAGGGCCTTGGCGGCCCTTTCTGTTTCTCAAAATGCGCTCTGCCATCGAAACAGTCAACGGAGTAAAACGTGGCTAAGCAAACCATTCAATTTCATCGAAAATCTCATGCAGTCAAAGTCAGTTGGGGACGTAACACCGTCGTGATTGGCGGTATGGCGCCGGTGGTTGTGCAATCCATGACCAACACGGCAACCACAGATGTCGCTGCCACGGTGGCACAGGTGCTGGAGCTGTGGCGTGCTGGCAGTGAGCTTGTGCGATTAACGGTGAATACGCCCGATGCGGCACGCGCCGTGGTTGATATCCGTAATGAGCTTGACAAAAAAGGGTGCGACGTGCCGCTTGTGGGGGACTTCCACTACAACGGCCATAAGCTTCTCACGGAAATCCCAGAATGTGCAGCCGCGCTCAGTAAGTACCGAATCAACCCGGGTAATGTCGGAAAAGGTGAGAAAGCCGAAGAAAATTTCGCCATGATGATTGAAGCAGCCAAGCGCTATGGCGCTGCGGTTCGCATCGGGGTGAATTGGGGCTCGCTCGACCAAGGGCTACTCGCGCGGCTCATGGATGAAAATCAAACGCGTGAAGTTCCCCTCACGAATCAGGAACTCGTTCGAGAGGCGCTCGTGGAGAGTGCGACCTCAAGCGCTGAGCTTGCCGTGCGTTTGGGACTCGGGGCTGACCGCATTGTGCTCTCGGCGAAAGTCTCTGCGGTGCAGGAACTCATTGCGGTGTATCGGATGTTGGCGCGACGCACCAACTGCGCCCTTCACCTCGGCCTCACGGAGGCAGGTATCGGTAGCAAAGGGATCGTTGCCTCGACGGCAGCGCTCGCCGTGCTACTCGAAGAAGGTATTGGCGATACGATCCGCGTTTCGCTCACCCCCACGCCAGGCGCTCCGCGCACCGAAGAAGTGGTTGTAGCGCAGGAAATTCTCCAAAGTATGGGACTGAGGAACTTTGTACCGCTCGTGACGAGCTGCCCTGGGTGCGGACGTACTACGAGCGATTTGTTCCAGCGATTGGCTGCGAGTACGCAGGCGTTCCTGCGTGAGCGTATGCCCGTCTGGCGCAAGCACTACCCTGGGGTCGAGTCGATGAGTGTGGCGGTCATGGGCTGTGTGGTCAATGGCCCTGGTGAAAGCCGTCAAGCCGATATTGGGATTAGCCTGCCTGGCGCAGGAGAAAGTCCTGTGGCACCAGTTTTTATTCGTGGCACCAAGGTCTGCAGTCTCAAGGGTGAGGACATGCAAGCGCGCTTTCAGGCTATGATTGAGGAATTCGTTCAAAACACCTACCGTTTGCCGCAGGCGGGCGCGGGTGAAGACAATACACAAGTGCAGTGATATGAGCAAAGAAAAATTTTTCGGCGTCAAGGGCATGAATGACATGCTCCCAGAGGATGCCGCGATCTGGCAGACTCTGCAAAAGACAGCTGTTGGCGTAGTGGAGCGCTACGGCTACCAAGAAATCCGCACGCCGATTCTCGAAGATACGCGTGTCTTTACTCGCGGCGTTGGTGAGGTGACGGACATTGTCGAAAAGGAAATGTATTCCTTTACCGACAGCATGAACGGCGATCAGTTGACGTTGCGCCCTGAGTGCACATCGGCTGTGGTGCGTAGTGTCAATGAGCACAACCTGCTCTACGGTGCTGTTCAACGCCTTTGGTACTGTGGTCCGATGTTCCGTCATGAGCGTCCTCAACGTGGCCGTTACCGCCAGTTCCACCAGTTCGGTGTCGAGGCGCTCGGCATGGCAGGCCCTGATATCGATGCGGAAATGCTGGTGATGCTCAACCGCCTTTGGAAGGAGTTGGGTGTTGGTAGCGTGCGACTTGAACTGAATACGCTCGGTGCCCTCGAAGAGCGCCAAGCACACCGTGCAGCCCTGATTGCATATTTTGAGCAGCACCAAGACATCTTGGATGAGGACGCACGTCGCCGCCTGCACACCAATCCGCTACGTATTCTCGATACGAAGAACCCAGATATGCAGGACATGGTCAATGCCGCGCCCCGCTTGCTAGACTTTTTGGGTGAAGAGAGTCGCGTATTCCTCTCGCGCATTGAGTCGATTCTTAGTGCACAGGGTATCGAATACTCGATTAATCCTCGCCTCGTCCGCGGTCTTGACTACTACAACCATACGGTCTTTGAGTGGATTACGGATAAGCTTGGTGCGCAAGGTACGATCTGCGGCGGCGGCCGTTACGATCCGCTCATTGAGATGCTTGGTGGGCGTCCGGCGCCTGGCGTCGGTTTCGCAATGGGTATGGAGCGCATCATCGAACTCATGCGTGAATGCAATGTGGTGCCCACTCGCTCGGCAACCGATGTGTATGTGATTCACCATGAGGGCGACGCACATTTACGCGCCATGGTGCTTGCTGAAGCACTGCGTGACGCTGGAGTGCGTGTCATTGTGCATCCCGGTGAAGCTAGCCTCAAGGCGCAGATGAAGAAGGCCGATGCTAGCGGTGCGGAGTTTGCGCTCTTTGCCACGACAGACGAGCTCGCACAGGGGAAAGTGGCCGTTAAGGCGTTGCGCGCGCGCGCAGAGGCGCCCTATACGGAACAGAGCTTACTTGCGTTTGAAGAGGCGCCCGAAGCAATTCGCCAAGCGCTCTGCGCACTGCACAAATCCCATCAATAGCGCTTACGGTTAAAGGAAAGTAACATGGCCTACGACTTAGAAGAACAAGAGAGTATTGACCAGCTGAAGGCTTGGTGGGACAAGTGGGGGACGGCGCTTACCGCTGTGGTCTGCGTGATCTGTCTTGCGTTTGCTGGCTGGAATGTCTGGAACTGGTGGCAACGGAATCAGGTCGCCAAGGCAAGCGCTGTGTACGTTGCTTTGCAGACCGCGGTAGAGCAGGGTGACAAAAAGAGTATTGGCTCTACATCGCTTGGGCTGATCGACGAGTACAGCTCGACGGTGTATGCGCCGCTCGGTGCACTCAATGCAGCTGCTGCCCAAGCACGTCTTGGAGATACGGATGCTGCCACCAATCTGCTTAATTGGGTGATCAATCAAAAGTCTCATCCTGAATATGCGGATATTGCGCGCGTACGTTTGGCTGCTGTGCTACTGTCGGCAGGAAAAGCTGCCGATGCCCTTAAGGCGCTAGAAGCTGTCAAGCCCGTAAAGGCGCTTGAGATTGAACTCAATGACCGTTTTGGCGACGTGTATTTCGCGCTCGGCGACTTTGCCAAAGCGAAGGAAAGCTGGGGTAAAGTACTCGCTACGACCGATCCCATGGATAACAACCTGCGCACCCTTGTGAACCTGAAGATGGGTGCGATTCCCGTGACCAAATAATGCCGTTAGGGCGCAGGCTCGCGTAGCAAAGCCTGCGTTCGATCGACCGTTCCAAACAGAGTAAAAACGGAGCACACTCGCATGAAATTGAAACACTGTTCCCTTCTCGCAGCTATGTTGCTCACATTGCCGCTTGCTGGCTGCGGGCTCTTTTCGTCTAGCTCGGGGCACGAGCCCGTGGAATTAGAGAGTATTAATGAAACGGTCAAGACAAAAACGGTTTGGGTAGCGGATGTCGGCGATAGTGACTCTGCGTACCTCGTGCCGGCGGTCACGGACAACGCTGTCTATGCCGCAGGGGGTGATACGCTCTATCGACTCTCTCGTGATGATGGCGCCAAAGTTTGGAGTGCCGATCTACAGGGCACTGTGACGGCAGGTGTTGGTAGCGACGGCAGTACGGTTGCGGTGGTCTCTGCGGGCGGTGTTTTAGAAGTCTTTAATGCCGAAGGCAAAGCACGTTGGAACAAGAAGCTCTCTGCGGACGCGTCAGTGCCGCCTCTTGTCGGCAATGGACTTGTGGTGGTCACGAGCGCCGATGCTCGTACGACAGCCTTTGATATTGGTAGCGGCGCGCAACTCTGGTCTTATCAGAGTCAGGCGCCCGCGTTGACACTGCAGGTCTACCGCGAGATGGCTTGGTCACCGGCGGGGATTTTGGTTGGGCAAAGCAATGGGCGTTTGCTTGCGTTGAACGCGCGTGGGGAAGTGGTGTTTGATGCGGTGATTTCTGAGCCGCATGGCATCACGGAAGTGGAACGACTCGTGGATGTGGTTGGTCGCCCGTGGATTGATGCAAAACTCATGTGCGCGGCCACCTTCCAAGGTTCGACGCTCTGCATGAATGCTCAGAATGGGCAGCCGGTTTGGTCCGCCAAAGTGGACGCCGTGACGGGACCCGTGGGCGACAATGAAAAAATGTATGTTGTCGATGCTAAAGGCATCATTCATGCTTATAATCGCGAAAACGGACGGGAGGCTTGGAGTCGAGATGAGCTCCTCTACCGTAACCCATCAGCGCCCGTGAAGGTGGGCGGTACCATTGCCGTGGGTGACCTAGAAGGGTACATCTCCTTTTATGACCCAGCGACTGGTAAGACGGTATCCCGCCTGCACCTCGGTGGCGCGATTACGACGCCAGCCACGCCACTCGCTTTTGGTGCCGTATTCCAGACGGTCGATGGCGATGTGGCCTATGTCGTCCAAGACTCGCTCATGCAATAACATGACCTGACGCATAGCACGTTTTCGTCGGGTTCAGCCGTGAGCGGTTCGTGGAGTTCTTTCCTCGAGCCGCTCTTTGATTTTTCAGAATTCTCTTAAGACATGCTTCCTGTTGTAGCCTTAGTGGGGCGCCCTAATGTGGGCAAGTCCACCTTGTTCAATCGACTGACCCGCTCCCGTGATGCCATTGTGGCGGATTTCCCGGGATTGACTCGCGACCGGCAGTATGGTCAGGGACGCGTCGGCCCTCTGCCGTATATCGTGGTCGATACGGGTGGTTTTGAACCGATTAAGACCGAAGGTATTGAGCAGGCCATGGCGAGCCAAGCCGAGATGGCTATTGCTGAAGCCGATGTGGTGCTCTTTGTCTGCGATGCGCGCTCGGGGCTTACGCCTCACGACCAGCGAATTGCCCGCTATTTGCGAGAAACGGGGCGCAAGATTATTCTCGTTGTGAATAAGGCAGAAGGCCTCTCAGATGTGGCCAAAGCGGAGTTTTACGAACTTGGTCTCAACGAACCGTACCTTATTTCTGCGGCGCACGGCCAAGGTGTACGCTCTGTGATGGATCTCGTGCTCGAGGACTTTGAGCCTGAGCAAGAAGAGTCCGAAGATCCTGATGCGCCAAAGCGCCTCAAGGTGACGCTCGCAGGGCGTCCGAATGCGGGCAAATCTACGCTCATCAACGCCCTCATCGGTGAAGAGCGACTCATTGCCTTCGATATGCCGGGAACGACGCGTGATGCGATCAAGGTGGATTTCGACTATAACGATCGCCCCTATGAGCTTGTGGATACCGCTGGCTTGCGTAAGAAAGGCAAGGTCTTTGAAGCTATTGAAAAATTTTCTGTGGTCAAAACGCTTCAAGCCATAGAGGACTCCAATGTGGTGATTCTCGTGGTGGATGCAAAGAATGGCATCGCGGATCATGATGCCCATATTGCGGGTTACGTGCTTGAGAGCGGACGTGCGCTGGTGGTGGCGGTAAACAAATGGGATTTGCTCGATAACTACGAGCGTGAGATGTTCAGTCTTGAGCTTGAGCGCAAACTTCATTTCTTGCGTTGGGCACGCATGATTCGCATTTCTGCACTCAAGCGCAATGGACTCAATCACTTGATGAAAGCGGTTGATGAGGCTCATGCCGCTGCTTATCGCAAGATCAGCACGCCGAAGCTGACGCGCGCGCTTTTGGAAGCGGTCGAGCGACAGCAACCTCCGCGTGCACGTGGCGGGCGCCCCAAGCCTCGTTATGCCCACCAAGGCGGAAGTAACCCGCCTGTGATCGTGGTGCACGGCAATGCGCTTGAGGATATCGGCGAGTCGTATCGCCGCTACTTGGAGAGTTTCTTCCGCGAGAAATTCGATTTAGCAGGAACCCCTCTGCGCATTGAGTTCCGTACCAAAGACAATCCTTTTGTCAAAGACGAAAAGCGCTAAGGCGTCGCTTTTTGTTAACAAAGCGCTTCAATCTGAGGCGCTTTTTTTATGTAGCCACGTTTAGTAGTAGTGCTAATATGTGAGCAGTTCCTAGTGAGATCAGGGACAGCTCAAGTATCGTGAAGCCGCATTCTTCGCGACAAAGAACAACAAATATACCGAGGGTAACCGAGACGCCATGCTCGGCCCACTTGGGTGGAGAAGAATAATTATGACAACAAAAGGTCAGCTCCTTCAGGATCCGTTCCTCAATAGTCTGCGCAAGGAGCATATCCCCGTGTCGATCTACTTGGTCAACGGGATAAAGCTTCAGGGCCAGATCGAGTCTTTTGACCAGTACGTGGTTCTCCTGCGCAATACTGTTACACAGATGGTCTACAAGCATGCCATTAGCACTGTGGTTCCTACACGTGCTGTCACCATGCCTACTGAACCGGAGAAGTAAGATAGCTATCTTTCAGATTGATGCTGAGCGCGAGGAGGAGTCCTCCCGCGCTCTTTTGGTGTCCGTCAACATCGGACGCACGGTTTATGATGATTCGGCGGAAGAACTTGCGTTGCTCGTCAAGTCCGATGGGCTTGAGCCCTGCGGATTGATGACGGCGAAGCGAGATAAGCCGGATCCTGCCTTTTTCATTGGTAGTGGCAAAGTTGAAGAACTTGGCGAACTTGCCAAGGAGGTGGGCGCGAACATCGTGGTGTTCGACGTTGCGCTTTCCGCAGCGCAGCAGAGAAATATTGAACGCACGATCGGCTTGCCAGTGCTCGATCGCACTCAGCTCATTTTGGATATTTTCCGAGCACGAGCTAAAAGCCGTGAGGGTCGCTTGCAGGTTGAACTTGCACAGCTCGAGCACCTCTCGACGCGGCTCGTGCGTGGTTGGACGCACTTGGAGCGTCAGCGCGGTGGCCTTGGAAAAACGGGTGGCCCCGGTGAAAAGCAGATTGAGCTTGACCGTCGCTTGATCGGTGTGCGAATGAAGCAGTTGCGTGACCAGCTTAAGCGTCTGAGCAGACAGCGTAACACGCAACGCAAAGCGCGCATCAAGGGTGATACGCTCACGGTGTCGCTGGTGGGTTATACCAATGCAGGCAAATCCACGCTTTTTAACCGCTTGACTCGTGCTAACAGCTACGCGGCGGATCAACTCTTTGCAACTCTCGATACCACAGCACGCCGCTGCTGGATCAGTGAGACAGAGACTGTGGTTGCTAGTGATACGGTGGGCTTTATTCGTGGGCTCCCTCACCAGTTGATTGAAGCTTTTAAGTCAACACTTGATGAGACGGTGCACGCTGATTTGCTCTTGCATGTGGTAGATGCTTCATCTGTGGCCAGAGAGGATCAGATTCGTGAAGTCAATCACGTGCTCGAGGAAATTAAGGCCAATGATGTGCCGACGATCCTTGTTTACAACAAGATCGACCGAGCAGGGCTCGCTGCTGAAATTCTTCGCGATGAAGCGGGGCGCCCAAAGTCGGTGACGGTCTCTGCAATGACGGGCGAGGGGCTGGATTTACTGCGTAGCGCGATCGGTGAATTTGCTCACCAGTGGCGCGTCGAGCATCCCAATGAGCCAAGAGAGCTTGAGCCGTGGGAACACCCTGAGATCGAAGCCGAGCAAGCACTGCTTGCTGACGACAACATTGAAAATTACCTCTGAGTGTCAACCCGCTTGGCGGAAATTATCTTTACAGTTCGGGCCGTCTCTCTTTTGAGGACGGCCCGTTTCAATTTGATCGCTAGAGCGCGCTATCGCGCTCGGGTGTTTAGATCAACGTCAAAAAGCGCGAGACCATGCGGATACGCTCTTCAACCGTATTGATCGAGAGGAATTCCTTTTCGCTATGGAAGCTTCCGCCGTCTGGGGCGCAACCATCGACAACTGGCACCCCCATTTCAGCAATGTGGTTGCCGTCGCTACCTCCGCCCGCGTCGACCCACTCTGCGGTAAAGCCTTCGAGTCGAGCCGCTTCAGTAATCTTTGCAACGAGCTCTTTGGTGTCCTCTGAGAGCGGCATGGCTGGTGTGTAGCTCTTGACGGAGATTTCCTGCGTCACGCCTGCAACCCAATCACGCGCGGCGAGCGCTTCAATTTGTGCGCGCAATGCAGCGCCATCTTCATCGAACCAGAAGCGTGTGTCGATCTCAAGTGCGCAGTCTTGTGGAATGACGTTAGAGACCGTACCACCGTGGATGACACCAGGGTTGACCGTGGTGCCCTTGGCTGCATCGGCGAGTTCATACGCAGCAAGTGCAAAACGCATGGCAGCGACATTTGCGTTGGCACCGTCTTGGGGGTTGTTACCTGCGTGAGCAGCACGTCCCTTGAATTGTACTTTGAAGGCTTGAACGCCTTTGCGTGAACGAACAAGTTTGCCGCCAGCGCGAGCGGCTTCAAAAATGAGCACGTTATCGGCTTTAGCACCAATGCTCTTGAGCCACTCCGAGGAGTGCTTAGAGCCCGTTTCTTCATCAGGGTTGTAGGCCACGCAGATGGAGAGTCGGGCAAGATCCTCGGGGCGGGCAGCCTTAAGCGCGTAGTAGATGGCAAGCACACCGCCTTTGCAGTCCGAGCAACCAGGACCATAGGCTCGATCGCCATCGACGCGGAAGGGGCGAGCAGCTGCGGTTCCGTCTGGGAAAACCGTGTCGAGGTGTGCATTCATCAGTACGTCGTACTTCTCTGCCTCTGGCTTATTGCGTGCGATAAGGCCTCGACCCACTTCGGGACCTAGGTCGACGAGTTCACAAGTAAAGCCGATGGACTCAAAGTGAGCTTTCATAATTTCGGCAGCACGGGTGACGCCAGCGATGTTGGCGGTACCCGCGTCGAGATTGACGAGTTCAGAAAGATCCTTGAGATAGTTTGAGAGTACGGTCATGAGACGCTCCTCTGAAAATGGGAAAATATTGAGCCCAAAGCAGAAGCGCAAAAGAAATGGGCTCCGTGCTTGGGCTTTGTGGGTATTGCTTGAGTGTAGCAAATTCAGTTCCGCGCTCTTTTTTGCAAACCACAGTCTTTCGCCTTGGTCAAATCGCTTTAGGGAATTGACGGGGCGAGCATGAATTAGCACATGTTTCGTCACATTTTTGCCGCACCCACCCACGCTCGATGCGCCGCTCAGAGCATTCTCGGTTGTCTAAGTAATATAGAATCAGGCAATAACGACCAAGGTGTCTGCACGATTCGCCTGTGGCGATCGCGCTAGCACTAGCCACATAGTTGGGAGTAAGACAATGTCATTGAATGACCCCCGTTGGGGCCGTGGCTCGCAAGACGAGTCTGACGATGAAGACCGCAAGGATGAGACGCGGCAGCAGGATGAGGACGGTGAGAAGCGTCGCGAATCCCCAAATAACACAAACCCCAAGCGCCCTCGTAAGGAGCCGAGCACGCAAGATGAGATTGATGCGATGCTTGAGGATGCAAAACGCCTTTTTGCTGAGATTTTTGGGGTAAAGACGGAAGGCGATCGTCGCAGCCGTCCCAATAAGCTTAAGAGTCGAGATGATTTCTCGCGTGATGATGAAGAGCCAGAAGAAATCCGTCCAAGCCGTCATCGCACGGCGGAGCCGTCTGAGAGCGGCAGTGGGGGTGGTAACAACTGGCATCCTCCCATTCCACCGATCACACCGAAAAACCTCGGTCGTGGCACAGGCGTTGGGATGGGCGTGGCGCTTTTCATCGCGCTTGTCGGCTGGGCCGCTACGGGCTTTTACATCGTGCCGGAAGGTCAAACTGGCATTGTGACGACGTTTGGCCGCTATAGTGAGTCGACAGCCCCAGGTTTTCGTTGGCATATGCCGATGCCGCTACAAGATGTGCAGTTGGTAGATGTGAGTAGCGTGCGTACGGCCGAAATTGGTTCGGGTAGTCAGAGTGAGCGCCTGCGTGAAGCCCTGATGCTTACGGATGACGAGAATATCGTCGATATGCAGTTCACCGTGCAGTATCGCATTAAGCCAGGCACGGGCGCACGTGACTATGTCTTTAACATTCGGCAGCCTGAACGCACCGTGGTCCAGGCGGCAGAAAGCGCCATGCGTGAAGTCGTAGGCCGCAAGACCATGGACAGCGTGCTCTTTGAGAGCAAGGCGGAAATTGCCGATGCTGTACGTAAGTCGATGCAAGATATGCTCGACCGGTATACCTCAGGTATTGAAATCATGAGCGTGGCTATCCAGAACGCGCAGCCTCCGCAGCAGGTTCAGGCTGCTTTTAATGATGCGGTTAAGGCTGGTCAGGATAGGGAACGCGCGATTAACCTCGGTGAGGAATATCGCAACGCGGTGATTCCGCGCGCTCAAGGTAACGCTGCCCGTCTGAAGGAAGATGCGCTCGGTTATCAGGCGCGCATCACTGAGACTGCTCGCGGTGATGCTTCGCGATTTGAAGCACTGCAGGCGGAGTATGCAAAGGCGCCCGAAGTGACACGTGACCGTCTCTATATCGATAGCGTCAAGGACGTTTTCGCTAAGACGACGAAGGTCTATGTCGATTCGCACAGCAACAACATGCTTTATCTGCCTTTGGAGAAAATCATGGAGAAAACGCGCCAGAGTGCTGAAGAGGCCGTGAGCGCGAGTACGCGCCAGAGTGAACCAGCACCGGCCGTTGTGGGGGGAGCGCAGCAGAGTGCTGCGCAAAGCTGGCAGGATCGCCGCACAGGCACTGAACTCGATACGAGTCTCAGACTCGGCCGCAACCGCTAAGAGCAGAGGGAGAGAAGAACATGAAGAAACTCAGTTCCTTGTTGACGCTCGTGCTCATTATTGGCGTTGCTCTCAGACTCTGTGTCTATACCGTCAATGAACGGGAATATGCGCTGGTATTTGCGCTCGGTGAACTTAAGAGTGTCATCGATCAGCCAGGGCTTCACGTCAAGTTGCCACCACCTTTTCAGAACGTGGTTTACCTTGATAAACGTATTCTTAACCTCGATGGCGCTGATGCGGATTTGGTTCAGACCAGTGAGAAGAAAAACCTGTTGATTGATACGTTTGTGAAGTGGCGCATCGAAGATCCGCGCCTCTATTGGGTGTCCTTCCAGGGAAATGAACGTGCCGCGGAAAATCGTCTCTCTGCGCTTTTGCGTGACGTGCTCAACATTGTCGTCAATAAGCGCACGGTCAATCAAATCACGAGCTCTGAGCGTGAAAAAGCGATGCGCGAGATTTCCTCCATGCTGCAGGATCGCGTCAAGGATGTGGGCATCGGCATTGTGGATGTGCGCATGAAGCGCGTGGACTTCACCCCTGAGATTTCGGAGTCGGTCTACCGGCGTATGGAAGCGGAACGTAAGCGTGTAGCCAGTGAAGAGCGCTCTAAGGGTAATGCACAAGCCGAACGTATTCGTGCTTCTGCTGACCGTGAAAGCGAAGTGATCTTGGCGCAAGCCTATCGTGAAGCTCAGACCATCAAGGGTGAAGGCGATGCAGCTGCTGCCGATATTTATGCAAAGGCTTTTGCTCGCGATCCCGAATTCGCTCGTTTTTACCGCTCGCTCGAAGCGTACCGTAGTACCTTCCGCGATAAGAGTGATGTGATGGTGGTGGATCCTTCGAGTGACTTCTTCAAGTACTTGAAGAAGGAGCGCCCCGACGCAAAGCCCACTTCGCCCTAAGCTTCAAGAAGCAGCACGCTTAAGGCGCGTGCACGCAGTGAAAACTAAAACCCGACACTCTCTAGCAGAGGTCGGGTTTTCCCGTGTAGGGAAGATCCCAAGGCGGAAAAGTGCGCAATACGGCCGCGCCAGCAAGGCATACTTTGCTACACTTCATCCTTGGGTCACAGATTTTGTCATCATCCTAGCCCCCTTCCTGCGGGTTGAGGGCCTCAATTAAAGGTGCGCGTGCATGGCCAGCTGGTTATTGCCGGAACATTTTGCCGATATTCTGCCGCGCCAAGCCAGAAGCTTGGAGCGGATTTCGCGCAACATCATCGACTTACTGACCTCCTACGGTTTCGAACTTGTTGAGCCGCCTCTGGTTGAATACGTTGATTCGTTGCTCACGGGAAGCGCTTCAGATCTCTCCCGAAATACCTTCAAATTTACCGATCAAGGCGACGGTGGCCTGTTAGGGTTGCGTGCTGATATGACGCCGCAGGTGGCGCGTATCGACGCCCATATTCTCGGACGGCGTGGTGTGACACGCCTCTGCTACAAGGGTTTTGTCGTACACCAGACGCCAGCCCATCCACTCGCAAGTCGCCAGCCTTATGTGGTGGGGGCCGAGTTGTTTGGCTCCAAGGGACAGCGCACTGACTGTGAAGTCATTCGCCTAGCGGTGAGCGCAGCAAGACGCGCTGGCGTGCAGAAGATGCATCTTGACATTGGACACGTAGGGCTCGTGCGTGCACTACTCGCAGCGGAGACGCTCACACAAGAGCAGACAGCCATGGTGCTTGAAGCGCTTCGTCTCAAGGATCGTGTGCGCCTTGAGCCCCTAGCAGGGGTGCTCACGGATGAGGGGATGAAAGCCTTGGTGCTGCTCACAGAAACTTATGGTGATCTCTCTGTGTTAGCGACATTGCGTCGCGAGCTACCTGCACGCGCTGGCGTAGCCGAAGCGCTCGATGAAGTTGCGTATCTGGCTGAACATGCGGGGGCTCGATTTGTCTCGGTTGACTTCTGCGATGTGCATGGTTACGGCTACCTCACGGGAGTGAGCTTTGCTGGTTATGTCGAGGGACTCTCACAGCCTGTGTTGCGTGGTGGTCGCTACGACAGCATCGGTGAAGCGTTCGGTCGTGCACGGCCAGCCGTGGGCTTTACCGTGTACCTGCGGGAAATCATTTCTACAACCTACCATGCACTGCCTGAGGCGATTGTGGCGCCTGCGGAGGATTCCGAATCATTATCCAAAGCGATGGCGGCGTTGCGTGAACAGGGTGAGATTGTCGTGCAGCTTCTCCCAGGGGAGGCGGCTGAAGATTTGTTGTCTAGTTTTAAAATCGACCGTGCGCTTGTGCGGCTCGACAGTCAATGGGTGGTGCAAGCCACTGAAATTCGTAAATAAGGGAAATCCAAATGGCCAAAAACGTGGTTGTTGTCGGTGCCCAGTGGGGTGACGAGGGTAAGGGTAAGATCGTGGACTGGCTCACCGAAAAGGTGGCTGGTGTGGTTCGCTTCAATGGCGGGCACAACGCTGGTCATACGCTCGTGATCAACGGCAGGAAGACCATTCTCCGTCTTATTCCGTCTGGCATCATGCACCCCACCTCCGTGTGCTACCTCGGTAACGGTGTTGTCTTCTCGCCCGAAGCGTTCTTCCGCGAGGTTGACGAACTGATTGCCGCGGGTGTCCCCAATGTCGAGAAGCGCCTCTTTGTGTCTCAGAACTGCCCGCTTATCATGCCCTATCACGTTGCGCTAGATAAGGCGCGTGAAGCCGCTGCGGGTGCCAAGAAGATTGGTACGACGGGGCGCGGTATTGGTCCTGCGTACGAGGATAAGGTGGCACGTCGCACTGTGCGTGTGGCCGACCTTTTTGAGCCGGAACGCTTCGCTGAGATTGTCCGTTCGGTGTTGCATTACCACAATTTCGTGCTCGAAAACTACCTCCATGCTGAGGCGCTTGACGCGGAAAAAGTCATCGCCGAGACACTCGCCTACGCCGACCGCCTCCGTCCGATGGTTTGCGATGTCTCTGAAGCGCTCAATGAGCAGATGGCCGAAGGTAAGAGCTTCCTCTTTGAAGGGGCGCAGGGGTCGATGCTTGACATTGACCACGGCACGTACCCGTTTGTGACCAGCTCGAACACCGTTGCGGGCTCAGCTTGCGCTGGCGCGGGTGTCGGACCTGACAAACTCAACTATGTCTTGGGCATTACCAAGGCTTACTGTACACGCGTTGGCGAAGGCCCCTTCCCCACGGAATTGCTCTGTGAAATGGGTGAAGAGCTCCGTAAAAAGGGCAATGAATTTGGTGCGGTGACGGGGCGTCCTCGTCGTTGCGGTTGGTTTGACGGGGCAGCGTTGCGTCGTGCCGTGCAGATCAATGGCCTTTCTGGGCTCGCGATTATGAAGCTAGACGTGCTCGACGGGCTGAAGACTGTCAAGTTGGGTGTGGGCTACAAGTACAAGGGACAGGTGCTCTCTGTGATGCCTTCTGGCGCGGATGCCGTGGCAGAGTGCGAGCCGATCTTTGAAGAGTTCCCTGGCTGGAGCGAAAGCACGTTTGGTCTGACCAAGTGGGAACAACTCCCCGAATCTGCTCGCCGCTTCCTTACGCGTCTAGCGGAAGTCGCTGGGGCGCCGATTGCCTTGGTGAGCACGGGGCCGGATCGTGAACAGACGATTTTGCATACTGATCCGTTTGCTTAAAAACAAAGTCAACGCGGTCTAATTGATCTGAGGGCAGGATGTACATGCATTCTGCCTTCATTTTTTGGCCTCGCAGTGCCAAATTCATGTAGAATCACACCTTTCTAAAAATCAAGCGCTTCACGGTGGTGTTGCTGCGAGGCGTTTGTCCTTTACCTTAAGATTTACGGGAGTCTCCGTCGCCCAGACGTTACATGACGCCAGTGAGGGCGCAGCGGCACACAATACTAAGCGAGTTTGACATGGCTGATAAATTCTATTCCTGGGACGAATATATTCGCCTCAATGAAAAACTGGTTGCCACCGTTGCCAAGAGCGGCTGGGAGTTCGACAGCATTCTTTGTCTTTCCCGCGGCGGTATGCGCCCCGGTGACTTCTTCAGCCGCGTCTATGACATGCCTCTGGCGATTCTCTCCACGAGTTCCTACCGCGAAGCCAAGGGGACGGTGCAGAGCGAGTTGGATATCGCCGAAACGATTACGGGTGTGAGCCGCCTCGAAGGTCGTGTGCTCCTTGTTGACGATATGGTTGACAGCGGTAAGACCATCAAGGAAGTGATTGAAGTGCTCAAGCAGCGCTACCCCGAAATCACTGAAATCCGCGTGGCTGTGCTTTGGTACAAGTCGCACTCCGTACTCAAGCCCGACTGGTACGTCGAATTCTTGCCTGACAATCCTTGGATTCATCAGCCGTTTGAAATGTACGATGCCATGGGCAAAGACAAGATTATTGAACTCGTTGAGGGCGCTGAAAAAACCGAATAAACGGGTGTTTAAATCTATGGCTCAAGTAAACTTATTTTCAAATTTACTTGAGCCTTTTTCTTTTTGCTCGCTCGAGTTGAGGTATCTTCAATGCAATCGTCACGCTTGTGGTGCCGCCTTACCTCGATCGCCATGAGCAAAAAGAATTCTCTTTGGCAAGAAAGGAAATCAGTCATATGAGCGCAACCAAGACAACCACTGCTGTGATTGAGCAGAACATGGGGGTCGATACGCAGAGCCTGGATACAGCAGCAAATGCTGTCATCGGTTTTAGCGATCGTATCGCGAAAGTCGTTTCTCAGTTCTTTACGCATATTTCCATTGAAAACCTGCTGCTACAGGTGGTCACGGTTGCCCTCAGTATTGCTGTCGGCTATTTTCTCTCGCGCAAGCTGAATGCCGCGGTGGATCGCCTGATGCCCAAGCGTGAGGCCAAAGGCTTCGTTGCCTATCTTCGGCGCGTGTTTGTGCGTTTTGTAAATAACATCTCGTTTAGCTTTCTTTCTGGCTGCACCCTCTCGCTTGGCGCTTATATTCTTCTGCATGGACTCGGCTACCACGCTGTGTCGCTCTTCGTGGTTCGCATTGCCTATAGCCTCTTCTTCTCGTTTGCGCTGTTGTCGCTTTTGATGGAGTGCTTGCAGGGGATGGTCGGCAGTAGCTGGATTACCCCGCGTGTGCGACGTTTCGTGACAACGACCTTTTGGTCACTTGCGGTATTGCAGTTCTTCGGCATTCTCACTGATGTGGTCGATAAGCTCAACAGCGTGAATGTGCCACTTGGTGGCGGTACCATGACGGTTTGGACGCTCATGGTGGCCATCTTCTCCGTGCTCTTGACGCTTGCAGTTGCCAACTGGCTTGCTGGTGTGGTCAAGCAGTTTATCGATGGACTCGATACGCTCTCCGCCAATATCAAGGTTGTGCTCTCGCGCATTGTCACGGTGGGTTTCATGATTTTGGCGGTGGTCACAGGACTGGGTTCAGTGGGGATTGACCTTACGGTGCTCTCGGTCTTCGGTGGCGCACTCGGCGTTGGCTTGGGCTTTGGGTTGCAAAAAATCGCGTCCAACTATATCTCTGGGTTCATCATTTTGCTTGACAAGTCCATCAAGATCGGTGACTTGGTTACGGTGGGAGGATTCCGTGGTGAGGTCACGGAGATCAATACTCGCTACACCGTGGTGCGTAATGCTGAAGGGGTTGAGAACATTGTTCCGAACGAAAGTTTTGTGACCAGCCCCGTGATGAATCACTCCTACGGCTTTGACTCCTGTGTCTCTTATGTGAACGTGGCTGTTGCGTACGGTTCGGATGTGGAACGTGCGCTAGCGATCATGCTTGAGGAGGGGATGCGTGAGCGCCCCCGTATCGATACAACGCGTCGCGGCTGGGCTTGCATTGATTCGTTTGGCGGCTCTGGTATCAATCTCTCACTTGGCTTCTGGGTCAAGGATCCCAAGAATGGCACAGCAGGTCTTCGCACACAGATTTCAGTGGCCATCATGAAGCGTTTTGCAGAGGAAGGTATTGAAATCCCGTATGACCGCCTCGAGATCAATTTGCGAGAAGTCGCTGCTAAAGAGCTTCCCGTGCTGATCACCGAGACGGGCTCGGCAAAGGAAGAAAGCTAAAGCGCTCAGTCGCCGATAGCGTGCTCATCAAACTTAGATCAGGCGCGATCGGTGTTGAGGCTAGGAGAGTTGAGAGGTTTGCTTGTTTCGTGCAAGCCTCTCTTTCTTGGAGAGGCTTGCGTTTGCGTGGCGCGCTATCAGTCTGTATGCGCTGGTGCAGTGTCAAGCGTGCTCAGCTCCCAGCGTAGGACCATGCCGCAACTCATCAGTGCCGCGTTTAAGGTATCGATTTTCGTCGGGTGCGTGAGTTTGAGCATACGGCTAGCTTCTTGGGGCAGTACGTCGAGGCGGCGAGAGAGCTCAGCAACCGAGATATTTTCTTTACGCACATAGGCGGCCAAGAGTAGCTTGGCCACGGTAGTGGGTTTGAGCCAGAGTTTCTCTTCTCCAGGACAAACTTCGGACGGCAACGGCATCGGTGCGCCATTTTTCACGAGCGTATCGCAATAGTTGAGGAACTCATCGTTGAGCGTGCCGAGTAGTCGCGCAAGCGTAGGGGCTTTGGCAACGAAATCTGGAAAATCCCGAAAATGCGCGCAGAACTCGCCTTGAGCGTTCTGTTCAAGCCAGTAGGGATAGTGATCGATCAGCATGAGCGGCACCTCTTTTGATGGGCTCCTCTCTTAAGTAAGTGGGCAGAAAGGAGCTGTTTGGCATTCTAATCGATGTGCTCGGGTGGCGAGGCCGCTATTGCATGCGCTTTAGGAGTTTTGCGCTCAGGCGCCTCACTGTGCGACGTGGTAGCCACTTAGAGAGCAAAGCGCTGATGCGGTTAAGACGCCCCTCGATGGCAATGGGGCGTCGCTCAAACATGGCTTCGAGCCCATAGACTGCAACGTCGGCTGCGTTGGCACTCGCTCGGTCGAAGGGGCTGTCGGCGAGCAGACCTGCGTTGAGACCAAAACGCGTCCGTGTGGGTCCAGGGCAGAAAGCAGTGACGCTCACGCGGCTCGTGGCAAGTTCTTCAGCGAGCGACTCAGAAAAGCTGAGCACATAAGCTTTTGTGGCGCCGTAAACGCCAAGGTAAGGACAGGCCTGAAAAGCTGCAGTACTGGCCACATTCATGATGTAGCCAGCGCGCTCGCTTGCAAGCATCCGCTGGGCGGCGCCCTGTGAAAGGAGCGTGAGTGCGGTCACATTGAGCGCAATCATGTCGGCGAGTAGATCTGCAGACTTATCGATACTGCGACCAAACGCACCAAAGCCCGCGTTATTGATACATACCTCGGGGGTGCGTTTATAGCGGCTCAGCCACGAGAACAGCTCGTCAATGGCCTCACGCTGGGTAAGGTCAGCAACGAGCACCCAAGCTGGATTCGGTAGCGTTTGTTTGAGTGCTTCGAGTGCTGCACGGTTTCGCGCCACTAAGAGCACTTCATAGCCTCGTGCGCTTAAGCCCTTGGCCATTTCTAGCCCTAGCCCACTTGAGGCTCCCGTCACCACAGCAAAGGGGAGCGCCTGCTGCGCTCGATTTGTGTGTAGCGCATCGGCAGGTGAGCGCTCACCTTCGTGAGTTTCTTCGACTTCTGAGGTTGTGGTGTCTGGATTCATGGCGGTGGTCATGGTAAGTAGCGCTTAGAGCGCGCATTCTGTAATGAGTCAGACAGTGCCGCCCTCTCAAGCGAGACTCGCAGATAGAGAGAGGGCGGTCACGGTGGCCCAAAATTAGTGTTGAGCGAGTTTAAAGGAGTCAATACCGCGCTTTAGACGCGCGAGCGCCTCTTCAAGTCGGCTAGGCTGTGTGGCGGTGTTAAACCGCAGAAAAGCTGCACCATTGCCGCGGAACACGGAACCAGCTGAGATGATTAACCCTTCATGCTTGCGGAGGTGTTTAACGAGCGCATCGGTGTTGGTGGTGATTGCCGAGCAGTCAATCCACACAAGGTAGGTGGCTGGCATGAGGTTCACTTTAAGTTCGGGTAGCGCTTGAGCACAGAATTGCACCACGCGCTGCTTATTTTTGAAAAGCACCTCGCGCAACTCCTCGAGCCACTTTTCGCCCCCCGTATAGGCGCCGATCGCAGGATCGACCGCGAGTGCACCAGGGTTGCCGATTTGATCGGCATGCAGGGCTCGTGCAAGGCGAGCGCGCCATTGCGCATTGGCAATGACAACGGCGGCCGATGAGAGTCCTGGAACGTTGAACGTTTTCGACGGCGAGAGGAACGTGATACTCATCTCGCGGCAATCATCGGAAACCGAGGCAAAGGGGATGTAGTGTGAACCTGGGTCAACGAGGTCGCAGTGAATCTCATCGTTAAAGACCACAATGTTGTATTTGCGAGCGAGTTCGCCGATCCGAGCAAGTTGCTCACGCGTCCAAAGTTGCCCAGTGGGATTGTGGGGGTTGCAGAAAAGAAGAGCTTCCACACCAGGGGTGGCGAGCGTTTCTTCGAGACGCGTGAAGTTGAGGCTGTAGTGCCCGTCAACGTAGTCGAGTGGGCATTCGAGAACAAAGCGCCCATTTTCTTCAATGGCTTCAAAAAAGCACTGGTAGACAGGAGTAACGATGGCAACTTTGTCGCCAGGAGCCGTAAAGCGTCGCACCGCACTGTGCAGCGCTGGCATAATGCCTGTGGCAAAGAGCAGGTGTTCTCTAGGGAAGTCCCAGCCATAGCGGCGAGACCACCAGCTACGGTACGCATCGCGCCAGCTATCATCGACGCGGGTATAGCCGAATATTTTATGGTCGACGCGCTTTTTGAGTGCTTCGACAATACTGGGGGCTGTTTCAAAGTCCATGTCAGCCACCCAGACTGGCAGTTCGTCTTCAGCAATCAGCCACTTGAGGGCGCGGGTACCAAAACGGTTGATTTCGGTTTCAAAATCGTGCTTCATGGGAGAGCCTCTTAGCTCAAAGAAATTGCAAAATGCTCGAAGGATCTGCCGCGAGTCTTCTCGGGGGACGGCAGGAGGTATTCGTGCATACTGCAACTATTGTGCCACTTTTGGATAGCGCACTGGGTGCGGGAGGTGGTTGAAGCCCGGCGTTTCTCTAAGAGAGAATACCATTAGCGCGGGTGAAGGAAAACAAAAAAGCAGTTGAAATACCTAAGCATTTCAACTGCTCTTTGCTCGTCTCTCGTAACACACTGTGTTGTTGGTGCCCAGGAAAGGACTCGAACCTTCACGCCCGTTAAGGCGTCAGCACCTGAAGCTGATGCGTCTACCAATTTCGCCACCTGGGCGAGAGACAGGAGGTAATTATGCAGGGCAGGTGGGGGTTTGTCAAGATACTAAATCCCTTTTTTATGGGATATTCCTTTTGTAAAAAGGGAGCCGTTGAGCGTGAGATCGGTAGAAGCTCAAAAATTGACCGTAATAAATGGCTGTTGTACAATGGGAACACATTTGGCTGATGCCGCAAGGACAATTGGTGCGCATGGGCGGGACTTTTCGGTACAGCGGTGAAGAGGAATAGAGACAAGATGACAAAAGTAGAGACCGTAGCCGAGAAGAAAAACTTGAAAGCGTGGATTGAAACCGCCAAGTCCACTCTGGCTCAAGCGGAGTGTGACTATTCGCCAGACCAGTTAAAAAACGAGCTTGCTAAGCAGTATGGTCTGGACAATGACACGTGGCTTTTGATCCGCGAGTCGCTTGAAAAGCTCCCGAATTTTGATGTGGCGACGCGACTTTACCTAGGTGCGCTCAGCAAAGACGTTATAGCAGTCGTGCGTGGTGCACGTCATGTAGACCAGTACACTTTCATGGTTGAGGCGGGAGAGAATGCGCAGAGTGCTCAGCAGGCTGAAGAACTCGAAGTGAAGCTTGCCAACAGCCTGAGCATGCCTAAAGGACTTATCCCGGGTGACAAAATTCTAGTGCGGCGTCAGCGTAAAAAATGGCGGATCGTGTCCCGGGTTTCACGCGCGCAGAAGCAATTGATGGTGAAATTGGTCACGGAGTTGCCCGCTCGCCAGAAAACGATTGAGGGCAATATCCTCGTTGCTCCCATTAATCCTTTCTTCCCTCAGGTCTTTGTGATGCATCTGAATGAGCCGCTTGAGCGTCGGTTGCTGACAGGGAAGGTGTTTGAAGTGGCACTCGATGAGCAAGCGCCTCAGGATGTGTGGACAGAGCCCACTTGCACGTATGTGCGTACGATCGGTGAGCGCAATGACCCTTTGGGCGAGATGGCCATCGCGCAAGCAGAGTTTGGTATTCCTGTGAATTTTTCTGACCAAACACTGCAGGAGGTTGCACGTCTGCCCCTAAAGGTAGATGCACGTAGCAGAAAAGGACGCGTTGATCTTCGGGATATCCCGTTTGTGACGATTGATGGGGAGGATGCACGCGACTTTGATGATGCGGTCTATGCCCAAGTACTCGATGACGGGGGTTGGCGTTTGCTCGTGGCTATTGCCGATGTGAGTCACTATGTGAAACCAGGCAGCGCCCTCGACTGTGATGCGCAGACTCGTGGCACCAGCGTTTATTTCCCTGCGAGTGTTGTACCGATGCTACCCGAGGAACTCTCTAATGGGCTCTGCTCGCTCAACCCTGATGTGGATCGGTTGACCCTAGTCTGTGATGCGGTTCTTGATGCCGCTGGTACGGTCAAGGCCTATCAGTTCTATCCTGCAGTGATTCATTCCCACGCACGGCTCACCTATACGACGGTTGCCAGTGCACTAGAAGGCAATACGGCTGCCCAAGAAGCCTTAGGGGAGCGTCTCCCAGAGATTCGTACTCTCTATGCGCTCTCTCAGGCTCGAGGCCTGCAACGCAAGGATCGCTTTGCGCTTGACTTTAGTACCACGGAAAGTAAGGCGATTTTTGATGAGCAAGGCTTCATTAGCGGTTTTGAGATGCGGCGTATCAATGACGCGAATCGTCTCATTGAGGAGTGCATGCTCATTGCCAATGTATGTGCGGCAGAATTTGTGCTCATGCACCATGAACACACGCTCTTTCGCGTGCACGATAAGCCTGTCGCTTCACGCCTTACGGCACTCAATGCTGTGTTGCGAAATTTCAGTTTACCCAAAGTCACGACAGATCCCAAAACGTTTGCCAAGGTCATTGAACGCTGTAGCGGGCAGGAATTTTTGCAGACGCAAATTCTGCGGTGCATGGCACGCGCCTGCTATACACCAGAAAACATTGGGCACTATGGGCTGCAGTTTGAGGCGTATGCGCACTTTACTTCGCCCATTCGACGCTATCCAGATTTACTTTTGCACCGCACGATTAAAGGCATTCTGAGTGCCAAGCACTATTGCCCCAAGATTGTTACGGAGCAGGCGCCCCTCATTGAAGAGGCTTACAAGTTGCGACTTAAGCCCGAGGAACGCCTGCACAACAAGAATGCAAAGCGCAACAAAGCGCTCAGCAAATCCGAGCAGTCTGAGTTAGCCGTTTGGACACAACTGGGCTATATCTGCTCTGGGACTGAACGACGCGCGGACGATGCAACCCGCAGTGTCATGAATTATCTGAAGTGTCAGTACTTTTTGGATCAGATTACCATTGGTGGTAATCTGTCTTACCCTGCAGTTGTCGTGGGCGTCATTCCCGCAGGTCTTTTTGTGCAGCTCTCTGACGGCATTGAAGGCTTTGTACACGTGTCCTGCTTGGGCTGGGACTATTATGAGTACGATGAGCAAGCTATGTCCTTGGTTGGTGAAACCGAGGGCGTCAAATACAAAATCGGCGCTCGCGTGATTGTCAGCGGACCTCTCGTCGATATGGATGAGCGCCGAATTTCGTTTTCGGAGTGCTCGCTCGAAGAGTTTGGAGAGCTTGGGCAGACGCGCCGCACAAGAGGGCGTCGCTACCGTTATTGGTGATGCTAGCGCTGCTTTAGGAAAAAGAAGCCGATTTGATGAAGGCCAAGGCGAATACCTGTACAATGCCCGTCACCTATGATGTGGCTAGTTGAACTGGCCAAAGACGCGGTGTCTCGCCAGCAAAAATGAGCGACTCGCCCACCCTGCATGCGCACAGGTTAAACACTGCGCCAGAGGAACATTAACGTGAAAAGTATGATTGTCGCGGGCTTCCATGCAGTGGGAGCCCGCCTCAAATTGAGCCCTGAAACCATTGAGCGTGTCTATATAGATCCGAGCCGCCGAGACAAGCGTATGCGTGAGATGCGCGAGCGGCTCATCGCCGCGGGCATTAAGGTCATGAACGCCGATGCTAATCGCTTGGATGGTATGGCCCCCGATATTCCCCACCAAGGGATCGTTGCGGTCGCGGACGAGATTCAGGCACAGCTTACCTTCGATGAACTACTTGATGCGATCAGCCCCAAGACGCTGCTACTGATCTTGGACGGGGTAACCGATCCGCGCAACTTTGGCGCCTGCTTGCGTGTGGCAGATGCCGCAGGTGTGCAGGCCGTTATTTGTCCCAAAGATCGTAGTGCACATATGAGCCCTGCGGCGCTGAAAGCTGCTGCTGGCGCAGCCGAGAGCGTGCCCGTTGTGACGGTCACCAATCTCGCTGCTTCGATTGTGGAGCTACGTGAAGCGGGCGTGACCGTGGTGGGCACCGCAGGTGAGGCGACGCACAATATTTATGAGTTTGACCAGACAGGGGCTTTTGCTTGGGTGCTTGGCGCCGAGGGCGACGGTCTGCGTCAACTTACGCGCAAGCGCTGTGATGACCTTGCTGCGATTCCGATGGCGGGCGCTGTGGAAAGTCTGAATGTCTCCGTGGCCTCTGGGATTTGTCTCTTTGAGACGGCTCGTCAGCGCTATATGGCCGAAGGTGGTCGCGGTCACTAAAAAATTCTGGCTTTTTTTACACAAAGCCGCCAAGGCTGTGTAAAATCTAGCTCTTTCTGTCCTTGCTGCACCAGATTAGACGCCTGGGCAGTTTTTTCCGCAAGGAGGCTAAATGCGTCACTACGAAATTTGCATTATCGTGCACCCCGATCAGAGCGAACAGGTTCCCGCGATGATCGATCGCTACAAAGCTCTCGTCGCCGAACAGGGTGGTAAGGTCCACCGTATCGAAGACTGGGGCCGCCGTCAGCTCGCCTATCCCATCGAAAAGCTCGTCAAGGCTCACTATGTTCTGATGAACATCGAATGCAGCTTCGAAACGCTCGCCGAAATTGAAAACGGCTTCCGCTTTAACGATGCTGTGCTCCGTCATTTGACGGTTAAGACGAATAAGGCCGAAACGGAACCCTCCCCGATGATGAAGTTCGTCGAGAAGGAAGAGGCCAAGAAGTCTGCCGTCGCCGATGAAGACGTCGCCGCTGAAGACGAAGAAGTCGAAAGCGCCGAAGTCGAACAGGCCTAATTTCTTTGACGGACGTTTGCCACAGTCAGGTTGCCAAGATTAGCGTGAATTCCGTCCAACTTGAGGGGCGACTCGTGCAGAAGCAGGAAGTTCGCTATACCCCAGCAGGTATTGAAGTATTCGAAGGAGTGCTTGGTTATACCGGTGAAGAGATGGAGGCGGGACAGTTGCGAAAACTCAACATTGAGGTGCCACTCGTTGCTTTTGGCGAGATCGCACACAAGCTCAATCGAGAGTCCTTGGGGCGAATGCTCAAGATCGCAGGCTTTTTGGCGCCGAGATATCAACGGGGCAAACACCTGATCGTACACATTACAGAATATATTTAAGGAGCTCACCATGGCTTTTGGTGCTAAGGGCAAAGGCATGCGCCGCCGTTCCCAGCAAAATTCGCTTTTCAAGCGTAAGAAGTTCTGCCGCTTCACGGTGGAAGGTGTCGAACAGATCGACTACAAGGATATTGAAACCCTGCGCGACTTCATTCAGGAAAACGGCAAGATCATGCCGGCTCGCCTGACGGGTACGAAGGCTCACTATCAGCGTCAGCTCGACACCGCTATCAAGCGCGCTCGCTTCCTCGCTCTCCTTCCGTATACGGACAACCAGTAATCGCCAGGAGTTGATCAAATGCAAGTTATTCTGCTCGAAAAAATCGTTCACCTCGGCGATCTCGGTGACGTCGTGAAGGTTAAGGACGGCTATGCCCGTAACTTCCTGATCCCTCAGGGTCACGCTAAGCGCGCCACGCAGGCTGCTATCGCCGAATTCGAAACCCGTCGCGCCGAGCTCGAAAAGGCTCAGGCTGAACGTGTTGCTGCCGCTCAGGCCATCGCTGATGTCCTCAACGGCGCTGAAATCGAAATCGCCAGCAAGGCTGGTGTTGACGGCCGTCTCTTCGGTTCCGTCACCAACCATGACATCGCCGAAGCGATCGATGCTAAGTACAATCTTCAGATCAAGAAGAGCCAGGTTCGTACGCCGCTCGGCGCTATCAAGGCAGTTGGCGATTACGTCATCACCATCGGTTTGATGACGGACATCACCGCTGACGTGACGGTCAAGGTTGTTGCTGAAGCCTAATTGCTTGCGGCAAGCCTGATCTAGGTACGATATGAGGAGCCGTTTCCCATCACGGGGGGCGGCTCTTTTTTCTTTGACACAAAACTCTTTTTCCCTCATGATGGGAATCCTGTAGCATTATTCGAGTATCTTTGAGCTGAGAGGAGGCGTTAGGCTGACATGGCTGATATCAACGAAGAGCTAGACCCCGCGGAAGCCGTCAGGCGTCCCCCGCAAAGTATCCCGAGCGAGCAATCTATTCTCGGCGGGCTCATGATCGACAACAGTGCTCTTGACAGCATTGTGGATTTGGTGCACCCAGAGGATTTTTGTCGGCGCGACCATCGTCTCATTTTTGAACACATCACCGCCATGATTCAGCGCGGTCGCCCTGCTGACGTGCTCACTGTGATGGAGAGTTTGCGTGATGCGGGACTTGAAGCAGAGGTGGGCGGTATCGTCTACATCAATGAGCTCGTGCACAATACGCCATCTGCGGCCAATATCCGCCGCTATGCTGAAATCGTGCACGACAAAGCGGTGCTTCGTCAGCTCATCACCGTCGGTGACAAACTCGTCAGTAGCGCGCTCAATACCGAAGGGCGTGAAACGAGTGAGATTCTCGGTGAGGCCGAACGTGAGGTGCTTGCGATTAACGAGCGCAACGCTCGAGGCCAGCGCGGGTTTCAGTCGATGGCAACACTGGTGCGAGATGTCAGTGAGAAGATCATTGAGCTCTACAACAGCCAGAACGGCTCGGAAGTGACGGGTGTTCCCACGGGATATCCCAATCTCGACCATGAATTGGCTGGCATGCAGCGTGGTGACCTCATTATTTTGGCGGGACGCCCCTCGATGGGTAAAACCTCATTAGCCATCAACATTGCCGAGAACGTCGGTATCCGTCAGGAGCTGCCCGTGGCGATTTTCTCGCTGGAAATGGGGGGTGATCAGCTCACGCAGCGTCTCATCAGTTCAGTGGGAAACATCGATGCGCAGCGCCTCAGAAAGGGGCAACTCTCCGACGAGGAGTGGGGGGCTTTCACCAAGGCCGTTCACCGTCTTGAAAATAAGCAAATCTATATTGATGAAACCCCTGGATTGACCATCTCAGAGCTCTCGAGTCGTGCGCGCCGTCTCATGAATCAGACGGGACCGCTAGGGTTGATTGTCGTGGACTATATCCAGCTCATGCAGGGTAGAGCGAGTGCGGATAACCGTTCTACGGAGCTCTCGGAGATTTCCCGCGGCCTCAAGTCATTGGCAAAAGAGTTGCACTGCCCCGTGATTGTGCTCTCGCAGCTCAACCGCTCTTTGGAAAGCCGCCAGAACAAGCGCCCCATCATGTCGGACTTGCGAGAGTCGGGTGCTATTGAGCAGGATGCGGACGTCATCATGTTTATCTACCGTGATATCGTCTACAACCCAGAGACGCCCGATAAAGATCTTGCTGAGATCATTATCGCTAAGCAGAGAAACGGTCCTATTGGCACACTGCGCATGGTCTTCCGCGGTGGCAATACGCGCTTTGAGGCTTGGTCAGGCGACAGCGGTTATTGGGCCGGCGCGGAATAAGTTGCGGCGGGTTGAATACGGGAGGAGAAAACATGCTCGACTGGTTAATGCAGCTCGACTGGTTTGCCATCCTTTGTTGGACAGGGGCGATCGTTTGCATTGTCGCTGGACTTGCGGGAACGGTCATTCCTGCGATCCCAGGGCTCCCACTCATTGCTGCTGGGGCAGCGCTCATTGGCTGGAGTGACGGCTTTGAAAATATTTCCGTCATGACGGTCTGTGTGCTCGCTGTGCTAGCGATCATCGGCGTCGTGATTGATACGGTTGCACAAACGGCGGGGGCGCAAAAGGCGGGGGCGAGTGCTAAAGGGATTTGGGGCTCAGTACTGGGTACCTTTGCAGGGGTCTTTGCTGGCGGCTTGATCGGTATTTTGGTGTTGCCGCTTGTAGGCGCCTTTATCGGCGAATGGCTTGCTAAGCGTGATCTGCTCCATGCTGGGCGCGTAGGAGTGGCGACTTGGATTGGTATGGTGGTAGGGACCGCTGCTAAGATTGCGCTCGCGTTTATGATGCTTGGTGTGCTCATTTGGGCCTATTTGGTCTGAGGCTCAGTGCGGAAAATGAATGCCCGCTCCGATTTGCTTGGAGCGGGCATTCTCTTTGGTGTGTGCAGCCTCGAGCGCGCGAGCCGCTCGAGGCGTCGCACGCCTAGCCACGGCGCAACAGCGGATGTGGGGCGCCCTGCTAGAGCGCTTCAGCGGCGTAGTCCGCGAGCCGTGAACGCTCCCCACGAGTGAGCGTGATGGTAGCGGCGTGAGGCCAGTGTTTGAAGCGATCTACCACATAGGTGAGTCCTGAACTGCCCTCGGTCAAGTAGGGCGTGTCGATCTGTGCTAGGTTCCCTAGGCAGACAATCTTGGTGCCAGGACCCGCGCGGGTGATGAGGGTTTTCATTTGCTTTGGGCTGAGATTTTGCGCCTCATCGATAATGAGGAACTTCTTAAGGAAGGTGCGCCCGCGCATAAAGTTCATCAACTTTACACGAATGCGGCTCATGAGAAGCTCCATGCCCGTCTTGCGAGTCCACTCGCTTGCGTTCTTATCAAAGCTCTGCAACACCTCAAGGTTATCTTCGAGTGCGCCCATCCAAGGCGCCATCTTTTCTTCTTCCGTGCCAGGCAGATAACCAATATCTTCACCGACGCTCACCGTGGCGCGCGTGATGATAATTTCACTAAAGCGATTGAGGTCTAGCGTTTGCACGAGCGCTGCAGCAAGCGTCAACAACGTTTTTCCCGTGCCCGCTTGCCCGAGAATGGTGACGAAATCAATGCCACTGTCCATAAGAAGGTTGAGCGCCATATTTTGTTCGGCATTGCGTGCGTGGATGCCCCAAACTTTGAGTCGCTTGCGGTAGTCACGCAGTACACGCGCTTCAACACGTTCGCCTTCGACGCGGCTCACGGCCGCCATGAAGTCTGGGTCGCCTGCGACGGTGAGGCACTCGTTGGTGACAAACTGCTGTGCGCTTGGCCAATCAAAGTAGTAGACTGTGCCGTCTGCAGTTTGCTTGACCTCGAGCGATCCTTCCACCTCACTCCAGAAGTCAGCGGGCAGCTCAGTGCGCCCCGAATAAATCATGTCGGTGTCGTCAATGACTTTGTCCGAGAGATAGTCTTCGGTCGCGATACCAAGCACGCTTGCTTTGATGCGCATGTTGATGTCCTTACTGACAAGGACAATCGTGCGATCTGGGAAATGCGCTTCGGCCCCTTTGGCGGTGGCAAGGATGACGTTATCAGCCTTTGTGAGCGGTAACTCCTCGGGTAGCGCTGCGCGCGTGGGATGCGTTTCGATAAAGAGCTTACCTGTGGCTTCACTGTTGCCAAGCAGTGAGAGGGCAATGCCTCCCTCAAGCGATCCAGCATGAAGCTCGGTGAGCTGATCAAGCGTGCGGCTGACGCTTCTAGCATTGCGCGCCACATCGGTGCTGCCTTTTTTATGGTTATCGAGCTCCTCGAGGACCGTCATCGGGATAAAGACGTCGTGCTCTTCAAAACGAAAGAGACAAAGCGGGTCGTGCATGAGCACGTTTGTATCGAGGACGAAAAGCTTGCGGCCATCGCTGAGGCCAGCTCGGCGGTTGAGTCGCTTGGAGGCGCCCTTCATGGGACGAAGATTTTCTTCGGGTACGGTTGTGCGTTGCGCTAAAGGGGCAGGCGTACTAGGCGCGGAGTACTTCGTCGCGTCGCTTCTGTCCCCTTCGCTCTCAGCAGCGTTGGGCAGAGTAGCAAACATGGCATCGGTGACCGTATCAGAGGTGGCTTGGGTACGCTGCTTAACGGATTGTGCGCGTTTTTTGGGTGCTTTCGCTTTGAGTGTGGGGGAGCTACTTTCTGGCGTCTTTGGTGCGGCGCTCTCACTGGTTTCGGGTTTTGGCGTAACGGCTTTGCGGCGCGTGACGTGTTTTTTGGGCTGAGAGACGCTTGCGCCTTGCGCTTCAGATGCGGCGTTTGGCGTCAGGGTTTCTGAAAGTGAGTCTTCTGGCCGCTCATTCGTATTTTTAGCTGCGCTACTTGCGCGCTTTTTCTTTTCACGCGTCTTGGTGAGCACCGCGGCAGGACCGTAGTCCTCGAGTTTGTCGCCGAGCACAGACGGGGCTTTCGGAAGGGGCATAACTGGACTCCAGAAGTTGCTGCAGCCCATGCTCATGCACTGTGCCGAGAGGCCGCCAATCAAGAATTCTCCCAATAATGATACTCCCAGTGTTTGGGTGCATTGAAAGCGTCTTCGGGCTAACCATTAGGGTTGAGCCTCTAGGCGTTTGAACGGTCATACTCCTTTTGGATAATTTTCGCTAAATGCCCTGTAAACCAATGGGATGAGAGGGTTTCTTTTTATTCACACGCTATACGCCAAGGCAGGGAAATCGGGTAGTATGGCTCAAGACCTATTTTGGAAATTTCTTTTCCGCAAAAAGATTCAAAGATTCACCAGGGAGTTGCGTATGCAATACATTTCCACCCGTGGGGACAGTACTCCGCGTTCATTCTCCGACATCCTCTATGAGGGATTTGCCCCTGATGATGGCCTCTATCTACCTGCGGCGTATCCAAAGATTAGCCGCGAGCAGCTCTGCCTTTGGAAGGGCTTGAGCTACCCCTCTCTTGCTTACGAAATCTTCCGCCTCTTTGCGCCGGAAGTACCGAAAGATCTCGTATGGCGCTTGGTCAATGAAACGTATCAGGGTGAAAATTTCCCCAATCGACGGGACTGGTTCCGCTCGGATGCCGTTACCCCCGTGACTTGGCTGCGCGGAGACGATGGGATTGGTTTGCTGGAGCTCTCCAACGGTCCGTCGCTCGCTTTTGATGACGTGGCGATGCAGTTTTTGGGGCGTCTTTTTGATGAACGCCCCGATAAGGGCGTCAAGCCGCTCAATTTGATTGGCGCGAGCACGGGCGATATGGGCGCGGCAGCGCAGGCCGCCTTTGCGAACAAAGAAGGTGTGAAGCTGATTTTGCTCTCGCCCAAGGGGCGTATGAGTGATTTCCAGAGCGCGCAACTCTATTCCTGCCAAGCTCCGAACGTGCACCATATCGAGGTGGACGGTACCTTTGACAATTGTCAGGACATTGTCAATACGTTGCTCAAAGATCGGGACTACGCACAAAAGGCCAACCTCAAGAGCATCAATTCCGTGCTTTGGGCTCGCATCCTGATGCAGGTCGTCTACTATTTCCACGCCTACCTTGAAGCTATCCAGGGATGTGGCGAGGACATTGTGTTTGTGGTACCCGCTGGTAACTTTGGCAACGCCTTTGCGGCGTGGGTAGCCAAGATGATGGGATTGCCTATTCTTCGCCTCATCATTAGCACCAATGAAAATGATGCCATGGATGCGTTCTTCCGCACGGGGCGCTATCACCCCAAGCCGAGCAACGAAACGATTGCGACAAGTTCTCCCTCGGCCGACATTTCCCGCGCTGCAAACTTTGAACGCTTCCTCTTTGAAGTGCTTGGTCGTGACACGGCACGCGTACGTGAGCTCATGCATGAACTCGAAGAGAAGGGTGAGTTTGAGCTCACGCGCGATGAATTCGCCAAGCTTCGTCTTTGCGGGGTGATTTCAGGGACGTCGAATCACTCTAACCGCTTAGAGATGATCGAATGGATGCACCTTGAGTACGACATGTTTGTCGATCCGCATACCGCCGATACACTTTTCTGTGGCGTGTACATGCACCCCGTGGGCGTTAAGACGATCTGTGTGGAAACGGTGAGCCCGGTGAAGTTCGCCCCGATGGTCAAGCAGGCAACAGGTTGCACCGTGGAGCTCCCTGAAGCATTTGCCGACATCTATCAGCGTCCCACCCGTAAGGTGACCGTGCCGGATCAGCTACCGCTGATTCGCGCGGAGATTGACCGCATTCTCAATCTCTAAGGCCCTTGTTCTAAAAGCGTGACATCGTGAAAACCCCTGTCTTTGGATTTGTTGGGTATTCAGGCGCTGGGAAAACCACGCTTGCCACGGCGGTTACCGAAATTTTGGTTTGCCGTGGCATGCGGGTGGCTGTGCTCAAGGATGCCCACCACCACGTCGACATGGATACCCCAGGGAAGGATACGTGGCGTTATCGACAGAGTGGCGCAGCACAGGTGATGCTGCGCACACCTGAGCGCTGGATTCTGCAGACTGAAACGCCGCAAAGGGTGGATATCGAAGCGGTGCTTAACCGCTTTGAGGGGGTAGACCTCATTCTTGTAGAGGGCTTTAAAAACGAAGGAAACTTCCCTAAAATTGAGGTGTTGCGAAAGGATCAGCCCAAACAGGCCGCGCCGCTCTATGTCGGTTGCCCCGATATTGTTGCGGTGGCCACCGACAGAGTGGACCTCTCGGATGCCCCTGTCTGCCTAGACGTCAATGATGCCGAGGCCGTAGCCAATTTTATTGTTGCGTTTCTATGATTACCTACACCGAAGCTCTTGAGCGGCTTCTCGCTAAAGCCGAGCCCATCACCGACACCGAAACCATTCCCCTTCTGTACTCTACACACCGCGTGCTCGCCGAAGACATTGTGAGCCCTATGGCGGTGCCGAGTTGGAATAACTCTCAGATGGACGGTTATGCCGTCCGTGCGGCCGATATTGCCGAGGCTTCCGAAGCAATACCGGTACGACTGCCGGTGACGGATCGCATTCCTGCTGGGGGTGTGGGGCAGCCTTTGGCGGCTGGCTCAGCTGCGCGTATTTTCACAGGAGCGCCCATTCCAGAAGGGGCGGATACGGTGGTCCCGCAAGAGCTTGTTGAGCGCGATGGTGATAGCGCAGTCTTTCGTGAGCCCCTCAAGCGTGGCGCTTGGGTTCGCTTGGCTGGGAGCGACGTAGCGCAAGGCTCTGTGGTGATGAAGCGCGGTGCGCGTCTCACCCCTGCTGGGATTGGTATGATCGCCTCGATCGGCCGCGCCTACGTCAAAGTCTATCGCCGACTCCGTGTCGGGATCTTCTTTTCTGGCAATGAGCTGGTGCAACCTGGTGAACCCTTGCCGCCAGGCGGCATCTATAACTCCAACCGCTTCATGATTCGAAGCCTCTTGCAGACATTGGGCTGTGAGGCCATTGACTTGGGCAATGTGCCCGACACGCTAGATGCCACGGTCGCAGCCTTTGAAAAAGCTGCGCAGAGTGCGGACGTCATTCTGACGACGGGGGGCATGAGTGTTGGGGAAGAAGATCATGTCAAGGACGCCGTGGAGCGGCTTGGAGAGATTGCGCTTTGGCGCGTCAAACTCAAGCCCGGCAAGCCACTTGCGTTCGGCACTGTGCGCGGCATTCCATTTGTAGGGTGCCCAGGGAATCCTGTCGCAGGCTTTGTGGTGTTTTTGATGATGGCGCGCCCCTTCTTGCTACGGCGAATGGGGCTTGAGGATATCGATATTGAACCGCTCAGTGTCCGTGCTGACTTTGATTGGCTCACGCCTGGCGAGCGTCAGGAGTTTGTTCGTGTTCGTCGCAATGAGCGCGGCGGGGTCGACATCTATCCGACGCAGAACTCGCAGGTGCTCTCCTCGTGCGCCTGGGCCGATGGGTTAGTGGATATCCCCGTTGGCGCAACCATTAAGCGTGGCGATATTGTTAACTACTATCCATTTTGTCAATTTTTTGCCTGATTCCCGTGCAGGTGCGCTAGTGCTCTGCACCCATTGAGGTGCAAGGAAACTAACGAATGAATCGCGGGAGTAATCGTTTTGCGCTTAAGCGGCAAGCCTTAACGTGGCTTTGTTATGCGCTTGCCGTGGTGCTAAACGCTATTTCTATTAACCAATAGGGAGGGGACGATTCGCTTTGGCGGTGCCGCGATAGTGCATGTGTCGTGCCTAGTGAGCGTCCATACGATCAACGATGAAAGTTAAAGTGCTCTATTTTGCGTTGCTGCGTGATGCCATGGGACTGTCAGAAGAACGGGTTGAGGTGCCTGAAAGCGTCCGTACGGTCGGAGCGCTACGTGATTGGCTCATGAGTCGTGGTGAACCGAGCGCGGGGGCACTCTCTAACAGTCGTCGTGTGCGTGCGGCTGTCAATCAGGATATGGTTGATATGGGGGCCGCAATCAGCGACGGTGATGAGGTAGCGTTCTTCCCGCCAGTCACCGGCGGCTAAATCATAGTCCTCGTGAACGTGGTGTTCTCTACCAGCTTGGCGGAGAGCACCTTTTTTCAATCTACATCTGCGTGAAGAGCATGCCGCAGCGTGCTTACGGAGCGCACGGTGCCTTAGGACACATCATGAGTGAGACCTATATTCGTGTGGGAACGGAAGATTTCGACGTCACCCAAGAACTCAAGAGAATTAACAGGCGTTCAGAGTGTGGAGCTGTCGCGTCCTTTCTTGGCGTGGTGCGCAACGCCAACGACGGAGATCAAGTGTATGCTATGGAGCTTGAGCATTATCCGGCCATGACAGAGAAGGCGCTCGCTGGTATTGTCGCGAAGGCTCGTAGCCGCTGGTCGCTCGGTGACGTGACTGTCATCCATCGTGTGGGACGCTTGTTGCCAGGTGAGCAAATTGTGCTTGTGCTGGTGGCGTCTGCGCATCGTCAGGAAGCATTTGCAGCATGTGAATTCATCATGGACTGGCTCAAGACCGAGGCCCCCTTCTGGAAGAAGGAGGATACGCCGCAGGGAGCCCGCTGGGTGGATGCTCGCGATAGTGATGATGCAGCTAAAGCGCGTTGGGCATAGCGCCCTGGCGCTGGTGCTCATCGCGAAAAACACTTTCCGAACAAGGGAGATATTTCATCATGACCCGTGATGGTCCATTGTGGCTGGTCGTACTGGCGGTCAGCACAGGGGCAGCCATTGGCGCCTGCATCCGTTGGGGACTTTCCTACTGGCTCAATGCGAAGGCGATTTGGATTCCGCTTGGCACGCTCACCGCAAACCTCACGGCGGGGCTCTTAATTGGGATTGCGCTAGCTTGGTTTACCGCTCATCCCTCGTTGCCGCCGGCGGTGCGACTTTTTGTGATCACGGGCTTTTTAGGCGGACTTTCGACATTGTCGACTTTCTCTGCGGAAAATCTCCATTTCCTCATGCAGGGCGAGTTACTCGAAGCGCTCGAGCATATCGGTCTACATACGTGCGGTACGATCTTCTCCACTTGGGCGGGCTACACCCTCTTTTCAAAGATTTTCTAGTCGGTTTGGGCGCTCACTGTCGGGCGCCCGATTTTTTGGGGCGAGCCGCGCAGCTTGCCCTCAGACGCTTTCTCGCACCGCTCTCTGTCTAGAGCGCAAGCTTCGCCATACAGAGATTGCGCTTGGACAAACTTTGTATCAACTCCAAGGTTGAAATTCAACACAAGACCCCCATATACAAAGCAAGTCAATGAGGGGACTGGCTTGAGGCGTGGTGCTTTCGGCGGTCCCCGGAGGAAAGCATTCAATGCGTCAGGATAAGCTAACAACCAAGTTTCAGGAAACGTTTGCCGAAGCTCAGTCGCTCGCTATTGCGCATGACAATAACCGCATCGAGCCAGTGCATCTGCTGAGCGCATTGCTCGCAGATGAAGATGGGTCTTCCAAGAGCCTACTTGAGCGTTCTGGGGTCAACGTCTCCCAACTCAGCCAAGCGCTGAAGGCTGAACTTGACCGTCTGCCCAAGGTCTCAAATACGGGTGGAGACATTCAGATTTCATCGGATACGATGGCACTTCTAAACCTCACGGAAAAGGAGGCAATGAAGCGTAACGATGCCTACATATCCACGGAAATGTTGCTGCTAGCGCTCACCGAAGATCGTAGCCGCGCGGGTGAATTAGCACGTGCTGCGGGTCTTACGCGTGCTGCGCTTGAAGCGGCGATCTCAACGGTTCGTGGTGGGGATACCGCTGATAACCCCGATAGTGAGCAGCAACGTGAAAGTCTCAAGAAGTACACCGTGGATCTGACCGAGCGGGCGCGTCAGGGCAAACTCGATCCAGTTATCGGGCGTGACGATGAAATTCGTCGCACCATGCAGATTTTGCAACGTCGTACCAAAAATAACCCAGTGTTGATTGGTGAACCTGGCACGGGTAAGACGGCGGTGGTTGAAGGACTTGCGCAACGTATTGTCAACAATGAAGTTCCCGATACGCTACGTGGAAAGCGTGTGCTCTCGCTCGATATGGCGGGGCTCATTGCTGGCGCTAAGTACCGCGGTGAATTTGAGGAGCGGCTGAAGAAGTTGCTCAAAGAGGTACAAGCGGCCAATGGTCAGATCATTCTCTTTATCGATGAGTTGCATACGGTCGTAGGCGCTGGGAAAACTGAGGGCAGCATGGATGCGGGCAATATGCTCAAGCCTGCGCTGTCGCGTGGGGAGTTGCATGTGATTGGTGCTACCACGCTTGATGAGTACCGCAAGTACGTGGAAAAGGATGCTGCGCTTGAGCGTCGTTTCCAGAAAGTGCTCATTGATGAGCCGAGCGTTGAGGATACGATTGCAATTCTGCGTGGTCTCAAAGAGCGCTATGAAGCGCATCACGGCGTGGAAATTACTGACCCTGCGCTGGTGGCCGCCGCGGAGCTTTCGCATCGCTACATCACGGATCGTTTCCTGCCTGACAAGGCCATTGACCTCATTGATGAGGCGGCCGCTCGTGTCAAGATGGAGATCGATAGCAAGCCAGAGGCGCTCGATCGACTCGATCGTCGTCTCATTCAGCTCAAGATTGAACGCGAAGCGGTCAAGAAAGAGTCTGACGATGCGTCCAAGAAGCGCCTAGCGCTGCTCGAGGAAGAGATCGCTCGACTCGGTCGTGAATACGCCGATCTTGAAGAGGTTTGGAAGAAGGAAAAGAGTGAGGCGCTCGGCGCAAAGAGCGTTCGTGATGAAATCGACCGTGTGCGCCGCGAGATGGAGGAGTACCGCCGTAGCGCACAGTATGACAAGCTCGCTGAACTACAGTACGGAGAGCTTCCTAAACTCGAAGAACGTCTCAAGAGTGCGATGGCTGAAGAAGGGGAAGGAAAGCGCCCCACGCTACTTCGCACAGCGGTTACCGCCGAGGAAATCGCTGAAGTCGTTAGCCGCGCAACGGGTATTCCTGTGGCGAAGATGATGGAGGGCGAGCGCCAGAAGTTACTCAAGATTGCGGACGCGTTGTCGTCTCGTGTTGTGGGACAGAACGAGGCGGTACGTCGCGTTGCGGAGACGATTCTCAGAAGTCGTGCAGGGCTCTCGGATCCGAATCGACCTTACGGTAGTTTCCTCTTTTTGGGGCCTACGGGGGTCGGTAAGACGGAGCTCACTAAGGCGCTGGCTAGCTTCCTCTTTGATAGCGAAGATTCGCTCGTCAGAATCGACATGAGCGAATTCATGGAAAAACATAGTGTGGCGCGTCTCATTGGAGCGCCTCCGGGCTATGTTGGCTATGAAGAGGGCGGCTACCTGACGGAGGCTGTGCGTCGTAAGCCCTACAGTGTCATCCTGTTCGATGAAATTGAGAAGGCGCATCCCGATGTCTTCAATGTACTACTGCAAGTGCTCGATGATGGCCGTATGACGGATGGTCAGGGGCGCACGGTGGACTTCAAGAACACGGTGATTGTCATGACCTCAAATCTTGGCGCCACGGAGATTCAGGAGATGATCGGCGAGCCGCACGACAAGGTCAAGGCGGCGGTCATGGAAGAGGTGCGTGAGCACTTCCGTCCTGAGTTCATCAACCGTATCGATGAGATTGTGGTCTTCGATTCGCTCGGCAGTGATGCGATCCGTAGTATTGCGCGCATCCAACTGAAGGCGCTCGAGGAGCGCGTGGCGGCTCAGGATATTCATCTTGAGATCAACGATAGCGCGCTCGATGAACTTGCTAAAGTGGGCTTTGATGTGCACTACGGGGCTCGTCCGCTTAAGCGCGCGATTCAGGAGCATGTGGAAAATGCACTGGCACGCCTACTGCTTGAAGGGCGTGCTGCGTCTGGTGATGTGATTGAGGTGAGTGCGAGCAACGGTCGCTTTGACTTCTCGGTGAAAAAAGCGGCGGTCGCTTAAAGCGCGAGTACGCAGGCCTGCTGGGTAAGCCGCTACGCAGGCTCTGCGCTCAGGCCACATGAATGTGAGGGGGGCATTTACTCAGCTCCCCTCAGTCTTTACATAGCCTTGTCGCTACGCGATTTAGTTTTTTGTTCCTGCTGCCTTAACGAGCGCACTGACCTCGTCAAAGGTGCGTGTAATGGAGACGGGAGGCGCTTTATCAAGCAGACTCACCATGACAATAGCAAGCATTGAGAGCGCAAAGCCCGGCAAAATCTCATAGAGATCCCACCAACCATACTCATGCCAAACCAGCACGACGACAGCACCCGTGACCATACCTGCGAGCGCCCCATTGCGCGTCATACGACGCCACCAGAGCGAGAGGATGATCAACGGCCCAAAGGCTGCACCGAATCCTGCCCATGCATAGGAGACCAAGGCCAGCACACGACTTTCTGGGTTACGCGCGAGCCAAACAGCGACGCAAGAAATCGCGAGCACCATGAGGCGGCCGACCCACACGAGTTCCTTCTGAGTGGCATGGGGACGCAAGAACGTGCGATAGAAGTCTTCGGTCAGCGTTGCCGAGCAAACAAGGAGTTGCGCAGAGAGCGTGGACATTACTGCAGCCAAAATGGCGCTCATGAGAACCCCCGCAATCCAAGGATTAAAGAGCAGGCTAGAGAGCACGATAAAAACACGCTCCTTATTTTCTAGCACGAGCGAGGCGCTTTCGGCATGGTGGGTAAAGTAGGCTGCGCCAAAGAACCCAACACCAATTGCGCCCGCAAGACAGAAAATCATCCAAAGTGTGCCGACGCGGCGCGCATTGGGAATGACTTTGATAGAACGAGCGGCCATGAAGCGTATGAGGATATGAGGCTGGCCAAAGTAGCCAAAACCCCAAGCACAGAGACTGAGGATGCCAATCCAAGTATGCCCTTTGAGAATGTTGAGCATGGAGGGATCGATTTGCGCGACGGCATCGGTCGCGGCGGTAAAGCCACCGAGGTCATTGATGACGGCAAAAGGTGTGACGATCAGGGCAATGCACATGAGCGTGGCCTGAATGGCGTCGGTCCAACTCACGGCCAAGAAACCGCCTACAAACACGTAGAAAATCGTACATACGGCGCCAATCCAGAGCGAGGTAGCGTACGGTAGGCCAAAGGTGTTTTCAAAGAGGCGTGCGCCTGCGACAACCCCCGAGGCACAGTAGATCGTAAAGAAAATAAGAATGACCGTAGCAGCCACAATGCGCAAAACGTTTTGCTTATCAGCAAAGCGGTGCGCAAAGTAATCGGGTAGGGTCAGGGCATTGTGCGCTTTTTCTGTATATAGGCGTAGCCGCGTTGCGACGATGCACCAGTTGATATAGGCGCCGATAGTAAGACCAATCGCAATCCAAGAGCTGGCGATGCCCGTGGCGAACACTGCGCCAGGTAGCCCCATGAGGAGCCAGCCACTCATGTCGCTAGCCCCAACGGAGAGTGCGGTAATCACACCGCCCAAACTACGTCCGCCCAAAATATAGTCGCTGTAGTTTCGGGTGTAGTAGTAGGCGAAGAAACCCACGCCCACCATGAGCACCATGTAGGAGATGAAGGTTATCGCGGTAGGATTGTTGAACATAGGCTGTTACGGCAGTGGTAAATAAGGGGCTAAATATTTTTGTTGTTGGCTTAAAGACAAGCTCCCACAAGTATACGGGTAAGGGGGAGGGCGTCGCTTGAAAAAATACGACTCCTATCGTGACGCTAGGGAATTTGCCTTAGTGGACGGGCTCCAAAAAGCAAGAGCCAGCGGCGCGAGACCGTCTGGCTCTCTGAAGCGTTCCTAACGCAAACCGCGCGCAGAGGCGTGGTGCTTGGGCATTAGCCCATGGCAACGATAAAGCGCATCACAATGAGGCTCACGAAAGCTGTGATCACGGGAATGCACATAATGAGGGGGAGATCTTTACCCTTGATGCCGATCACACCCAAGCAGCGCCCCATGTACTGAATCTGCGAACCCATCAGGAAGATGGCAGGGGTGACGATGGCCAAGTGCGTGCCGTCAACTTGACCGCTACCGAAAAGAGCAACGGCCACACCAACGCCGCCGCCCATACTCATCCATGCGCCGAGCAGAATCGTGGCGGCCTTGCCGGGTAGACCAAACAGACCCATGACGGGGTCAAAGAGATTACCGATCATTTCGAGTAGACCGGAGTGGTTAAGAACCTTGATGATGACGAAGGCCATCAACACGTTCGGAATCGTCGAGCTTGTAGCAATCTGCCAGCCATGAACAGCACCCTTGACGAACACGTCAGTAATCATGGGCTTGGTATTTGTATTTGGGTTGGACATAGTAAATCCTTTTCTCTAGACAAACTTTAAAACTCTGCTCCGCACGCCTTTACTTGCGTGCCTTGCGAATCTGGATGAGTCGCATAAGGTTGGCGGAGAAGAGCTTGCCGAGAAGCATGACCCCGAGACAAACACCGAGTGTGGTCGGTACCGCGGGTTGGCCCGCAGCGGTCTGCAATGTGAAGATCACAGCCCCCGAGCCCATGAAGTTGGTGATGGCCGCGTCAGCTGAGAGCTGGAAAGCGGCGAAGTTGAGTGTTTCCACATCGTTGAGATCACCCGCGTCACGGAGCTGACGGGTGAGCGCGGCGCCAGAGTCGGTCGACTGTAGCGAGGCAATGAGCGCGAGCGTGGCCGAACCCGGAACGCCAATCAAAGGACGAAGCAACGGGGTAAGCAGATTGCGAGCCGCATCGAGCGCGCCATAGAACTCAAAGACCGTCACCATAGCAAGTGCGAACATCACCGACGGGATGAGGCCAATGGCGAACATGAAGCCATCGATAGCGCCGCTGCCGCCTTTACCGCGGAAGTTAGCCATCGTGGTCGTGAGAACGTCGTTCTTTTCCACTGCGCTAGCTACGAGCGTGCCGAAGCTGCCGTTCATCGTTGTGAAGTCAAAGATGCCCCACCACTGTTTGGACGCACATACGCCAGAGAAAAACACGATGGCGCAGAACAGCGAAATGTACGCACCAATGCCAGGCTTGCGAGGCGCAAGCGCATTGGGATCGTTAGGTGTAGCAGACATAGTCATAATCCTTGTAATTTAAAAAGGCAGGCTCGCAGGTACCCAACTTCCCCAGTGCTCTATGAAGCCTTCAGAAAAGGGGCCCATGTTCCTGATTGAGCACTATTTTAGACGATGAATATGAGGTCTGCCCTAGGCGAAAACCCCAACTCCCTCTGCGTAATCACGCTTGGGAGAAGTCTTTTTGCAGGAGACAAGGTTTTCTAACCGGTACATATAAAACTTCGCAAATGAAGCTCGCCATGATTAGCCACCAATGAAACTCATCTCGACTTTTGTGCGGTCGGTAGCAAGTCCAAGACTGCGCAATTCTGAGTAATGGTCATCGCGGTGAGCCCAGATACGAGCGAGTGCGGTTTCAATTTCAAAGTCGGTGGCACCGCCGCGCAACATGGTGCGTAAGTCAAAACCTTGATTGGCAAAGAGGCAAAGAAAGAGTCGCCCGTCCATACTAAGTCGCGCGCGTGAGCAATCGCGGCAAAATGCCTGCGTCACGGAGCTGATACAGCCGAATTCACCCGCGCCATCACGGTAGCGCCAGCGAGAGGCGGTTTCGCCAAGGTAATTGGCGCCGATGGGCTCCACTGGCCAGTGCTCAGCGATCAAGCGCACGATTTCAGCGCTTGGTACCACATCGGTCATGCGCCAACCGTTGGCGGTGCCAACATCCATGTATTCAATGAAACGGGGAATAACGCCAGTGTTGCGGAAGTATTCCGCGATCCGTACTACTTCGTGCTCGTTGACGCCGCGCTTAACGACGGTGTTGACTTTGACGCGGAAGCCAAGCGCGAGCGCATGATCAATAGCTTCGAGCACTTTTGCTGCGGGAAAGCCTACATCGTTGAAGGCTTGAAAAATCCCTTCGTCAATGGCATCAAGGCTCACAGTAATGCGCTCGAGGCCAGCGTCGCGCAGAGCCTGTGCCTTTTTCTTGAGGATGGAAGCGTTGGTGGTCATGGCAACATCGACAGGACGACCATCCGCTAAGCGCAGTGCGGTCAGCTCCGCAACGAGGTGTTCAATGCCTTTTCTGAGTAGCGGTTCGCCGCCTGTGAGTCGGAGTTTTTCGACGCCGTTTTTTACGGCAATACGGGCGATGCGCAGAATTTCTTCAAAAGTGAGCAATTCCGTATGTCCGAGAAAGGCGTGTTGCTTATCGAACTTCTCCTTGGGCATGCAGTAGCGGCAACGGAAGTTGCAGTGGTCTGTGACAGAAATGCGCAAATCACGCAGGGGACGGCCACGTTCGTCGAGCCAATGCCCACCGCCCTTTCTTACTGCGCCAGTTTGAGGAATGGGTAGGCTCCCCACGTTGGTTGCAGGTTGAATCGGGATGATTTGCTTTGTGTCGTTCATCGGCATCTCCAAACATCCAGAGTTTTTGGTCGACGAGTCTTGCCTCTCTGGATATGGAGTCGATTATATCGGGCTGGCTTGGCAGTTGTCGGTAGCTCTTAGAGCTTAGTCGCATCGGCTGATTGCGCGAGAGCGGCATAAAATTCGTAGCGCTCTGCGTCGATTTCATGCGCCTCAAGTGCACGTTTAACGCTACAGCCTGGCTCATGCAGATGGCGGCAATTAAAGAAGCGACAACCATCGACATGTCGGCTGATGTCGGGCATGGCACGGAGGATGTCGTTGAGCGAGAGGTGTGCGAGGCCAAATTCTTGAAAGCCAGGACTGTCGATGATGGCGCCTTGCCAACCATCGATGGCTGCGTCATAGCGTTGCACGCGTGTCGTGGTTTGCTTGCCCAAGTTAAGTGCTTCGGAAAACTCTCGTGTTGCGGCTTGAGCGTGGGGGATGAGAAGATTGAGAAGGGTGGATTTGCCCATGCCTGACTGCCCAACAAAAAGGGTGGTTTTCCCCGTGAGCCGTTCAATCAGGGTGGCGCGGGTACGCTCGGCGTCGGCAATGGCTGATACAGACAACGTGCACTCACCAATGCCAGCTAAGAGTTGCAACGCGGCCGCGGCTTTTTGCGCATCCTCAGTCAATTCCGCCTTGTTGCGTACCACGATAACATCGATTTCCGCTTGGCGAGCGGCTAGGATTGCTCTCCAGATAAACCAAGGATTGAATGCAGGACGTGAGGCGAAGATGATACAGACTTGATCGACGTTAGCAGCGAGCGTTTTGATCCGCCACTCATCGGAACGGTAAAGCAGATTGCGTCGTTCGTTGACTGATTCGATGGCCGTGACCCCCGATTCAGGGGCTGTACAGAGAACATGGTCCCCCACACAAACGTCGGCGCGTTTGCCGCGTCGATGTGCTTCAAGCGTTTGGCCATCCTGAGTGAGCACTTTGTAGTGCCGCCCGTGACTCGCAATGACGAGCGCAGGCAGAAGGGTCTCACGGCTAGAGAAACAGGATTTTGTGGGCTTTGACATCGCGCGGAGCGCTCCTTTGGGAAGCGGAAGGAATCGTAGGCGTTGCCACAAGCTCGATCGGAGCTATGCGGCGCAGATTTTTCAGAAAGTATATAGAGCTTTAGGTGTTGTTGTGTGGGCTGAGAGCGAGCGCTACAATGGCGTCTCAAAAATGGATCAGGCTTAATGCGGGTGGATTGCTTCACCTCCTAAGCACGAGAGGCCCAAAGAATCGGGTGTTGAAGGAAATAGGCATGGATAAAGAGCTCGAGCGCGATCCGCGCTACGCCGATGATAATTTGATTTGGATCGACATGGAAATGACGGGGCTACAGCCTGAAATCAACCGTGTCATTGAAGTGGCCGCCATTATTACAGATAAGGACCTCAACATATTGCATGAGGGTCCTGTTGTGGCGATTCATCAGACGGACGAAATTCTGGCTGGGATGGATGCGTGGAATACCGATACCCATACGCGTTCGGGCTTAGTTGATCGGGTACGTGCCTCGAGTATCGACGAGCGTGGCTGTGAGGAAATCTTCCTGCAGACCTTCCGTCGTTTTGTCCCAGAAGGCAAGAGCCCGATGTGCGGTAACACAATTGGACAAGATCGCCGCTTTATGGCCAGGTGGCTCCCTGGGCTTGAGCGCTATTTCCACTACCGCTATCTAGACGTCTCGACGCTTAAGGAGCTCACTCGTCGTTGGGCGCCAGAGAAGCTACGCACCGTGGAAAAGAGCACCAAGCACCAAGCGCTCTCTGATATTCAGGACAGCATTGAAGAGCTGGCTTACTATCGCCGCGAAATCATGAAGATCTGAGCAGTGTGGGTGGCTGCGACTTGTCAGTAGCTACGCAGACAGGTCACAAAAACAAGGCGCCCCCTTGGGAGAATTCTCAAGGGGGCGCACTTTTCAGATGCGTGAGGATTTAGGTCACTTTAGACCATCAGAATCGCGCAAGCGATGACGGCGATGGTGCAGGGAAGTGCCGTACGCTTGACAACTTCAAGCGGGTTCACCATAGCGATACCAGCAACGAGAATCGTTACGCCAGCGAGCGGCGACATCGTACGACCCAAAGCGCCAGTGAGGAACGCCAAGCCGCCCAAGCCTTCGATGCTCATGCCGAAGTCACGGGCATGCGGAGTGACGGCTTCGTTAAAGGCGATGGTGGCAGCGTCACCACTACCGGTGATGATACCCATGATCCAGGGACCCAAAGAACCACCCCAGCGCGCGATGTCGTTGGAGTGCTTGAGCGTATCGACAGCAATGTCGATAAGGCCTGCAGAACGAAGACCTGCGGCGAAGACGCCAGCGGCAATAATGATGCCCATAACATCTGCGTAGCCCTTACCCATGCCAGCGAAGAACTGCTTGGCGAGATCCTGAGGATTGGTACGCGCAACAATCATGGCTGCAATGGTACCGATGAGCATAGCCTGGGCAACGCCCATCTTGATTTCCGGCACCCAAAGGTTGCCCACAACGAGAAGCGTGATCGGAATAAGCGGTACGATGGCGCGAAGCACGCTCGGGGTGAAGTCCGTCTGGGACTGTAGTTTGCTCGCGTCAGCCTTGGCTTCGGTGTCGCCTTTGTGGTCGCCGAGCACAAAGCAAATGATCAAGAGACCCGCGATAACAATGGCGCCAGACATCAGCGAGTAGGGGGTATGGAAGCTAATGAAGTCAATCACTTCCATATTGGCCATCTTGGCCACCATCGGGTTGTGTGAGGTACCCGGCGAGAGGTAGGAACCGATCGTACCACCGAGCACAGCTGCCGCAGCGGCCGCAGGCTTAATCCCTGCGCGCAACATCACCGGAATGAGCGTTGAGCCAACCGCCGCAGCGCAGCCTGCGGCAGAGGGAATGGCGATGTTCACAAAGAAGGTAATGGCGGTGCAGACGGGGATGAGGAAGATGCCCAAACCACGAATCGGCGAGGCGAGGTAGTGTACGAGAGAACGGTCACACTGCGTGTAGTTGGCAACGAAGGCAAAACCCATCGAGCCGCAGATTGCCATCACCAGCGAGGCGTTGGTCATGGACTTGGCAAAGGCGTTTAAGCCATCAAGGAAGTGCAGGCTGATAAGACAGAGGAAAAGACCAGCGGAAATCAGCACTAGGCGGGTTTCGTAGCGTTTAATCAATGCCCAAATTGTAGCAATCACTACAACAAGAGCAATCCAAGGAAGTATTGCAGACATAGAAACTCCGTACTTGAATGTCTTTGAGGAGCTGGCTCTGGGGTGCAGACAGCCCCTTGTTTAGGATTATCTGCTCAAGTATGCAACAAAAGTTCACGATTTGCTTTCGTGTGGTCCGACTCTATGCGTTTTTTATAGCTAATCTCGGGAAAACCATTAGGTCTAATGGTTGAGTTTCTCTGTTTGGGGGACGTCCTGTGAGGCGGGGTGACGAGGTGAGTTTGGCTCACCTCGTGTGGTTAGTGGGCGCGCTGCGACTTATTTTGCATCCTCAGGATCGGAAAGTGACGTATTTTTGAGTGTCAGGGTGCGGGGGGCTTTCACTGTAAGCGGTCGTGTCTGCGCTGCCTGAGGCGTTTCGCTTTCTTCATGAGCACTGCGGCGAGCTCTGAGCAAGGGGACGTTTTTCATCCATGCTTGGAGCATGGAGATGCTGATTGCCAGCAGAATTGGCCCGAGAATAATACCCATAAAGCCAAAGGCCATGATGCCACCAAAGACTCCTAGAAAGATGAGCCCAAGGGGGAGTGAGGTACCACGTGCGATGAGAATGGGTTTAACAAAGTTGTCGACGCTCGAGACGGCTAGGGCTCCCCAAAGTAGCATGAAAATCGCCATCCCCGTCTCGCCTTGTGAAAGAAGCCAAAGTGCGACGGGGCCCCATACAAGCGGTGGTCCAACAGGAATGATGGAGAGTATGCAAACGAGCGTCGATAGCGTGAGGATGCCTGGGATGCCTGCAATCCAAAAGCCTACGGCGGCAACGAGCCCCTGACCGAGCGCAGTGCCAAGAATTCCTAGTACTACGGAGCGTGTCGTGTTGATGAGAATGCCATTCATCTCACCGGCCAAACGGCCACTAATTTTCTCCAGTACAACATGGACCCGTTGCGCAAACCACGGACCATCTCGGTAGAAAAAGAACACAATGAAGGTGACAAGCACCATCTGCATTAGCCCCGAGCTGACATTGAGCGCAGCATTGAGTAAGCCGCTCGTGAGCGGGTCAATGAGCTTTTGCAGTGTGGCGGTCAACGTTGTGGGATCAATCGCAAAGAGGAGCTGCTCATGAAGCCAGCTGCCTATGACAGGCAAATCGGCAATCCACTGCGGTAGTGTAAAGCCTGTAGCAACCCACGCCTTAAAGAGGGAAACCGCTTTGGGGATTTGCTGCGCTAGCGCCACGAGAATGAAGCTCGTTGGGATGAGCACACACGTGACGATCAGCAGAATCATGATCAGCGCGGGAACGGTTGTGCTGTTTCCAAACGAGCTACGGGCTCGCGTAAAAACGGGCCAGGTGACGACAGCGAGAATCGCCGCAATCATGATGGCAGTCAAAAAGGGGCGAACGACAAAGTAGCACCCGACGGCGACGGCGGCTGCCGTCAGGGTGCGAATCAGAATGTCAATACGCTCTTCGAAACTGAGACGGCCATCACCGTTTGTTTCTACTTGGGCGTGATCCTCAGAACTGGTCACGACTGGCCTCGTAGCGCACTAGCAATTAACGGACGACAGCAGGCTCGGAGAGCGTAAAGCAGCCATTGAGCTGGATGCTGACGGCGGCTTCGATGAGGCTGTCGATGGCAGGCATACGCGTGAAGCTCTTACGCCAAACAAGGAGCACCTTACGGTTCGGTACTGGCGACTTAAATGGAATGATCTTGATCGTCGAGGATTCAATCGGCGTCAGATACGGTACTGCGGACGCTGGTAGCACGGTGATCCCAAGTCCCTGAGCAACCATATGAGTAATCGTCATCAGCGAAGAGCCCTCTACTGTACGCTGCAGTTCGGTAGCTTTGGGGTTGTTCGATGCGAGGATACTCGGGCAGACATTGAGAATTTGATCGCGGAAGCAGTGACCTGCACCGAGCAACAACATGGTTTGATCTTTGAGCTCAGCGGGGGTGATGTAGTTGCGGTTGACCCAAGGATGATGTGCAGGCACCGCTACCACAAAATCTTCTTGATAAATCGCTCGGGTCATAAAGCCCGTGTCGTGAATCGTATCCGCCATGATGGCCACATCTATCTCACCCTTGCGCAGCTGTTGAAGGAGCTCATTGGTGAAGCCTTCCCGCAGGTAAAGCGGCATTTTGGGTGCGCTAGCGTTCATGCTTCGGACGAGCTGCGGCAACAGGTAGGGGGCGATGGTGTAGATGACCCCCAAGCGAAGACCACCGGCGAGCGCATCTTTGCCCTGAAGAGCGAGCTCGACAATGTGATCTGTGTCTTCAATCACTTTCTGCGCCTGAGCAACGATTTGTTCACCCACAGGGGTCATGGCGATGTCTGAGGTGCGGCGTTCGAAAATCGTCACCCCCAGTTCCTCTTCGAGCTTTTTAATGGCAACAGAGAGGGAGGGTTGACTCACAAAGCAAGTTTCTGCAGCACGGCCGAAATGGCGTTCGCGTGCAACGGCAATGATGTACTTCAATTCGGTTAAGGTCATAGATATTCCTTCAAACCACAAGGTAACTGTAAAAAATCAGGCGGAAAGGAGTCGGCTGTGTCGCGCGAACCATCGGTTCGCTTGGGCAAGTGCCGCATCCTTGTCGAGAGAGAGCCACTTTTTCGCGACGTCGGTTGCGGCGCGCAGCAGCGCCTCATCTCTGTCCAAATCGGCAAAACGCAAAAGTGGCATACCGCTTTGACGTTCTCCGAGAAATTCACCAGGTCCGCGCAACTTAAGGTCGTAGCGCGCAATTTCAAAGCCATCCGTTGTTTCGCGGATGATGCGTAGACGCTCTTTGGCGGTCTCGGTCAATTCGTCACCAAAAAGCAGCAAGCAACTACTGACGGCAGCTCCGCGACCCACTCTGCCTCGGAGCTGGTGCAATTGCGAGAGTCCAAAACGCTCAGCATGCTCAATGATCATGAGCGAAGCGTTGGGTACGTCGACCCCCACCTCAATCACGGTCGTGGCTACAAGCACATCAAGCTCGCCTTGGGCAAAGCGGCTCATGACCAAATCTTTTTCTTCACCGCTCATCTGGCCGTGTACCAAGCCAAACCGGCAAGCGGGTAGGGCACGGGTGAGTTCCTCGAGTCGAGTGGTGACGCTAGTGAGTGCGAGCGCCTCGCTCTCTTGCACAAGGGGGCAGACCCAGTAGGCCTGACGCCCTTCTTCTAACGAGTGTTGTAGGGCAGCAAATACCTCCGCCGTTCTCTCCACCCGTACAAGCTTGGTACTCACGGGTGTACGTCCAGGGGGCAACTCATCAATAACACTCACATCGAGGTCCGCGAGATAGCTCATTGCGAGTGTTCGCGGTATGGGCGTTGCTGAGAGCATGAGCAGGTGCGCGGTGAGTCCCGATTCTGAGCTAGAGCGTAGCGCAAGGCGTTGAGCGACGCCAAAGCGGTGCTGCTCGTCAACAATGGCAAGTCCGAGCGAGTGAAAGCGGACCCCCTCTTGAATAAGAGCATGGGTTCCAACAATAAATTTCGCCTCACCAGACTGAATGGCCGAGACGGCCGCTGCGTGCTCGGAGGCCTTCATGCGCCCTGCGAGCCAGACAATACGGATGCCGATGGGCTCCAACCAAGCGCGCATCTTTTCGTAGTGTTGCTCGGCGAGGATCTCCGTCGGTGCCATGAGTGCGACCTGCTCTCCGGCTTCAATAGCGGTGAGGCCCGCTAAGGCAGCGACGATGGTTTTGCCACTACCGACATCCCCCTGAACGAGACGGTTCATGGGGTTGGCACGGCAGAGATCGGCACGAATTTCTGAAAGCACGCGCTCTTGTGCGCTCGTAAGCGAAAACGGTAACCTTGCAAGCAGTGACTCGGTAAAGGGGGTTGCGTCGGGAGCGATGCGGGGCGCTTGTTCGGCGCCGATTGCTTCACGGCTTGCGCGCAGCGTAATTTGCTGCGCTAGGAGCTCATCAAAAATAAGCCGCCGCCAACTTGGCGAAGTTCGGTTTTGTAGACCGTCTACGTCAGCGCCTTTTGGAGGGTGGTGCAACGCTTCGAGCGCCTCGCGAAAACCTGGCAAACCCAGCCCTTCGGTATAAACGTGCGGAACTGGGTCGCTCAGATCCAAGTCGAGCATCGCACGATCAATGCGTTTTCTCAACCATGCCTGCTGTATGCCTTCCCCTGCGGGGTAGATGGGCGTGAGCGAGGTCGCCAGCGCTTGAGTGGATGTGCTGCCGAACTTCACTTTCGGGTGCAACATTTCTAAACCACCCTGCCAGCCTGGTTTCACTTCCCCATAGAGGCGAACTGTTTTGCCTGCACTGAGCTCTTTTTGTGTCGAGGGGAAAAAGTGAAAAAAGCGTAGCGTGAGCTTTGCTGAATCGTCATGGCCATCCACGAGTAACTGTGGGCCCGAACGTGTTGAGATCACGCGTTGTGCGTCGACCGAAAAGGAGATAAGCGCAGGCACTCCTGGTTGCATAGCAGCAATCGGCGTAATGCTCGTTTCGTCTTCGTAGCGTAGGGGCAAGTGCAAGACGTAGTCCCAGCTGTCTACAAGACCGATGCGTTCGAGGCGCTCAGACAGAGGCGGAAGTTTCTCTCCTTTCGTTCGAGCGCTTGTAGCAGAACGTGGGGTGGTCATGACAGTGTTTCTCTCGTATGGGCGTGATCGAGGTAGCAGCGGGGATTGAGCCACCACCTCGAACGGCTCACCCTTTAGGGCAAAGCGACCGTTGCGTCGATCTCAACGAGCGCGCCTTTGGGGAGCGCTGCCGCGGCATAGCAAGTGCGCGCAGGGAAAGGCGCGCTCAGCACTTCGCTCATGACGGCATTGACGATGGGGAAATCGGCCATGTCGGTAATGAGTACAGCGACTTTCACTACATGGGAGAGATCGGAGCCAGCTGCCTCGCACAAAACTTTGAGATTGGCAAAGGCACGACGCGCTTGCGCTTCAATACCTTCTTCCAAATTGCCTGTCTCAGGGTTGAGACCAATTTGACCTGCCGGATAGAAGGTGTTGCCATGCACGATGCCTTGACTGTATGGGCCAATGGGTGCTGGGGCTGCTTTTGTATTGATCACGTTGATCGCCATGCCGATCTTTCCTCCAAAGCGTTTTGATGTTGTTGGCTGTTGGATATATTCTATCGGAATTTTCAGATTGATAGGGATTGTTTTAATGAAGTGAATTGATCCAACGTATTAGCTTTTGTAAAGAAACAGATCCTGCAACAATACGTATTAATACGTAATACCAAAAACAGCCAATTTTCCTTGTCGAGAACGGAATATCGGTTGAAGCTAGGGTTTATAGCTACCTATAAAGAGATATTTTTGTGTTGTCGAACGAGAAGTGAAGAACGACTTTTAGGAAGTTTGTACGGTGTATTGCGGGCATGGCTGGGATAAAAAAGTCTAAATTCTGGCGTAAATTTTCTTTAATTCTTGTTAGAAATCACAGGTGTAATTAATTCTCTACTTTTTATTAGGGTTTTCCCTAATATACCTCTAGAGGTAGGATTCTTAAACTTCAGCGTGGTTAGTGACTTATATCTAATTCAACTGGTGTGATTGCTCTTAACTCCCATCCCCAAGCGGTTACGTATAAACACGTATAAATGTGGACGTGGCTTGTGTTAAGGAGGTTGTTTTCTTTGACTCAGGCGAAAGAGACTAGAAGAAAGACTTTCGTTCAGAGCAGAAACTGCTATAAAAGCGCCATGAAATCCAGTTGACCTAGGTAGGTTTGCTAGTCTGCCGCTCCGCCGAAATGACCAGTGCTTTTCGGCAGTAACGGTTGCGGGACTCTGAAAAGGTGGGGTCACGCAAATCAACTCTCAGGGCAAGGATTAACTGCTGCCCCGCCATAGAAAATCAGGCGGGCACTGTAAAGATTTGACCCCGCATCGGCCATGGACGCTCTGTCAATTAAGTCCCGCCGGTGCAACGTCTTTAAATCTAGGAGACCATAGGAAATGAAAATCATCTACACCGACGTGCTCGTGATCGGTGGCGGTCTTGCCGGTCTGCGTATGGCTGTTGCGGCCAAGCGCCGTGGGCATGACGCAATCGTCCTGTCGCTCGTTCCTCCGAAGCGTAGCCACTCCAAGGCTGCTCAGGGTGGTATGCAGGCCTCTCTTGGTAACGTGATCAAGGGCATGGGTGACAACGAAGACATCCATTTCGGCGATACCGTTCGCGGTTCCGACTGGGGTGCCGATCAGGAAGTTGTGCGTATGTTCGTGAACACCTCTCCGAAGGCAGTTCGTGAACTCGCCGCTTGGGGTGTGCCCTGGAGCCGTATCACCCCGGGTGACCGTCAGGTCATCATCAACGGTGAAAAGGTGACGATTACGGAACGTAAGGAAGCCGCTGGCCTTGTGGCTCAGCGTGACTTCGGTGGTACGAAGAAGTGGCGTACCTGCTACGTCTCCGACTGTACTGGTCACGCCATGCTCAATGCGGTGTCCGACCGCATCATTGCTGAGCAGGTGCCTGTGATCGAACGTGTCGAAGCGATGAGCCTCATTCACGACGGCAAGCGCTGCTATGGCGCGGTGGTGCGTGACCTCATCACGGGTGAACTCATGGCCTATGTCTCCAAGGCCACGGCCATCGCCACGGGCGGTGCGGGTCGTATCTATCGTGTTACGACGAACGCCGTTATTTGTGAAGGTATCGGTTACGACCTCGCGCTCAATACGGGTGTTGCTGCGCTCGGTAACATGGAAGCTATTCAGTTCCACCCGACCGGTATCTTCCCTGCGGGCATTCTCGTGACGGAAGGCTGCCGCGGTGACGGTGGTCTGTTGCGTGACGTTGACGGCCATCGCTTCATGCCGGATGTGGAACCAGAAAAGAAAGAACTGGCTTCCCGCGACGTGGTCTCCCGTCGTATGGAAGAGCGTATCGCTCAGGGCAAGGGTGTCAAGAGCCGCTTCGGTGAGCATATTTGGCTTGACATCACGTTGCTCGGTGAAAATCACATCAAGCACAAGCTGCGCGAAGTTTATGAAATCTGCCATTACTTCATGGGTGTGGACCCGACGAAGGAATGGATCCCGGTGCGTCCGGCTCAGCACTACACCATGGGTGGTATCCGTACGCTGCCCACCGGTGAATCGCCGACGCTCAAGGGGCTCTTTGCCGCTGGTGAAGCTGCTTGCTGGGACATGCACGGCTTTAACCGCCTCGGTGGTAACTCCGTTGCTGAAACCGTGGTCGCAGGCATGATTGTGGGCGAGTACATCGCTGACTTCTGCGATAAGGCTGAAAACGCGATCGACATCCCGGCCTCTATCATCTATGACGCCGTGAATAAGGAAGCTGCGCGTATGAAGCACTTCACGACCAACGGCGGTAGCGAGAACGCCTATGAGTTGCGCACTCGCATGCAGGACATCATGACGACCAAGATCGGTATCTTCCGTAAGGGTAAGGATATGGAAAGTGCCGTCTCCGAACTTGAAGACCTCTACAAGCGCTCCTTCAATGTTTGCGTCAAGGACGTCGTGGGCCCGAACCCCGAACTCATTTACGCTTACCGTACTCAGTCCATGTTGCGCGTCGCGCTCTCCGTGGCCTGTGGCGCTCTGAACCGTAAGGAATCTCGTGGCGCTCACTACCGTGAAGACTACAGCGTGCGTAACGACGTGGATTGGCTCAGCCGTACGCTGGCCACTTGGAAGGAAGGGGACACCCTGCCGACGTTGAGCTATCAGAAGCTCGACATCAGCAAGATGGAATTGCCCCCGGGATTCCGTGGCTACGGCGTCAAGAACTACATCGAGAATCCGGAATCCGCCAAGCGTCAGGCTGAAGTGGATGCCATCCGCGCCAAGATGGAAGCGGAAGGCAAGGATCGCTTCGCCATTCAGGAAGCCCTCATGCCGTATCAGCACTTGCTGCCGGCTCGACTCAAGGGCAAGAACGAACGTATCGATGAACCGCTGAACGACTAATTTTGGAGCTCATGCAAATGGCTGAAATTGAACAGAAGAAGCACCGCATGCTTAAGATCAGCATCCTGCGCTTCAACCCCCAGGATCCCGAGAGTGTTCCTCACATGCAGACTTACGAACTCGAGGAATCCGACTCGATGACGCTGTTCATCGCGCTCAACGAGCTTCGTGATACACAGGACCCCACGCTGCAGTTTGACTTTGTCTGCCGTGCTGGTATCTGCGGCTCTTGCGCAATGATGATCAATGGCAAGCCTGGTTTGGCCTGCCGTACGCTCACGCGTGACCTCCCGTCGGAATTCACGCTCGCCCCCTTGCCGGCCTTTGAACTGATTGGTGACCTCTCGGTTAACACTGGTAAGTGGATGCGCGATATGAGCGAGCGCATGGAAGCTTGGGTGCACATGAAGGAAGGTGAAGTCGATCTTCGCAAGAAGGAAGAACCGATGGATCCGCAGCTGGCCGAAGACATCTACGTGCTCGACCGTTGCGTCGAATGCGGTTGCTGTATCGCGGGTTGCGGTACGGTCCGCATCCGTCCGGACTTCGTCGGTGGCGTTGGTATCAACAAGATTGCCCGCTTCCGCCTTGACCCGCGCGATACGCGTAACGATGCCGACTACTATGAAGTGGTGGGTGATGAGTCTGGCGTGTTCGGTTGCATGTCGTTGCTCGCTTGCCACGACTTCTGCCCGAAGGATCTGCCGCTCAAGACGCAGATCGCCTTCATCCGTCGCAAGATGGCTGAGCAGGGTATGCGTGGGTACGACAAAGTGTTGCCGTCCCAGAAAAAAGCTATTCCCATCAAGCCTGTTCGGCAGTAATATTATCTAGGCTGTTCTAGCTACCCCGAACCCTTTAGGGGTAGTTAGAACGGATTATTAAACTAAGAGTCAGGACCACTCTCGCACTCTTAGAAACTCTGTGGTGTCACATGCCCTAGGAACAAAGGGCGAGAACACCAACCTGTTATTTGAGGAGCATTAACATGTCTCGTATTGAAAGCGACTTCCTTGGCGAACTTGAGATTCCGGATGACGTCTACTATGGCGTGCAGACGATGCGCGGCAAGCACAATTTCCACATCACGGAAATGCCGATGTCCCAGGAACCCTTCTTTGCGATCGCTTATGGCTATGTGAAGAAGGCCGCTGCCAAGGCCAATAAGGAATTGGGCACGATCCCCGCTGATGTCGCTGATGCTCTTATGTGGGCCTGCGATCAGCTCATCGCTGGCAAGTACAACGACCAGTTTGTGACCGACTGGCTTCAGGGTGGTGCGGGTACCTCCACGAACATGAACGTCAATGAAGTGATTTGCAACCTCGCTTGCGAACACCTCGGTTTGGCTAAGGGCGACAAGAAGGTCTCCCCGAACGACCATGCCAATTTCGGTCAGTCGACCAACGACACCTATCCGACCGCTCTGCACCTTTCGCTCATCCTGCGCTCCAATGAACTGCTGAAGACCGTCGAAGCGCTGGTTGGTTCCTTCTACAAGAAGGCTGAAGAAACGAAGAACGTGCTGAAGATGGGCCGTACCCACCTGCAGGACGCCGTGCCGATGTCCTTTGGCCAGGAATTCCATGGCTGGGGTCGCACGATTGAAGATGAAATCAAGGTCATCAAGGAAGCTCAGGAACACCTCAAGGTCGTTAACCTTGGCGCTACCGCCATTGGTACGACGGTGACGGCTCACCCCGACTATCCTGCTCTCGCTGTCAAGTACCTTGCTGAATTGACCGGTATTGACTTCAAGAACAGTGATGACCTCATTGCTGCGACGAGTGATTGCGGCTCCTATGTTGCGCTCTCCTCTGCTTGCAAGAGCTTGGCCGTTAAGCTCACGAAGGTCTGCAACGACCTGCGTCTCTTGGCTTCTGGCCCGCGTACGGGTCTCTCCGAGCTCGTTCTGCCGCAGTTGCAGCCTGGCTCCTCCATTATGCCGGGCAAGGTTAACCCCGTTATCCCAGAAGTGACCAATCAGGCTTCCTTCCTCGCTATCGGTCTCGACACGACAGTGATGCTTGCCGCCTCGGCTGGCCAGCTTGAACTGAACGTGATGGAACCGGTGATCACCTTCGCACTCTACATGCAGATGAAGGTGCTCTCCAACGCTTGCACGGCGTTGCGCGAGAAGTGTGTTGACGGCATCGTTGTGAATGCCGAACACTGCAAGGATCTCGTGATGGGTTCGCTTGGCATCGTGACGCTGCTCAAGCCGCACTTTGGCTACAAGCCCTGCGCCAACGTTGCTCGTGAAGGCTTCTTGACTGGCAAGTCGTTGCATCAGCTCGTGGTTGAAGAAAAGGGCATGATGACGCAGGCTGAATGGGACAAGACCTTCACCTATGAAAATCTCATCAATCCTAAGTTCGAAAAATAATAATTGAACAAGGAGAATCGGGGAGTCATCGATTTGCTCCCTGATATGAGTAAACCCACCCGCGTTGTCGACCAGTAGGCGCGGGTGGTATACCAACCACAAAGAGGAATCAAAGGCTTCGGGCATTAAAGCCTTTGACCAACGCTATGTCTATTCAAATCATTCTGCAATTTTTGGTCGTCCTCGTGGCGATCTTCCTCGGTGTCCGCTTGGGCGGCATCGGTATTGGCTACATCGGCGGTGCTGGTGTGCTCGTGCTCGGTCTTGGCTTTGGTATGGCTCCGGGCAATGTACCTTGGGACGTGATCCTCATCATCGCTTCGGTGATCGCTGCCATTTCCGCTATGCAGCTCGCTGGTGGTCTTGACTACTTGGTTCAGATCGCTGAAGGGATTCTTCGTCGCAACCCTAAGCAGATTAACTATCTGGCTCCGGTCGTTACCTACGTGCTGACGCTCTTCGCTGGTACGGGTCATACTGCTTTCTCCATGATCCCTGTGATCGTTGAAGTGGCCAAGGAACAGCACATTCGTCCGTGCGTACCGCTTTCTATCGCCGTGGTTGCTTCCCAGATCGCTATTACCGCTTCGCCGGTTTCGGCTGCTGTGATTTACATGTCCGGCGTGCTTGAAAAGTTTGGCTGGAGCTATCCGCTGCTGCTCTGCATCTGGATTGCGACGACGTTCTTGGGTTGCATGATCACCGCTTTTGTCATGACGCTCATCAGCAACATGGATCTTGACAGCGACCCTGTGTACAAGGAACGCCTTGCTAAGGGCCTCGTTCATGCCCCGACGGCTGAACAGAAGAAGCTTCTGCCGCATGCCAAGCTCTCCGTGCTGATCTTCTTGCTCGGTATCATCTTGGTGGTCTTCTATGCCTCCGCCATTTCCCCGGCTGTTGGTTTGATTGACCCTGTGATCGTCAAGCGCGACGCTGCTATTTGGTCGTTCATGTTCTTGATTGCCTCGCTGATTTCGTTCTGCTGCAAGATCGATGTCTCGAAGATTGGTTCGAGCTCTGTCTTCCAGTCCGGCATGATCGCTTGCGTGTGCGTCTTTGGTGTGGCTTGGTTGGGTGACACTTTCGTGTCTGGTCACAGCGCTGAAATTAAGGAACTCGCCGCTGGTACCGTGAGTAGCTATCCTGCTCTGCTCGCCGTGGTGTTCTTCTTGGCTTCCATGCTCCTGTACTCGCAGGCTGCTACCGCTAAGGCCATTACCCCAGCTATCGTTGCTGCACTTGGTATCTCTGCTGCCAACCCTGGCGACAGCTACATGCTTGTTGCCTCGTTCGCTGCGGTTTCCGCTCTGTTCGTTCTGCCGACCTACCCGACGCTGCTCGGTGCCGTGCAGATGGACTACACGGGTACGACCCGCATTGGTAAGTGGGTCTTCAATCACGCCTTCTTCATTCCTGGCGTGCTTGCCATCGGTACCTCCGTTGCGCTTGGCTTCGTTGCCGCTGGTCTCTTCCACTAAATGGCATGAGACACAGGGGTGGATATTGCCCCCCACCCCTGATACCCTTACTGGTTAGAGTGAAAGCACTAGCATGAAATACGGCTGGTGCTTTTCTCGTTTTCAGCCTGCGCCGAAAAACGTCGCCGTTGCCGAGAGATACAAGGCACGTACAGCAAAGTATGACTGTACTTTGCCACTAATCGTTCAATATCAGTCACGAAAAGCCTTGTGGGAGAAGGTAAGGTGGGTCTTCTTCTGCGGAATTTTGTGAGATATATAAATGCCGAGAATCGCAACCTTTGTCTTTCGACCTCTACTCTGTAGAGCAGCGTTCGCTCAATAGGCGCGGTAGGAGATAGAGCGCGGCATGGCGCTCGTGACGGAAATGTCGAGAGATGAATGTTTGGCGCTCTTGTGCGCTAAAAAATAGGCTCAGCACCGCTTAGCACTGAGCCTACCAAGGACTGAAAATTAAGCGTTGTGGTCAGTAGGATCGACGCGCATCGACTACCACGGCAATGGGCAACTTAGTGCCACGGAGCCTTTTCTTCAAGGATTTTTGCGTCGCCTGCAGTAAAGGTAGTGAGGCTACCAGCTTTGGTCTGGATGCAGATATAGCGGATGGCGCTATGAGCCGCGGCACGGATGGCACGATGTCCTTTGGGGTCTATGCGGAAAGCGTCACCAGCCTTAATTTCGACGACTTCACCATCGATATAGAGTTCCCCCGCTCCTTCAAGCACAATGTAGAGCTCTTCATTGACGGTGTGAGCATGTACGAAAGGCACTGCAACACCAGCGGGTAAGGCGTTAATCGAAACTTCAGCACCCGAGAGTTTCAGTGCGTCGTGCAGTTCAACACGTGGCGCGTTTGCGGTGTGCGTTAACAGATAATTTGACATCAGAGGATCTCCTTTATTTGTTCGGCATCGAACAATTTTAGTAAAAAAGCGGTGGATACCGTTTTGTGCGATTACCGCTCGCTGCAAGCATCCACCAAGCGGTTGAGCAACCCTTCAAGTTGCCCGGCTTCCTCTTCGGAGAGTACCGCCATAAATCGTGCATTGAGAATTTCTGAGACACGGAAGAACACGGGCTTAAGCGCCGTACCTTTCTCGGTCAACGCCACGGAAACGGCGCGTGCGTCGGCAACGCTAGGAACCTTGCTGACGTAGCCTAGTTTGACAAGCTTGTCGACGATCACGGAAACCGTAGACTTGGTACGTTTGGTGAGCGTAGCGAGTTCCGTGACGGTTAAGCCATCCTTTACGTAGAGCGGCGCCAAAACGTCGCCGTGGCAAGGGAGCAAATCCGTAACGCCAGCGCCTTTGAGTTCGGCGAGGATAATGCGCTCAGAATTAGCTACGAGCCGTGAGGCATAGGATACGAAAGGACGGTGTAAGACATTTCTCTTTTTCATGGAAGTTATTATAGTTCGATATCGAACGATTACAAAAGCAGAGATGTAACAGATTGTGTTAGCAAGGGGGTGAGCCTGAGCTCAGCAGGCGCACGCAAACTCGCCGTGAGGCCGAGTGCCATGGCAGCAGAAACTTTGGGGGTATTTTTTGGGGGAGTGGTGCCGGGAACGGGAATCGAACCCGTACGCCGTTTAAAATGGCGGCGGATTTTAAGTCCGCTACGTCTACCAATTTCGTCATCCCGGCACAGCGATCAGCAGCCATTCTCTGATGATAGATAGAAAAAAAGGAACTTGCTCAAAGTTCCCCACATCAGAAAAAACTGGAGCGGGAAACGAGTCTCGAACTCGCGACCTCAACCTTGGCAAGGTTGCGCTCTACCAACTGAGCTATTCCCGCTTGGAGGCGCGAGGCGGAATCGAACCGCCGTAAACGGATTTGCAATCCGGTGCATAGCCACTTTGCTATCGCGCCAAAATTTGGAGCGGGAAACGAGTCTCGAACTCGCGACCTCAACCTTGGCAAGGTTGCGCTCTACCAACTGAGCTATTCCCGCTTTGAGAAGTTGAATTCTACACGAAATCTTTTGATTGTCAAGAGTTACTCACAAGAACACGGCATCTCAGCGTTGCTGAATTTAGTTCTCGTGAAGCGCTTGAGTCAAGACGGTTTCTCTTGATGAGCATCGTACGTTGTATGCGCAGGAGCGTTTTCTTTTTTCTTGTAGAATCATGAGCATTCAACTTTAGGAGCCCCTGATGAGGGATATGATTGCAAGCACTTGGTGGAGTCAACGCTGGCTCGATGCCCTCAAAAAGCTTGATAAGTGGGGAAGGCTAGCGCGTGGCAGAGCTTATTTTAAAAAAGGTCATATCCTTAGTCTTCGCTTCTATTCTACGGAGAGAAGTTTTCTCGCTGAGGTGAGTGGCTCCTCCTACAATTTTTATGACGTCTTGATAAGGCAACTTGGAAATATCCCTGAGCAGAGCATTGAGGCGCTCGTCAAAGACATTAGCCAGCGTCCTCGCCTTTTAGCAGCACTGCTTAAGCATGATTTTCCCGAAGAGATTGAAGAGCTTTGTAATAAACACGGCATTAAACTCTTTCCATCGGCATGGGAAGATTTCGAAATGCGCTGCTCATGTCCTGACTTTGCCGTGCCCTGCAAGCATATTGCTACGGTTTACTATGCCCTTGTTCAAGCCCTTGATCAGGATCCTTTCAATTTATTCCTTTTCCGCGGTGTAGATCTCATTGAGCGCCTCAAGGCCTTTGATGTGAATCTTGATGAGGTGGTGCAAGAGAAGACGCCGAGCGTGGAAGACATTCTGAGCGGCGACTATTTGTCACAAGTGAAAGCCTATGAGGGGTCTGTAGAGACATTGCCCTTTTATCAGCTGCAGCCTTTGAGCACTAGCATTGTTTCGATGTGTGATGAAGAGAATGCTGCCGACGGGATTTCTCGTGCCAAATTGAAGAGCTACTATCGGACGTTCGCTCAAAAGGTCAAAACGGTTCGAGAGTACCAGATACCTCCGATACCCGATGAAGAAGGGCGTTACCTCAATTCTTGGGAGCAGTTTGAACGCTTTAGTGTTGGTGGCAAACTAAAACTTCCTCATATGCGCTTAGATGCGGTGAACGGGGGTTGGGCAATCTATAGCCTTGAGACGCGGCGTCTGCGCAAGTCTGTCTCCAGTGTGACCAAGATGCTGAATGCTATTGCAAAGCTATCCCCGCAAGATCTCGCAAGAATGCATCCCATCTTTTCGCAATGGCGCCTGTTGGTTCACCTTGCTATGGAGCTCATCCACAAGGGGGCAGTCGTTCCTATGTTTGTCGCGCACAGCGCCAGTGAGAGCCAGGAGCAACGTACCATCCTTTGGGGGCCTGTACTCTTTTCGGATACGGTTGCGTCAATGGTTGCTGCCATGAATAAGCACTTGCATGCTACCGCTGAGCTATGGCGGTCAGCCTATGGTAAGCACGCTCCTGATGTGACGGCACCCAATGCTGCTGTGATGATGCTCACACATATCACTTCAGCGCTAGTATGCAGCTACCTCGTCAACGGGAAAACGCCGAAAAAAGCCGAACTGCTTTTTATGTTTCCTGGGGAGACGTTCTTTCCTGCAAACGCCCAAGTTATCTCTCGTCTGCAAGAGTTTTTGGCGCCTATCAATCCACTGCGGCTTGAAGGGGTTATGCGCGTCGTGTTGCTCGTACGAACGCTTAAAAACGAGGAGGTCTCCCTTAATCTCGGATTCCGTTTCCTTGATGAGAACGCACAAGAGGTGCCTGAGACTGAGCATCAGGCTCAGGGGGACAACAAGGTCGTTCTGTACCGAGACGTGCTGCAAAAAGAAGCCTTCGAGCCGCAGCGCTATACCGCTATTTCTCTTGTAGAGCGTTTTGCTCGTGCCGTTCCATTACTAGCGCCCATTTTGTCGAGTAATGGAGAGGCAACGCGGTTGCCGCTTGAATCGCTGACGGACTTTCTCTTTGAGACGCTGCCTGTGCTGAAATTGCTCGGCGTCGAAGTGCGATTGCCTAAGTCGCTTGTTAAATTGATGAAACCAGTAGCGCAGGTGCAGTTGAGCTCATCAACGGGTAAATTGTCGCTGCTGGATCGCGATGCGGTTTTCCACTTCGAGTGGACCACTAGCGTCGGAGAAACGCCGATTACCGAAGCACAGTTCATGGAGCTCAGTAAACAGGCTGGTAAGGTGATTCCTTGGGGCGAAGATGGTTTTGTCTATCTGGATCCTGCTGAAATCGAACGTATCCGCCAAGCGCAAGAACACTCCAAGAATGTGGGGCGTATCGCGGTGCTTGCCGCGGCACAGACTGGAGAAATTAACGGCTTCGAAGTCAAGATTTCCGAGGGGCTTGAAAAAGAAATTCGCCGTCTTGAGCGTATCGATGAGATTCCCGTACCGCAAGGCATTCAAGCGAAACTGCGTCCTTACCAAGAGCGTGGCTACGCTTGGCTCTTTAAGAATCTCGAGCTCGGAGTGGGTTCGCTCATCGCCGATGACATGGGGCTCGGAAAGACCCTGCAAGTCATTACACTCATGGAAAAGCTACGCTCAGAGAAAAAGACCAAGTACCCGCATTTGGTTATTGTGCCTACGTCGCTACTCATTAATTGGCAGCGTGAAATCGACAAATTTGCCCCCGAGTTGACTTATTCCCTCTATTACGGACTCAATCGCGAACTTGATGCCACCACAGACGTCGTCTTGACGAGTTACGGTACTGCTCGTCGCGACATTGAACGACTCGCCAAGCAGAAGTGGCATCTGCTCGTACTCGATGAAGCACAAGCCGTCAAGAGCGTTGATGCTCAGGTTTCTCGGGCACTACGCAAAATTCGCCCCACGGGTGGCGTCATTGCGATGACGGGTACGCCAGTAGAAAACCGCTTAATGGAGTATTGGTCGATCTTTCAGTTGGTTGAGCCTGGGCTGCTTGGTTCCGAGCGCGCCTTCACTAAGCAATTCGTCGAACCGATTGAGCGTGAACACGATCCCGTAGTGGCCGATCGTCTCAAGCGTATTACCTCGCCCTTCATGCTACGGCGATTAAAGACTGACCGCCGTATCATCGATGATTTGCCTGACAAAATTATGATGGACCACTACGTGGGCCTCACAGAAGAGCAGGCAGCGCTCTACAGTGCGACGTTGGATCATGCACTCAAACAAATTGAAAAAGCACGCAACGAGGGGGAAACCGCCAAAGGGCGAGCACAGGTGCTTGCGCTCATGACGCGCCTTAAGCAGATTTGCAATTCGCCAGCACAAGCGCTAGAGCCAGAACGGGCGCCGAGTGAACCAGATTCTAAGAAGGGGGCTGCGCTCCTAGAGATCATTGACCAAGCGCGAGAACGTGGACAGAAGGTGCTCGTGTTTACGCAGTTTGCGAAAATGGGTGAGATTCTTCAACGCTGGCTTGCTGAGCATACGGGGCGTCAGCCTGACTTTCTGCAGGGCAGCGTGAGCGCAGAAAAACGTGCAAAGATGGTTGAATCGTTTCAAAACGATCCAGCAACCGATTGTCTCATCGTTTCCCTCAAAGCCGGTGGTACGGGACTCAACCTCGTGGCGGCCACTGTGGTGGTGCACTATGACCTTTGGTGGAACCCTGCCGTGGAGGCTCAGGCCACAGACCGTGCCTATCGCATTGGACAGAAGGAAAACGTGTTGGTCTACCGCATGATTACAGAAGGAACGTTTGAGGAGCGAATCAACGACATGATCAATGCCAAGAAAGAATTGGCAGATCTCACGGTCGGCGAGGGTGAGGGCTGGATTGGGTCGCTACCGATGCACGAGCTACAGTCGCTCTTTAAGTTGAATGTCAAATACCAAGAATAGGGTATTTTTTGAGGATTGACGGTTAAGTTTTTTGACAACGAAGCAAAGATTCGCTATATTTCCTTCCTCTTTGAGGAACGCCTGCGGGAATAGCTCAGTTGGTAGAGCGCAACCTTGCCAAGGTTGAGGTCGCGAGTTCGAGACTCGTTTCCCGCTCCA
>OOBP01000121.1_pt1 | contig 99587 bp, 88 predicted proteins | sample 1671681 | NCBI WGS metagenome assembly OOBP01 (sample SAMN06348181, study PRJEB24527) | human gut metagenome
AATACAGGGCTTCCAGCCGCTTTTCTATATAAACTAAAAAATGGGGAAATTTCTAAAAGCACTGTCCAAAATCGCGGCACTCATTGGTTATAAAAAATAAATACAAAAAGAAAGGATATGGCCCCCATGTTCCACAAAAAAGAGCTTCTCCCGGCCTTATGTGTGTCCCTCTGCCTGTGCGGTGCAATGGTGCCGAGCGTATCAGCGGCGGAGATTCCTGACCCGCCCAGTCAGGGCGAAATTACTCCTTATGCATTGTATATTGGAGGAAACTGACTTTTGGAATTTCTAATGGGGTAGCTACAGTTAAGGGATGGGTCACTGGACAACCCGGTGTAGCTGATCGCTGTCAGGTAGTCGTTACTCTTGAGGAAAAGAGCGGGACTACATGGAAGACCGTTGCCTCATGGTCGGATGAATCCGACGGTGGCCGGGCTTCGGTGTCAGAGACAAAAAAAGTAACTATAGGAAAGACATACAGAGCTAAGGCTGTAGTAACAGCTTGGTCGGGGAGTGCGTCTGAAACAAAGACGATCTTGTCCTCGGAGAAGAAAGCTTAAGATTAGTTTTAAGAAGAATCATTTGTCTGCATTGTATATGGGAAAGGAGTATATGAAATATGAAAAAGCGTTTTGTATCTTTTTTTGTTGGTAGTGGCAATGGCGCTAGTGTGTGCTATTACAGGTTATGCTACTCCCGTTATGGATGAATCTGCTGGTGAAGGAGAACTGATTATCCATGATGACACCCTTACCAATACTGATAATGCGGTATACATCTACGAGGGTGATGAAGAGGCTAGTATAGAACCATATGCGTCAGTGGTGAAACTGCAATTATCCATTGCTGATTATTTATCTGGTAGTGGTTTATTAAAAGGTCAATTGCTTACTACCAGAAATAGACTTAATCCTATTAAAATAAAAGATTTTAATGGGAATGCCGTTCGGATTAGATTAACAGATTTTAAATATGAGAGTACTGGTTATATCCGAGGTGGATTGGCGACGTATAATAGTGCGAACGCAACCTTTGATGCACAAGTATATTTGCAACTCGAAGCAGATGGAAAAGTCCAAGGTATCTACGACACATTTGAAATTGCAGGGAGTAACTTAGAGATGAAGCGGGATGCGCAAATGTATGCCTTTATCAAGAATCTTACCGGCGGAGAAATTAGCCGTGGTGTGGTTAAAATCATTGATTACAATATTTGATGCGCTTTAAAATAGAATTAGGAAGGAACTCTTTTTATGAAGAAACGGTATGGAATCTATCTGGCAGCCTTGCTTGCGGTGTGTATCATCGGTGTGATTGTATACTTGCAGGGAAGCAAGAGCGAATGGAACGAACAAGCCGTCAAAGCATTTGCGGATACATATTTTAAAACCATGATTGAGAAAGGACCAGCTGAGGCGGTGGATGACTGTTATTTTGCCACCGAAGTGGAGCGGGAGATGTTCAGAGAGTCGGATTTCCCCTATACCAGCTACGAAATCCGGGAGATCAGCCCTATCAACGAAAACCTGTATGTTCTGACAGTAGACTTGACCGAGCCATCACATGAGGGGACGGAAGGGGAAACGTTGACAGTCCATAACTTTGTTGCCCGACTAGATGGAACGATTTATTTGATGAACAATGTGCGGCATGTTCCGGAATCTATAGAGGAGGGACTGGAGCGGAGCAAGTATGAAGTAGTAGGAGAAGGCGGTTTGGATTTGAAAGACTTGGTTGTGTCCGAGTAACGTTCAGGACTGGCTTGTTTCAGCGTATTTATTAAACGGAAGAGACAGAAAAAACAGCGCCGCAGGCTCAGCCTGCGGCGCTGTTTTCTTATTCCTCGTTCTTGGGCAGCTGAAAGTGGACCAGATCGGCGTATTTCTGCCAGATGCAGTCCAGCTTGCCCATATAATTGGGCTTCCAGGGTTTATTGCGCCCGCAGTAGTGGATAATGGTGCTGTTTTCCTGCACCCAGTTCAAATCCACGGGGTGGCCCCAGGTGAGCAGGGAGGCAGTGAGCAGCCGCTCGGTCATGTTGTACCGCCAGGGGTTCAGGCGGAGCAGGCGGCTGCCGTACAGGGCGCTGATGACGTCCTGGTCGGGGAGGAGCAGGGACTTCTGGTGGTTGTCCACGTAGTCCAGCACGGGCTGGATCTGCTGCTCCCGGCGGAGGACCGGCAGGTTCATCACCAGAACCCCGGAGTTAATATAGGGGCCCGGTGTCTCCGACTGCAGGCGGATGGCGTTGAGCTTTTCCATGGTCTTGGCCACGTGGCTGGCCGCGGCGAAGAAATAGTCCTCCAATGGAAGCTCCAGCAGAGGGTCCAGAGGCTGGTTGACCACCAGGTCGGGGTCCAGATAGAGTATCCGCTCCAGATCCTGGGGGAGCTGGAAGGCGGCAAAGATGCGGTCATACATCTCCATGGGGTAGCGGTCGGTGGTGGGAGCGTGGGGCAGGAGACTCTGGTCTGCAGGGAGTGGGACGAGGGTGAGGGCGGGCTCGTTCACCGCCTGTTCCAGGGCAGCAAAGTCCTGGGGAAGCAGTGTGCGGTGCAGAACGAACACCCGGATGGACCGGCCGGGGTGCTGGCAGGCCAGGCTTTTCAGCATCACGGACAGGGGATAGAGATAGGTGCGGTTGACAGTGACCAGGATATCCATGAAATTCTCCTTTGCGATGGGATTGGTACTATTATATCCCTGAAAGGAAAAAAGGCAAGAAAAAACGCGCCGCGAAAGCTTCGCGGCGCGTTTTTGGGGAAGTTACTCCTCGGTCTTGGGGGCTTCCTCCTCCTGGGCGGGAGCCTCCTCGTCGGCGATGTCCTCGGGGGAGATCTCCTCTTCCTCCTTGGCGTCCTCCACGGAGACGGGAGTGACGTCGATGACCTCGCCCTCGGCCTCGGCGGTAGCCTTCAGCTCGGCGATGCGGTCGTTGTTGGTCTCGATGACGGCACGGGCGGCGGTGATCTTCTCACAGGCGGCGGCATAGGCCCCGTCGGGGGTAGCGCCGTGCTCGGCATAGTACAGCTTGCCCAACTCCAGATAGGCACGCTTGATGGTGTCCTCTTCGCCCATGTTGGCGACTTTCAGCTTGGCGATCTCCGCCAGGCGCTTGGAAGTGGCCACGCCGGTCTGGGCCAGGTCGGTGGCTTTCTCTTTGAAGGTATCAAAAAAATCCATAGTGGTGACCTCCTTATACGGTTTCCCGTTTGCTGTGCTTATTGTATCCCATTTCCCAACGTGGCGCAAGCAGAGGGGGGAGGATTTAATCTTTTTTTTAAATCTTCTCTATCCCGCCTTAAGGGTGGCGGGTCACACCTTGAAGTTGACGGCGGTGTCGCCCTTCTCGTCGATGCCGAACTCGTAGTCCTTGCCGGGGAGGATGGCGTTGAGCACGATGCCGGTGATGGCGGCCACAGCCAGGCCGGACAGGCTGATGGTGGCCTCGCCCACCTGGAAGCTTACGGCGCCGGAGTAGTTGATGCCGATGGCCAGCACCATGATGAGGGCGGCGATGATGACGTTGCGGCTGTTGGTGAAGTCCACCTGGTTTTCCACCACGTTGCGCACGCCCACGGCGGAGATCATGCCGTAGAGCACCATGGACACGCCGCCCATGGTGGCGGTGGGCATGGCGGAGACCAGGGCCGCGAACTTGGGAGAGAAGGAGAACAGGATGGCAAGGCCCGCGGCGATGCGGATGACCTTGGGGTCATAGACCCGGGACAGGGCCAGCACGCCGGTGTTCTCGCCGTAGGTGGTGTTGGCGGGGGCGCCGAAGATGGAGGCCAGGGTGGTGGCCAGGCCGTCGCCCAGCAGGGTGCGGTGGAAGCCGGGGTCCACCAGGTAGTTGCGCTCACAGGTGGAGGAGATGGCGCACATGTCGCCGATGTGCTCCACCATGGTGGCCAGGGACAGGGGCATGATGGTCACCGCGGCGGTGAGCAGCAGGCCGGTGTCAAGGTCGGGGCGGCTGAACAGACCAAAGAGGGTGTTCTCAAACTGGAAGGGCAGGCCGAACCAGGGGGCGTCGGCCAGGGCCTGGAGCTTGTCGGGGTCCATGACGTGCATGCCGTTGATCTGGCAGATGGCGGCCACGGCGTAGGAGCCCACCACGCCCAGCAGGATGGGGATGATCTTGACCATGCCCTTGCCCCAGATGTTGCAGCCCACCACAATGGCGATGGCGATGAGGGCGATGGCCCAGTTGTCACGGCAGTTGGTAATGGCGGTGGAGGACAGAGTCAGGCCGATGCAGATGATGACAGGGCCGGTGACAATGGGGGGGAAGAAGCGCATGACCTTCCGGGTGCCGAATACCTTGAACAGGGCGGACAGGATGACGTACATAAGGCCGGCCAGAGCCACGCCGAAGCAGGCGTAGGGCAGCATCTGGGTGTTGGCGGTGCCGTCCTCCAGCATGGGGGCGATGGCCTGATAGCCGCCGATGAAGGCGAAGGAGGAGCCCAGGAAGGCGGGCACCTTGCGCTTGGTCAAAAAGTGGAACAGCAGAGTGCCCAGTCCGGCAAAGAGCAGGGTGGCGGAGACGCTCAGACCGGTGAGGGCGGGGACCAGAACGGTGGCACCGAACATGGCGAACATGTGCTGCACGCCCAAAATAAACATCTTGGGCCGGCCCAGTTGACGGGCGTCATAAATGGCTTGATTTTGCGGCATAATGATTCTCCCTTCTTGAATATGCTGCGTGGCGCAGGTCTGCGCGCATAAAAAAAGACAATCGCACAAACGATTGTCACACAGCGGAGAAAAAAGAAACTAGCAGGGCCTGAAAAAATCCGCACAGCTTTTTCATGGTGCCCCCTCCTCTTTTCTCTCAATTTCCGAACTATTGTATCAGACCCATGAGAAAAGTGCAAGAGGAAAGGCGACAAATCTCCTCTTTTTCTGCATTTGGGGCGGGAAAGGGGCGCGGATTGTAGGTTGTTTTCATTGACTTTAGCGAGGAAAATAGATAAACTAAAGAAATCAGACCAGAATTAGCATGCAACCCGTCCGGCTGTGCCGGGCGAGGCCATACAAAAAGGAGCGATGGACGTGAAAAAGCCTTTTGTCACCCTGGAGCAGCTGGAGGAGATCACCAAGCAGTATCCCACTCCCTTCCACCTGTATGACGAGAAGGGCATCCGGGAGAACGCCCGGGCCCTGCGCCGGGCCTTTGCCTGGAACCCCGGCTACACCGAGTACTTTGCCGTGAAGGCCACCCCCAACCCCCAGATCCTGAAGATTCTCAAGGAAGAGGGCTGCGGTGTGGACTGCTCCTCCCTGTGCGAGCTGATGATGTCCGACCGGTGTGGTTTCCAGGGGGGACAGATCATGTTCTCCTCCAACGACACCCCCGCCGAGGAATTCGTCCTGGCCGCCAAGCTGGGCGCCACCATCAACCTGGACGACATCAGCCACGTGGACTTTCTGAAAAACACCATCGGCTACATTCCCAAGAAGATCTCCTGCCGCTTCAATCCCGGCGGTGTGTTCCAGCTGGGCGAGAGCAAGGAGGGCTTCCAGGTGATGGACAACCCCGGCGACGCCAAGTACGGCATGACCCGGGAGCAGATCGCTGAGGCCTTCACCCGCCTGAAGGAGATGGGCGCCGAGGAGTTCGGCATCCACGCCTTCCTGGCCTCCAACACCCTGTCCAACGACTACTATCCCGCCCTGGCCCGCATCCTGTTCCAGCTGGCCGCCGATTTGAAGGCGGAGACCGGCTGCCACATCACCTTCATCAACCTCTCCGGCGGCGTGGGCGTGCCCTACCGTCCCGAGCAGCCCGCCAACGATATCGCCGTCATCGGCGAGGGCGTGCGCAAGGCTTACGAGGAGATCCTGGTGCCCGCGGGCATGGACGACGTGGCCATCTGCACCGAGCTGGGCCGCTTCATGCTGGCTCCCTACGGCCACCTGGTGACCCGGGTGCTGCACATGAAGCACATCTACAAGGACTATGTGGGCGTGGATGCCTGCGCCTCCAACCTGATGCGCCCTGCCATTTACGGGGCCTACCACCACATTACGGTCATGGGCAAGGAGGACCAGCCCTGTGACCACAAGTACGACGTCACTGGTTCTCTGTGCGAGAACAGCGACAAGTTCGCGGTGGACCGGATGCTGCCTGAGGTGGAGATCGGCGATTTGCTGGTGATCCACGACACCGGCGCCCACGGCCACGCCATGGGCTATCAGTATAATGGGCGGCTGCGCTCGGCGGAGGTGCTGCTGCAGGAGGACGGCTCCACCCGCCTGATCCGCCGGGCCGAGACCCCCGAGGACTACTTTGCCACTGCGATCTGGGAGTGATCCCATCCACAGCACAAAGCAAACCAGGCGCGCCGGCTGAAAGCCGGCGCGCTTTTTCCAGGAGAGAGGAGCAACACTATGAACATTATGGCACAGCTGGCGGTGATCCTTGGGGTCTGCCTGGCGGGCGAGGGCATCGCGGCCCTGATCCCCTTGGCCTTTCCCTCCAGCGTGGTCAGCCTGATCCTGCTGATGATCCTGCTGCTCACCGGCGTGGTGAAGGAGCGGCAGATCCAGGCGGTGTCCGGCTTTTTCATTGCCAACATGGCCTTCTTTTTCATCCCCTCCTTTGTGGGGACGCTGGAGCACGCGGAGCTGCTTATCAGCCAGGCCCTGCCCCTGCTGCTGATCGTGGGGCTGACCACCCCGGTGGTCTATCTGGTAACGGGCTGGACGGTGCAGCTTTTGCTGCTGGTCATGAGAAGAAAGGAGAAGGACCATGATTGACGCCATTCTGAATTCGGCCTTTTTCGGCCTGACCCTTTCCACGGCGGCCTGGTGCTTTGGCCGGTGGGTGCAGAAAAAGACGGGGTGGGTGATCTGTAACCCCCTGCTGGTCGCGTCCCTGGTCATCATCGCCTTTCTGGCGGTGTTCCACATCCCTCTGGAGCAGTACAACCTGGGGGGCGACATGATCAAGCTGATGCTGGGCCCGGTGACGGCGGTGCTGGCCCTGAACATCTACCAGCAGCGCAAGGTGCTGGGACAGTATTTTCTGCCTGTGCTGGCGGGGTGCCTGGCGGGGAGCCTGGCCAGCCTGGGCAGCGTGCTGCTGCTGTGCCGCCTGTTTGCCATGGAGAACAGTCTGACCGTGTCTCTGCTGCCCAAAAGCGTGACCACCGCCATTGCGGTGGGCATCGCCGAGAGCCGGGGCGGTATCCCGGGCATCGCGGCGGCAGCGGTGGTGCTGGCGGGCATCGTGGGGGCGGTGTTCGCGCCCCTGTTTGCCAAGGCATTCCGCATCACCGATCCGGTGGCAGAGGGACTGGCCATCGGCGCGTGCAGCCACGCCCTGGGCACCACCAAGGCCATGGAGATCGGGCCGCTGCAGGGGGCTATGAGCTCCATCGCCATCTGCGTGTGCGGCATCATTACTTCCATCTTGGCGCTGTTTATTTGAAAAAAGGAGTGCTTTTCCTTGGAAAAGCACTCCTTTTTGACTGCTGTGATTCTTGCAGGGGAAAGACTTGCACAGACTGTGCTCTTTCGTGGCCTCAGAAGCGAAACAACGTTTCGCAGGAAGTTCTTTTGTCTGCACTTCTTTCCTGATGGAGCGGGCCGGTGAGGACACCGGCCCCTACGCTTTTGACCAAACCCCAGAAAAACTGAGAATTTTCTGGTCCTTGCCATGGTCCTAAACCTGTCGAAGCGAAACACAGTTTCGCAGAAAGTTCATTTACTTTTCTTTCAAGAAAAGTAAGGAGGAGAGAATGCGGGAAGCAGCCTCCTCTTTGGAGAGGAGGGGCAGCTCCTCCACGCCCTGTTTGGTGATCAGAGTGATGACATTGGTGTCCACCCCGAAGCCCGCACCCGCTACTTTCAGGTTGTTGGCGCAGATCATGTCCACATTCTTCTTCTCCAGCTTGGCCCGGCTGTTCTCCAGCATGTCCCGGGTCTCCATGGAGAAGCCGCAGATCACCTGGCCGGGGCGGCGGTGCTGGCCCAGATACTGCAAGATGTCGGTGGTGCGCTTGAGAGGAATGGACAGATCTCCGTCCTTCTTCTTTACCTTGTCGTCGCTGTACCCAACCGGCGTGTAATCGGCTACCGCAGCGGCCTTGACGATGATGTCGGACGCCTCAGCCCGCTGGGAGACGGCCTCAAACATGTCCTGGGCGCTGACCACGGGGACCGCCTCCACAAAGGGGGGCGGCGCGATGGAGGTGGGGCCGGAGACTAGGGTGACCTGAGCGCCCCGGAGCATGGCCATGCGGGCGATGGCGTAGCCCATCTTGCCCGTGGAGTGGTTGGTGAGGTAGCGCACCGGGTCCAGAGCCTCCTGGGTGGGACCGGCGGTGACCAGGACCTTCATGCCCGCCATGTCCTGGGGCATGGCCAGGTGGCGCAGCACGTGCTGCAAGAGGTCCTCGGGCTCGGGCATCTTGCCCGCACCCACCGCGCCGCAGGCCAGGCGGCCGCTGGCGGGTTCAATGACCTCCCAGCCGTAGCGGCGGAGAATGTCCAGGTTGTCCTGGGTGACGGGATTTTCGTACATGTTGGTGTTCATGGCCGGGGCAATGAGCTTGGGGCACTTGCAGGCCAGAATGGTGGTGGTGAGCATGTCGTCGGCCAGGCCGTGGGCCAGCTTGGCACAGACGTTGGCGGTGGCGGGGGCCACCAGGACCAGGTCGGTGCGCTGGGCCAGGGAGATGTGCTCCACCTGGTGGGAGAAGTTGCGGTCGAAGGTGTCCACCATGGTGCGGCGGCCGGTGAGCTGCTCAAAGGTGAGAGGCGTGACAAATTTGGTGGCGTGCTCGGTCATGACCACCTCCACGGCGCAGTGCTGCTTGACCAGAGCGGAGGCCAGGGCGGCGGCCTTGTAGGCGGCGATGCCCCCGGTGACCCCCAACAGGACGGTTTTACCCTTCAGCATAGAAAAAGACCCCTTTCATCGGTCTGAGTGTCGGATATCTACCAGGGAATTATGACATAAAAAACGGCCTTTGTAAAGAAAGTGGTCAATCTATGTTCAATTTTTGCAAATCTTGCACTTGCAATCAGGGGGCACTTTCGCTATAATGGGGCGGTCAAGGATGAACCCTTGAACATTGCGCTGCATCCTCCCAGACGAGGAGCGGCAGCAGGAGGGAATTGAATATGAAAAACCGTAAGCGAGACACCCGCTGGCTTGTGAGTGTCGCCTTGATGGCGGCCATTGTGGTGCTGCTGGCCAATACGCCCCTGGGCATGATCCAGCTGCCCATTATCAAGGCCACCACCACCCATATCCCCGTGATTTTGGGCGCTATCCTGCTGGGCCCCATGGCCGGAGCCATTCTGGGCGGCGTGTTTGGTCTGTGCTCTCTGGTGAGCAACACCATCGCCCCCGTGGCGGCGTCCGTGTGCTTCTCCCCCTTTATCGCCATCTCCCTGGGCGGCCCCCTGAGCGCGGTGAAGGCCCTGTGGGTGTCTGTGGGCTGCCGGATTTTGATCGGCGTGGTGGCCGGCTGGCTGTGGCTGGCCCTGAAGAAGGTGAAGGTTAACGACCTGATCGCCCTGCCCATTGTGGGTGCGGCGGGCGCTATGACCAATACCGCCTCCGTGATGGGAAGCATCTTCTTCCTGTTCCGGGCGGAGTACGCCGCGGCCAATAACCTGGCTGTGTCCGCCATGTACGACTTCGTTATGGCAACGGTGACCGGCGCGGGCGTGATGGAAGCCATTGCCGCCGCGGTGCTGGTGACCGCCATCGGAAAGGCGCTGCTGAAGCTAAAGCGCCCCGTGCTCAGCGCGGCCTGAACTACGGTTAATTTCTTTTTTTGAGGTGAATGCAGATGCTCTTGGCCATTGACATCGGCAACAGTAATATTGTTATCGGCGGAATCGAGAACGATCAGATCAAGTTCGAAGCCCGAATCGCCACCGACCGCATCAAGACTTCCGACCAGTACGGCGTGGAGATCAAAAATATTCTGAACCTGTTTGAGGGTTCCCCCCAGCAGGTGGAGGACTGCATCATCTCCTCGGTGGTGCCCCCGGTATTCAACGCGGTGCGCACCGGCGTCATCAAGCTCACCGGCCTGACCCCCATGGTGGTGGGCCCCGGCATCAAGACGGGCCTGAATATCCAGATGGACAATCCCGCCTCCGTGGGCAGCGATCTCATTGTGGCGGCGGTGGCCGCCCTGCAGGAGTACCAGGCTCCCCTGATGCTCATTGACATGGGCACCGCTACCACCATTACCGTGGTGGACAAGGACAACACCTACATCGGCGGCGCCATCATCCCCGGCGTGCGGGTGTCGGCGGAGGCCCTGTCCAGCCGGGCCGCTCAGCTGCCCGGCATCCAGCTGGACCGCCCCAAGCGCGCCATCGGCAAGAACACGGTGGAGTGCATGCGCAGCGGCATTATGTTCGGCGCGGCCGCCATGCTGGACGGCATGATCGAGCGGATGGAAGCCGAGCTGGGCAAGCAGACCACGGTGGTGGCCACCGGCGGAATTGCACAGTTTGTGGCTCCCCTGTGCAAGCGTGAGATTCGTCTGGAGAAGGATCTGCTGCTGAAGGGCCTGAATATCATTTACAAAAAGAATAAGAAGCAGTAAAAAATACTGTTTGTATTGAAAAAAGAGCGCCGGAAGCCCGGCGCTCTTTTTTTGCTGTGGAAAATGTCCTTTCTGAGCCATCAGAAAGGACCAAAGAATGGCCGGGGAGGTGCTCCGCGTCGCAGGCTCCAGTCGCCCCTCCCCGGACCCCGTTACGGGGGCGGCCCCTTCGGCTGGCGGTACAATCCGGCGGGCAAACCCTGAGTGGCTTGCCGCGCTCCTTCCGGGCCACTGGGCCCTGGCCGGATGGAGATATTGCGCTGTGAACCCCTATGGGCCGCCTGGCTTGTGCCATGTTGTTTTGCGTGCACAGGCATGAATCGTCAAAAATTTCGTATACTAGAATTAAGTTAATTGTAAGATAGATAAAAGGTAAATCCAATACAATCAAGTCAAAATCAAGATTGGATGGTGAGCCTTTTGAAGCGCGATAAACACCTTGGAATTACCGTGACCAGTGAGATGCACCGCAAGCTGGTTTATATTTCTGCCTACGAGGGCCGCTCCATGAGCGGACAGATCCTCTACCTCATCCAAAAGTGTGTCCGGGAATTTGAAAAAGAACACGGGCCTATCCCTGAGGAAGAGTCTTGAACGGTTTCGACTGGCTGTTGGACCTGATGTTTCCACCAAAGTGCCCCTTTTGTGGAAAGATTTTGGACAAACCCCGGGACCCGGCCTGTCCCCAGTGCCAGAAGCTGCTGCCCTGGCTCACGGGAGAGCGGGCCCGGCGGGATGTGGATTTTACCGCCGGGTGCTGGTCACCCCTGGCCTATCAGGATCGGGTGGTCCAGGGGGTGCGGCGGTACAAGTTTCCCGGCAACCCCGCCTACGCCAGACCTCTTGGTGTCCTGGTGGCCCAGTGCGTGCAGGATAGCGGAGAGAAGGCAGACCTGGTGACCTGGGCGCCCCTGAGCCGGCAGCGAAGATGGAAGCGGGGCTTTGACCAGGGAGAAAAGCTGGCCCGGGTGGTGGCTGCCGAGCTGGGGCTGCCCGTCCGGGGAATGCTGCGGAAGGTCCGCCACACCCAGCCCCAATCCGGGCTGGAGGACCCCGCGGCCCGCCGGGCCAACGCCTTGGGAGCCTATGCCCCGGCGCCGGGCGTCCAGGGGAATGGACTGCGGATCTTACTGGTGGACGACGTGGTCACCAGCGGGGCTACCCTCAGTGAGTGCGCCCGGGTGCTGCTTGGGGCGGGCGCAGGGGAGGTCCTGTGTGCCACTCTGGCCCAGGCCAGGAAAAAATGAATCAAAAAAATGCTTAAACTTTCATAAATATGGTGAAATAATAGTTGAAATGGGTAGCTTCAGCGGCTATAATGAAAAATACATGAATTGGTTTACAGCCGGCGGGGGCATCCTGTCCGGGAATGAATGAGATAAGGTGGAACGCTATGTTTAATTTGTTTAGCAAGGACATCGGAATTGACCTTGGTACCGCCTCCGTCCTGGTTTATATTAAGGGCAAGGGCGTGGTCCTGCGCGAGCCCTCCGTGGTGGCTATGGACAAGAATACCGGCAAGCTGCTGAAGGTGGGCACCGACGCCCAGGCTATGCTGGGCCGTACCCCCGGCAACATCGTTGCCATGCGTCCTCTGCGTGAGGGCGTCATCTCCGACTATGACATGACCGAGCGGATGCTGAAGGAGTTTATCCGGAAGGTGACCACCTTCTCCCTCTTCAAGCCCCGCCTGCTCATCTGCGTGCCCTCCGGCATCACCGAGGTCGAGGAGCGCGCCGTGGTGGACGCTGGCATCCAGGCTGGCGCCCGCCGGGCTTACCTCATTGAGGAGCCCGTGGCCGCCGCCATCGGCGCCGGCATCGACATCACCAAGCCCGACGGCCACATGGTAGTCGACATCGGCGGCGGTACCGCCGACATCGCCGTCATCTCCCTGGGCGGCGTGGTAGAGTCCGCTTCCATCAAGATCGCCGGCGACAAGTTCGACGAGGCTGTGGTGAAGTATATCCGCCGCAAGCACAACGTCCTCATCGGCGACCGCACCGCTGAGGAGCTGAAGATGACCATCGGCTGCGTGTTCCCCCGTCCCGAGGAGGTCACCATGGAGATCAAGGGCCGCTGCCTGATGACCGGCCTGCCCCGCGTGTTCTCCGTCTCCTCCAGCGAGATGATCGAGGCCTTCGAGGAGGTCTCCAGCCGCATTCTGGAGGCCATCCACGGTGTTCTGGAGCGCACTCCCCCTGAGCTGGTGGCCGACATCTCCACCAACGGCATCGTGATGACCGGCGGCGGCTCTCTGCTGTGGGGCTTTGACAAGCTCATCGAGTCCCACACCGGCATTGAGACCCACGTGGCCGAGGACGCCATCTCCTGCGTGGCCGAGGGTACCGGCAAGAGCCTGGATAGCCTGGACCAGATGCAGGACGGCACCATGAACCTGTCCCGCCGCAAGCAGATGAACTATTAAGCAAAGGAACCCCCCGGCTCCCAAGGCCGGGGGTTTTTGACAGAAAGGAACAAAAGATGGTTTTTGTATGTTATGACAAGTGTTCCACCTGCCGCAAGGCCCGCCAGTGGCTGGAGGAGCGGGGCGCGTCCTTCACGGTGCGGGACATCAAGGGGGACAACCCCAACCGGGAGGAGCTGGAGGCCTGGTACCGGAAAAGCGGGCTCCCCCTGAAGAAATTCTTCAATACCTCCGGCCTTTTGTACAAAAGCATGGGGCTGAAGGACCGTCTGCCCGCTATGAGCGAGGCCGAGCAGCTGGATCTTTTGGCCCAGGACGGAATGCTGGTGAAGCGGCCCCTGGTGGTGGGGGATGACTTCGTTCTGGTGGGCTTCAAGGCCCAGGATTGGGAGAAGTACCTGTAATAAACAACAAAGATACAAAAGAAGGCAGCCGAAAATCGGCTGCCTCTTTTTGTATTTTAGGAAAAATGTTGGGATAATTTAAAAAATAGACCCGCTGCCCCTGAAAAAACGGGGGAGAAAAAGACGAAAACCATGAAAAATCAAGAGAAAGTTTTTTGCAAAAAGCCGGTACGCTATGAATAGAATTCACGAAAAAAGAATATATATACAAGTCAAAATTTTTGAAGTTGCCTATTCCCTTTTGCCTGGGAATATGGTATGATTAACTAGCGAGAGGGAGATATCTAAGGTAACTTCTGTGCATAACGAACAATCCTTATCCCTCTTTCCGGGACATGTTCCTGGCCCAGCGCTTGGCGTGCTCCACAAAAAGCCGGGTAATGGTGGAGGGGGGAACATCCTTTTTCACCGCAATTCCGATATCCCGAACTTGCGGGATGTCAAAAGTTTTGGCTACGATCTGGTAGCGGTTGGGGTAGAGCATCAGCTCATGAACGACACTGATGCCCAATCCGCACTCCACCATAGACAGGATGGCGTAGTCGTTGCTGACCTCGTAGCGGATGTTGGGCTTCTGCTGGAGATGCTCCAGGAACTTGGTGATCTCGTGGTCCTGCTCCTCTTTCAAATTAATGAAGTCCTCGCTGGACAGCCGGTCCACCGGATAGTTGGGGGCGTCGGCCAGGGGATGGTCCTTGGGCAGGATGGCCACCAGGGTGTCCTGCAGCAGGAAGGAGGCGTCCAGGTCGTTGGCGGCGGGCAGGCAGACAAAGCCGCAGTCCACCAGCCCCCGGCGCAGCCAGGAGGAGATCTGATTGTATTCTCCGTTGATCAGCTGAAAATCAATGTGGGGATAGATCTCGTGGAAAGACTTGATGATTTGGGGCAGGCAGCCGCTGGAGATACTGGAGAAGGCGCCCACCCGGATGGAACCGGAGCTGAGGCCGTGGATCTCCGAGATGGCATAGTTCAGATCCTCATAATCCTTGCAGATGGCTTGAAGCTTGGGAAGCAGCATCAGTCCCTCAGAGCTGATTTCGATGCCCGAGCGGTTGCGGGTGAGCAGCTTGACGCCCCAGGAATCCTCCAGGTCGGCGATCATGCGGCTGATGGCGGACTGGGTGTAGCCCAGCTGGGCAGCGGCGTGAGTGATGCTCCCCGTTTCGATGGTTTTCAGATAGGCAATGTACTTTCGAATGCTCATGTGCACGGTGCTCCTTATGTTTCTTTGTTTGGTATCACATTATTCTAAAACGGAATGAGAAGCAGAAAAAATAATTTCTTGTATATTCTGCCTAGTAATTATATAATACTCAATAGGAAAATTCAACAGAATCAATATTGAGCATTCATAAAATTTTTTAAATGCCAATAAAGATTGCGAGAATGGAATCCTGGGAGTGAAGTTTCATAACTAAAAAGGAGGAAAAGTGTCATGATTCGTTTTTCTATTTGCGGTGCTGCCAGCTATGCCTGTGGTGAATTGCTGCGTATGATGGTGCACCATCCCGAGACACAGGTTGCCCATCTGGCCGATAGCTTCGCCGCCGGCCGGAAGATCCAGGATGAGCACGCTGCTCTGATGGGCTTCTATGACCAGGAGATCCTCCCCCTCAATGATGAGACTCTGGACATGATCGTGAAGGACAGCGACGTGGTCTTCACCGCCGTTGACGCCGGCACCGTGTGCGGCATCGCCGAGAAGGTTCTGGCCGCCGGCAAGAAGTTCATCGACTTCGGCGCCGACATCCGCTTCCGGGACGCCAAGACCTGGGAGAAGTGGTATCACCTGGAGCACCCCAACTATGAGATGACCAAGGAGGCCGTCTACTGCATCCCCGAGATCCAGCGCGACCTGGCCAAGGGCAAGAGCCTCATCTCCAACCCCGGCTGCTATCCCACCGCCACCACTCTGGGTCTGTACCCCGTGCTGAAGGAAGGCCTGGTGGTTGAGAATACCATCATCGTGGACGCCAAGAGCGGCTACACCGGCGCCGGCCGTCGTCCCGCTCCCAACAAGCTGCTCACCGAGGCCACCAATAACTTCTGCGCTTACGCTCTGGGCGGCTCTCACCGCCACACCCCCGAGATCGAGCAGAACATCGCTTACATCCAGGGCAGAGATCTGATGAAGCCCGAGACCTGGCAGTTCATCAACTTCCAGCCCCACCTGACTCCCCAGATCCGCGGCATCGAGGTCACCATCTATGCCACCCTGAACAAGGACTTCACCAACGACGAGCTCTTTGACCTGTATCAGAACTACTACAAGGATGAGCCCTTCGTGCGCGTGTTCCCCGCCAGCAAGCCCGCTCAGACCAAGTGGACTGCCGGCACCAACATGTGCTGCATGACTCCCACCTATGACGCCCGCACCAAGCGCCTGCTGGTCAGCTCCGTCATCGACAACATCGGCAAGGGCGCCGCTGGTCAGGCTATTCAGAACATGAACATCATCTTCGATCTGCCTGAGACCACCGGCCTGCTGATTCCCCCCATGTATCCCTGATTGACGGGAAACAACCTGATGACGGAAGAAAGGAAGGATACCTATGGCTTATAAACTGATCGAGGGCGGCGGCGTCACCACTCCCAAGGGCTTTCTGGCCGGTGCCTGCTATGTAGGCGTGAAGAGCCGCAAGACTGAGAAGCCCGACGTTGCTATGATTTATTCTGAGCATCCCGCCTCCTGCGCGGCCATGTTCACCACCAATAAATTCTGCGCGGCCCCCGTCATCCTGGACCGCGAGATCCTGAAGAAGGGCAAGGCCCGCGCCGTGGTCATCAACAGCGGCAACGCCAACGCCGCCACCGGCGAGCAGGGCCTGAAGAACGCCAAGCTGGTTGAGACCGAGGCGGAGAAGCTGCTGGGTCTGGGCGAGGACGAGGTCTTCGTCTGCTCCACCGGCGTCATCGGTCAGCAGCTGCCCGTGGAGAAGGTGCTGGAGGGCGTGCGCCGTATCGCCCCCGACATGAGCGCCGACAAGGGCTCTGAGGCCGCTTGGGCCATCATGACCACCGATCTGGTCCGCAAGGAGACCGCTCTGGAACTGGAGCTGTCCGGCGGTACCGTTCGCATCGGCGCCTGCGCCAAGGGCTCCGGTATGATCCACCCCAACATGGCTACCATGCTGGCTTACATCACCACCGACGCCAAGGTGGAGGCCGCTGTGGTTCAGGAGATGCTGAAGAAGAGCACCGACAAGAGCTTCAACATGATGACCGTGGACGGTGACACCAGCACCAACGACTCCCTGTTCCTGCTGGCCAACGGCGCTTCCGGCGTGGCCGTGGAGACTGAGGAAGACAAGGCCGCCTTTGCCGCCGCTCTGGACGACATCTGCATGGATATGGCCCGCCGCATCGCCTCCGACGGCGAGGGCGCGACCCACCTCATCATCGTAGAGGCCGGCGGTTTGCCCACCGAGAAGGACGCCAAGATGGTGGCCCGCTCCATCGCCGGTTCCACCTTGTTCAAGGCTGCCGTCTTTGGTAAGGACGCCAACTGGGGCCGCATCATGGCCGCTGCCGGTTACTCCGGCGCCGACGTGGATCCCACCAAGGCCGACTGTATCCTGAAGAGCGCCGCCGGCGAGGTGGTGGTCATGGAGAACGGCTTCGGCACCGACTTCAGCGAGGAGCTGGCCAAGAAGGTGCTCACCGAGCATGACATCACCGTCATCGTGAACTTCCACAGCGGCGACGGCCAGGCCACCGCTTTCGGCTGCGACCTGACCTACGATTACGTGAAGATCAACGGCGACTACCGTTCTTAAGAAGGAGGGCGTGCTGTGAACGACGTAGCAAACAAGGTTGCCACTTTGATGGAGGCCATGCCCTACCTGAAGAAGTACGCCGGCAAAGTCATTGTCATCAAGTATGGCGGAAACGCCATGATCAACGAGGAGCTCAAGGCTGCCGTCCTCCAGGACGTGGTCATGCTGAAGCTCCTGGGCATGAAGCCCGTGCTCAGCCACGGCGGCGGCCCCGGCATCAACAAGATGCTGGAGAAGCTGGATATCCCCGTGCAGTTCATCAACGGCCTGCGCTACACCTCCGCGGACATCATCCACGTGGTGGAGGCGGTGCTCATTGGCCAGGTGAACAGCGAGCTGGTGGGCCGGATCAACGCCATCGGCGGCGAGGCTGTGGGCCTGTCCGGTATCAGCGCCAACATCTATAAGTGCGTGCAGCGCAGCGAAGAACTGGGCTTCGTGGGCGACATTGTCGAAGTGAACGCCGCCCCCGTACAGGCCATGCTGGACGCCGGCTACATCCCCGTGGTTGCCCCCGTGGGTACCGACGGAAACGGCCAGAGCTTCAACATCAACGGCGACACCGCTGCCGGCAAGCTGGCCAGCGCTCTGGGCGCTGAGAAGCTGATGCTCCTCACCGACATCGAGGGCCTGTGCAACGATATCAAGCTCCGCGACGTCATCAGCTACCTGAACATCGCCGATGTCCAGGGCCTGAAGGACCAGGGCACCATCGCCGGGGGCATGATCCCCAAGGTGGACTGCTGTGTCCAGGCCATTGAGGAGGGCGTGACCAACGTCCACATCATCGACGGCAGAAAGCCCCACAGCATCCTGTACGAAGCCTTCACCGACGAGGGCATCGGCACCACTGTGGGCAAGGATCAGCCCAGCGTGGGCATTAAGTGGAAATGATCATTTTCCGGACCCCCTCCGCGGGAGGCACCCCTCCCCGGAGGGCCGGAGCAAATCAATAAAAGGAGGACTCTTCCCATGATTGAGAGATTCAAGAGCAATGCCGAGGCCATCGCCGCTGCTGATAAGTATCTGTACGGCAACCACGCCAGAATGCCCATCGTGATGGATCACGGTGAAGGCTGCTGGGTCTGGGACCTGGACGGCGACAAGTATCTGGACTTCGTGGGCGGCATCGCCGTCAACGGCCTGGGCCACAATCACCCCGCCGTGGTGAAGGCTCTGGACCGCGCCAAGACTCTGATGCACTGCTCCAACTACTACTACAACGAGCCCGCCATCCAGACCTGTAAGATGATCGTGGAGAACAGCTGCTTTGATAAGGTGTTCTTCGCCAACTCCGGCGCCGAGGCCAACGAAGGTCAGATCAAGCTGGCCCGTAAGTACGCTGTGGACCACGGCCATCCCGAGCGCTATGTGGTCGTCTCCATGCTGAAGTCCTTCCACGGCCGTACTCTGGCTACCGCCACCGCCACCGGCCAGGAGATCGTCCACAATCCCAAGTGGTTCTCCCCCCTGCCCGAGGGCTTCCGCTATGCTGAGTTCAACAACCTGGAGTCCGTGAAGGCTCAGATGGGTCCCGACGTGTGCGCCATCCTCACCGAGCCCGTCCAGGGCGAGGGCGGTGTCCGTCCCGCCACCCAGGAGTTCCTCCAGGGCCTGCGTGACCTGTGCGACGAGATGGGCATCCTGCTCATGTTCGACGAGGTCCAGGTCGGTTCCGGCCGTACTGGCAAGCTGTTCGCTCACCAGAACTACGGTGTGGAGCCCGACACCTGCTCCATGGCTAAGGCTCTGGGCTCCGGCGTGCCCATCGGCGCTGTCTGCGCCCGCGGCGACGCTGCTCTGACCCTGACTCCCGGCACCCACGGCTCCACCTTCGCGGGCGGCCCCCTGGCCTGCGGTCTGGCGGAAGCCACCCTGGACACCCTGCTGCACGAGGGCCTGCTGGATCACGCTGTGAAGGTTGGCGAGTACTTCCGCGCCAAGCTCAACGAGCTGTCCGCCAAGCACCCCGGCACCATCACCGAGGTCCGCGGCATGGGCATGATCAACGGCGCTGAGCTGAAGGACAACGAGATCGGTCCCAAGATCGTCCAGAAGTGCTTCGAGCAGAAGGTCCTCATCAACTGCACCGCGGGCAACGTCCTGCGCTTCATTCCCCCGCTGATCGCCAGCGAGGAAGAGGTTGATATCGTTGTGGCCGCCATTGATAAGGCCATGACCGATCTGGGCGTGTAATCCCAGAATCAAGCAAGTCATTCATACACACATTGGGGCGAGATCTGGGCGCGCCATTGGGCGCGCCCAGACTTGCACCCGGCGCTTTGTGTTGTAAATGTGAGAGGGAGGAGGTGCGGAGCGGTACCGGACTTACAAGTCGAACAGGAATCCAACGCTGAATCAAAAAATGCATTTTATGCAAAGTAATGAAAGAAAGGTTGGTAACAGTCCTATGAGTGAGACAAATAAAACCAGAGAAGGCCGCATGCCGAAAGTATGGGAAGCCCTAGTCACCCTGGGCCTTTTGATCGTCCTGCTGGCAGTAGGTATCATCGTTTTTGAGGCCCCTGTTCACGTACCTATGTTCTGCGGCGTGTGCGTCGCGGCGATTATGGCTCTGTATCTGGGCTATAAGTGGGATATCATTGAGAAGTTCATGATGGATGGCATCTACAAGGCCCTCCAGTCGATCTGTATCCTGATTATCGTCGGTATCCTCATCGGCGTGTGGATCAACGCCGGCGTGGTGCCCACCATGATCTACTACGGCCTGCAGATCATCCATCCCTCCATCTTCTTCATCGCCACCGTGCTGGTCTGCTCCATCACCTCCCTGGCCACCGGTACCTCCTGGGGTACCATGGGTACCATGGGTGTGGCGTTCATGGGCATCGGCTTCGGCCTTGGCATGAGCCCCGCTATGACCGCCGGCGCTATCCTCTCTGGTGCGTATTTCGGCGACAAGATGTCTCCTCTCTCCGACACCACGAACCTGGCTCCCGCTATGGCCGGTACTGACGTTATCGCTCACGTGAAGGCCATGATGATCCCCACTGCCATCACCTATGTGATCACTCTGGTGGTCTTTGGCGTGCTGGGTGCCATGCAGTATCATGGCGGCGAGGCCGATATGAGCCGCGTGACTGAGTTTGCCAATGCTCTGAACGCTGCCCAGGGCGGTCTCTTCCACATCAATCCTGTTCTGCTGATTCCCCCTGTCATCGTTATCGTGGCCGTGGCCATGAAGATGCCCGCCATCCCCGGCATCACCCTGGGCATCTTCTCCGGCGCCATCCTTGGCCTCATTTTCCAGCCCGACAGCTGCAACCTGGGCACTCTGTTCTCCTTCGGCCTGGACGGCTTTACCTTCTCCGACGAGCTGAAGGAAATCCTGAAGACCGCGCTGAGCGCTGAGACCTATGACACCCTGATCGAGCTGCTGGAAAAGGGCGGCATCATGGGTATGATGAACTCCGTGGCCATGACCATCATCGCTATGATGTTCGGCGGCATTATGGAAGGCACCCACCAGCTGGAGGTCGTCGTCAACCAGATCAAGAAGCTGGCCAAGGGTCCTGCCGCTCTGGTCGCCGTTACCGAGGTCACCTGCGTGCTGTCCAACATGACCATGCCCGAGCAGTACATCTCCATCGTGGTTCCCGGCCGTATGTACGCCGAGGAGTACCGCAAGATGGGCCTGCATCCCGCCGTTCTGTCCTCCGCTCTGGAGGGTGCCGGTACCGTTACCTCCGCTCTGATCCCCTGGAACACCTGCGGTGTGTACATCTCCGACACTCTGGGTATCGGCGTGGCCCAGTATGGTATCTTCGCCATCTTCAACTGGCTGATGCCCATCATCAACTGGCTGTGCGCTGCTCTGGGTCTGACCCTGAAGGACCTGGACAACAAGCCCTACAAGCGTCAGAAGGCTGTGAAGGCTTAATCGCAACCACGAAAAGGAAACGAACATATGAGCCAACCGATTTATCAATATCCACATGTGGAGATCGATCTGGGAAAGCTCAAGGAAAACCTGGCAGCGCTCCAAGAGCGCTGCCAGGCTTCTTCTATAGAGATTACCGGCATCGTAAAAGGATTTTCTGCCCTGCCCCCAGCGGTCAAAGTCTATGAAGAGGTGGGGATGCACAGCGTGGGTTCCTCCCGCATGGACCAGCTGCGCCGCCTGCGGGAGGCGGGTATCACGGCCCAGCTCATGCTCATCCGCATCCCTATGCCCTGCGAGGTGGAGGAGGTGGTCCGCTGGAGCGACATCAGCCTGGAAAGCGAGATCGCCGTCCTGCGGGCCCTGAATCAGGCCGCTGAGCGGGCTGGAAAGCGCCACAAGGTCATTTTAATGGTGGACCTGGGCGACCTGCGGGAGGGCTTCTGGGACCGGGATGAGCTGGTCTCTGCCGCCCTGGAGGTGGAGCGGGAGATGCCCCACCTGGAGCTCCTGGGCCTGGGTACCAACCTGGGCTGCTACGGCTCGGTCCAGGCCACTCCGGAGAAGATGGAGGAGCTGGTGGCTGCGGCGGAGCAGGTGGAACAGGCCATCGGCCGGCGGCTGGACATCCTCTCCGGCGGCGCGTCCTCCTCCCTGCACATGGTCCTGGACGGCACCATGCCCCCCAGAATCAACCACCTGCGGGTGGGAGAGGGCATCCTCCTGGGCAGCATATGGGGCTGCAACATGGAGTTTATGCACAAGGATATCTTTACCCTGAGGGCCCAGGTCATTGAGTCCAAAGTGAAGCCCTCACATCCCGTGGGCGTGCTGTCGGTGGACGCCTTTGGCCGTACCCGCACCTATGTGGACCGGGGCCACCGCCACCGCTGCCTGCTGGCTATGGGACGGGTAGACTACGGAGAGTGCGATGACCTGGTTCCCCGGGAAGCGGGGATCAAGGTGCTGGGCGCCTCCTCAGATCACACCATCCTGGATGTGGAGGATGGGGTGCGGCCCTTCGCCGTGGGGGACGTGATAGAGTTTGACTTGTGCTACGCTACTATGGTATACTTAACGGGCAGTAGAAGCGTCCACATTTATTACAAATAGGACAAGCATCCTGCTGGGCGGTCGTAAGACCGCCCAGCTTTTATGAGAGGACCGAGTGATATGCACAATGAATTGACGCAGAAGGATCTTCAGCTCATGCGGGAGGAACTGGACTACCGCCGGATTACCCTGCGGCCCAAGCTGCTGGAGGCGGTGAAGGAGGCCCGGGCCTTTGGAGACCTCAGCGAAAACTTTGAGTATAAAGCGGCCAAGCAGGAGAAGAACCGCAACGAGAGCCGCATCCGCTTCCTGGAGAACATGATCAAGACCGCGGTGGTGATCGCGGACAACTTCGGGGCGGACCAGGTGGGCCTGTACGACAAGGTCACCGTCTACATGGAGGACGATGACGAGGAGGAGGTCTACCAGATCGTCACCACCATGCGCCAGGACGCCCTGCGGGGGCTCATCAGCAAGGAATCCCCCGTGGGACGCTGCCTGCTGGGCCGCAGGGTAGGGGACCGGGTCCACATCCAGGTCAACGAGCAGTATGGCTATGACGCGGTGATCCGGGCCATTGAGAAGGGCGAGGACAACGGAGAGGTGCCGCTGAACCGCTATTGAGAAAAACAGAACGCCGCCTGTACCATATCGGTACAGACGGCGTTTTTCTAAGGAAGCAAGCTGGAAGCTTATTTGGTCGTTAGGATAGGGTGGATGCCTTGCGTTTGCATTGGAACTGAACTATACTTGAGATATCCATAACGAACTCAAGTTTCACCGTGCGCTCGCAACAGATGAATAGAGGAGGATGTATGATGAAGCATGTAATCTATTTTATGTTTCTGGGCGTTTGGATGGTTTCTTTGGTGATTTCTTTTGTAGCGATGAATCGTATTTTACGGGCACTGTCGAGAAAAGAAAAGGGGAAAGCAGAAAAATGGTGCGGCAAGTTTTTCTGGAGTCTTATTTGTGCTGCCTTGTCGATGTCAATCTGTGTGGCGTTAAACACCCTGGAAAAATACCCTGATTTCACGATAGGGCTCTTAGCGTTGGAAATTTTTAGGGCTATTTGTCCCCTGGTGTTTGGCGGCGGATGTGCCCTCTACACGTTCCATAGAGCACTCAAAAAAATGAAAGCCTAAATGAGATGTTAGCTTTGATCCCTCAAAGGGAATAAAGAGCTGCTTTGGAATATATGATACTTATTAAATAAAAAGTCCTGAAATCTTACGATTTCAGGACTTTTTGGTGGAGATAAGCGGGATCGAACCGCTGACCTCTTGAATGCCATTCAAGCGCTCTCCCAGCTGAGCTATACCCCCATATTCACTTGGCGTCCGGGCTGTTCGCCTCAGCGCAGGACTTATAATACCAGAAAAGGCGCGGGGTGTCAATAGAAAAATGCAAAAAAAGAAAGAATTATTTTGATCCCGGGGAAAGGGGGGGAGGTAGGCGTAAAAAGTCCGCAGTACCGGTAGGCACTGCGGACTTTTTTGGGTCTTAGTAATACTTCTTGCGGTTCTTGCGGGCGGCCTCAGACTTCTTGCGGCGCTTGACGCTGGGGCTCTCATAATGCTCGCGCTTACGAACCTCGGCCAGCACGCCAGACTTGGCGCAGCTGCGCTTAAAGCGCTTCAGAGCGCTCTCCAGAGACTCGTTCTCTCTGACACGGACTTCCGACATTTATATTTCCCTCCCTCCGGCGCGGCGGGGCGTCCCCTGCCACGAAAGGGCCATTTGTATGGCTTTAACAGAACCATTATATTTGACTTTCCGTCAAATGTCAAGTTCTTCTTTGCGGAGTAATTTTGAATTTTTTGTGACGGTGAAAATTCACCGGGGATCAGGCCTTGGGCTTGAAGATCAGGCTCACCAGGCGGCCCTTGACCACCACGGACTTCACCAGGGTCATGCCCTCGGCCAGCTTCTGGATCTTGGGCTCGGCCAGAGCGGCGGCCACGATGTCCTCGTCGGAGGCGTCGGTGGGCACTACGATGTTGGCCTTGACCTTGCCGCCCACCTGGACAGCCATCTGGGTGGTGGCGGTGACGGTCTTGCTCTCGTCGTAGGTGGGCCAGGACTGCAGGCACACCTGACCGCCATAACCGGCCATCTCCCACAGCTCCTCACACATGTGGGGGGCGAAGGGGGAGAGCATCAGCAGCAGGGCCTTCATATCGCCGCGGCTGGCGCCGTTCTGATAGAAGTCGTTGACCAGAGCCATGAGGGCGGCAATGGCGGTGTTGAACTTCATGGCCTCGATGTCCTCAGAGACCTTCTTGATGGCCTTGTGCACGGCCACCTCGTTGGCGGAGGAGTACTCCTCGCCGGTGTGCTCCTGCTCGGTGGCCAGGTTCCACACGCGGTCCAGGAAGCGCTTACAGCCCTTCACGGCGTTGTCGCTCCAGGCAGCGGCCTTCTCAAAGTCGCCGATGAACATGATATAGGTGCGCATGGTGTCGGCGCCGTACTGCTCGATGACATCGTTGGGGTTGACCACGTTGCCGCGGCTCTTGGACATCTTCTCGCCGCCCTCGCCCAGGATCATGCCGTGGGAGGTGCGCTTCTGATAGGGCTCCTTGGTGGGAACCACGCCGATGTCATAGAGGAACTTGTGCCAGAAGCGGCTGTACAGCAGGTGCAGGGTGGTGTGCTCCATGCCGCCGTTGTACCAGTCCACGGGGCTCCAGTAGTCCAGGGCCTCTCTGGAGGCCAGGGCTTTCTCGTTGTGGGGGTCCATATAGCGCAGGAAGTACCAGGAGGAGCCCGCCCACTGGGGCATGGTGTCGGTCTCCCGCTTGGCGGGGCCGCCGCAGCAGGGGCAGGTGGTGTTGACCCAGTCGGTCATCTTGGACAGGGGAGACTCGCCGTCGTCGGTGGGCTCGTAGCTCTCCACGTCGGGCAGCAGCAGGGGCAACTGGTCCTCGCTGAGGGGCTGCCAGCCGCACTTCTCACAGTAGACCATGGGGATGGGCTCGCCCCAGTAGCGCTGACGGGAGAACACCCAGTCACGCAGCTTGTAGTTCACCTTGGCCTGACCGATGCCCTTCTCCTCCAGCCACTTGGTGATGACGGGGATGGCGTCCTTCACGGTCATGCCGTTGAGGAAGTCGGAGTTGACCAGGATGCCGGTCTCGTCCTTGGCAGTAAAGGCGGCCTTCTGCACGTCCTCGCCGCCGGAGACCACCTCGATGATCTCGCAGCCGAACTTCTTGGCAAACTCCCAGTCACGGTCGTCGTGGGCAGGCACGGCCATGATGGCGCCGGTGCCGTAGGTAGCCAGGACGTAGTCGGAGATGAAGATGGGGATCTCCTTGCCGTTGACGGGGTTGATGCCCTTCACGCCGTCCAGCTTCACGCCGGTCTTCTCCTTGCTCAGCTCGGTGCGCTCCAGGTCGGACTTGGAGGCGGCCACCTTCTGATAGGCCTTGACCTCGTCGGCGTTCTTCAGCAGGGGCATCCACTGGTCCAGCAGCTTGTGCTCAGGGGAGAGGACCATGTAGGTGGCGCCGAAGAGGGTGTCGGGACGGGTGGTGTAGACCACAATGTCGTCGCCGGTGGTGGCCTTGAAGGTGACCTCGGCGCCGGTGGAGCGGCCGATCCAGTTCTTCTGCTGAATCTTCACGCGCTCGATAAAGTCCAGATCGTCCAGGTCGTCAATGAGGCGCTGGGCGTAGGCGGTGATCTTCAGCATCCACTGGCTCTTCTCCTTGCGGATGACGGGGGCGCCGCAGCGCTCACACACGCCCTCCACCACTTCCTCGTTGGCCAGCACGCACTTACAGGAGGTGCACCAGTTCACGGGCATGGTGGTCTTGTAGGCCAGGCCGTGCTTGTAGAGCTGGAGGAAGATCCACTGGGTCCACTTGTAGTAGCTGGGATCGGTGGTATTGACCTCGCGGTCCCAGTCGAAGGAGTAACCCAGCATCTGCAGCTGCTTGCGGAAATTGGCGATGTTGTCGTGGGTCACCTTGGCGGGGTGGATGTGGTTTTTGATGGCGTAGTTCTCGGTGGGCAGGCCGAAGGCGTCATAGCCCATGGGGAACAGGACGTTGTAGCCGTCCATACGCTTCTTCCGGGCCACCACATCCATGGCGGTGTAGGGGCGGGCGTGGCCCACGTGCAGGCCCTGTCCGGAGGGGTAGGGGAACTCCACCAGGGCGTAGAACTTCTTTTTCTGGGTGTCGCCGGTGTGGCAGGCGAAGGTTTTGTCTTCCAGCCACTTGGTTTGCCACTTTTTCTCAATGGCGGCAAAATCGTACTTCACATCAATCACGCTCTCTTGTATTTCTTGCTCCCACAAGGGGGATATGATTTCGGACCGTAACATTATACCCGTATTTTGGGGCAAATGCAAGGGTCGGGACAGAATTTGCCAGAAAGGGCGGGGAGGGATTCTCCCCTTGAGCGCAGGCGAATAATATGGTATGATTACTTTACCTTGGCAGCAATGGGTAACCTGTGCGGACGCTGCCCGGGGAAAGGGAGAAAAGGAGTGTGTTGCCTTTATGAAGAAAATTCTAAGCAGCCTGCCTGCGCGCCTGCTCATCGGCGTGATCGTGGGTATGGCGGTGGGCCTGGTCGCCAATGAAGCGGTGATGCAGGTGATCCTCACCATCAAGACCCTGATGGGTTCCCTCATCAGCTTCTGTGTGCCCCTTATCATCATCGGTTTTATCGCCCCTTCCATTACCCGCCTGAAGAGTAATGCGTCCCGGATGCTGGGCCTGGCCCTGATGCTGGCCTACACCTCCTCGGTGTGTGCCGCCCTGATGTCCATGGCGGCGGGCTATGCCATTATCCCTGCCCTGTCCATCCAGTCCGCGGTGGAAGGCCTGCGGGACCTGCCCGATATGCTCTTCACCCTGGAGATCGACCCCATCATGTCGGTGATGTCCGCCCTGGTGTTCTCCGTGCTCATCGGCCTGGCCGCTACCTGGTCCAAGGCTGAGGTGATCACCAAGGTTCTGGAGGAGTTCCAGCAGATCGTGCTGGACATCGTGACCCGCGTGGTCATCCCCATCCTGCCCTTCTTCATTGCCGGCACCTTCTGCAGCCTGGCTTATGAGGGCACCATCACCAAGCAGCTGCCTGTGTTCCTCATCGTGATCGTGATCGTCATGGTGGGCCACTATATCTGGCTGGCAGTGCTCTACGGCCTGGCCGGTCTCTACTCCGGCAAGAACCCCTGGGAGGTGCTGCGCCACTACGGCCCCGCCTACATCACCGCCGTGGGTACCATGTCCTCCGCCGCCACCCTGGCCGTGGCCCTGCGGGGCGCCAAGAAGTCCTCTGTGCTGCGCGCTGACCTGGTGGACTTCGGCGTGCCTCTGTTTGCCAACATCCACCTGTGCGGCTCGGTGCTCACCGAGGTGTTCTTCGTCATGGTGGTGTCCAAGGTGCTCTACGGCCAGCTGCCCACTCTGGGCACCATGGTGCTGTTCTGCTTCCTGCTGGGCATCTTTGCGGTGGGCGCTCCCGGTGTCCCCGGCGGCACCGTGATGGCCTCTCTGGGCCTTATCATGAGCGTGTTGGGCTTCCTGGACGACGGCACCGGCCTGATGATGACCATCTTCGCCCTTCAGGACAGCTTCGGTACCGCCTGTAACGTCACCGGCGACGGCGCTCTGACCCTGATGCTCACCGGCTATGCCGAAAAGCACAACATCAAGGAAGTAGAGGCCAAGGATATCTTCTAATAAACGATATCGCAGCATGCAACTTCCCCGAGGTTTTGAGAGAAGCCTCGGGGAAGTTTTTTATGCCGCTACCAATTCTCTGGGAAAGGCGGTATAATGGAACTGTGTGGACTCAGGAACCATGGTGGGAGGCGTATCCAGTGATGAAAAAGAAGACCATCCGCTTTTTGTGGATCAGCCTGGTGTGTTTGGCGATCCTCTGTGTGGCGGTATTTACCTGGCTGACCAAGGTGATGGGGGAGAAAAGCGACGAGACCCTGACCCAGGTGGCCAACCTCTATATGGAGGAGATCAACGCCCAGCTGAAGCGGCATTTTGACTCTCTGGTGGAGGTGCAGCTCTCCCAGGTGGAGGGCATCACCCTGGCCGTGCCCCCCAGCTCGGTGTCCGTCATGGACGAGCAGGCCATCCAGGACCTGACCGCCAGCGGCCAGTCCCGGGATTTTCCCTACCTGGCCCTCTATAATACCGAGGGAAAGGCGGATATCATTTACGGCGAGCCCGTGACCATCCGGGAGGAGGACGCCTTCCTGGAGTCCCTGAACCAGGCCGAGCCCAAGATCGTCCTGGGGGACACCGCCGATGGAGAGAGCATGCTCCTGTTGGGTATCTCGGTGGGCTATCCCGTCTCCCAGGGCTATCCCATGCGGGACGGCAGCCAGTGTACCGCCCTGCTGGCGGGAATTCCCATGGAGGAGATCAGCCAGTCCCTCTCCCTGAACATCAACGACACCCTGGTCTTTTCCCATATCATTGAGAGCAGCGGCCGGTTTGTAGTGAAAAACTCGGAAATTCAGGCAGATAACTACTATGACTACCTGCTGGAGCAGGGAAACTTCGGCACCCAGGAAGCGGCGGAAGTGGTGGACTCCTTAAAGCAGGCCCTGGATGACGGGGAGCTGTTCAGCATGGTGGTCACCGTGGACGGCCATCGGCAGCACGTCTACTGCTCGCCCCTGTCCAATTCCGAGTGGTATCTGGTCACCGTCATGCCCTACGGAGCTCTGGACCAGGCGGTGTCCGGCCTGGAGCACCACCGGACCTTCGCCATTATGGTGGGCTGCGGGCTGCTGCTGGCCGCCACTCTGGTGGTCTTTTTCCTGTACTTCCGCATGTCCCGGCGGCAGCTGGCCCAGGTGGAGTCTGCTCAGCGGGAGGCGGAGCGGGCCAACCGGGCCAAGAGTGAATTTTTGTCCAACATGAGCCACGATATCCGCACCCCCATGAACGCCATCGTGGGCATGACCGCCATTGCCAGCGCCAATCTGGACAACACCGACCAGGTGAAGTCCTGTTTGAAGAAAATCGCCCTGTCCAGCAAGCATCTGCTGGGGCTCATCAACGACGTGCTGGACATGTCCAAGATCGAAAGCGGCAAGCTGACTCTGAACATGGACGCCGTCTGCCTGCGGGAGACAGCGGACGGCATCGTCAGCATCATCCAGCCCCAGGTGAAGGCCAAAAAGCAGCAGTTTGATATTTTCATCCAGAACATCCGCCGGGAGAATGTGTACTGCGACAGCGTGCGCCTGAACCAGGTGCTGCTGAACCTGCTCTCTAACGCCTTGAAATTTACCCCTGAGGGCGGGAGCATCACCATGACCGTCTCCCAGGAGGAATCCCCCCGGGGTGAGCACTTTGTGCGCACCCACTTTATCGTCCAGGATACGGGCATCGGCATGTCGGAGGAGTTCCGGCAGAAGATTTTTGACTCCTTCGCCCGGGAGGACAGCACCCGGGTGCAGCGCACCGAGGGCACCGGCCTAGGCATGGCCATTACCAAGTACATCGTGGACGAGATGCAGGGCACCATTACCGTGGAAAGCCAGCGGGACAAGGGCAGCTGCTTCCATGTGACCCTGGACCTGGAGACCGCCCCTGACCCGGACGGGGAGATGCTGCTGCCCGCCTGGGACATCCTGGTGGTGGATGACGACAAGCAGCTGTGCAGCAGCGCCGCCGACGCCCTCAAGGAGCTGGGTATGGCGGTGGAGTGGGCCCTGAGCGGAGAGCAGGCAGTAGAAATGGCCCAGCAGCGCCGCCGGCAGGGGCGGGACTACCAGATCGTCCTGCTGGACTGGAAAATGCCCGGCCTGGACGGCATCCAGACCGCCCGGAAGCTGCGGGAGACCATCGGGGACCACATTCCCATCCTTCTCATCTCCGCCTACGACTGGAGCGACATCGAGGATGAGGCCCGCCAGGCGGGGATCAGCGGTTTTATTTCCAAGCCCCTGTTCAAATCCACCCTGTACCACGGGCTGCTCCGCTTTACCGACGCCGGAGCTGTCCCCCAGGAGGAGACCCAGGAGACCCTGGGCGACTTTACAGGCGTCCACATTCTGCTGGCCGAGGACAACGAGCTCAACTGGGAGATCGCCCAGGAGCAGCTCTCCGCCTGCGGCTTTACCCTGGATTGGGCGGGAAACGGGCAGATCTGTCTGGAAAAATTCCAAACTGCCCATCAGGAGACCTACGACGCCATCCTCATGGACCTGCGTATGCCCGTGATGAACGGCTACCAGGCTACCCAGGCCATCCGTGCCCTGGACCGCCCCGACGCCAAGAGCATCCCCATCATCGCCATGACCGCCGACGCCTTCTCCGAGGACGTTCACCGGTGTCTGGAGTGCGGTATGAACGCCCACATCGCAAAGCCTATCGACATGCGGGAGCTGCTGCGGCTGCTGCAAAAGTATCTGGGCTGACCTAAAACGCAAAAATGGCGCGCCTTACGGCGCGCCATTTTTATGACTGTTTCAGATTTTTTAATAAAATGTCCCGCTGGTTGGGCAGGTCCCCCTGAGCCACCAGGTCCAGCAGATGGTTGAGAGCTCGGCCGATCTCGGGGCCCTTCAGGCCTGCCGCCATGGCGTCCCGGCCGTTGACCGCCAGGTCCTTCAGGGTGAGACAGGGGGCCTGGGCAAGGATCTCCCGGGCCAGCCGGGCGGCCTGCTGGGGGACATCCTCCTCTCCCGCGTGGATGGGGGCGCAGGCCAGACGGTCCGCCGACTCCAGTTCCATGAGGTCCAGAAATACCTCCGGCCCCAGCCGCCGCAGCCACCGGCCCACCCAGCGAGGAGTGACCTCCACCGGCAGGCTGTGGCGCAGCACCAGAGTTTCCACCCGTTCCCGGGCGGCATTGTCCAGGCGCAGGCGGCGGAGAATGTCCCCGGTTTGGCGGGCGCTCTCCTGGGGATGGTTGTAGAAGTGCCCCACACCCTGTTCATCCAGGGAGAAGCAGGCGGGCTTGCCCACATCGTGGAGCAGGGCGGCCAGCCGCAGGGCGGGCCGGGGAGAGACTCCCTCCAGGGTTTTGACACAGTGGGTGTATACGTCAAAGCAGTGGTGGGGGCTGCGCTGGTCAAAGCCCACGGCGGGAGCGAGCTCGGGGACCACCTGGCACACGGTTTCGGGATACTCCAATAAAATGCGCCCCGCCCCGGGGCCGCACAGCAGGCGGAGAAACTCCGCCCCAATGCGCTCCCAGGCCACATGGGCCAGCAGGGGTGTGGTCTCCCGGATGGCGGCGGCGGTGTCGGGGTGGATGGTGAAGTCCAGCTGGGCGGCCAGGCGAAGGCCCCGGAGGATGCGCAGTGCGTCCTCCTCAAAGCGCCGCCTGGGGTCGCCCACGCAGCGTACCAGACGGCGCTCCAAATCCTCCCGGCCGCCGAAGGGGTCCCGCAGACCGGAGGGGGTCCAGGCCATGGCGTTGACGGTGAAATCCCGCCGGGCCAGGTCCTCCTCCAGACTGGTGGTAAAGGTCACCTGGTCGGGGTGGCGGTGGTCGGCGTAGCTGCCCTCCCGGCGGAAGGTGGTGACCTCCACAGGCAGACCGTGGGAGAGCACCGTCACCGTGCCGTGCTGCTCCCCCGTGGGGATGCACCGCAGAGGGGCGCAGGCCGCCATGGTCTGCTGGGGCAGGGCGGCGGTGGCGGCGTCGTAGTCGTGAAGGGGACGGCCCAGCAGGCTGTCCCGGACGCAGCCCCCCACCAGAGCGGTCTCAAATCCGGCCCGCTCCAGCCGCTCCACCACGGCCAGAGCTCTGGGGTCCCAGTGAAAGGGGGCGCTCATCCCGCAAAGTGGGCGGCGGCGGGCAGCAGCACGGCCAGACCCACCAGGTTTGCCAAGGTGAACCACTTCAAATAAGCCCCGGCCCGGGCATCACGGGAGCGCAGATAAAATTTCAGGGAGATCAGGCTGGCCAGAGAGGCCACGGGGGTGCCCAGGCCGCCTACATCCACCCCGGCCAGCAGGCCCTTCCAGTCCTGGGTGAGCCCGGAGAGAAGCACGGCGGCGGGGACGTTGCTGATGACCTGGCTGGCGGCGGCGGAGCACAGCATGGGGCTGCCCGCCATAAGGGAGGTGAGGGCGGAGCGCACCGAGGGCATCTGGCCCAAATTGCCGCTGAAAATAAAGAAGCAGACAAAGGTGAGCAGCAGCATGTAGTCCACCTGGCGCAGCAGCCGGGGGCTGGCCAGGAGCAGGGCCGCAATGACGATGACCGTCAGAATCCCGTAGGGCAGGACCCGGCACACAGACAGCAGGCACAGCACAAAGAGGACCCCGTACAGGGCAAGGCGCTTGGGGCTGGTGATGGTCACCCGCTCGGGGAAGGACACGTGGATCCAGCCCTTGCCGCCCCAGTAGAAGCTGGCGGCCGCCAGCAGCACCAGGCTGATGAGGGTCAGGGGGAAGAGCAGGGAGAGAAAATCCCCCATGGACAGCTGGAAATGGGCATAAAGGAACAGGTTCTGGGGGTTGCCCACGGGGGTGGCCATGCTGCCCAGATTGGCGGCCACGGTCTGCAGAGAGATGACGGGGATCAGCAGCTCCCGCCGTCCCACCATCTCCAGCACCAGAATGGCAAAGGGAACAAAGGTGATAAGGGCCACGTCGTTGGTCACCAGCATGGAGCAGAAGAAGGGCAGCATCACCAGAATCAAGGTGATGCGCCGCACGGGCAGCTCTCCGGTGAGCAGACGCTGGGCCAGTACCAGAAACACGCCGCACTCCTGCAGCCCAGCCACCACGGCCATCAGGCAAAACAGCAGGCACAGCACCCGCAGGTCGATGTAGTCCAGATAGGCGGCGGAGGGGCGGACCCAGAAGGCGGAGCACAGGGCGCAGACAAAGGCGATGGTGAGCACGGGCTCCCGCCGGAAAAAGCGGAGAATGGGGTTTGCGGACATAGACGGCGCCTCCTTTCAGCAACAGGATGATATCACGGAAGTGTCCGCAGGGCAAGACAGGACCGGCCGGCGGTCCTGGGTTTGCAAGAGAAAAGAAATTAGGCTACGTACTTCATGCCGCTGCCCTGGGTGGCTTCCACATCAGCGGTCAGCTCCTCCAGCCACTGGGTCATGTCCTCAGAGGCCTTGGTGGAGCGGATGGACAGCTTCCAGGTGGGATCGTCCCAGCCCACAAAGTACATCACGTGCCAGCCCTGAGAGCTGCTGCCCTCGTTCTTCACCAGGCCGGTGTCGCCGGGCTGGCGGCTGGAGTCCAGACACCAATCAGTGAAGGTATCCACAAAGCCGCTGCTGGCGGACACGCCGGTGTACAGGCCGCCGGACTCCTTGGAAGAGGTGTCGGCGGTGTTCTGCAGGGCCATGACGGCGAAGTCCTCCTCGGTGGCGCTGCCGGACTTGAACTGATCCAGCAGAGTCTGGGCAGTCTCCTCAGCGGTGGCGAAGGTCTCGTCGGTGGGAGTGCTGCCGGCGGAGACGAAGATGTGACGCACGTCGGCGGTGGCGGACTCGTCGCGCTGACGGCCCTCGAACTGGACGACGTAGTAGTTATAGACGTAGGAATCGCTGCGGTCGCTCTCCTGGATGCTCACGTCGCCATTCTGACGGGCGGAGTCGAAGAGCCATTCGGCATAGGGAGCGGAGCTCAGAGCGTTGCTGTTGCCCATGGCGGTGGAGTGAACGGTGGAGCTGAACAGCTTGTCCTGATACTCGTCGGCCAGAGCCTGGATGTCGCTGCCGGAGGACACCTTCTGCTGCAGCTCCTGAGCCAGAGCCTGGGCCTCAGCCTTGGCGGTGTCAAAGGCGGCCTGCTTCTCCTCGTCGGTCATCTCGACGGTGTTGCCCTCCTCGTCGGTCTCGGTGGGCACGTTGGCCTGGATGGTCAGCACGGAGTAGTTATAGGTATCCAGCTCGTCGGCGTGCTCCTGATAGTAGGCCTCCAGCTCCTCGTCGGTGTAGGTCAGACCGTTCTGGCGGTCGTTCTGGTAGTAGGTAGCAATGGCGTCGTTGGTGACGATCTTGGTGTAGGCCGCCTTATCCACATAGGAGCCGAAGTTCAGGCTCAGGTAGGAGTTCAGGCTGTAGCCGCTGGAGCGGGCCTGGGATTCCATCTGCTCCAGCTGCTGGTCCACGTAGGCCTGACCCAGCGCGGAGAGGGTGTAGCCTTCCTTCTCGGCCTCGTGGCGGATCATGGTGTTCTCAGTCAGAGCATCAATGGCAGACTGCAGGAAGTAGTCGTGCCAGGTGGTACCGGTCTCCTCGTCCTGGATCTGGTCCTTGGGGTCCACGGTGCTGTCAAAGCCCTGGACCATGCCGACCTGGGCGTACCGGGCGGTTTCGTTATAGAAGGAGTTATAATAGAACTGTACGTCAGCGACGGTATAGTCCTCGCCGTCCACGGTGAGGGCTACGGCCCGCTTCTGGAAAAAGCCGCTGTCCCACACCAGCAGGGCCACGGCCAGGGCGGCGATGACGACGCCCAGGATGATGTAGATCACCCGCTTGGCCTTGCTGCTCTGTTCAGCGCGGTTGTTGCGCTGCTGAGCATAGGTAGAGCCCTGGCGGGTCTTTTTTTCTCTGGATGCACTCACAGTTTGTTCCGTCCTCTCGTCATTGAGTTAAGAACGCCGGTTTCCTGGAAAGGGGTTGGCATTCCATGACATTATACAAAACTTTTCCCCCGGATTCAAGGGGGCGGGGGAAAGGAAGGGGCAGCTTTTACACTTTGTTCATGGAAAAAGATATAAAAAAGACCGCGGCTTGCGCCGCGGCCCAGTTCCAAGTGATCTTTGTATCCCCCGCTCTGGCCGTGTGGACCCGTTTAAAACCTGCACGTGATGGCAGGTGGGTCGCCTCCACGACGCTTTACTGCTTCCAACTTCCAGCCGACCTCAATGGGGGCCGGGAGGCCTGCAAGCCACGCCGTGAGGGGGGCGTCCCGTTTAAGAAATGTGGGTTTAAAAGAGCCCATCACGCACCGAGCAGGAAAGTTCACCTGAAGTCAACGGTTATTCGTCTTCCTCTTCGAAGAAGCGCTCCATAAACAGGTTGTAGATGGTTTCCATCTCCTGGTCGCTGTCCAGAGTGGAGAGCAGCTCCTCGCCGTTTTCCTCCACCACTTTCATAATGACCAGACCGTACTCCTCGTCATCGGCGTCGATGTCCTTGGGTTCTCCAGTTTCCTCGTCCTCTTCCACAGCGGGGAACAGGGCATGATAGGTGGTGCCGTTATACTCCAGAGAGTCGACCAGCTCCAGCTCAAACTCGTTGCCGTCCTCATCGGTAACGGTGATGAAGTCGGGACCGAACGCTTCGCTCATGGGGGAATACCTCCTGCTTATCATCTGCCCCTATTGTACCCTGTCAGCGGAAAAAATGCAAGTAGGTGGGCAGGCAAAATTTTGGGAGAAGTTTCAGCGGGAAAATCCTGGGATGGACAAATGGGGAGAATATGGTATAATATATACTGATTTTTTGCCGTCATGACAATAAAATCGCGGCCGCACCCCACCGTGGGCGCGCAAACCCAAGGCCATGGACCATGAGGGCGAACCCCCTCACAAGTCGGAGGTATGACAAGTGTCTGAACAAAATTATCCTTCCCGTCCCTCCGGGGACCGGCAGTCCCGTACCAGGACCAGAACCCATTCCGGTAGCCGCGCCAGCTCCAGTTCCGGCGGCGCGCCCCGGCGCAGATCTTCCAAGAAAAAGGGGGGCAGCCGTGCTCTGCGAGCCATCGGCACCCTGCTGCTCATCTTTGTGACCACCTGCGCCATCATGTGCTGCTTCGGAGCGGTGTATATCATCAATGTGATCCTGCCCAACGCCGACATGGACCTGGACAGCTTCGCCCTGAACGAAAACAGCGTCATGTACTATCAGGACAAGGACACCAGAGAGTACAAGGAGCTTCGCCAGGTGCTCAGCGTCACCAGCTCTGAGTGGGTGGACTACGAGGACATGCCCCAGTATCTGAAAGACGCCGCCGTGGCCATTGAGGACCGGCGGTTCTGGACCCACAACGGCGTGGACTGGTGGCGCACCGCCCAGGCGGTGTTCAGCATGTTCACCGGCGGAGACATCCAGGGCGGCTCCACCATCACCCAGCAGCTCATCAAAAACCTGACCGATTACAACGAGACCACCGTCAAGCGTAAGATCACCGAGATCTTCCGGGCGCTGAATGTGGACGCCAAGTATGATAAGGATGTCATTCTGGAGCTCTACCTCAACGTCATCCCCCTGGGCAGCGGCTGTGAGGGCGTGGGAGCGGCCGCCGAAAAGTATTTCGGCAAGTCCGCCTCCGATCTGACCCTGGCCGAGTGCGCCAGCCTTATTGCCATCACCAACAACCCCTCCAAGTACGGCCCCTACTCCACCGCCCGGGTGGAAAACTCCGAGGGCGAGCTGTGGTACGGCAAGCAGTGGAACAAGTACCGCCAGGAGGTCATCCTGGGCCAGATGCTCAAGCAGGAGAAGATCACCCAGGCGGAGTATGACGAAGCCGTGGCCCAGGAGCTGGTCTTTGTGGGCACCAATTCCGGCGACGGCCAGACCGATTCCGACATCTACACCTGGTACGAGGAGCAGGTCATCACCGACGTGATGAACGATCTGAAGGAGCAGACCGGCTACTCCGACCAGTATATCAGCCAGATGCTCTCCAGCGGCGGCCTGAAGATCTACACCTGTGTGGACCCGGAGGTCCAGGCCAAGGTGGAGGCCGTCTATGAGGACCCCAACACCCTGAACTACACCTCCAAAAAGTCGGGCCAGAAGCTGCAGTCCGCCATTACCGTCATCGACAACGAGACGGGGGACATTGTGGCCCTGGCCGGACGGCTGGGAGAAAAGACCATCAACCGCGGCTATAACCTGGCCACCAATGCCCAGCGCCAGCCCGGTTCTTCCATCAAGCCCCTGACCGTCTACGCCCCCGCCATTGAGATGGGACTTATCAGCCCCATTACCGTGGTGCCCGATTACCCCTATCAGGTTATGGACGGCAAGGCCTGGCCTGTCAACGTGGACGGCGTGTACCGGGGCCAGGTGACCGTGCGTCAGGCTCTGGCAAACTCCTACAACACCGTGGCGGTGCGGGTGCTGGCCGATATGGTCACCCCCGCAGGCTCCTTTGACTTTGCCACCCAGAAGTTCCATCTGCCCCTGGAGAGCGGACGGGTCATCAACGGCAAGGTGCGCAGCGATATCGACGTGGCCCCCCTGTCCATGGGCGGCCTCACCGACGGCGTCACCACCCGGGATATGGCCAATGCCTTCGCCACCTTCCCCAGCGGCGGCGTCTACCGAGAGGCCCGCACCTACACCCGGGTGGAGGACAGCAAGGGCAACGTGCTTCTGGACAACACCAGCCAGGAGGAGTCCGTGCTCAAGGAGAGCACCGTCTACTATATGAACTCCATGCTCACCAGCGTGGTCACCGAGGGCGGCGGCGGCGAGGCCGCCATCAGCGGCATGACCGTGGCCGGTAAGACCGGTACCACCGACAGCAAGTACGACCGCTGGTTCGTGGGTTACACCCCCTACTACACCGCGGCTGTTTGGGTGGGTTACGAGATCAACGAGTATGTCAGCACCTCGGGCATCAACCCCGCCGCCCAGGTGTGGAAAAAGGTGATGAGCCCCGTCCACGAGGGCCTGTCCAACAAGAACTTCGGTACTCCCGACGGCCTGGTGTCTGTGACCTACTGTCTGGACTGCGGCGGAAGCGCCATTGAGGCCTGCCAGTACGATCCCAGAGGTAACCGGGTGGCCAGCGCCTATGTCTTCCCCGAGGACCGTCCCTCCTTCTCCTGCACCTGCCACTCCCTGGAGGAGGGCTCCAATTCTCTGGTGCGGGTGTGTGTGGACGACCCCATTCTGGATGAAAACGGCGAGCCCAGCGGATACTATCACCTGGCGGGTCCCTACTGCCCCGAGGCCAGCATCCGCAGCGTCTGCTATCTGAACCTCTCCCGGGAGAGCGTGGGCGGCGCCTGGGCCAGCGACAGCAAGTATTTCTACTCCTCTCTGCCTGCCCTGACCACCTGTACGGTCCACGCCACCGATCCCGGCGTGCCGGAGGAGCCCGGTGAGGGAGAGACCGGAGAGCCGGGAGAGGACCCGGAGACCGGGACCGATCCCGATGATCCCAACGCCCCCACTACCGATCCGGAGGAGCCGGAACAGGGCGGGGATCACTCCAATCCCACCCAGCCGGAAGACCCGGCCACATGATCTTTGACACAAAGACGGGAAACCGCTTTTGCGTTTTCCCGTCTTTCCACAGCAAAAACTGTGCAAAACCGACAAAAAGCCTTCTATCTGACGGGGAAAAATTTATCTCCAAACTATCGGTTTTCATTGCATCGAAAGTTGGAGTATGCTAAAATAGACCTCGACGCAAATACAAATGACCACCGCACGTGGACATACTCAAAAGCAGAACGGAGGTAGAAGGTTGAACCAGTCGGAAGGCTATTTTATTGTCGAGGCATCCTCCATGCCGGAGATCTTCCGGAAAGTGGCTCAGGCCAAGCGCCTGCTGGAGACGGGAGAGGAGACTACGGTGAACGGCGCGGCCCGGGCCGTAGGCATCAGCCGCAGCGCCTTTTATAAGTATAAAGATGCGGTCCGCCCCTTCAACGACATGCTTCACGGCAGGATCGTCACCTTCCAGACCATGCTGCGGGATGAGCCGGGAATCCTGTCCGGCCTGCTCAATCTGTTTGCCGGGACGGGGATCAATATTCTGACCATCAACCAGAACATTCCCGTCAACGGCTGTGCCGTGGTCACCATCGCGGCGGAGACATCCGCCCTGCAGCGGCCCCTGGAGGAACTGCTGAAGGCGGCGGAGGACAGCCCCGGCGTGATTCGCTGTCAGATTTTGGCGGGCTGATGCCTGTATTGTTTCAACGAGGTGAGAGAAATGACAAAGGTAGCGATTTTGGGATTTGGCACCGTGGGCTCCGGTGTGGCGGAGGTCCTCACCGGAAACGGCGAGGAGATCGCCCGTCGAATCGGCAGCCAGGTGGCCCTGAAATATATTCTGGATGTGCGGGATTTCCCCGGCAGCCCCTTTGAGGACCGCTTTGTGAAGGACTTTGCCGTCATCGAGAACGACCCCGAGGTGGACGTGGTGGTGGAGACCATCGGCGGCGCCACCATCGCCCTGGAGTTTACCCAGCGGGCTCTGAAGGCCGGCAAGAGCGTGGTCTCCTCCAACAAGGAGCTGGTGGCCACCCACGGCTACGAGCTGCTGCAGCTGGCCAAGGAGCACGGCGTGAGCTATCTCTTTGAGGCCAGCGTGGGCGGCGGTATCCCCATCCTGCGCCCCCTGACCACCTGCCTGGCGGCCAACCGCCTGGAGGAGGTCACCGGCATCCTCAACGGCACCACCAACTATATCCTCACCCGGATGATCCGGGCGGGGCTGACCTTTGACCAGGCTCTGGCCGAGGCCCAGGCCAACGGCTATGCCGAGCGGGACCCCAGCGCCGACGTGGACGGCCACGACGCCTGCCGCAAGATCTGCATTCTGGCTGCCCTGTCCTTTGGCCGCCATGTCTATCCCCAGCAGGTGCCCACCGAGGGCATCCGGGGCGTGAGCCTGGCCGACGTGGCCTACGCCGATTCCTGCGGCTACAAGATTAAACTCCTGGGCCGTGCCATCCGGGAGGAAGGGGACAAGGTCTGTGCCTTCGTGGCCCCCCACCTGGTTCCCTGCCAGGAGCCTCTGGCCGGTGTGGAGGATGTGTTCAACGCCATCGCTGTCCGGGGCAACGCTGTGGGCGACGTGATGTTCTACGGCCGCGGCGCGGGCAAGCTGCCCACCGCTTCCGCCGTGGTGGCCGATGTGGCCGATATCGCCCGGGACCCCAAGCGGGATCACCGCAACCAGTGGGGCCCCGGCGCCGAGGACCTGGTGGTGTCTCCCGACACCCTGTCCTCCCGCTGGTATGTGCGGGCTGAGCTGTCCATGGACCACGCCCGGGAGCTGTTCGGCGAGATTCAGCCTCTGGCCCGCAGCGGCGCCCCCGCCGGGGAGGCCGCCTTCCTCACCGAGGAGATGACCCGGCCCCAGCTGGACAGCCTGCTGTCCGGCGTGAAGGTGGGCTCTGTGTTCCGCCTTTTGTGATCTGCCGCATAGAATACAGGGCAGACCAATGCTTTGATCAACCGTTGGAGGGATTCAATATATGGGACTCATCGTACAGAAATTCGGCGGCAGCTCTGTCGCCAACGCGGACCGCGTGCGTAATGTGGCCCGCATCATCACTGAAACCTACCGCAAGGGCCACAGCGTGGTAGTGGTGCTGTCCGCCCAGGGTGACACCACCGACGACCTCATCGAGAAGGCCCAGGAGATCAACCGTCACCCGTCCAAGCGGGAGATGGATATGCTGCTGGCCACCGGCGAGCAGATCTCCATCGCCCTGTGCGCCATGGCCATCGAGGCCATGGGCTATCAGGTGGTTTCTCTCACCGGCTGGCAGGCCGGCGTGAACACCGACTCCGCCTACGGCGGCGCCCGCATCAAGCGCATCCAGACCGAACGTATCCAGAACGAGCTGGACAAGCGGAAGATCGTGCTGGTGGCCGGCTTCCAGGGCATCAACAAGTACGGCGACGTGACCACCCTGGGCCGCGGCGGTTCCGATACCTCCGCTGTGGCGCTGGCCGCCGCTCTCCACGCCGATCTGTGCCAGATCTACACCGACGTGGACGGCGTGTACACCGCCGACCCCCGCACCGTGCAGGGGGCCCGCAAGCTGGACGAGATCACCTTTGACGAGATGCTGGAGCTGGCCAGCCTGGGCGCCCAGGTGCTCCACAACCGCTCGGTGGAAATGGCCAAGCGCTATAATGTCAATCTGGAGGTTCTCTCCAGTCTCACGGGAAATCCCGGTACGAAAGTTAAGGAGGTTGTCAAAACCATGGAAAAGACCCATGTCAGCGGCGTTGCGAAGGATAAGAATGTGGCCCGGCTGGCCCTTGTGGGCCTGGCGGACGAGCCCGGCATTGCCTTTAAGATTTTCTCTCTGCTGGCCAAGAAGAACATCAACGTGGACATCATTCTCCAGTCCATCGGCCGGGATGACAGCAAGGACATCAGCTTCACCGTGGCCCGGGGCGACGCCGACGAGGCCCGCCAGGTCCTGGAGGAGAACAAGGATTACATTGGCTTCCACGCCATCGAGGTCAACGACCAGATCGCCAAGGTGTCCATCGTGGGCGCCGGCATGGTGAACAACGCCGGTGTGGCCTGTAAGATGTTTGAGGCACTGTCCAGCGCCGGCATCAACATCAACATGATCTCCACCAGCGAGATCAAGGTCTCCGTCCTGGTGGATGAGCGGGACGCCGACCGGGCGGTCCAGGCCGTCCACGACCGTTTCTTCTCCGAGTTCGGCGGGAACGGCTAATCAAAATAAAAACAGCGCCTTGGGAAACCAAGTCGCTGTTTTTTGTTGTAAAAAAGATTATTGCAGGCGGCGCAGCTGAGGGGCTGTGGTGCGCAGATAGATCCAGACGGTGACCAGGGCGGTGAGCACCTCGGCGGCCAGGAAGCACAACCAAACCAGATCGGGGGCCAGCCGCAGCAGCAGGTAGGCCAGGGGCAGCAGCAGGATGATCTGCCGCAGGAAGGAGACCAGCAGCGAGCAGCTGCTCCGGTCCAGGGATTGGAAGGCGGCGGAGAGGACGATGCTCACCGCGGCGATAGGGAAGGCCAGGGCCGTCATGCCCAGAGCGGGAACGCCCATGGCCAGAGCCTCCTGATCGGCCTGGAAGCACCAGCGCAGCAGGGGGGAGGCGAACAGAGCCAGCAGCAAGGCTCCCGCCGCTCCAGTGGCCACCCCCAGCTTCAGGCCGAAGTGGATGGAGCGGGTAATGCGCTGGCTGTTCCGGGCGCCGTAGTTGTAGCTGATAATGGGAATGAGACCGCTGTTGACGCCGAAGATGGGCATGAACACAAAGGACTGAATCTTAAAGTACACGCCCAGCACGAACACGGCGGTCTCCGACCACAGGGTGAGGATCTGGTTCAGGCCCAGAGACATGAAGCTGCTGAGAGACTGCATCACCACCGCGGGGGCGGCGATGCGGCAGATCTCCTTTGTGATCTGGGCGCTGGGACGGAAGCGGCGGGGAGAGAGGGGCAGCTCCCGGCGGATGCGCCACAGGAGAAACAGGCCGATGCATCCCCCCGAAATCTGGCCGATAACGGTGGCCACCGCGGCGCCCACCACGCCCATGTCCAGGCCGAAGATGAAAACGGGGTCCAGTACGATATTCAGCACCGCGCCGGAGCCCTGGACGATCATAAAGCCCGCGGGGTGGCCGGTGGACTGGAGAATTCGCTCACAGAGAAATTGCAGGCACAGGCCGAAGGAGAGGCCGGTGCAGATGGTGAGATAGCGCACACCTGCCTGGGCCACCGTGGCATTTTCCGTGGAGAAGCGGAAGAAGGTGGGACAGGCAAACAGGGCAAAAGCCAGAAACAGCAGCCAGCACAGGCCGTAGAGGAGAAATCCGTGGCAGGCCACGTTGACCGCGTCCTCCTTGCGCTGCTGACCCAGCCGCTTGGACAAAATGGCGTTAAAGCCCACACCAAGACCGGCGCAGAAGGCCACCATCATCAGCTGAACCGGGTAGGCATAGGACAGGGCGAGAAAATCCAGGTCGCTGACCTGGGCCACATAGATGCTGTCCACCAGGTTGTAGATGGCGCCCATGAGCATGGAGAGCATAATGGGGGAGGACATGGTGAGCACCAGCTTGTCCACCGCCATGGTCCCTAAAATGTTCTGGTCCTTGTCGGCCATAGAGGAAACCGTCCTTTCTGTTGGCAGAAAAAAACGGGCTCCCCCGAAGGGGAGCCCGTTGCCGTTCTGGAAACACCATCCGCGGGGATCAACGGGCCCATGGGCACGGATGGAGGATAAGGAGAGTATAACAGGGGAATGGAAAGGCTGTCAAGAGGAGAAGGGGCAGGCGTAGCGCAGATCGTTGCAGATGGTGTCGGGAGGAAAGGGGATCTCCGTCCAGTTTCCGTCCCAGGAGAAGCCTTCCCGCTCATAGAAGCGGCGTGCCCCCTGGTTTTCCCGCAGGACGTAGACCAGGCTCCCGGCAAAGCCCTGGGCCTTCATCCGCCGAAAAATCTCCTGGACCATGGCGTGGCCGTAGCCCTTTCCCGTGTGGCGGGGGTGGGTGTAAATGGAGATGATCTCCCCCCAGCCCCGGTACTGCTCCGCGTCAAAGGCGATGGTCATGGTGCCGCCGTGGGCCTGGGCTCCAATACGGGCGGGGCCGTAGACGGCGGAGCATACGGGTTCCTTGCCGTCGTAGAGCAGCAGGCCGTGGTTTACGCCGCCGGCGTGGCACTCCCGGAGAAAGGGAATCCAGCGCTGGTCGGTGATCTCCTGATCCATGTAGGATTTGGGGATGGCATCGGCGTAGGTCTCCCGCCAGCCCATGGCGTGAATCAGGGAGATGGCGGCATAATGCTCCTCGGTACAGGCGTCAACAAAGGAAAGAGCAGACATGGAGCGGGCCTCCTTGGAAAGTTTTCCACATCATAGCACAGTTTGGGGGAAAGAACAAGAAAAAACACGCGGCCTGTTTCCAGACCGCGTGAAGAGAATGCTTAGGCGTGAGCCCCGGCGTGGGCCAGGGGACGGGCCGCCTGGTCGGCGGCGGGAGCGGCGGGGGCGGAGACCTCCTGATGGGCCAGGCCCTTGGCGTTGGCCAGCATCAGCTTGATGCGGTTCTCCTGGTTGATGCGGGTGGCGCCGGGATCGTAGTCGATGGCCACGATGTTGCTGGTGGGATACTCGTCCTTCAGCTTGCGGATCATGCCCTTGCCCACGATGTGGTTGGGCAGGCAGCCGAAGGGCTGGGTGCAGACGATGTTGTTGGTGCCGGAGTGGATGAGCTCCAGCATCTCGGCGGTGAGCAGCCAGCCCTCGCCCATCTTGTTGCCGTCGCCCAGATAGCCCTGGACCAGGCTGTGCAGCTCCCGGAAGGTGCCGGGGGCACGGAAGCGGCCGGAATTCTTCAGGGCCTGGATCATGTCCTTCTGGCAGCCCTCGATGTAGGCGGCAAAGGCTTTGCAGGCGGCCTTCTTGATCCACTTGCCGCCGTACAGCTCCACGTCGGAGACGCGGTTGAAGATTTTGAAGATGATAAAGTCGGTCAGGCCGGGAACAACAGGCTCCACACCCTCGCTGAGGAGGAAGTCCTCCAGGTTGTTGTTGCCCAGGGGGGAGAACTTTACGTAGATCTCGCCCACCACGCCCACGCGGATCTTGGGCTCGCCCGCCACGGGGATGGCGGCAAAGTCGTCGCAGATCTGGGCGAAGAGGTGGCGCATCTGGCCGCGGCTCATGCCCTGGCCCTGCTCAAAACCGGTCACCAGCTTGTGGGACCAGGCGTCGATCATGGCGTCGGTCTCACCGGCGTTGACCTCGTAGGGCCGCACCTGGTTGGCCACGTTGACGATGATGTCGCCGTACATCATGGCGTACACCGCCTTGCGGATAAAGGGCAGGGTGAGCTTGAAGCCGGGGTTCTTCTCCAGGCCGGACAGGTTGACGGAGACCACGGGGATGTAGGCCATGTCGGCCTTGGCCAGGGCCTTGCGCAGCAGGTGGATGTAGTTGCTGGCGCGGCAGCCGCCGCCGGTCTGGGTAATGAGCAGACCCACCTTGTGGGGATCGTAGCCGCCGTGCTTCACCGCGTCGATGAGCTGGCCGATGACCAGCAGAGCGGGGTAGCAGGTGTCGTTGTGGACGTACTTCAGACCCTCGTCCACGATGCCCCGGTGATTGGTGGTGAGCATATCCACCTTATATCCGGCGTTTTGCAGCAGCTTCTGCATCATGCCGAAGTGGACCGGGAGCATCTGGGGCATCAGGAGGGTGTACTCCTCCTTCATTTCCTTGGTAAAGAGCAGGCGGCCGGTTTCATCATACACAAGCTTAGCCATTTCAGGACATTCCTTTCTTCAAAAGACGTGCCGCAGGGGCACGGGGGTTTACTGTTTCCGGGCGTCGATGGCGGCCATCAGAGAGCGGATGCGGATGCGCACCGCGCCCAGGTTGCTGATGTCGTCGATCTTCAGCTGGGTGTAGAGCTTTCCTCCCTCCTCCAGGATGGAGCGCATCTCGTCGCCGGTGATGGCGTCGATGCCGCAGCCGAAGGAGACCAGCTGAATGAGCTCCATGTCCTGCTGGGTGCATACATACCGGGCCGCGTTGTACATGCGGGCGTGGTAGGTCCACTGGTTGAGAACATGGCGGGGGGCTTTGTCCTCCAGGTAGGCCACCGCGTCCTCGGTGACCAGGATGAAGCCGTAGGAGGTAATGAGGTCGTTGATGCCGTGGTTGATCTCGGGGTCCATGTGGTAGGGACGTCCGGCCACCACCAGGATGGGACGGCCCTCCTTCCGGGCCTGCTCGATGTAGCTGCGGCCGGTGGCGCGCAGGTCCTCCTTGTAGGCGTCGTAGGCGGCATAGGCGGCCTTGGCGGCGGCCACGGTCTCCCGCTTGGGCACCTGGAACTCGTTGAAGAACCACTCGCTGGCCTTGCGCTCAAAGTCCTTGGGACGGTGCAGGCCGAAGTAGGGGTTGAGATACCGGACCTTCTTCAGGTCGGGCACGTTGGCGGCCAGCAGCTCGGGGTAGTAGGCCACCACAGGGCAGTTATAGTTGTTGTCGCTGACGCCCTCGTTGAAGTTGTAGGGCATGCAGGGATAGAAGATGGCGTCCACGCCGGCTTCCACCAGAGCCTCTACATGGCCGTGGAGAAGCTTGGCGGGGTAGCACACGGTGTCCGAGGGAATGGTGCGCTGTCCCTTCAGGTACAGCTTGCGGCTGGACTCGGGGGAGAGGACCACTTCAAAGTTCAGGCGGGTGAACAGCTCGAACCAGAAGGGCAGGTTCTCATACATGTTCAGGCCGAAGGGAATGCCGATCTTGCCCCGGGAGCCGTTGCCCTGTCCCTTGCCGTGAAGGGCACGGAGCTTTCCATACTTATAGCGCATGAGGTCGGGCAGGTGGTGGGGCTCCTCACCCAGAGGACGGGAGCAGCGGTTGCCCGAGACGAAGCGCCGCCCGCCATCAAAGGTGTTGATGGTGAGGGAGCAGTGGTTGGTGCACAGGCCGCAGGTGGCGGGCTTGGCCACGTGGGTGAACTTCTCCAGGGCCTTGGCGGGAAGAATGGCGCTCTTTTCCAGGTGCAGGTCCCGGGCGGCCAGGGCTGCGCCGAAGGCGCCCATGATGCCCGAGATGGTGGGGCGGGTCACGTCCCGGCCCAGCTCCTGCTCAAAGGCCCGGAGCACCGCGTCGTTGTGGAAGGTGCCGCCCTGGACCACGATGTGCTTGCCCAGGTCGTCGGCGCTGGCGGCGCGGATGACCTTGTAAATGGCGTTTTTCACGATGGAGATGGACAGGCCGGCGGAGATGTCCTCCACGCTGGCGCCGTCCTTCTGGGCCTGCTTCACCGAGGAGTTCATAAACACGGTGCAGCGGCTGCCCAGGTTCACCGGGTGCTGGGCGAAGAGGCCCAGCTTGGCAAAGTCGGCGATGGAGTAGCCCAGGGCCTTGGCGAAGGTCTCGATGAAGGAGCCGCAGCCGGAGGAGCAGGCCTCGTTGAGCATGATGGAGTCCACCGCGCCGTTGCGGATCTTAAAGCATTTCATGTCCTGGCCGCCGATGTCGATGATAAAGTCCACGTCGGGGTTGAAGTGGGCGGCAGCCTTGTAATGGGCTACCGTCTCCACCAGACCCAGGTCGCAGGAGAAGGCGTTTTTGATCAGGTCCTCGCCGTAGCCGGTGACGGCCGCGCCCTTGATCTCGATGCGGTCGCCGCACAGCTGGTAGATCTGCTTCAGCTGGGGAAGGACCACCGAGACGGGGTTGCCCTGGTTGGACTGATAGTAGGTGTACAGCAGGCCGCCGTCCTCGGTGATGAGGGCCAGCTTGGTGGTGGTGGAGCCTGCGTCGATGCCCAGCCAGGCGGGGCCGGAGTATTTTTCAATGTCCACTTGAGGGGGACGCTTGGCATTGTGCCGGGCGCAGAAGGCGCCGTACTCCGCCATGTCCTGGAACAGGGGGGGCATGGTGTCCACCAGGGTGGTGGTGTCCACGCTCTCCTCCAGCTTCTTCAGGGCGTCCTCGAAGAGGATGGGCTCATAGTCGGTGGCGCACAGGGCCGCGCCCATGGCGGCAAAGCAGTCGCCGTCCTCGGGGAAGATGGCGTGGGCCTCGTCCAGCTTCAAAGTCTCCACAAAGCGCTGGCGCAGGCCCATGAGGAAGTGGAGGGGACCGCCCAGAAATACGATCTTGCCCTTCAGCTCCCGGCCCTGGGTCAGACCGGCCACGGTCTGGTCCACTACCGCCTGGAAGATGGAGGCGGCCACGTCCTCTTTCCGGCCGCCCTGGTTCAGGATGGGCTGGATGTCGCTCTTGGCAAACACGCCGCAGCGGGAGGCAATGGGATAGATCTTCTCGTGCTTCAAAGACAGCGCATCCAGCTCGTTGACGGTCACGTTCATCAGGGTGGCCATCTGGTCGATGAAGGCGCCGGTTCCGCCGGCGCAGGAGCCGTTCATTCGCTCCTCCAGGGCGCCGCCGAAGAAGATGATCTTGGCGTCCTCGCCGCCCAGCTCGATGACGGCGTCGGTGTCAGGGATGTATGTATTGACTGCAGCGGCGGTAGCGTAGACCTCCTGCACGAAGTCGATGCCCGAGGCGTTGGCCACGCCCAGGCCGGCGGAGCCGGTGATGACCATTTTCACCTGCTTGCCGGCGAGCATCTCCTGGATGGAGTGCAGGGTTTCGCAGGCCCGCTCACGGGTCTTGGAGTAGTGCCGCTCGTAGGAGCGGAACAGCAGCTTATTTTGTTCATCCAGCACCACGACCTTGACGGTGGTGGAGCCAATGTCGATTCCGATGCGAAGGCTCATATCTTCAATGCTCCTGACTGCGTTCTAAAATGAACAGACTAAACTTGTATTATGATACTTCCAGTCAAGGGAAAAAACAACAATTTTAACGATTTCTTAACGGAGGGAAAGGGAGGAAAAACGCGTTTTTAACGATCGAAAATTGTGCAATTCTGCCTTGAGACAACAATTTTTAATCAAATAAAGCAAAAAAATGAATTGACAGATTGCACAAAAATCCCCGCCGTAAACACGGCGGGGATCATAAAAAACGGGCTGACTTGATTCGGGTTTACGGGGTGGCGGCGCTGGCGGTTTTGACCTCATCCCCCTGCCAATCTTCATAGATGGATTGGATATCCTGAGCAGTCCCGGCGGGGAGCACCCATAGAACGGGGAGAGTGTCCTGGTCAATAAGCAACGAATCGTCCGTCCAAGCGCAGGAGAGCAGGCATCCATCCCCCCCCCTCCTGGAGACAGAAGGAGAGCTGCCACACCTCGTTCACGGGGATGGTCAGCACGACCGCTTCCTCCCCCAAGGTGACCCGGCCGGGGTCATATTGCCGGGCAAAATCGCCCGTAGAGGTGAGGAGCAGCTGGGTGATCTGCTGGAGGACGTCCGGGTCCTGAATTTTGCCCCGAAGGGTCGAGGTGTTTGAGGGAGCGTAGTAAATAGTGTCGGCGTTTTCCAGTGCAGAATAGACGGTGTCCAGGCTGAGATATGCGGCCTGCTCGGCGCAGACGGCCTGGACTTCCTCAACCAGGTGGTCGGGAATGGAGATGGTGTACCAGCTGCCCGCGTCCATGGCCCGGGCGTACCAGCCCATGGGGGCATCCTCCAGCCACCAGGGGGAGCAGTGGGACACCTCGTAGAAGGAGGTATAGAGGGTGAGCCATTCCTCCATATCGTAGTCCTCCGTCTGGTTGCGGCGGACACACTCCTCATCCCCCAGGAACAGCTGGGTGAGGGCGGCTTTGAACTCCGGGTACTCCACCTGGACGATGGAACGGTTCCGGGCCTCCTGCTGCCGGGCCAGCTCCTCCAGCTGAAAGACCGTGCCCTCCGGCAGGACCGCCAAGGGTTCGGCTCCTGCAGCGGCGTCATCCAGCCTGGCCAGCACATAGTCGCCGCCTTCCCCCATGGTATAGAGGTAAAAAGCGCTGCTGCCGCCGTTCTCCAGAAAATGAACTGTATGGAAGGAGGAAGTCAGGTCCTGAAAGCCGAGGGCTACGGAATTTTCCCGGTCCCAGGCTTTCGCCTGCCCCAGCAGCTCCCGTACCTGGCCCAGCAGGTCCTCGTCCGCAATGGGGTCAAAGGTGTAGCCGGACAGAGCCGGCAGGTCGAGGGTCACGGACTGGGTCTCCTCCAGGCCGGTCAGAAAGCCCTCTCGGGTGAGGGTGCGGCCCTGTTCTCCGCCCCCAAAGGTAAACACCGCCGCCAGCGCCAGCAGGGAAGCCGCGGCAAACAGAGCGGTTTTCCGTGTTTCCGGCCGGTGGGCGATTTGGGAGATGCGGGCCTGAATGGCCTTTTTATTCTGGGCCATGGCGGTGGAGCAGGACAGCAGATCCCCGGGGCGGGGCCCCCGCCGGGCCACCAGAGTGACCAGGGTGCGGCCATAGGGAATGCGCTGTCCCTCCCCTAAAAGCTTGATGGCGCCCGCGTCGCAGGAGAGCTCGCCGTCCTGCATGGACAGGACCACCGCCACCCACACCAGGGGGTTATACCAGTGCAGGGCCAGCGCCAGACAGCGCAGGGCGGACCAGATGTGGTCCTTTTGCCGGAAGTGGGTCAATTCGTGGGTGAGAATGTGTCGCTGCTGTTCCTCGGGCAGGTTTGGAACCTCCGGCGTGAGGTAGATGGCGGGACGGAATAGCCCAAACAGGCAGGGGGAGGGCAGTCCCTCCGCAAGGTACACCGGCAGAGGACATTGTGGAATGGATGCAGGCCGCCGAATGCGGCGGATTTTGGCGAAAAAGCGCAGATTGGACCCCAAAAGCACCAGACCCAGAACGACTGCGCCTGCGCCCCAAATCCCCAGAATCAGCTGGGCAGGGGAGAGCCACACCGGAGCCACCACGGCCTGAGTGCCGTCGGCGGAGGGCTTTACGGTCCCGGCGCTGCCAGTGGTGTGGAGCTGGCCCTGGCTGTTTCGGAAGAGTTCCGGCACGTGGCCCGCCTCTACCTCCTGCATGGGGTAAGTGGTGGGCAGCAGGGGCACAGAGTCCTCGGTGAGACTGGTCGGTTGGGGCGCCAGGTCGGCCGCCGAGGGAAGCGCGGACACAGGAATCTGAACGGGCAGCAGCAGCCGCACCAGCACCACCCCCCACAGGGTGTACCGGACCCGGGGAGAGATGCGGCGTCCCAGCAGGCGGCGCAGGATCAGCACTGCGGCAACCAGCACAGACGAGGTGACAAACCACTGCAAGAGGGTGTTCATGTTCCTTCCGCCTCCTCCAAAATGGCGTAAAGCTGACGGATATCCTCCTCACTGAGGGCGTGTTCCTGGGCCATGGCGGACACCATCAGACCCACGCTGCCCTGGTATACCTTGTCCAGAAAGGAGCGGGTCTCTCCCCGCACCGCTTTCTGCCGTTCCACGGCGGGGGTGTAATATTTGGTGCGGCCCCGTACCTCTACGGACACCAACCCCTTATCTTCCATGCGGCGCAGGGTGGTGATGGTGGTGCTCTTGGCCCAGCCTACCTTTTCCCTCAGCTGGGCCACCAGCTCCATGGCAGTCCGGGGCTCCTGCCCCCATAAACAGTCCAGCACATACCATTCGCTGTTGGTCAAAGAAAATTCCTCCATGGGAACCGCCTCCTATTGGTTTACTTTGTAGACCTATCGTATCACAGTTGGTCTACAATATCAACCAAAAAGGAGCGCCCCCCGGAAAATCCGGGGGGCGCAAAAGGAAAGGAGTTATTTCGCTACCTTCTCCAGGTAGGTCATCATGATCTGAGCCACCTGGCCGCGGGAGGCGGTGCCGGTGGGATTCAGGGTGCCGTCGCCCATACCGGACAGCAGGCCCTTTTCCACGGCCCAGGTCAGGGACTGAACGGCCCAGCCGGAGGCGGAGGCGCTGTCGGGGAAGGCGGACAGGCTGCCCTCAGAGGCCACGTCCATGCCCTTGAACTTGGAGTAGCTGGACAGGATGGCGGCCAGCTGCTCCCGGGTGACGGGATCGTTGGGGCCGAAGGCTCCGTCGCCGTAGCCGCTGATGATGCCCTTGGACTGGGCCCAATACACGGCGTTGGCGTACCAAGCGTCAGAGGCCACGTCGCTGAACTTCTTCTCCAGATCGGCCTGAGCCAGGGCGGGCTTGCCTTCCAGGCTGTACAGGATCTGAGCGATCATGGAGCGGGACAGGTTCATGTCGGGGGAGAAGGCGTTGGCGCTGGTGCCGTTCATCAGGCCCTTGGAGGCGGCGTACAGGATGGCGTCCTTGGCCCAGTGGCCGCTGATGTCGGCAAAGCCGTTGCTCACCAGAGTGGTTCTGGGATTATCCTTCTCATAGCGGTAGATGGGGAAGTTCTGGGAGTCCTTGTCATAGGTGACCAGGCCGTACTGCACCAGAGTGCCGTCGTAGCCGTTGGAGTCATTGACATCGGGCTCCATGGTCATGGCGATGACGTTGGCAGCCACCTGGTCCATGGGGATGACGATGGCGCCCTTGTCGAAGGTGACCTGGGTCTCATCCCGCAGGGCGGCAGTGAAACCGGCCTCCTTGCTGTTGTAGGTGTACTCGCCGGTGTAGTAGTACTGCTTCAGAGGAGAGGTGGAACCGGCGGAGAGCTCGTAGTACTCAGCGCCCTGGTTGTCCAGGATGTAGAGGATCTTGTCCAGATTCTCAATGTCCTTGGGGATGACATAGGCGGTGGGACGGATGCGGCTGCGGACCACGGTGTCGTTCATGGACAGGGTGGCAGTGGTGGTCTTGGAGGCGCTGCCGTCCATGTTGTACTGGTAGCGGGTCAGAGGAGTGGGGGACTGGGTCTCGCCGGAGGCGACCTGGTGCAGCACCACGATGTCGTCCTCTTCGAAGGTGGCGCCCTTCTTCACCACATCGGCCCGGGCGGCGTCCACAGCGGCCATGATGGCGGTGTCGTTGGCCATGGCGTACTCGATGATGGAGTGGGCGGCGTTCTGCTGGGAGAAGACCCGGCGGGCGAAGTTGGTGGAACCGGCGCCGATGCCCCGGGTCTCAACCAGGATGGAGATGGAGTTATACAGGCCATAGTAAGCGCGGCCGATGGGGTTGTTCACGGTGTAGCCGTAGTGATAAACACGCAGGCCGGCGTCGGTGGCGTTCTTGTGCAGCAGGTTCACGGCGGCCTCGCTGAGTTTGTTGACCTGAGCGTCGTTGTTCAGGCTGCTGGCGGGGGTGGACTGCATGTCGTCGGCGTTGCGCATGTAGCCGTCTTCGGTGACGCCGTAGAAGGTGAACTCATGGCCGTCCATGACTACTTCGGGCATGAAGTAGCGGTAAGCGGTGTGGAGGTAGGCCAGCTCGGGAGCCTTCAGGGCCATGTGGTCGCGGTTCATGTCAAAGCCCTGATAGGTGGTGCGGGTGAACAGATAGGAGCCGTCGGGATTGATGCGGGGGATGACCACCACATTGATCTCCTTCAGGACGTCCTTGCCGTAGTCGCCGCACAGATCGGAGATCATCACCAGAGCGCCTTCACCGGAGGCGGGCTCGTTGGGATGGATCTGGGACTGGATCCACACGGTGAGCTTGCCGTTGGCGCTGACCTTCTCGCCGGCTTCCTCCAGAGTCTTGACGGAGGAGAGGTCGGTGGTGGTGAACACGGCGATGGGCATGTCATAGTTGTAAACCGGGGTCTTGCCCAGGCTGTACAGATACATGTCGTCGCAGGCCTCGTCCTTGGACTGGGCATAGGTCATCAGCTCATCCTGGGTGGTGAACTGGTGGTCGGCCCGGTCGATGGTGAAATAGGGGGTGTCATAGGCCTCGTAGCCCTTCAGGGTGTCGGTGGAGAAGTACTTGTCCAGCACCTCGTCGGCCCAGATGGTGAGCAGGGCGTCCCGGGAGTCCTGGGCAAAGTTTTCCGGCGTATTGGCCAGGTTGGGGTTGGTGGGCTCAAAGCCGGTCTGGGCCAGCTTTCCGGTTTCGATGGAAAGCTTGACGGTGCCGGAATTCAGCTCTTCCTGGGTGACGTTGAAGATCTTGCTGATGTTATAGTAGCCGTCGCCCCGGACCCAGTAGGTGTAGGTGCCGGGAGAAGTGATGACGTAATCACCCTGGGCATCCTTGTCTACTTCGGTCAAGGCGGTGACAGCAGCTTCTCCGCTGCCGGCGGGATACCCCTCGTAGACGGAGACCGTGACCTCGCTGGCCTTCACGTCGCTGGGGTACTGGAACTGGATCTCTGCCGAGCCGGCGGCCAGAGAGGGCGTCACCAGCAGGCTGACGATCAGTGCTGCGCTCAGCAGCCAGCCAGTCCATCTGCGTGTCTGGGATGATTTCATAATAACACTCCTTTTTATGACGGATTTTTGGAAGGGGATCGCCATATTTCCCACATTCCCAGTATGGAAAGTATACCACAAATTGACTGGTCCGTCAATTTGAATATAAATATTTAAAAGCCTAAAAAATAAATCGTATAAAATGCCGAACCAAAAATTAAGAAAACATAAAGAAACCCCGGCGGAAGCTCCGCCGGGGTGAAAAAGAGGGGTTAATCCTGGAAAATCATTTGAGAAGAGATGTCAGTTAGACTATGCACACCACACATGGCCATGGTGTCCTCCAGCTCGCCCTTCAGCTTCTGGGTCAGAACGGCCACGCCTTCCGCCCCGCCGCCATAAACCGCGGTGACATAGGGACGGGCCAGAATGCAGGCGTCAGCGCCCAGGGCCAGCGCCTTGCACACGTCTACGCCAGTGCGGATGCCGCCGTCCACCAGAATGGTCATCTGACCCTTCACCGCCTGGGCGATGGCGGGCAGCACCTTGGCGGTGGCGGGGACACCGTCCTGGACTCGGCCGCCGTGGTTGGACACCACAATACCGGCGGCTCCGGCCTCCAGAGCCTTCCGGGCTCCGGCCACGGTCATGACGCCCTTGATGATAAAGGGGGCCTTGACGTACTCAATGATCTCCCGCAGCTCGGCCACCGTCTTGGAACCGGCGGGAGGGGTCAGCCCCTTCAGGAAGGGCAGGCCCGCCGCGTCGATGTCCATGGCGAACACCTTGGCGCCGGAGGCCTTGGCGGCGTCCAGCTTGGCAAACAGGGTGTCCCGGTCCCAGGGCTTCACGGTGGGGATACCACGGCCGCCGGCGGCGCCGATGGCGGCAGCGGCGGCGGTAAACACGTCGGGATTGGTGCCGTCGCCGGTGAAGGCGGCGATGCCGGCCTGGGCGCATGCGGGGACCAGAATGTTGTTGTACTCCAGGTCGTTGTACTTGTCCCCATAGTGCAGGTTCACCGCACCCACGGGACCGGCAAAGACGGGCAGGTCATAGGTCTCGCCGAAGAAGGTGAAATGGGTGTCCACCGGCTTGTTCTCGCAGATGGTATCCATGTTGAGGCAGATCTGCTGCCAGGCTTCATAGTTGCGGGAGGCCACGGTGCCGGTTCCCTTGGAGCCGGGGCCGGGCATGGTGCTGCCGCAGGCCTTGCCGTTGCATACCGGGCAGGCCTTGCAGTAAGGGCCGCTGCAGGTACGGGCGGCGGCCAGGACTTCCTGATAGGTCACAATAACCCCTCCTTAGTTTTCTCTTGGTAGATTGTAGCCCTGTTGGCCGGGACCGTCAAGAGGCGTGAACCTGCTCTTCCAGCCAGTCCAGCACATCCTGCTGGACCCGGTCCCCCACGGTCTCGTGGAGCATCTCATGGCGTCCGCCGGGGTACAGGCGCAGCCGGACGTCCCGGCAGCCCGCCTGCTGGAACATGCGGTACACCTTCCGCACCCCTTTGCCCATGCCGCCCACAGGGTCCTGGTCCCCGGAGAAGAAGAGAATGGGGGTGTTGGGGTCCATGCGGGAGAGATTTTCCTTCTTGGCGATGAATTGCAGGCCCCCCATCATGTCCTGGAACATGGCAGCGGTGGAGGGGGATTGGCACAGGGGATCGGCCAGATACTCGTCCACCATGGCCGGGTCGCTGGAGATCCAGTCGGCCCCGGTGCGGTTGGGGCGGAATTTCCGGTTGTAGGCACCAAGAGACAGGGAGTTTACCAGAGGACTGACCCCGTGCTCTCCCCGACGGCGGCGTTCCACTCCGGCCAGCAGCTTCCCCAGGGCCACCAGGGGGGCGCTCTCCTGCCCGGTGCCCGAGAGGATGGCTCCGTCCACATCCCCGGGGTAACGGATGAGGTAGGTGCGGGTGAGGAAGGAGCCCATGGAGTGGCCCAGGAGAAAGTAGGGGACGCCGGGGTACTGCTGGCCCATGCGAAGGCGCAGGGCGTGGATGTCCTCCACCACCAGAGACCAGCCGTCCTTGGGGGCAAAGTATCCCCGGGGACCGCCCTCGGTCAGGCCGTGGCCCAGGTGGTCCTCACCGCACACCAGAAAACCGTGCTGGGCCCAGAAGCAGGCGGCCTGGTGGTAGCGGCCCACGTGCTCCCCCACGCCGTGGACTAGCTGCACGATGCCCTTGGGGGCCTGCTGGGGGAGCCACACCCGGGCGTGGATGGTGGAGCCCTTCTGGACGGAGGGATAGGTAAAATCTTGAATCTGACACATAGAGGAAACCCTTCTTTCGCGGCAGAAGTGTTGGTTTGGATACTGCTACTCTACCACAAAATCGAGGGCTTTGCCAGAAAAAGGGGTCAGAATTGCTCCAGCAGGGTGCGCAGGCGAAAGCTCTGCAGGGAGGCCGCCTGGGCCAGCTCCTCCAGCAGGGCCGCCTGACAGGGATCGGACAGGTCCCGGGCCAGCTGGTCCAGGGCCTTCCAGCGCTCCTGCTCCAGCAGATATAGGTTTCGCAGGGTGGACTCCCAGGAGGGACCGGCCTCCTCACCGGCGCGGCTGGGGAGATAGCGGGCCCCGGCGGCTAAGTAGTGAGCGGCGGACAGGCGCTTCAGCTCCCGCCCCAGGGCGTCCCGCCGCAGGTTGAGCAGCCGCGCCCCCCGGCTGCCCATGCGCCGCAAAGCGGCCTGGTAGGACTGGCGCAGGGCCCAGGTCAGCTCCAGAAGCTGGGCCAGGTCGGGCTCCTGGGGCGCGGGGAGCGGGGAAGGGGCGGCTCGGACGGGCAGGGCGGGCTGAATGGGGCTGAGCTCCTGCTGGGGCATGACCCGGTTCCAGACCCGCTGAAAGACCTCGGGGTCGAAGGGCTGCAGGGACATGGGCTTGGTGGGCTGTGTCATGGCGGATACCTCCCAAAAGAAAGTGGATTCCCACTATCCTATGCCCAAAGGGCGGGAAGGGTCCGCGGGGTTGCCGGGGGGCGGATTTTGTGATACACTGGCCCACTAGAAATGAAAATCAGAAAGGAACGCAGCAATATGGAGACACTTGAAACCGCCCGGCCCATTGCCGGCGTGGTCAACCAGCCCCACCAGTTTTCCTACGAAAACGGTATCTTCGTCACCCGGGTGGAGCCGGGACGGGCGGAGGGCGTGCTGGAGGTAGGCCCCAACAGCATCAACCCCCACGGCAAGGTCCACGGCGGCGCTCTGGCCACCTTGGCCGACACGGTGGGCGGCAGCTGCGCCTGCGCGGGGGGACGCAGCTGCGTCACCGCCAGCAGCAGTATGGAATTTCTCCGCCCCGCCGACGGCAAGCGCATCACCTGTGTGGCCACCCCCAAGAAGGAGGGGCGCACCCTGTCCGTCATTCAGGTGGAGCTGTCCAACGACCAGGGGAAGCTGGTGGCCACGGGCACATTTACCTTTTTTATGATGGACCGGGCCTGACCCACCGGGGAAAGAGACGAAAAACAGGGAAAAACCGGGAAAAGCCTTGACATACCGCCCTGGGCATGGTAGGATACACGCAATCGAATATGAGGATAGAGGCGCGGCGCTCATGCGTACCGCGGGATAAGGCCAGGCAGCCGTCCCGTGGGAGAGGGTGCGCCGCCGAAGGTTTCCTTGGCCTGCCTGGGCGGGGGGACCTGGGCCGCGGGAGAAGATCCCACGGACTGTCACAGATTTGTGGAGCGCTATCCAGAGGTCCTGCCAGGCCGCCTTGCGCGGTGGGGAGGACGTCCGGTTTTGCCATGGGCGCTTCTGCGTTCATGGTTTTTTGTTTGCGCAATCCGGGGCGTGCGGCCCCGAACGCTGATTTTTTTGGAGGGAAAACAAATGAGAAGTAACCGTACCTGGCTGGGACGCATCGTTCTGGCCGTGATCCTGGTGCTGGTGCTGGCCACCGCGGCCTTTGCCGCCGGTGAGGGCGGCGCCCGCCCCACCGTGGACTGCCCCGACTGCGGCGGCGTCGGCATCTGCATGACCTGCTACGGCCTGGACGAGGCCTGCTCCGTCTGTAACGGCACCAACGTGTGTGCCACCTGCGGCGGCGAAGGTGTGATCCCCGCCCCCAGCAATTTCTATGAGACCGTCTGGGCTCTGCTGCCCCCCGTCATCGCCATCGCCCTGGCCCTCATCACCAAGGAGGTTTACTCCTCCTTGTTCATCGGTATTCTGGTGGGCGGCCTGCTCTACTCCAACTTCTCCTTTGAGGGAACCGTGCTCCACGTCTTTGAGGACGGCATCGTCTCCGTTCTGTCCGACAGCTATAACGTGGGCATCCTCATCTTCCTGGTTATCCTGGGCTCCATGGTCTGCCTGATGAACAAGGCAGGCGGCTCCGCCGCCTTCGGCCGCTGGGCCTCCCGGAACATCAAGAGCCGTGTGGGCGCTCAGCTGGCTTCCATCGTGCTGGGTGTGCTCATCTTCATTGATGACTACTTCAACTGCCTCACCGTGGGCTCCGTTATGCGTCCCATCACCGACAAGCACAACGTCTCCCGTGTGAAGCTGGCCTACCTCATCGATGCCACCGCCGCTCCCGTGTGTATCATCGCTCCCATCAGCTCCTGGGCGGCCGCCGTCTCCGGCTTCGTGGAGGACGGCCAGGGCCTGGCGCTGTTCATCAAGGCCATCCCCTACAACTTCTACGCCCTGCTCACCATCGTGATGATGATCTCCATGGTGGTCATGAAGGTGGAGTTTGGCCCCATGCTCAAGTATGAGCGCAACGCCATCAAGACCGGCGACCTGTTCTCCGGCTCCAACCCCTACGCCGGCCTCATCGAGGAGGACGCCGACGACAGCAAGGGCAAGGTCATCGACCTGGTGGCTCCCATCCTGGTGCTGGTGTTCTGCTGCGTCATCGGCATGATCTATTCCGGCGGCTTCTTCTCCGGCGCCAGCTTCGTGGACGCCTTCTCCGGCTCCGACGCCTCCGTGGGCCTGATGCTGGGCTCCGCCTTCGGCCTGCTGTTCACCCTGATCTTCTACACCGTGCGCCGCTCCATGTCCTTCCGTGAGATGATGGGCTGTATCCCCGAGGGCTTCAAGGCCATGGTTCCCGCCATCATGATCCTCACCTTTGCCTGGTCCCTGAAGGCCATGACCGACTCCCTGGGCGCTTCCGCTTTCGTGGAGTACGTGGTCAATGAGTACGCCCGCGGCTTCTCCATGTTCCTGCCCGCCATCGTGTTCATCATCGGCTGCCTGCTGGCCTTTGCCACCGGTACCAGCTGGGGCACCTTCGGCATCCTGATCCCCATCACCATGGCCATCTTCCCCCTGAACGATCCCATGGGCATCATCTGCATCTCCGCTTGTATGGCCGGCGCCGTGTGCGGCGACCACTGCTCCCCCATTTCCGATACCACCATCATGGCCTCTGCGGGCGCCCAGTGTGACCACGTCAACCATGTGTCCACCCAGCTGCCCTACGCCGCCAGCTGCGCCGCCATCTCCTGCCTGTCCTATGTGCTGGCTGGCGTGCTGACCCACTTCGGTGCTCCCGGCATCATTGCTCTGCCTGTGGGCATCGCCCTGATCATCGGCTTCCTGGCCGTGATGAAGGCTGTGGGCGACAACGTTGAGGACTAAGTCCTAACCTTCCAATGTGCCTGCTGTTTTTTAAACAGCAGGCACATTTTCTTTGAAACGCAGAAAAAGGCCCGCCGCACGGCAATCGTGCGGCGGGCCTTTTGTCGCCTGTTAGGGAGCTTTAGTCGGGGAAGGTGGACTCGGCAGCGGGGCCCTGGGGCTGGTGCTGCTTCTCCTCCTCCACTTTCTTTTCCCGCTCCGCCAGTCCCTGGAGGATCTGTACGGCGTAATCAATGGCGGGGATAGCGCTGGCGGTACAGTACTGCCGGACCTGCTTAAGTTCCTTAATAGCCTTTTGCGCGGTCATAAAAGACACCTGCCTCTCCCTAATTTCTGTCAATCCATTTTACCACGAAAGGGGGCGGCGGCGCAAGGGGAATCAGGAAAAATGTGGGCTGTTACCGGGACAGCAGGCCGCCCCAAATCAGCAGGCAGGCGGCCAGGAGCAGCAGGGCCCGGGCCAGAGGTCCCCCGGGGGCGATAAGGCCGGTAAAGGGGAGCAGGGCGGAAGCCAGCGCCATTCCCCGTCCCAAGCGGGACAGGAAGCGGTCCATTCAAACCTCCTTGTTCTCCACAATGCGGCAGGACACCAGAAAAGAGAGGACGAGGCCTATGAGAGCCGCCAGAGGAAACAGGGCAAAGCAGCCCGCGGCGGCTATGGGAGGGATGCGGTCGAGGAAGGACAGGTCCAGCCCCTGGAAAGCCCCCGCCTTTTCCAGCAGGAACAGGCCAATAAAGGGCAGAAACAGAATGGCAAAGAGGTAGGGGCGGGCACGTTCGGGGCCCATCTTGTAGTTCAGAGGGAGCATGATGTCCACCACCAACAGCCCTATCCCCATGGAGACCAGAAGGGTGGCCACGCCCTCGGGCAGGCTGCCGGAACCGGCCAGAGAGAGCACGATGCCGGCAATCAGGGAAAGCAGGCTGACCGCTCCCAGAAGCAGCAGCACAAAGCAGTACCGGGCCCCCACCAGCCCCCGCGCCCCGATGGGAAGGGCCCGGGCAAAGCGCTCCCAGTGGTTGATCTCGTCATAGGAGAAAATGGATACGGGCAGAATCAGCGTAATGACGGTGGAGAAGGAGGTGACAAAGGACAGGTCGAAAATCCCCAAAATCGCCAGCAGAAAATATCCGGCGAAAAACAGCATATATAGCCGCAGAGTTTTCCGCATGACCAGAAAATCTTTCCAAATGAGCCCGCTCATGGCTGCTCCCCCTTTCCCATAAACAGCATGATATCCTCCAGGGCAATGCCCTCCACCAACAGGCGGGGATATTTTTTGTGGAAGGCCTGCCGGTCCTGCACCAGAGCCTCGCAGCCGAAGGAGCCTTTCCGCACCCGCAGCAGGTCCTTGGGATCGATGGCGGCCAGGTCCTGGGCAGTGCAGCCAACCCGGCCGTAGGAATCCAAAATCTCGTCCTTGGGCTGTGAGAGGACCACCCGGCCCTCGTGGAGGTAGGTGATGTAGTCGGCGGCCTTTTCCAGGTCGCTGGTGATGTGGCTGGAGATGAGGACGGCGTGGTCCTCGTCGGAGATGAAGTTCAGGAACTCGTCCAGAATTTCGTCCCGCACCACGGGGTCCAGCCCAGCCGTGGCCTCATCCAGCACCAGCAGCTGGGGATGGTGGGCCAGGGCGGCGGCCAGAGACAGCTTCATCTTCATGCCCCGGGAGAACTCCTTGATATACTTGTCCGGGGGCAGCTGGAATTTCTTCAGATAGGACTGGTACAGCTCCCGGTCCCAGTTGGGGTAGAGCCCCTTCAGAATGAGATGCAGGTCCTTGGGGCGCAGGGTGTCGTGGAAGTAACACTCGTCCAGCACCACGCCCACCGCCTCCTTGGCCTTGCGCTGCTGGCTGCGGTTGTCCAGACCCAGAATGTGAATCTCCCCCTGGTCCCGGGGGACCATGTTCAGAATGCACTTAATGGTGGTGGTCTTGCCCGCACCGTTTTCTCCGATCAGCCCCATGATGGTGCCGCCGGGAATGGCCAAGTCAATATTTTGCAGGGAAAAATCGGGATAGGACTTGCAAAGTCCCTTCACTTCCAAACAATATTTCATAATTCCTCACCTTGATACAGCAGCTGGAGCATCTCCTCCATCTCGCCCAGGGAGATGGCCCCCTTCCGGGCCTCCTCCACCGCCTGGGTCAGGTGGTCCTCCACCCGGCGCAGCTGGGCTTCCCGGAGAAGCTCCTTGTTTTGCGGGGCCACGAAGCAGCCCTTTCCCGGGACGTTTTGCAGGAATCCCTCCCGCTCCAGTTCCTCATAGGCCCGCTTGGTGGTGATCACCGAGATGCGCAGCTCCTTGGCCAGCAGGCGCATGGAGGGCAGGGCGTCCCCCGCCTCCAGGGCTCCGGTCATGATCTGCTCCTTCACCTGGTCGGCGATCTGTTCATAAATGGGTTTTCCGCTGGAGTTGCTGAGAATCATATCCATTTGGCGCACCACATATACCCACGGTCCGCTCACCGCCCTGCGCGGGGGTCGGCTGCCGCCGGAGTTCCTTTCTGCGTTATAGTGTATATATACTATATGCACAGTATATATGGGAGATACACAGTTGTCAAGGGGCGTGGGGAAAGAATTTTTGGGGGACGGGCAGGGGAGATTGACAACGGGGTGGAGGAGAGGCTATAATGGCCGCTACGTGAGAGAATTGTGAGAGATTTTGGAAAAAGAGCAGGAGTGGGAAGATGAAAGTGGAAAACGATCTGGGACGGGACCCAATCCGGCCCCTGGTGCTGCGCATCGCAATCCCCAGCATGTTGGCCCAGTTTGTCAGCGTGCTGTACAGCGTGGTGGACCGGATGTACATTGGAAACATTGCCGAGGTAGGCAGTCTGGCCCTGGCCGGGGCGGGGGTGTGCGGACCCATCGTCACCATGCTGGGCTCGGTGGCCTTCTGGGTGGGCGTGGGCGGCTCCCCCCTCATCAGCATCCGGCTGGGAGAAGGCAGGCGGCGGGAGGCGGAGAAGGTACTGGCCAACTGCTTCCTGCTGCTTACCGTGCTGGCCCTGATGCTCATGGGCGTGGCCTACGCCACCCGGCGGCCCGCCCTGCTCCTCTTCGGCGCCAGCCAGGAGACGCTGCCCTACGCTCTGGACTATTACTCCTGGTACCTGACGGGCACGGTGTTTGCCCTGCTGTCCACAGGTATGAATCAGTTCATCATCTGCCAGGGCTTTGCCAAGAAGGGCATGCAGTCGGTGATGCTGGGCGCGGTGCTGAACATCGTGCTGGACCCGGTGTTTATCTTTGTCCTGGACCTTGGGGTCAAGGGAGCCGCCATCGCCACGGTGATCAGCCAGCTGGGCAGCTGCCTGTATGTGCTGCACTTCCTCTTCGGCCCGGTGCCCCAGGTGCGCATCACCTTTGGGGGCTACAATCTGCGCATCATGGGGCGGGTGCTGGTCACCGGCCTGACCCCCTTCCTCATCATTGCGGTGGATAATGTGATGATCATTGCCCTCAACGCGGTGCTCCAGCGCTACGGTGGGGCGGAGCAGGGAGACCTGCTGGTGGCGGCGGCCACCATTTCCCAGAGCTTTATGTTGGTCATCACCATGCCTCTGGGCGGCATGACCAGCGGCACTGCCGCCATTCTGGGCTACAACCTGGGTGCGGGCCGGCCCGACCGGATTTTCCAGGCCCAGCGGTACATCCTGCTCATCGGCGTCATCTATACGGCGGTGCTGCTGGTGGTGGCCCAGCTCTTCTGCGCCCCCTTCACCTGGATCTTTACCCCCGACGCCCAGGTGTCCCAGCTGGCGGTGTCCGCCATCCGCATCACCACCCTGGGCATCGTGCCCATGGCGGTACAGTACGCTATTGTGGACGGACTCAACGGCATGGGGATGATGTATTACTCCCTGCCCCTGTCCTTCCTGCGAAAGGCAGTCTACTTTGTGCCTCTGTTCCTGCTGCCCAGTCTGTTTGGGCCCATGGCGGCCTTCTATGCCGAGCCCATCTCCGACTTTATCCCCCCCGTGATCACCGCGGTGTTTTACTGGAGAAAGCTGGGGTGGGTGCGGAAGCAGGCGGAAAGCCACAGCGCCATTCAAGCATAAGAAAACGCCGCCCGGCCGGGCGGCGTTTTTTATTTTCGTTTTCCATGGGTACGGCCCACCGTGAGCCCAAAGGCTCCGCCGCACAGGCCGCCCACAATGTGGGTCAGCTGGGAGACGTCGTCCTGGGAAGACACGGCGTCCACCACCTCACCGCCCAGATAGAGGACGACTACCAGAATCAGGGTGAGGGGGATGGCCCCGTCCCGCATCCCGGACAGGGAGGAGAGGACGATCATCATAAACACAATGCCGCTGGCCCCCAGAAGGGCGGTGCCGGGGAAGAAAATGAACTGCACCAGGCCCGAGGCAAAGGCGGTGAGCACGATGCAGGCCAGCAGACGGCGGCTGCCGTACTTCTCCTCCATGGGGGGACCGATGACCAGCAGGAGCATGATGTTGTTGATGAAGTGGGCGTAGTTGGCGTGGCCCAGCACGTGGGTGAAAAAGCGCAGATAGGTGAGGGGCTGGGTCAGGGGAGAACGGTAGACGGAAAACAGCATCCAGGTGGAGCTCCCATCGGTGACCATGCCCAGCAGCAGAGCGCCCAGGGCCAGCAGGGAGAAGGTGAGCACTACCGGAGCATTATATTGAATCCGAAGCTCTCTCAATGGTTCAGCACCCGCACGCGGATCATGCCGGGGATGGAGCGCAGCTGATCGGCCACAGAATCCTTAATGCGGCTGTTCAGGTCCACCATGGTGTAGGCGTAATCCTTCTTGGACTTGTTGGTCAGGTTCTCCACGTTGACCCCCTCGGCGGAGAGAATGGAGGTGATCTGGGTCAGCATGGCGGGCACGTTTTTGTGCATCAGGCACACACGGGAGATGCCGCTCCACTCCTGGTGGACGTTGGGCAGGTTGACGGAGTTTTTGATGTTGCCGTTGATGAGGTAATCCTTCAGCTGATCGGCGGCCATGCGGGCGCAGTTCTCCTCGCTCTCGGGGGTGGAGGCGCCCAGGTGGGGCAGGGCGATGACGCCCTTGACAAGAGAGATATTGTCGTCGGGGAAGTCGGTGACGTAGCGGGCCACGCGGCCGGACTCCAGGGCCTCGATCATGTCGTCGTCGTTGACCAGACCGCCCCGGGCCAGATTCAGCACCCGCACCTGGCCCTTCATCTTGGCGATGGCCTCGGCGTTGATGAAGTCCTTGGTGTTGTTGTTGTAGGGGACGTGGATGGTGATGTAGTCAGAGACCTTGTACAGCTCATCCACGTTTTTCACCACGTGGACGTGGCGGTCCAGCCGCAGGGCGGCGTCCACCGACAGGAAGGGGTCGTAGCCGTACACATCCATGCCCAGATCCAGGGCAATGTTGCACACCAGCGCGCCGATGGCGCCCAGGCCGATGACGCCCAGGGTCTTGCGGTAGAGCTCGGGGCCCACAAAGGCGCTCTTGCCCTTCTCCACGGCGGCGGCCACATCCACACCGGGGGTGTGGGCCTGCTCCTGCACCCACTCGGCGCCGCCCAGAATGTCACGGGAGGCGATGAGCAGGGCGGCAATGACCAGCTCCTTCACCGCGTTGGCGTTGGCGCCGGGGGTGTTGAAGACCACGATGCCGTTTTCCGAGCAGCGGTCGATGGGAATGTTGTTGGTGCCGGCGCCCGCCCGGGCAATGGCCCGCAGGGCGTCGGGGAACTCGTAGTCGTGCATGGCGGCGGAGCGAACCAGGATGCCGTCCTCGTTTTCCACATCGCTGCCCACCTGGAAGCGGCTGTTGTCCAGCAGCTCCAGACCGGCAGAGGAGATTTTATTCATGGTTTTGATACGATACATAAGGATTACCTCAAATCTAATGTAAAATGATGGGCTAAGACCGCGGGCTGGCCCGCGGTCTTAGGAAAGATCAGTTGTTTTTGTCGAAGGCCTTGATGAAGTCACACAGCTTCTCTACGCCTTCCACGGGCATGGCGTTGTAGATGGAAGCCCGCATGCCGCCGGTCTTGCGGTGGCCCTTCAGGTTGGTGAAGCCAGCGGCGGTGGCCTCCTGGACGAACTTGGCGTCCAGCTCCTCGCTGCCGGTGCGGAAGGTGACGTTCATGCCGGAGCGGGAACCCTTCTCGGCGTGGCAGTGGAACAGGCGGGAGTTGTCCAGCACGTCGTAGAGCATGGAGGAGCGCAGCTCCCGCAGCTTGGCCATGCCGTCCACGCCGCCCTGCTCGGCCACCCAATCCAGGGTCAGGCCCAGCATGTAGATGCACCAGCAGGGAGGCGTGTTATACATGGAATCCTTGTCGATCATGGTCTTGTAGTTCATCATCAGGGGGGTGTAGGGCAGCTCGTGGCCGGCCAGGTCCTTCCGGATGATGACCACCGTCAAACCGGCGGGGGCCATGTTCTTCTGAGCGCCGGCGTAGACGATACCGTACTTGGACACATCCACGGGGCGGGAGAGAATGTCGGAGGACATATCACACACCAGGGGAACGTTGCCCGTCTCAGGGACGTACTGCCACTCGGTGCCGTAGATGGTGTTGTTGGCACAGTAGTAGAAGTAGCTGGCATCGGGGGACAGCTTCAGCTGGTCCTGAGCGGGGATGTAGCTGTGGTCGCGGTCGCTGGTGTCGGCGGCGATGTTCACGGTGCCGTACTTGGCGGCCTCCTTGGCGGCAATGCCGGCGAAGTTGCCGGTGACGGCGTAGTCGGCCTTGCCGTTGGGACCCATGAGGTTCAGGGGGATCATGGAGAACTGGCCGGAGGCGCCGGTCTGAAGGAAGAGGATCTCATAGCCGTCGGGCACGTTCATGAGACGGCGCAGCTTTTCCTTGGTCTCGTCAAAAATCTGCTGAAAGACCTTTGAGCGGTGACTCATCTCCATCACTGACATGCCGCTGCCGCGGTAGTTGGTGATCTCTGACCCGGCGCGCTCCAGTGCGGACAGAGAAAGCATGGAAGGGCCAGCGGAGAAATTGTAGACACGCTCATTCATTTGGGAGAACCCCTTTCATTTACTGAGATAGATTTTACCCCAGCCAGAGCTGCGGCCGGAATATTGTTTTATTATAGTAAAGAGGCAAAGTCGTGTCAATCCTTGCGGAGAAGAAATCTATGTTCAAACGGTTATGTTTGGGCCTGAATGGAGAAGAAGTAGGTCATACTCTGGGCCTCGCCGTCGATGGGCATCATGTATTGCTGATAGACATCGTAGCCGGAGAAATCCATCTGGCAGGTGATGTCCCAGCCGTCCATGCTCCAGGTGCGCTCCCCGGCGACCACTTCCCGCAGCTCCTGGTCGATGGCGCTCAGTGTCTTGCCGGGCAGCAGCTCCCGTTCGCCCAGCAGAGCATGGACGGTGCGCACTGCATAGGAGGAGGGGAACTCATATAAAAAGGCCTGCTGTGAGGAGGAGAGGGAGAAGGAGACCTGGGTGAGTTGGCCGTCCTTCTCGGTCCATTGGAAGGAGGGAGGCTCTACGCCCATGACATGGATGACAAAGGCGTTGGGATCGGTCTGATACCAGCTGCCATCTACGTCCAGCTTCTCTCCAGGGGAGTCGGGGGCGCTGGCGTAGGTGAGCAGGTGGTTGTAGTTACTTACAAATTCCTTGACGGTGAGAGAGCCGTGGTGCCAGGGGGTGGCGGCCACCAGAGAGCCCAGCACCAAAACGACCACCATGGCGATCTCGCAGCCCACATAACCAAGGACCCGCAGCACACTGCCCCGCTGGTCGAAGAAGGGGAGACGTCCGCCGGAGGCGTCGGACCAGCCCTCATCGTCCAGCGTCCAGGGCTGGGGGACCTGGTGGCGGCAGCGCTGGTAGGACAGGATCAGAGCCACCAGAGCAACCAGGGGGATCATCAGCCCCATGCCCAGCAGTACCGCCCGGCCCGTGCGCCAGAGGGCGTCTAAAAAGCCCAGATGGCTGCCGTCAGAGCGGGTCAGCTTGAGACCGAACAGCGCTTTGCCCGGCGTGGTGCCCAAATAGTGGAGGAACACCGCCTCCAGCACGCACATCAGGCCCATTGCCACGGCGGCGCTCAGAACATTCAGCCACAGGGGGGCATCCAGAATATTGACCCGCGGCACCAGACACAAAAACAGCTCCCACAGGGCGAGACACAGGGAATAGTCCAGCATCCGGGCAAAATACCGCCGCCAGGGACAGTAGTAGCTCAGATTCTCCGATGCGTCCCGCACGGGGGGCAGCGCCTCAGAGACAGAAGAATTCCAGAACAGGTAGCGCTCCGGCTGGAGGTCGTTCCAGGTGGGGCGGTCGGCCTGCAGCTGCCGGTACAGCGCCAGGGTGTGCTGGGTCTGGGCCTGCTGCTCCTCCAGCGCGGCCCCAACCTCAGACAGCACCTGCTCCAGGGAGCGTTCACCCCGCTCCAGGGCCTGGATGTTTTCCAGGGAGCAGTCCAGCTGCCGCAGGAGCTTGATTTTCAGCAGGGTGTCCAGATCCTCCTGCCGGTAGTCCCGGTAGCCGTTGGCGGCCCGGGCGGGATGGATGAGCCCCAGGCTCTCGTAGTAGCGCACATTGGCACGGGGCAGACCGGTGGCTTCCTCAATTTCTCGGATGGTCATAGAGACGCTCCTTTCCCAATATGGTCCTTTCTGAGGCCAGTATAGGGTATCAAGTTCCTTTACAGTCAAGGCTTTTTTCGATTTTCACCTTAATCATAGCAAGACCGGGAGAGGATGGCAACAAAAAACCGCCCGGCAGCCGGGCGGCCAAGAGAAACCTGAGGAATGGAAGGGGGCCCTTTAGCGCAGGACCCATTGCAGCATCAGCAGCAGCCCCAGACCGGGGGCGCCCAGCACGCCCAGCACCAGGGCGTTGACCACGTTGACCCCCAGGGACAGCCCCGCGAACTGTCCCACCTGGCCCAGCAGGGCCAGCACGCCCAGCCCCACGCAGGAGCGGGCCAGCAGGCGGAACAGGCGGCCCAAGGGCCGGTGGAGCAGAGCCATGAGGGACAACACCAGCAGGATCACTGCCGCCCAGGGCAGATCCAGAGGGGTCATGGGGCGCACTCCAGCTCCTTGACCCGGCGCAGCAGGTAGTCGTACCGGGATTGCAGAGCCTTGATCTCAAAGACATAGGACTCGATGAGGTCGCTGTCACATACGGTGTTGAAGCTGCCGTAGGCCTGCTGAATCTGAGTGCGGGTGCTGGCCAGGGAGGCCAGCAGCTCCCGGCGCTCGGCCTCCTGGGCGGCGTTTCTCCGGCGGGTGGCAAACAGGCCCCTGTGTTGGGACATGGGATCACTCCTTTCCTTCCGGCGCGGTCTGAGGAGGACCGGGCGCCCTGTCGATGTTAGGATATGTCCATTCTGGACAAATATTCCATCCCTTAAACCAAAAAACGGCGCGCCCGCTCTGAAATTCAGAGGGGCGCGCCAAACAAAACAGGGTCAGGCCAGAACCTTCTGGCACAGGGTGGAGAGCACGGCGGCAAATTCCGCCCGGGAGACGGTGGCCTGGGGAGCCAAAATCTGGCTGCTGCCGCTGGTGCGGCCGGAGAGCAGGCCCATGGCCACCGACCAGGACATGGCATCCTTGGCCCAGTAGGCCACGTCGTTGGCGTCGGCGTAGATGCCAAGACCGGAGCGGGGCTTGGTGTTGACCCCCATCTCCTCCGCAAACTGGTACAGAGACAGGGCCAGCTCCTGCCGGGTCAGGGCCCGGTCGGGATAGAAATGGCCGTCGGCGGAGCCGGACATGATGCCCACCCGCACGGCCCAGGAGACGGAGGAATAGCTCCAGTGGTCGGTGGACACGTCGGAGAAATTGCTCACGCCGCTCTCAGGCTGTCCGGCCACCTGGTAGAGGACCTGGGCCAGCATGGCACGGCTCACCGACTGGTTGGGGGCGAAGGTGCTGCGGGCGGTGCCGGAGAGCAGCCCCTGGGAGACCACATAGTCTACAGCATTGTAGTACCAGGCGTCGGCAGGTACGTCCAGATAATCCGCCGCGCAGGGGGCGGGGATCTCATCGTACAGGCGCAGATAGTAGCACAGCTCGTAGTCCTCGTTGTCCGAGGTGGAGTGGTAGCTGACCGTGACCATATAGACCAGCTGGTCGGCGGACTGGGTCTGGCCGCTCATGCCGGTGAGGTAGCTGGCGCTGCCGGGAGTGGTGCGGTTCTGGATGGCCCGCTCGCCCCCCTCCAGCAGCTGCTGGGCGCTGATGGCGTAGGTCTTGCCCACCGTGAGAGCGGAACTGACTCCGCTGGAGATGGGTACCAGAGTTTCAGAGGTGGAGAGCACATCGCCCACAGGGTTCTCCTGGCCGCTGACCAGCTCATAGGAGCCGTTGCCGTCCAGGTCGGTGAGATAGTCCACCGTCACGGTGACCTGCTGGGCGGCGGGGGTCATGTGAAAGACCACGTCCTTGCTCACCCGGTTGATGGCCGTGACATAGGAGAGGGTCTCCACGGTCTGAAAGACCTGAGATTGGTTTCGCTGATACAAAGTCAGGGACAGGTTTTCTTTGGGAAAATCGGTCTCCTGGGCGGAAATCAGCACCTTGGCAAAGCCGCCGGAGGCCAGGGGATCTGCCGCTGCCGCAGGCAGAACCAGGGTCAAGGCCAAGAGGGAGGCGACCGCGGCGCTGAGACCGCGCTGGAAGGGATTACGCATGAATATCTCCTCTCGTGAGCTGCCGGAAAACTTCCGGCGAGATCAAATTGATTAAGGTAACTTTAATATTATAATCAAAAGTTCGAGAAAAAGCAAGAAAAGATGGATCTGACAACCGGAACGAAAAGTAAACTGCTTTTTGAATGGGGTTGACAATGGGGGAGGATGATTGTATACTACCGAAAGAAAAAGGTTTACGATATGGAGGGGTGCAGAATGAATAAGCTGGCACAACAGGTGCTGCAGGGAAAGCGGCTGCAGCGGGGACAGGACCTCGGCGGACTGCTGACGCTGGACCTGGAGGACCTGTGTCAGGGGGCGGACGCCATCCGCAAGGCCTTCTGCGGCCAGCGGGGGGAGCTGTGTACCATCATCAATGCCCGCAGCGGCCGGTGCAGTGAGAACTGCAAATTCTGCGCCCAGTCCTGCCACTACCACACCCAGGCGGAGGAGTACGCCTTCCTGCCGGTGGAGGACATCGTCCGCCAGGGCAAGGACAATGAGACGGCGGGAGTCCACCGCTATTCCCTGGTCACAGCGGGCCGGGGGCTCCACGGCCAGGAGCTGGAGCAGGCCCTGGAGGCCTACCGCCGGTTAAAGGCGGAGACCGGCCTGGGGCTGTGCGCCTCCCACGGGTTTCAGACCCTGGAGGAGTTTCGGGCCATGAAGGCGGCTGGGGTCACCCGGTACCACGCCAATTTGGAGACCTCCCGCCGGAACTTCCCCAACATCTGCACCACCCATACCTATGAGGATAAGCTGGAAAATATTCGCCGGGCCAAGCAGGCGGGGCTGGAGGTGTGCTCCGGGGGCATCCTGGGCATGGGAGAGACCTGGGAGGACCGGATCGACATGGCCCTGGACCTGGCCCAGTTGGAGGTGGTCTCCATCCCCCTCAACCTCCTCACCCCCATTCCCGGCACGCCACTGGAGGGCCAGGAGACGATGAGCGATGAGGATGTGCTGCGGTCGGTGGCCATCTTCCGCTATCTCAATCCCACGGCCTGGGTCCGCATGGCGGCGGGGCGGCGGCGCTTTGCTGACGGAGGCAGAAAACTCTTCCAGGCGGGAGCCAACGCCGCCATTACCGGGGATATGCTCACCACCACCGGGACGGGAGTGGCCCAGGACCGGGCAATGCTGACCGAGCTGGGCTACCAGATTTAACGTAGGATCGCAGGAGGCGTATCACAATGAATACTCAGACAGCGGCGGCAAGCCGCGGCAAAATTTATACCATGTCCATAATCGCCGTGATGACGGCGGTGACCTGTGTGCTGGCCCCCATGGCCATCCCGCTGCCCTTCAGCCCCGTGCCCATCTCCCTGACCAACCTGGTGCTCTATTTCAGCGCCTATCTGCTGGGCTGGAAGCGGGCCTCGGTGAGCTACATCGTCTATATGCTCATCGGCATGGTGGGCGTGCCTGTGTTCTCCGGCTTTGCGGGAGGACTGGGCAAGCTGGCGGGCCCCACCGGGGGCTACATCGTGGGCTTTCTGCCCATGGTGGCCATTGCCGGGCTGGTCATTGAGCGCACCCACAACCGCCTGCTGCAGATCCTGGGCATGATCCTGGGCACCGCAGTGTGCTACGCCCTGGGTACTGCCTGGTTCTGCTTCTCTATGGACACCCAGGTGGGGGCGGCCCTTGGTTTGTGCGTCATCCCCTATCTCCCCGGCGACTTTTTGAAGATGCTGGCCGCCATGGCGGTGGGTCCCATGATCCGCAGCCGCCTGGAGAAGGCGAACCTGCTGAAATAAAGAAAAAAAGGAAGGACGGCAACGTCCTTCCTTTTTTGTTAATCTTCCAGGGGCAGTCCGGCCAGATACCGCCGGGCCAGGTCAAAGGCGTGGTGGGCGGTCTGGGTGCGCAGCCGCGCCCGAACGGGGCGCATGCCCAGATGGAGGGGCCGCACGTGGGTGCCCTCGGGGCTGGCAATGGCCACGAACATGGTGCCCACCTCGTTGCCCCGGTCGTCCTTGTCGGGACCGGCCACACCGGTGGAGGACAGGGCGATGTCGCAGCCCAGGGCCCGCCGGGCGCCCTCCGCCATGGCCTGAGCCACGGGGGCGGACACCGCGCCGTACTGGTCCAGCAGCTCCTGGGGGACGCCCAGCACGTTGTGCTTGACCTCGTTGGTGTAGGAGACGATGCCCCCCTTGAACACCTGGGAGGCGCCGGGCACGTCGGTGAGCCGCTTGGCCATCAGGCCGCCGGTGCAGCTCTCGGCGGTGCCGATGGTGAGACCCTTCTCCTTTAAAAGTCCCTCCACCACAGACTCCAGAGAGGGCACATCCACCCCGTAGACCAGAGCGCCGAAGCGGGCCTTCAGCTCCTCCACCTTGGGCAGCAGCAGAGCCTGGGCCTCCTCCATGGTGGGGGCCTTGGCGGTGACCCGCAGCTCGCACTCCCCCTCCTTGGCGTAGGGAGCCAGGGTGGGGTTGGCCATGGCGTTCATTTCCTCCCGCAGCTGGGCCTCCATGGCCGACTCGCCGATGCCGAAGAGCTTCAGGGTGTGGGAGGCGATGACCCCCTCAGACAGGGCCTGGAGGTAGGGCACCACCCGATAACGGAACATGGGGGTGCACTCGCTGGGGGGGCCGGGGAGCATGATGACGTGGACCCCGTCGGCCTCAAAGGCGCAGCCCGGGGCGGAGCCCCAGTCATTGAGCAGCACGGTGCAGCCCTGGGGCACCAGCGCCTGCTGGAAGTTGTTCGCCGTCAGGGGGCGGCCGGTGGCCTTGCCGTAGGCTTTGATGCGCTCCAGGGACTCCTCGTCATAGACCAGCTCCTTGCCGAAGGCCTGGGCCAGCACGTTTTTGGTCAGATCATCGCAGGTGGGGCCAAGACCGCCGGTGGTGATGATGATGTCCGCCCGCTTCCGGGCGGTCTCCACCGCGGCCAGCACCCGCTGGGGGTTGTCCCCCACCACGGTGTGGTAGTAGACGTTGAGCCCCAGGGCGCTCAGACCCTGGGAGAGCATCTGGGCGTCGGTGTTGGCGATGTTGCCCAGAAGCAGCTCGGTGCCTACGGACAGGATCTCTACGGTGTGCGCCATCTCCCGTCCCTCCTTACAGGTTCACCTGGACCCGCTCGATGCCGTCCACAGCGGCCTGGACCATGGCCTCGATGTCCAGGTTCTTCTCGGCCTCGGTCACCTCGCCGGGCAGGGGGCGCAGACGGGGGTGGCGGGGAGTAAAGACGGTGCAGCAGTCCTCGTAGGGAAGAATGGAGGTGTCGAAGGTGCCGATCTTCCGGGCGATCTGGACGATCTCCTCCTTGTCCATGCCCACGCAGGGACGCAGGATGGGCAGGTCCACCACGGCGCCGGTGACCATCATGGCCTCCATGGTCTGGCTGGCCACCTGGCCCAGGCACTCGCCGGTGACCAGGGCCTTGGCCCCGCACCGCTTGGCCACGGCCTGGGAAATGCGCATCATGAAGCGGCGCATGATGACGGTGAAGAGCTCCTCAGGGCAGGAGCGGCGCAGCTCCTCCTGAATGGCGGTGAAGGGGACCACGTGGACGGTGAGCCGTCCGGTGTAGGGGGTGAGGAGCTTGGCCAGCTCCAGCACCTTCTCCTTGGCCTCGGGGGAGGTGTAGGGGTAAGAGAAGAAGTGGACCATCTCCAGGGCCACGCCACGCTTGGCGATCATCCAGCTGGCCACGGGGGAGTCGATGCCGCCGGACAGCAGGGACACCGCACGGCCGTTGATGCCTACGGGCAGACCGCCGGCGCCGGGCTCGGGATCGGCGTGGACATAGGCGGCAAAGTCACGCACCTCCACATGGACGGTGAGTTCGGGGTGGTGCACGTCCACCTCCAGGTTGTCATAGGCCTCGTGGAGCTCGCCGCCCACATACTGGCTGAGCTGGATGGAGGTCATAGGGAAGGTTTTGTCGGCCCGCTTGGTCTCCACCTTAAAGGTACGGGCGGAGCGCAGCTGGTCGTCCAGAAACTCTCTGGCGCAGGCCAGAATGGCGTCCTTGTCCTTCTCACAGGGACGGGCCAGGGACAGGCCCACAATGCCAAAGACCTTCTGAAGGGCCTCGTAAGCGCCCTCCACATCGCAGTTCTCGTCCTTGGGCTCCACATAGGTGGTGGACTGGCGGGTGTAGACCCGGAACTGGCCGAAGGGATGGAGACGGCGGTGAATGTTGGCCTGCAATTTATCCTCGAAGCTGCGGCGGTTCAGGCCCTTGAGGACCAGCTCCCCCAGTTTCAGCAGAATCATCTCGTTCATATTTGTTTGCGTCCTTTCCTGCATCTGACTTAAGATTCACACTATTATATCCAAATCGGGGGAAAATGTCCAGAATTTCAGAAAAAAGTGCCGCCCCAAAGGGCGGCACCGGTCAGCGGCGGAGATAGGCCGGGGGACGGTATTGCAGGGCCTCGGCCAGGTGGTGGGGCTGGATGGCCTGGCTGCCGTCCAGGTCGGCAATGGTACGGGCCACCCGGCGGATACGGTCGTAGCCCCGGGCGGTGAGTCCCATGCGGTCAAAGGCCCCCTTCATGATGCGCTGGCAGGCCTCGTCCAGCTGGCAGAATTCCTCCAGGGCGCTCTGGTCCAGGGCCCGGTTGCCCCCGGTGCAGCCCCGGGCGTTCTGGACGCTGCGGGCCTGGTCCACCCGCGTTTTGATTTCGGCGGAGGATTCCCCCTCTCCCCGGCGGGAGAGCTCGTCAAATTCCAGGGCGGGGACCTCCACAAACAGGTCGATGCGGTCCAGCAGGGGACCGGAGAGGCGGGAGAGGTAGCGCTGCACCTCCCCCTGGGAGCAGCGGCACCGCCCCGAGGGGTGGCCGTACCAGCCGCATTTGCAGGGGTTCATGGCGCACACCAGCATGAACTGGCTGGGGTAGGTCACTGACCCGGCGGCCCGGGAGATCTGGACCTGGCCGTCCTCCATGGGCTGGCGCAGCACCTCCAGCACATCTTTTTGAAATTCTGGCAGCTCGTCCAGAAAGAGCACCCCGTGGTGGGCCAGGGAAATTTCCCCCGGCTTGGGGTTGGCCCCGCCCCCGGACATGCCCACGGCGGAGACGCTGTGGTGGGGAGAGCGGAAGGGGCGGCGGGTGATGAGGGGGTGCTCCGGCCGGGTGAGCCCCAGCACAGAGTAGATCTCGGTCACGGCCAGGGACTCTTCCCAGGTCATGTCTGGGAGGATGGAGGGCAGGCGCTTTGCCAGCATGGACTTGCCCGATCCCGGTGGGCCTACCATTAAAATATTGTGGCTGCCCGCGGCGGCGATCTCCAGAGCCCGCTTCACCTGGTCCTGGCCCTTCACCTGGGCAAAATCGGGGCCGGGCTCCGCAAGCCCTTCTCCCGACCAGGGGGGCGCGGGGGAGATGGGGGCCTCGCCCCGCAAATGGGCGGCCAGTTGGGAGACAGACTCCACCGGGTAGACCTCCGGGCCCCGGGCCAGGGTGGCCTCGGCGGCGTTGTCCTTGGGCACATATAGCTTTCGGATGCCCGCCCGCTTGGCGCAAAGGGCCATGGGCAGCACGCCTGCGGCGGGGCGCAGCTCCCCGGACAGGGATAGTTCCCCCAGAAAGGCGCTGTCCGGTTCCTTCAAAAGCAGCTGGCCCTGGGCGGCCAGCAGCCCCACCAGAATGGGCAGATCGTAAAGGGTACCTACCTTTTTTAAATGAGCGGGGGCCAGGTTTACCGTGATGCGGCTGACGGGAAAGGAGAAGCCGCAGTTTTTGATGGCGGCACGCACCCGTTCCCGGGCCTCGTTCACCGCCGCGTCGGGCAGCCCTACCACCGTGAAGGCGGGCAGGCCGCTGGACAGGTCACACTCCACCGATACCGGGTAGCCCGTGACGCCGTGCAGGCCCAGGGAGGGAACGCGGCAAACCATAAAATTTCCTCCTTCTTCCAACTGAAAATACCGGTTACTTATGGCTCCAAGGGGGGAGCGAGCCAAAATTTTGGCTGTTTTTTCCTGTCCATTGTAATCTTTTGCAAGAAATATTGCAATACCAACGGCTATCTTTGTCAGAAAAACAAGGAAAAAACGCCATGGATGAATTTACAAATGAAACAAAAAGTGATAAACTAAAACCTGTCGAATCAACCAAACCGCCCCATTCTGCCCATGGGCGGGGCTGGAACGTCCTCTTATAAGTAAATAGTTATAATTATTATAACTATTTCCGCCATTGGCATTGGGGGCCGGAGACAGTAAAATAGGGCAGAGACCCCAAATACCGGCCCGTGGGCGGCCGGAATTTTGGAAATCTACTGATTAAGGAAGAAAGTAGGGAACTCTATGGCAAGAAAGTTCAAAACCATGGACGGCAATAATGCGGCCGCGTATGTCAGCTATGCCTTTACTGAGGTAGCCGGCATCTACCCCATTACTCCGTCCAGCCCCATGGCCGACTATGTTGACCAGTGGGCGGCTCAGGGCCAGAAGAATATCTTCGGCACCACCGTGAAGGTCATCGAGATGCAGTCCGAGGCCGGCGCTGCCGGTACCGTGCACGGCTCTCTGGCCGCCGGCGCCCTGACCACCACCTATACCGCTTCTCAGGGCCTGCTGCTGATGATCCCCAACATGTACAAGATCGCCGGCGAGCTGCTGCCCGCTGTGTTCCACGTGTCCGCTCGTACCGTGGCTGCTCAGTCTCTGAACATCTTCGGCGACCACTCCGACGTCATGGCCTGCCGCCAGACCGGCTTTGCCATGCTGGCTGAGGGCAACGTGCAGGAGGTCATGGACCTGGCTCCTGTCGCCCACCTGTCCGCCATCAAGGGCCGCGTCCCCTTCATCAACTTCTTCGACGGCTTCCGTACCTCTCACGAGATCCAGAAGGTCGCCATTTGGGACTACAAGGATCTGGCCGAGATGGTCGACATGGACGCTGTTGAGGCCTTCCGCAAGCGCGCTCTGAACCCCGAGCGTCCCACCATGCGCGGCTCTCACGAGAACGGCGACATCTTCTTCCAGCACCGCGAGGCCTGCAACCCCTACTACGATGCTCTGCCTGAGATCGTGGAGGAGTACATGGGCAAGGTCAACGAGAAGCTGGGCACCAACTATCAGCTGTTCAACTACTACGGCGCTCCCGACGCTGACCGCGTCATCATTGCCATGGGTTCCATCTGCGACGTGGCCGAGGAGGTCATTGACTACCTCAACGCCAACGGTGAGAAGGTCGGCCTGGTGAAGGTCCGCCTGTATCGTCCCTTCCGGGCCGACAAGTTGATCGCTGCCATCCCCGCCACCGCCAAGAAGATCGCTGTTCTGGACCGCACCAAGGAGCCCGGCGCTCTGGGCGATCCTCTGTATCTGGACGTCATCACCGCCCTGTCCACTGCCGGTATCACCGACAAGACCGTGGTGGCCGGCCGTTACGGCCTGGGTTCCAAGGACACCCCGCCCAAGAGCGTGTTCGCTGTCTATGAGAACCTGGCTCAGGACGCTCCCAAGGATCACTTCACCATCGGCATCGTGGACGACGTGACCAACAGCTCTCTGGCTGAGCACGACGCCCCCAACACCGCTGCTGAGGGCACCATCGAGTGCAAGTTCTGGGGCCTGGGCGGCGACGGTACCGTTGGCGCCAACAAGAACTCCATCAAGATCATCGGCGACCACACCGACAAGTACGTGCAGGCTTACTTCCAGTACGACTCCAAGAAGACCGGCGGCGTGACCGTCAGCCACCTGCGCTTCGGCGACAAGGCCATCCGCAGCCCCTACTACATCAACAAGGCTGACTTCGTGGCCTGCCACAACCCCTCCTATGTCACCAAGGACTTCCCCATGGTCCGCGACGTGAAGCCCGGCGGTGTCTTCATGATCAACTGCCAGTGGAACATGGAGGAGCTGGAGCACCACCTGTCCGCTAACGCCAAGCGTTACATCGCTCAGAACAACATCCAGCTGTACACCATCAACGCCATCGACCTGGCCGCTCAGATCGGCATGGGCAAGCGTACCAACACCATCCTGCAGTCCGCTTTCTTCACCCTGGCTAAGGTCATGCCCCAGGAGGAGGCCATCCAGTACATGAAGGATGCCGCCACCAAGTCCTACCTGAAGAAGGGCCAGGACATCGTGGACATGAACCACAAGGCTATCGACGCCGGTGCTACCGCCTTCGTGAAGATCGACGTTCCCGCTTCCTGGGCCAACGCCGAGGACGTGAAGAAGGACACCACCCTGACCGGTCCCGCCAAGCTGGTGAAGATGGTCGAGGATATCCTGGATCCCGTGGACCGCATGGACGGCGACAGCCTGCCTGTTTCCGCCTTCGTGGATCACGTGGACGGCACCTTCGAGCTGGGCGCTGCCGCTTATGAGAAGCGCGGCGTGGCCGTGATGGTCCCCACTTGGGATGCTACCAAGTGTATCCAGTGTAACCAGTGCGCCTTCGTCTGCCCCCACGCTACCATCCGTCCCTTCGCTCTGACTGAGGAGGAGGCCGCTGCCGCCCCCGAGGCCGCCAAGATCGTGGACGTGAAGGCCGGCAAGGGCAAGGGCGTTTACAAGTTCTCCATGGCCATCAGCCCCCTGGACTGTATGGGCTGCACCGTCTGTGCCGGCGTCTGCCCCACCAAGGCTCTGACCATGGTGCCTCAGGAGCAGGAGGCCGCTCAGCAGGAGGTCTTCAACTACATGGTGGAGAAGGTTTCCGCCAAGGAGGATGTGACCGACCTGACCGTGAAGGGCAGCCAGTTCAAGAAGCCTCTGCTGGAGTTCTCCGGTTCCTGCGCCGGCTGCGCCGAGACCGCTTATGCCCGTCTGATCACCCAGCTGTTCGGCGACCGGATGTACATCTCCAACGCCACCGGCTGTTCCTCCATCTGGGGCGGTCCTGCCGCTACCTCTCCCTACACCACCACCGCCGAGGGCAAGGGTCCCGCTTGGGCCAACTCCCTGTTCGAGGATAACGCCGAGCACGGTCTGGGTATGTATCTGGGCCAGAAGGCGATCCGCGAGCGCCTGATCGCCAAGCTGGAGGCCATGGCTGCTGCCGAGGCTACTCCCGCTGAGGCCAAGGCTGCCATCGCCAAGTTCCTGGAGACCAAGGAAGACGGCGCTGCCAACGGTGAGGCCACCAAGGCTCTGATCGTTGAGCTGGAGAAGGGCGCTGCTGCCGGCTGCGAGGATTGCAAGTACGTCCTGGCTGAGAAGGAGTACCTGAACAAGAAGTCCGTGTGGATCTTCGGCGGCGACGGCTGGGCCTACGACATCGGCTTCGGCGGCGTGGACCACGTGCTGGCTTCCGGCGAGGACGTGAACATCTTCGTGTTCGACACCGAGGTGTACTCCAACACCGGCGGACAGGCTTCCAAGTCCTCCAACATCGGCCAGGTGGCTCAGTTCGCCGCTGCCGGTAAGACCGTGGCCAAGAAGAGCCTGGCTGAGATCGCCATGACCTACGGCTACGTCTATGTGGCTCAGGTCGCCATGGGCGCCAACATGAACCAGACCCTGAAGGCCATCGCTGAGGCTGAGGCCTATCACGGTCCTTCCCTGATCATCGGCTACGCTCCCTGTGAGATGCACTCCATCAAGGGCGGCATGGCTAACTGCCAGGCCGAGATGAAGAAGGCTGTGGACTGCGGCTATTGGAACATGTTCCGCTTCAACCCCGCTCTGAAGGCCGAGGGCAAGAATCCCTTCGTCCTGGACAGCAAGGCTCCCGCCGGCGGCTACCAGGAGTTCCTGATGAACGAGGCCCGTTACTCCAGCCTGACCCGCTCCTTCCCCGAGCGCGCCAAGGAGCTCTTCGCTCTGAACGAGGAGACCGCCAAGGCCCGCTACGAGAAGCTGCTGCGGATGGTGGAGATGTACAACGCCTGAGTTTGACTCACGGTCGTTTCCCGTATCATCTCAAGTCCCGCCCCATTTTGGGGCGGGACTTTTTTTATTTCTCTGCAACAATTCCGGGTGCTGGATTGTGTAATAGTCAAAGGGCCCGATCCGGCCCGGAAAGGACGAGATCTTATGAAGTGGAATCAAATGACAGCGGCGGGACTGTGCGCGGCCATGCTGGCCGTTCCCGCCAGTGCGGCGGAGCAGGTGATCGCTCCCGCCCCCATGCAGGTTTCTGTGAGCGGCCAGACCCTGGACCTGAGCCAGGCTCCCGCGGCCCCCTATGAGAAGGACGGACAGATGATGGTGCCCCTGTGGCTCACCGCCCAGGCCCTGGGCTACACCGTGACCTGGGAGCCCGAGCAGGAGGGCGTCCGGGTGGAAAACGACCAGTTCGCCATGGACCTCACCTTCGGCGTGGACAGCTACTGCCGGTACAGCAAGACCGCCCTGGGCATGACCGCCCCCCAGAAGTACGGCGCGGGACCTGAGGTGCTGGAGGGCCGGACCTATGTGCCGGCGGACATGTTCCAGCTGCTGTTCTGCCAGGTGGAGCAGGGCGAGCAGGGAATCAGCGTCACGGTGGAGGAGCAGACCCAGCTGCCCAACCCCATGGTGGAGTATGACCACCTGTTTGAGGCGGAGTACCAGGTGGGCTTCCCCGTGCTGGTGCCCACCACTCTAGGCGACGTGGCCATGGAGCATATCTATGTGATCCACAACACCATGGTGCAGATCGACTACGCCAACGGGGCCTGCTACCGTACCGCCCAGGGCAGCCAGGACATCAGCGGAGATTACCAGAGCTATGCCGACGTGGAGACGTGGACGGTAGGCGGCTACACGGTGACCGCCAGAGGAGCGGACGGCGCGTTCTCCAGCATCTGGTGGACCAACGGCAGCAAGAGCTGGTCTTTGATGGTGGAGCAGCCCATGGACCAGGAGGCTCTCACTCAGCTGGTGTCCAGCCTGAGCCAGGCCAATTGACAAACGGAGCGGAAGGGGGTATCCTTCCGCCTAGGAGGTGAGACCGGTGGAGCGGGAACAGGTGGAACGGGTGCTGGAGGAGCACGGCCAGCGGATTTTGCATCTGGCCTATTCATATCTGGGCAGCCGGGAGGATGCGGAGGATATTTTGCAGGACACTCTGGTGCGCTACATGGATAAAGCTCCCGACTTCCGCAGCCCCGAGCACGAGAAGGCGTGGCTGCTGCGGGTGGCGGCCAACCTGTGCAAAAACCGCCTGAAGGCTCCCTGGCGCAATCACCCTGAGATTCCCGAGAACTACCCCGGAGAGGGGGTGCCCGAGGAGTCCATGGCCCTGCTTCAGGCCGTGAGCGCTCTGCCGGGGCCCTACCGGGAAGTGATCCACCTGTTTTACTACGAGGACGCCACCACCGCGGAGATCGCCGCCATCCTGGGCAAGCGGGAGGGAACCGTGCGGTCTCTGCTCTCCCGGGGACGGGAGCGGCTTCGCCAGAGTTGGAAAGGAGGGCCGGACCATGAAGCGCTATAAAGATGCCTTTCAAGACCTGCGGGTCCCGGAGGACATGCTGGACCGGGTCCTCCAGAGCCGAAAGAAGAAGCAGGCCCGCCGCCGGGTTTACCTGGGGGCGGCGGGAGCGGCCGCCTGCTGCGCCATCGCAGTGGGAACGGCGGTCCTTGTGCCCCAGCCCCAGGGAAAGCAGCCCCAGCTCCCCGGCAGCAGCCACGTCCAGAGCGGAAACCCCTTCCAGGGGGCGGAGACTCTGGAGGAGCTGGAAGGGATGCTCCCCTTTGAACTGAACGTGCCCCAGTGCCCGGAGGGTTTTACCTTCCAGTCAGGGGCCGTGCTGGGCGGGACTCTGGCTCAGGTCCAGTACAGCGACGGAACCATCCTGGTCACCTACCGCATGGGACCGGGGGAGGAGGACGTGAGCGGCGACTACAGCCAGTATCCCAGCCGGGAGCAGCGGCAGGAGCAGGGGCTTCTGCTCACCCTCTCCGGCCAGGACGGCCAGATCGCCCTGGTGACCTGGAGCCGGGAGGGATACAGCTACAGCCTGTCCTTCCAGCCCGCAGTTTCGGAGGATTCCGCCCTGGAGTGGGTGGATGCCTGCCTGATATAACAGAAAACGCCCCGTTTCGCTTTTGGCGGAACGGGGCGTTTTTTTGCCCTGGGTGTTGTTCCGTTTGGGAAAAGATTGTGGTAAAATAGGGGCTGTTGACCACCCGGGCCGGAAGGAGCTGGGTGGCGGGAAAGGAGCGGACCGGCTTGAATAAAACCGTGTTATATCTCATCTACTTCTGTATTTACTCCGCCGCCCTGCTGCTGATCGGAAAGAGCAGCCTGCGGGATAACCGCACGGTGAGCAGCTATTTTACCTGCGACCGGAAGGTGAGCCTGCCCCTGTGTATCTGCACCTTTGCCGGGACCTGGCTGTCCGCCATCACTATCCTCAGCCTGACGGGCAGCGTGTATGAGGACGGCCTTGCGGTGCTGTTTTACTCGGTGGTCCCCTGGTTTTTGGGCGGTTTTCTCCTGGCGGGAACCAGCCGCCGCCTGTACCGGAAGGACGTAATCACCGTTCCCGAGCTGTTTGGCAAACAGTATGGCTCCTTTGGACTGCAGGTGGCCTTCGGCATCATTTTTATTATCATTTATATCTTCTATCTGGTCAGCCAGTACAAGGGGTTCGGCATGGTGGCCTCCGCCCTGTTTGATATCCCTTACCCGGTTGCGGTGCTGATGGTGTACCTCTTTATTCTGTATACCACCTTCGGCGGCTACCGCTCGGTGGTGCGTACCGACGCCTTTAATCTGACCCTGCTCACCCTGGGACTGCTGGTGCTCTTTGTGCTCATCGTGGGCAAGGTGGGGGGCTTTTGGACCCTGTACCAGCAGGCGGCCCAGATCTCCGGAGCGGCCCATCCCGGGGTGGCCAGCCCGACCCAGACGGGGGACCTGCTGCGCCTGTTCAACAGCCGGTACACCCCCCTTATCAGCCTGTCCATGTTCTGGGGCTGGGGCCTTGGCCTGGCCGCCAATCCCCAGTACACCATCCGCATGCTCTGTGCCCCCGACAGCACCACCGCCCGGCGCACGGTGCTGGGCGCCCTGGCTCTGCTGGTTCTGCTGTATTTTGCCCTGGTTCACATCGGGCTGGGGATGCGGGTGCTGGTTCCCCACCTGGACGGGGTGACCTCCTCCGACGAGGTCATCATCCGCCTGCTCAACGAGGAGCTGTACAGCGGCTGGAGCGGATTTTTCCTCTTTTCCATCATTGGAGCCTGCGTCTCCACGGCAAACTCCCAGCTGCTGCTTATCGCCTCCTCCTTCTCCTATGATGTGGTGGGCACCCTCAGCAAGCAGAAGATTTCCCAGCGGCGCATCCTCAGCCTGGGACGGCTGGCCGTCTTTGGTGGGGGCACCATCTCCATGCTCATGGCGCTGGACCCGCCCAATTTTACCCTGTCCTACGGCGGCGACGTGTGGGGCGCGGTGAGCGTGCTGGTCTTTCCCCCCATGTACGGGGCCCTGTTCAGCCGCCGCATCACCCGGCGGGGGGTGTGGGCCTGCATTATCACAGGGTCGGCGGCCATTCTGGTCCTCTATCCCCTCTACTACCTGGGGGCGCTGACCATCCATCCCGCCCTGCCCGGAATGGTGATCTCCACCGTGGTGATGGTGCTGGTCTCCTTGCTGGACCGGAAAAGGGGGGCGGAACAGTGAAGCGGAAACCCTTTCGACTGGATATTGAAAACAAGATCCTCATTCCCTTTGTGTGCATCAGCCTGGCTACGGTGATGTGCTTTTGCGCCATTTTGTATTTCACCGAGTACCGCATGAAACTCAGTGCCCAGCGCAGCGAGGCGGAGACCCTTTTGGGGTATATCCAGGCCGACCTGGAGCTGGAGGATTACCGCCAGGACCCCACCAGGCTGCTGGAGAAATACCAGGCCCACTATAACGGGGACAGCCTGTATATCTACGACCGGGACGGGCGTCTGCTGATGGGCTCGGAGGGGGGAGAGGACCTGGAGGTGCTGGCCCAGGTGACCGACGAGAGCCTGGGGTGGACCATCTCCTACCGCATGGACCGGGGAGAGGTGCGCAGCGCCTTTATTGAGGAACAGAAATACATGATCCTGGCGGCGGTGGCCATGCTGGTCATCATCGTGCAGGCCAGCGTCCTCATCGCCCACAACATTTCCGACCCCATCCGCCGCCTCAGCGAGGTGTGCCAGAGCATCAGCGGCGACCCCAGCCAGGGAGACGTGGAGGCGGAATACCGCAACAAGGGGGACGAGGTGGGCCAGCTGGCCCGGTCCTTCCAAAAGATGATGGAGGATATCCGGGTGTACACCGGCGAGCTGCTGCGGGTCAAGACCCTCAACGAGAGCATCGTGGAGAACCTGCCCTTTGGCGTGGTGGCCTGCGACCGGGAGGGCAGCCCCATCTGTATCAACGCCAGCGCCTCGGCCATGCTGGCCCGGGAGGAGGAGCGGGACGAGCAGGGACGCACCCTGCAGATGATCCTGGCCCAGATGGTGCGCCGGGAGGACGTGCTCCCCGCCCCCGCCCGGCTCACCGGCCCCACGGGAAAGAGCCGGGACTACGAGTTTGGCGTGTGGCAGCTGCGGGAGCCCGACGGCTCCCGGTGGGGCGTGCTGTGCACCATTGACGATGTGACCTATAAAAAGCTCATGGAGGAGCGCTCCAGCGAGGATGAAAAGCTGGCCTACACCGGCAAGCTGGCCGCCGACGTGGCCCACGAGATCCGCAATCCCCTGGCGGGCATCCGGGCGGGCATCCAGGTGGTCAGCCGCAAGGTCACCCAGGAGCGGGACCAGAAGCTGTGCCAGGGTATGGTGCGGGAGGTGGACCGGGTGAACCTGCTTATCGAGAACCTGCTGAACCTGTCCCGGCGGCGGGAGAGCCAAAAGACCACGGTAAACCTGAACGTGCTGTTTGACGAGCTGTCCATGCTCTATTTTAAGGTGGCGGAGAATAAGAATATCACCTGGAAGGCCGCCGTGGAGGGCAGTCTCTGGCTCTACGCCGACGAGGGCGAGCTGCGCCAGGTGCTCATCAACCTCATCAACAACGCGGTGAAGGCCATGCCCGACGGGGGAAGCCTGACGGTGCGGGCCTGGAAGGACGAGACGGGCGTGAAGCTGTCGGTGGAGGACACCGGACTGGGCATGGACCAGGAGAAGCTGGCCCAGGTGCTGCGGAAGGGCGGCGCCGGCGGACTGGGCCTGTCCATTGTGCGCCGGCTGCTGAACAGCAACGGCGGCGTCCTGGAGATGGAGAGCCAGCCCGGCCAGGGCACCACAGCCCGGGTGATCTTTCCGGGGAAGGGAGGAGAAACATGAAAACAAAGGTACTGGTAGTGGATGATGAGTTTCTCATCCGCATGTCTCTGGAGAGCGGCCTGTCCGACCTGGGGCACCAGGTCAAGACGGCGGAAAGTATCCAGGAGGGCCTGGAGCTGGCGGAGTCCTACCGCCCCGACGTGGTGCTGCTGGACAACCGCATGGGTCAAGAGCTAGGCCTGGACCACATCGAGGACTTTAAAAAGCTGGATGAGGACATCCAGATCATCATGATCACCGCCTACGGCTCCGTGTCCCAGGCGGTGGAGGCAATGAAGCGGGGGGCCTGCCACTACATCCAAAAGCCCTTCGATCTGGAAGAGGTGGACCTTATCATCCACCGCAGCCTGGACCAGCTGAAGCGGCGGCGCAGCCTGGAGCTGATGCGCCAGCAGCCCCGCCAGATCGTGGGAGAGAGCGAGGCCATCCGCCGCATCTGCCGCAATGTGGAGATCCTGGCCCAGAACGACAACGTGGACCTGCTTATCTGCGGAGAGACGGGAACGGGCAAGGGGGTGGTGGTCAACGCCATCCACGACAGCAGTCCCCGGCGGGAGACCCCTCTGGTGAAGATCAACTGCGGCGCCATCCCCGACACACTGCTGGAGTCGGAGCTCTTCGGCTATGAAAAGGGGGCCTTTACCGGGGCCAATAAGGCTAAAAAGGGCCTGATGGAGCTGGCCGACGGGGGAACCGTGTTCCTGGACGAGATTGGCGAGCTGCCCCTGGCCATGCAGGCCAAGCTGCTGACCTTTTTGGAGGACCGGCGCTTCAAGCGGGTGGGCGGCCTGCGGGACATTGAGGTGAATGTGCGCATCATCGCCGCCACCAACCGGGACCTGGAGGAGGAGGTGTCCAAGGGCACCTTCCGGGAGGACCTGTTCTACCGCCTGAACGTGATGCAGATCCGCATTCCGCCCCTGCGGGAGCGGCGGGAGGATATTCCCGTGCTGGCCCGGTTCTATCTGGAACATTTTAACCGGAAGTTCAACAAGAATCTGAAGGACATCGACCCCGCCTTCCTCCGGGAGATGGAGGGGTACTACTGGAAGGGCAACGTGCGGGAGCTGCGCAATGTTATCGAGCGGTGCGTACTCTTCAGCAGCGGCGATTTACTTACCGGCGAGGAGACCGGCCTGGAGCCCCGGCGGGAGACCCGCAGCGGGGGAGGCAGCGGCCTGAGCTACCCCATGAAGGACCTGGCCAAGGAGGGCATCGACCTGAAAAAAGAGGTGGACGCCTTTGAGCGGACCTATATCGACCGGGCCATGGAGCTCTCCGGCGGCAACACCAGCCGGGCGGCCCAGCTGCTGGGCTGTACCCGGTTTACCCTGAAACGGCGGCTGGAACAAGAGGATAGTGTGCGGACTTGAACAAAGGAGTGTGCGAAATCGCACACTCCTTTGTGCGTTTTTACACCGTTTGGGCCGGGAGAGGGAAGAAACTGGAAAACACGCACAGAGAAAAAAGTTGAAAAAAGAGGAGAAATCTGGGAAAACCGGACAGGAATCAATCTACTTTCACAAAAACGGAAAAGTTGGCACGGGACTTGCATTATATATAATACGAATATTTTTGCGAGGAGGCCTATCTATGTATAAGGTAGATCTGAACAGCGACCTGGGCGAGAGCTTTGGCGCTTACACCATCGGACTGGACGAGCAGGTGATCCAGTATGTTTCCTCCGCCAACGTGGCCTGCGGCTATCACGCCGGTGACCCCCTGGTGATGGACAAGACTGTGGCCGCTGCCAAGGCCGCGGGCGTGGCCGTGGGCGCTCACCCCGGCTATCCCGACCTCATGGGCTTCGGCCGCCGGAACATGGTGTGCTCCCCCAAGGAGGTCAAGGCGTACATCCAGTATCAGATGGGCGCGCTGAAGGCGTTCACCGCCGCCCACGGCGTGAAGCTGCAGCACTGCAAGCCCCACGGCGCGCTGTACAACATGGCCGGTAAGGATATGGACCTGGCCATGGCCATCGCTGAGGGCATCTACAGCGTGGACAAGGACGTGATCCTCCTGGGTCTGGCTGGCAGCAAGATGCTGGAGGCCGGCAAGCAGGTGGGTCTGCGTGTGGCCAGCGAGGTCTTTGCCGACCGCGCCTATCAGGCCGACGGCTCCCTGGTGCCCCGCAGCAAGCCCGGCGCTGTGATCCACGACAAGGACGAGGCCATTGCCCGCACCATCCGCATGGTCACCGAGGGCAAGGTCACCGCCATCACCGGCGAAGAGGTCTCCATCGACGCCCACTCCATCTGCGTCCACGGCGACAACCCCTCTGCGGTGGAGTTCGTGAAGAACATCCGCGCCAAGCTGCAGGAGCAGGGTGTCACCATCGCTCCCATTGCGGACATTGTGTGAGTCCGTTTTGACGGGAGAGGGAACTCCCAAAATGATGTAGGAGGTTAATCTTATGAGCAAGCAACCCAACACCGTGAGCGCTGGGGCAAAGCCCAGCCGGTCCGTGCTCTTCGGCGCGGCCTTCCTCATGGCCACCTCGGCCATCGGCCCCGGCTTCCTGACTCAGACGTCCACCTTCACCGCCCAGCATGGCGCGGCCCTGGCCCTGGTCATCGTGCTGGCCATCATCATGGATATGACCGCTCAGGTCAATATCTGGTCCGTGGTCACCGTCTCCAATATGCGCGCTCAGGACGTGGCCAACAAGCTGCTGCCCGGTCTGGGCGTCATCATCGCCATCCTGGTTGCCATCGGCGGCCTGGCCTTTAACGTGGGCAACGTGGGCGGCGTGGCCCTGGGCTTCAACGCCATGATCGGCCTGGACCAGAAGGTCGGCGCTGTGGTGGCCGGCTGCCTGGGTATCATCATCTTCATCAACAAGAACGCCAAGACCATCATGGACAAGGTGGCCACCGTTCTGGCCGCTATCATCCTGGTCACCGTGCTGGTGGTTGCCATCATCTCCGAGCCTCCTCTGGGTGAGGTCGGCAAGGGCCTGGTGAACTTCAACTATCTGCTGGACCCCGAGACCAACATGTTCACCGCTCTGACCACCCTGCTGGGCGGCTCCTGCGGCGGCTACATCGCTTTCTCCGGCGCTCACCGTCTGCTGGACGCCGGCATCTCCGGTCCCGAGAACATCGGCCACGTGCGCAAGAGTGTGCTGCAGGGCTGCGGCACCTCCGGCGCTGTGCGTATCCTGCTGTTCCTGGCCGTGCTGGGCACCTGCATGAGCGGCACCCAGTGGCTGGCTGAGAACGCCAAGATCATCACCGACGCTGCCAACGGCGGCAACCCCGCTGCCGAGGCCTTCCGCCTGGCTGCCGGTGACCTGGGCTACCGTCTGTTCGGCCTGTGCCTGTTCTCCGCCGGTGTCTCCTCCGTGGTGGGCGCGGCTTACACCTCCGTGTCCTTCCTGAAGACCCTGCACCCCTTCATCGCCAAGTATGAGCGTCAGTTCGTGGTGGGCTTCATCGCCTTCTCCACCCTGATGATGGTCATCGTGGGCAACGCTGCCGCCCTGCTCATCATCGCCGGCGCCTTCAACGGCCTGATCCTGCCCGTGACCCTGGGCGTGATGCTCTTTGCCGGTCACAAGACCCGCATCGTGGGCACCGAGTACAAGCACCCCATGTGGCTGACCATCCTGGGCGCCATCGTGGTGGTCATCGCCCTGTACTCCGGCATCCAGGCTGTCCCCGGCATCCTGAAGCTGTTTGCTTAATTGACCACATTTGGCACGCCCGCTCCGGCGGGCGTGCCAATCACTCAGAAAGGAGCCTGCTATGGCAGACGTAAGATTCTTACTCACCGGGGACACCTCCCTGTCGGTGGAGTTCGGCAACGAGATCAGCACCGAGATCAACGCCAAGATCCGTGCCTTCAACATCGCCCTGGAGAACAGCAAGATCCCCGGCATTGTGGAGACCGTTCCCACTTACCGCTCCCTCATGGTCCACTATGATCCCGGCGTCATCCGCTATGAGGCCCTGGTCAAGCGTATGAAGGGACTCATGGGCCAGCTGGACAAGATCGAGATTCCCCCCAGCGACGTGCTGGAGATCCCCGTGCTCTACGGCGGCGAGACCGGTCCCGACCTGGAGTTTGTGGCCCAGCACGCGGGCAAGACCCCCGAGGAGGTCATCAAGATCCACACCTCCACCGAGTACCTCATCTACATGCTGGGCTTTACCCCCGGCTTTACCTATCTGGGCGGCATGGACGAGTCCATCGCCACCCCCCGCCTCAAGCAGCCCCGGGTGAAGATCCCCGCCGGTTCCGTGGGCATCGCCGGCTCTCAGACCGGCGTGTATCCCATCGACTCCCCGGGCGGCTGGCAGCTCATCGGCCAGACTCCCGTGCGGATGTACGACCCCGACCGGGCCGAGCCCATCCTGCCCAAGGCCGGCGAGTACATCAAGTTCTATTCCATCACCAAGGCGGAGTTTGACAAGATCGCCGCCCAGGAGGCCGCGGGCACCTATGTGTGCAAGCGCCACCCCAGAAAGGAGGGGGCGAAATGAGCATTACCGTATTGAATCCCGGACTTCTCACCACCGTGCAGGACATGGGCCGCGTGGGCTACCAGCAGTTCGGCGTGTCTGTCTCCGGCGTGATGGACCCCCGCTCCGCCGCCATCGCCAATATCCTGGTGGGCAACCCCGAGGATGAGGCCGTGCTGGAGTGCACCATGATGGGACCCCAGCTGCTGTTTAACCAGACCGAGACCATCGCCATCACTGGCGGCGACCTCATGCCCACCCTGGACGGAAAGCCCATGCCCACCTACCGGGCGGTCACTGTCCAGGCGGGCCAGGTGCTCCGCTTCCAGGCCCCCAAGACCGGCTGCCGCTGCTTCATCGCCTTTACCGGCGGCCTGGATATTCCCGTGGTCATGGGCAGCCGCTCCACCTACATGAAGGCCAAGATCGGCGGCGTGGAGGGCAGAAAGCTCCAGAAGGATGACGTCATCGGCTTCCGGGCCCCCGGCGTCCCCAAGAACCTGAACATCCGCTGCATGGCCCCGGAGTTCGTTCCCCGTCCCGTCTATACCCTGCGGGTGGTGATGGGTCCCCAGGACGACGCTTTCACCCCCGCTGGCATCGACACCTTCCTGGGTGAGACCTACTCCGTGACCAACGAGTTTGACCGCATGGGCTGCCGTCTGGACGGCCCCGTCATCCAGCACGTCACCGACGGCAACATCATCTCCGACGGTATCGCCTTCGGCGCCATCCAGGTGCCCTCCGAGGGCAAGCCCATCATTATGCTGGGCGACCGCCAGACCACCGGCGGCTACACCAAGATCGCCAACGTCATCTCCGCCGACTTCCGGCTGCTGGGCCAACTGAAGGCGGGGGACAAGGTGCGCTTTGAGAAGGTGTCCATCGGCCAGGCCCAGGAGGCTCTGCTCAACCAGCGGGCCGCCCTGAAGACCCTGCGCCACGCTCTGGACGGCTAACACAAATACAAGGAGGAGTTATTATGGTCTTTGATATCACCCCGTATATCGACAAGTCCCCCGCTGAGGTCCGCGGTTTGATCCGCCAGGGCGTCATCGACTTCCCCACCGCCGGTATGTGCCGGGGCTATGCCCAGGCCAACCTGGTGATCCTGCCCCCGGAGTACGCCGCTGACTTTGAGGAGTTCACCAAGAAGAACCCATTCCCCTGCCCCGTACTGGAGGTCATCAAGGGCACGCCCGAGACCCACGCCATGGGCGAGGGCGGCAACATCTGCTCCGACATCCCCCGCTACCGCATCTATGAAAACGGCGTGTTCACCAAGGAGATCACCGACGCCACCGAGTACTGGAAGGAAGGCTATGTGGGCTTCCTCATCGGCTGCTCCTTCTCCTTCGAGGAGGCTCTGATGGCCGCCGGTATCCCTGTGCGCCACATTGAGCAGGGTTGCAACGTGCCCATGTTCAAGACCAGCATCCAGACCATCAAGGCCGGTCCCTTCGAGGGCCCCATGGTGTGCTCCATGCGCCCCATGACCCCCGAGCAGGCCCAGAAGGCCTACGACATCACGGTGAAGATGCCCAACGTCCACGGTGCCCCCGTGCAGATGGGCGACCCCGAGAAGATCGGGGTCAAGGACGTGATGAAGCCCGACTACGGCGATCCCGTGGAGATCCGGGAGGGCGAGATCCCCGTGTTCTGGCCCTGCGGCGTTACCCCCCAGGCTGCCGTGGAGAATGCCAAGCCCCCCATTGTCATCACCCATGCGCCCGGCCACATGTTCATCACCGATATCCTGAACACCGAGCTCAACGACTATCTGGAAGCCCAAAAGCACAAGTAAATGGAAAACGGCCCGCGGCAGATGCCGCGGGCCGTTTTGATGTTAGTGATTGTGAGAAGAGGGACCCTGGATGATGTGCAGGGCCTGCCGGTGGTTTTCCACCAGGCTGACCTCCTGGCTGCCGCCGTACTCCCCGTCGATGGTCCAGGGGATGGGCTTGTCGCAGGTGAATTTCAGCTTGGAAGCGTGGAAGGAGATGAGGGCGCCGCCGCCGGTGGCAGGAGCCTGGCCCAGCAGGGTCTGGAGCCCCGCGCCGATCTCGGCGATGTTCACCGGCTTTTTGACCAGGATGACTTCGAAGAGTCCGTCATCCAGTTCCACCCGGTCGGTGGGCAGGTTCTTCATGCCGCCCACGGAGTAGGTGTTGCATACCATGCCGTAGAAGAAGTCGTCCTCCAGCACCTGGCCGTCGTATTCCACCTTCAGGTGGTAGGGGGCGATGGAGGGGATGGAGGCGATGCCCGCCATGACGTAGGCCAGATGGCCGAAGGTGTTTTTCAGATCCTGGGGGGTGTCGTAGGCCACCTCGGTAAAGGCGCCGAAGGCGGCCACATAGACGAAGGGCCGCTGATTCAGGGTGCCGATGTCCCAGGCCAGGGGCTGGGTGTCCCCAGCGGCCAGCTGGGCCGCCTTGCGGTAGGCCCGGGGGATGTGCAGGGTGGCGGCGCAGTCGTTGGTGGAGCCTGCGGGGATGTAGGCCAGCAGGGGAGGATGCTCCAGCTCCATGAGGCCCGCGGCAGTTTCACTGAGGGTGCCGTCGCCGCCGCAGCAGACTACCCGCTCAAACCGGGGAGCCAGCTCCCGGACCATCCGGGTGGCGTCGCCCCTGGACTGGGTGGGGTAGGCGGTGACCAGCCACCCCGCGCGGGTGAGTTCCTCCAGAATGGCGCCCAGATGGCCGGAGGGACCTCCCTTTCCGGAGGTGGGATTATATAGGAAAAGCAGCTCTTTCATCGCAAAAATACCTCAAAAGAAAAAGTTCAGACGGAAAGCATGTAAAAAATATTATAGATGTGCCGGTAAAAAATGCAACTGGTTCCTATAAAATTTTTGCAAACTTCCCAGTTAGTATGTTAAGAAAATGTTAAAAAACAGCACCTTGCCATTTGATGCCAAAGCGCGTAAAATGTTTGCTGGAAATTTACAGCTGGAGGGATCAGCATGGAAGAGAAGAGACGTCCGGTGGTGCTGGTGACGGGAGCCTCCCGTGGGATCGGGGCTGCCACCGCCCGTCAGTTTGCCCGTGAGGGCTGGGATGTGGCGGTGCACTATGGCCGCTCAGAGGAGCAGGCCCGGGCCGTGGCGGAGGAGCTGCGGGCCATGGGGGCCGCGGCGGAGATCCTCCAGGCGGACGTCTCCCGGCAGGAGGAGGCCGTGGCACTGGCCCGCCGGGCGGAGGCCCTTCTGGGGCCGCTGGACGCCCTAGTGTGCAGCGCAGGAGTCGCCGCCCGTCAGATGCTGCTCACCGACTTGAAGGCGGAGGACTGGCTGTGGATGGAGCGCACCGACCTGGACGGGGTGCTGTGGACCATGCAGGGGGCCATTCCCGGCATGGTGCGCCGCCAGCAGGGAGCCATCGTCACCGTCTCCTCCATGTGGGGGCTGACGGGGGGTTCCTGTGAGGCGGCCTATTCCGCCCTGAAGGCGGGGGTCATCGGCCTGACCAAGGCCATGGCCAAGGAGCTGGGGCCCTCTCACATCCGGGTCAACTGCGTGGCCCCCGGCGTCATCGCCACCGATATGAACGCCCACCTGACTCAGGAGGACCTGGACGCCCTGGCGGAGGAGACTCCCCTGGGACGCATCGGTCAGCCCGAGGAGGTGGCCCGGAGCATCAGCTTCTTAGCCTCTCCCGCCGCCAGCTTTATCACCGGCCAGGTGCTGGCGGTGGACGGCGGAATGGTGATTTAAGGAAAAGCTGGGAAAATAGGAGATTTTTCGGTGAAAATGTGGAAAAAGAACCGTTGTCACCGTGGAAAAACCTTGATATAATGAAAAAAGATTATCATTGTGCCGGAAGGAGGAATTGCCGTGGGACGTTCCCGTTTTGATTATCGCAGCTACCGGGGCCGCCGTTCGGCCTCAGATTGGTTAAAGTGGATCGCGCTGGTCCTGGCGATTTTGGTGGTGCTGGCGGTGGCCGCGCTGCTGTGGGGGCAGAAGTATGTCACCTATACCGACAAGGGCCTGGAGGTCCATCTGCCCTTCTTCTCTCAGGAGAAAAAAGAGGAGGAAGACCCTGGCAATGTGAACATCGTGGTAGGGGAGCCTGAGAAGTCCCAGGAGGAAGAGGAGCAGCCCCAGGAAGAGCAGCCTCAGGAGGAAAAGACCCAGGCCGCGGCGGCGGTACAGGTTACCCTGGCCTCCCTGCTGGACGGCAGCGCAGCCCAGCAGATCCAGGAACAGGGCGGCGACGGCGCCGTGGTGGACATGAAGAACGACCAGGGACAGCTGGGCTGGCAGAGCCAGCAGAGCCTGGCCACCGCCCTCCAGCCCGAGGCCCAGGATCAGCAGGTCAACGACAAGCTGCAGACCTGGAACCAGGGGGACGTGTATACTGTGGCGCGGCTGTCCTGCTTCCGGGACGAGACCGTGGGCGGCCAGATGGACTACACCCTCCAGACCACCAGCGGCTACCGCTGGAAGGATGGGGAGGAGATGCACTGGTCCGACCCGGCCAACCAGCAGGTCCAGGACTATCTCATCGGCCTGATGACCGAGCTGGCCCAGATGGGCTTTGATGAGATCATGCTGGAGCACTGGAGCTATCCCACCGAAGCGGACGGGCCGCTGAGCAACATTCAGTATGGGGAGCAATCCGCCGACGAAGTGTCCAGAGCCTTTTTGGAGAAAGCCCTTCAGGCCCTGGAGCCCTACGGCACCAAGCTGACCGTGGTGAACGGGGAAGAGAGGGCCAATCTGTCCCCTGCCCGGGTGGCGGCGGAGACCATCCTGGGGTCAGAATGACCAGAGGGATTTGATCCCCTTTGACAAAGTACCTGGTACGGCTGGAAAACCTTGCCGGGAGAGACTTTCCAACAAAAGAATCCATTGGAAACAGAGCAGGAACTTTTGCCCAAAAGGACAGAAGTTCCTGCTCTGCTTGCATCTTGGGGAGTAAAATTTGGTCATTTTGCGTAAACTGTATGAAACTGTATAAAAACAGGGAGGAAATACACTTTAGAAAGATAAAATGGGGAATTCTGTGCGAAAAATGGGATTTTGTGTCGGCATAGAGTCAAGAGGGGAAGGAAAATACACTTGCAATTCTGTGACATTTCGCCTAAAATCAGAGCAGGATATCCCAAGGGACTCCCTGGAACGTTGAAAACAATGGGGTGGTGAGAAGCATGGCAGTAGAAGAGATCAAAAAAGTGACGGAAACGGAGCAAGAAATCAAGAAACAGCTGGAAAATGCGGCTGCTGATGGAAAGCAGAAGGTTCTGGAGGCGCAGCGCGCCGCCCGTCGCCAGCTGGAGGAGAACCGCCAGGAGGCTGAGGGCCAGGTGCGCCACATGATGACGGAAGCGGAGGAAGAGGCTGCAAAATGGACCCAGGAGGTCCTGGCCAAGGCCGAAGAGGAGTGTCAGGCGCTGAAAGCGGACGCCGGGAGCCGTCTGGACCGTGCCGCCGCGTTGATTGTGGAAAAGGTTGTGAGTGGCTGATGGCAATCGTCAAAATGAAGCGTATGCGGCTGCTGGCCATGGTGCAGGACCGGGAGGAACTGCTGCGGCTGATGCAGGACATGGGCTGCGTGGAGGTGGAGGAGCCGGGAACGGACCTCACCGAGGAGGAGCAGCAGGTCTGGAAGGACCTGTCCCTCACCCGGGTAGACGCCCAGCCGCTGTCTCAGGCCCGGGAGCGCCGCCAGCGTGCGGAGCGGGCCCTGGCCATTTTGAAGCACCACGGCTGCAAGAGCAAGGGGTTCCTGACCCCCAGGCCCTCCCTCAGCCGGGAGCAGCTCTTTGACCCCCAGCGGGAGCAGGAGGGGCTGTCGGCAGTGGACCAGGTCCTGGAAGCCGACCGCACTCTGGCCGCCTATCAGGCGGAAGAGATCCGCCTGAGCGCCCAGCGGGCCGCCCTGGCCCCCTGGCTGGAGCTGAACCTGCCCCTGGAGAGTGCTTCCACCCGGGATATGCTGCTGCAGCTGGGCACCCTAAGCGCCGCCTTCCCCTTGGAGGAGGTGCAGCACACCCTGGAGGGGATCACCCCCTTGGTGGAGCTGACTCAGGCCAGCGCCGACCGGGACAGCCGGTACTGTCTGCTGGTGTGCCACACCAGTGTGCAGGAGCAGGTGTTGGACGCCCTGCGGGAATACGGTTGGTCCCGGGTGAGCCTGTCCGGCTGGACGGGAACGGCGGCGGATAACGACCGCCGGCTGGCCGAAGAGCAGGAGCAGCTGAAACAGAAAATCGCCGAAGCGGCGGCGCAGCTGGGGACCATGGCCTCTCTGGCCGACGCCATCCGGCGGGAGTCCGACCTGGCCCAGGTCCTCATCAACCGGGAGGAGGGGCGCAGCCGCCTGCTGGATACGGAGAAAACCTTCCTGCTCCAGGGCTGGGTACCCGCCCAGAAGTGGGAGGAGATGAAGTCCCGCCTGGAGCAGTACCCCTGTGCCTGGGAGGTAGAGGACCCCACCGAGGAGGAATATCCCAGCGTCCCGGTGCAGCTGAAGAATAACTGGTTCACCAAGCCCCTGAATATGGTCACCGAGATGTACTCCTTGCCCGCTTACGGGTCCCTGGACCCCAACCCCCTCATGGCCCCCTTCTTCATCCTGTTTTACGGGATCATGATGGCCGACATGGGGTACGGGCTGGTGATGATGCTGGCCTCGATCATCGTGCTGCAAAAGGCCAAGCCCCGGGGCGGGATGCACAACTTCTTCGCTCTGTTGGGCCTGTGCGGCGTGAGTACCTTCCTCATGGGCGCGGTGACGGGCGGCTTCTTCGGAGACTTTATTCCCCAGATCCTGAAGCTTCTCAATCCCGAGAGCACCTTCGTCTGGTTCTGGCCGCCCCTGTTCACCCCCCTGGAGGATACCATGATGATCCTGGTGGGTGCCATGGCCCTGGGCTTTGTCCAGATCCTCACCGGCATGGCCATCAGCTTTGTGAAGAAGATCCGGGACGGGAAGATCATGGACGCCATCTGGGAAGAGGTCACCTGGTGGGTGGTCTTTGCCGGAGCGGCCCTGGCCATTCTGGGCGTGACCAACCTGGTGCTCATCCTGGGCCTTGTGATGGTGGTGGCCGGACCTGTGATCACCGAGAAGGGCTTTGGAAAGATCACCGGCATCTTCGGGTCTCTGTATAACCACGTGACGGGCTATTTCGGAGATATCCTCTCCTACTCCCGACTCATGGCCCTGATGCTGGCGGGCAGCGTCATTGCTCAGGTGTTCAACACCCTGGGCGCCATTCCCGGCAATGTGGTGATTTTTGTCATCATCTCCATGCTGGGCAATACCCTGAACTTTGCCCTGAACCTGCTGGGCTGCTACGTCCACGATTTGAGACTGCAGTGCCTGGAGTACTTCGGCAAGTTCTATCAGGACGGCGGCAAGCCCTTCCGTCCCATGAAGCTGGATACCAACTACTATGACGTAGTCAAAGAATAAGGAGGAAACAACTATGGATATCAATCAAGCCATTGAACTGCAGCAGAGTCTGACTTTCCTGGGCAGCATCGGCGGTCTGGCCCTGGCTCTTCTGGGCGCGGGCCTGGCGGCGGTGCTCAGCGGCATCGGTTCGGCCAAGGGCACCGGCATCGCCGGCGAGGCGGGCACCGGCCTTCTGTGCGAGGACCCCAGCAAGTTCGGTAAGGTCATGATTCTTCAGGTCATCCCCGGCACCCAGGGCCTGTACGGCCTGGTGGTGTGGTTCTTTGCCGTGTTCCGCATGGGCCTGCTGTCCGGCACGCTGCCCCAGCTCACCGTGGCTCAGGGCATGCAGTATCTGGTAGCCTGTCTGCCCATGGCGCTGGGCGGCCTGTTCTCCGCCATCGCTCAGGGCCGCGTGGCTGCCGGCTCCATCAACATCCTGGCCAAGAAGCCTGACGACTGGGCCAAGGGCATGGTGCTGTGCATCACCGTGGAGTTCTACGCCATTCTGTCCCTGCTGGCCTCCATGCTGATGATCATCAACATCAGCGCCTGAGGCGGAAAGAGAGCGCGCCATGGACGGAATCGAAAAAATCACGGCCCGCATCCAGGCCGACGGGGCGCAGGAGCTGGAGCGCCTGCGCCAGCAGACCCAGGATCAGCTCATCCAGATCCACACCCAGACCCAGCAGCAGATGGATAAGGAGCGGGAGGACATCCTGGAGCGGGGCCGCAAAGCGGCCGACGAGCGCCGGGAGCGGCTGAAATCCGCCGCCGAAATGGAGCGGCGCAAGCTGCTGCTGGGCGCCAAGCAGGAGGTGCTCTCCCAGGCCTTTGACCGGGCGCTGGAGCAGCTGTGCGCCCTGCCCGAGGAGCAGTACATCCAGCTGCTCACCTCTCTGGTCCTTCAGGCCGTGACCACCGGCCGGGAGCAGATCATCTTCTCCCCCAAGGACCGCAACCGCATCGGCAAGCAGGTGGTGGTGGCCGCCAACGAGGCTCTGGTCAGCCGCGTGGCCCCCGAGCTGCCCGACAGCATCACCGACTCCAAGGTAGGAGCCTTCCTGGGCAAGGTGGTCAACAGCGCCACCGCCCAGATCACCGGCACCGGCCTTCTCTCCATGTCCGAGGAGACCCGGAACATCCGGGGCGGCTTTATCCTGGTGGACGGCCCGGTGGAGACCAACTGTGCCTTTGAGACCTTGGTCCGCCTCCAGCGGGAGAAGCTGGAAAAAGACGTGGCCAACGTGCTGTTTGACTAAAACCCAACAAGTACAGTGAGGAGGGATACCTTGTCTCACAAAAAAGATACGGATTATCTGGCCATCTCCACCCGGGTCCATGCCATGGAAAACCGCATGCTCAGCCGGGAGCGGATGGACCGGATGATCGACGCCAAGGACGACGGCGAGGCGCTGAAAGTCCTCAGCGAGTGCGGCTACGGGGGAGAGGGCCTGACCCTGTCCAATGTGGAGGCGGCTCTGGCCGCCGCCGGACAGGAGACCTTTCGGGATCTGCTCTCCTCGGTGCCCGACCCCAAGGTCGTCCAGGTGTTTCAGCTGAGATACGATTACCACAACGCCAAGGCTCTGGTGAAGGCCCAGGCCGTGGGCAAGGATGCCCGGCATCTGCTCATGTCCGGCGGCCGCTACGCCCCCCAGAAGCTGGCCGAGTGCTTTGAGAAGGAGGACGGCCGGGACCTGAGTCCCGTGTTCCGCGCCGCCTTGGAGCAGGCACGGGACACCCTGGCCGCCACCCGGGACCCCCAGCTGTCCGACCTGGTCCTGGACCGGGCCTGTTATCAGGAGATGGCCCAGCTGGCCAAGGAGACGGGCAGCCGCTTCCTGGAGGGCTATGTGGCCCTGTCGGTGGACGTGGCCAACCTGCGGGCTGCCGTTCGGGTGGCCCGCATGGGCAAGGGCAGCGAGTTTTTGACCCAGGTGCTGCTGCCTGGGGGCAATGTGTCTCCCCGCACCCTGGCTTCTGCCAGAGGGGAGGACCTTGCGGCCCTCTTCCAGGCCGGAGCTCTGGCCCAGGCGGCCCAGCTGGGCGCCGCCGCAGCTCAGGACCGGGGGCACAGCCTCACCGCCTTTGAGCGGGAGTGCGACAACGCCTTGAAGCACTATGTGGACGGGGCCCGGCGGGTCCCCTTTGGAGAGCAGGCCGTCATCGGCTACCTCTACGCCAAGGAGGCGGAGCTCACCGCCATCCGCACCATCCTGGCCGGACGCCGGGCGGGACTGGACGGGGCCCTCATTCGGGAGCGCCTGCGGGAATGCTATGTGTAAGGGAGGTGGATGGAAATGTATCGCATCGGTGTGATCGGGGACGCGGACAGCGTGCTGGGCTTTCAGGCCCTGGGGTTGGACGTGTGCCCGGTGGAAGATCTGGACCAGGCGCGGCAGGCCATCCACCGCATGGCCAAAGAGAATTACGCCATCCTGTACCTGACCGAACAGCTGGCGGCCAAGCTGCCCGCGGAACTGGAGCGCTATCAGGACGCCCTGACCCCGGCCATCATTTTGATTCCCGGGAAGGAGGGCTCCCTGGGCATCGGTATGGACAATGTGAAAAAGTTCGTGGAGCGTGCCGTGGGCGCCGACATCCTCTAACCAGCTTTCTTGAAAGAAAGCTGGGCAAAGAACTTTATGCGAAACTGCGTTTCGCTTCTGCGCTTGCCTGAGAGAGGGTAAAAGCAGAAAGTCCGGCACCCATCTCATCAAAAAAACACAGCATGAAATGCAATTTCATGCACCAAAATTTTTGCCCCGCTTTTTTTAAAAAACGGGGGGGG